>Ga0209831_1000146_pt1 | contig 62620 bp, 58 predicted proteins | sample Maine_Asex4_meta_FD_187451 | JGI IMG/M metagenome (GOLD analysis project Ga0209831, IMG submission 187451) | Marine algal microbial communities from Maine, USA - Maine_Asex4_metaG (SPAdes) (version 2) | ecosystem: Host-associated > Algae > Red algae > Unclassified | place: Maine, USA | collected... | reverse complement strand
GAATGTTTCGGCGCAGCGGCGGCTGACGGAAATCTTCATCATCGATTCCAACGGCGAGATCATCGCGCGCGGGCCGAACAGCTATCTCTTCCTCTACGAGCCGCCCGACGAGCGGCATCTGGAGCAGACGCGGCGCGGCGAAATCTACGTCTACGAGGACCAGCGGACCGATGCGATCCGCGCGCTCGCGCCGCTCGGCGGGTTGTTCGACGCCTATCTCTACCTCGCCCGCTCGGTGGATGCGGAGGCGGCGCGCGTGCTGTCCAACACCCGCGCGCTGGCGCAGGAATACCAGCGGCTGGAGGCGCGGCGCGGGGACATGCAGATCCTCTTCGCGGTGCTCTATATCGGGTTCGCCGTGATCGTCGTGTCGGCGGCGATCTGGTTCGGCATCTGGGTCGCCGACCGTCTGGCCCGGCCCATCGGGCGGCTGGCGGGCGCGGCGGACAGGGTGGCGCGCGGCGACCTGAATGCGCGGGTGCACGAGGAGCACGGCGACGACGAGATCGCGACCCTCTCGCGCGCCTTCAACCGCATGACGGGTCAGGTGCAGTTGCAGCGCGACGCCCTGCTGGACGTCAACGACGAACTCGACCATCGCCGTCGGTTCACCGAAGCGGTCCTGTCGGGCGTGACGGCGGGGGTCGTGGGGCTGGATGCCGGGGGGAACGTCGACCTGATGAACGCCTCGGCCAGCCGGATCATCGGCGGGACCGAGACGCTCGCCGGGATCGGCGATTTCGAGAAGCACCTGCCGGGCATCGGCAACCTCGTCGACCGGGCCAGCGCCTCGCCGCACGGCATATCCGAGGGGCGCGTGATCCTCGCCTCGGAAGACGGCGAGCGCGAGTATCTGGCGCGGATCGCCTGCCAGCGCGGGGAGGAGGGGATCGAGGGCTACGTCCTCACCCTCGACGACATGACCGCGCTCCTCTCGGCCCAGCGCCTCGCGGCATGGGGCGACGTGGCCCAGCGGGTGGCGCACGAGATCCGCAATCCGCTGACGCCGATTCAACTGTCGGCAGAACGCCTGCGCCGCAAGTTCGGTGGACAGATCGACGACAATCGGCCCGTTTTCGACCAATGTGTCGACACGATCGTCCGTCAGGTGGGGCAGATACGGCGCATGGTCGAGGAGTTCTCCAACTTCGCGCGCATGCCAAAACCCGAGTTTCAGGAAGCACCCCTCGATCCCCTGTTTGGCGAAATCCTTGCATTGCACAGTGCCGAATATCCCGACATCGTCTTCGAGCAGACGCCCGAGCGGTCGGATATCGTGATGCATTGCGACCGGGGACTGATGTCTCAGGTTTTCACGAATCTCGTGCGAAACGCGGCGCAGTCGACGCGCGTACATGTGGAAGAGACCGAAGGTGCACCGCAGGGCCGCGTGACGATCCGCTCGGCGGTGGAGGGCGAGGCGCTGTCGATCGACGTGATCGACAACGGGCCGGGCTTCCCGCGCCGCGAGCGCGACAAGCTGACGGAACCCTACGTGACGACCCGCAAGGGCGGGACGGGACTGGGCCTCGCCATCGTGCGCAGGATCGTGGAGGACCATAACGGAACCGTGACCCTCAAGGACGCGGAGAACGGGGAGAGCGGCGCGATGGTCAGTATTCGTTTACCACCCGGCGCGATCCTTCCGCGAGAGACCGGCTGACGATTCCGAGACTTTCAGAGCATCGACCGCCCGGCGGGCAGGCCGACGAACCGAACAAGAACGACGAATGGGGCAGGAACAATGGCAGATATTCTCGTTGTCGACGACGAAGCGGACATCCGCGACCTGATCGCGGAAATCATGGAAGACGAGGGGCACACGTCGCGCCGTGCCTCCTGCGCGGATACCGCTTTCCGCGAGATCAACGCGCGCCAGCCCGACCTCATCATCCTCGACATCTGGTTGCAGGGCAGCCGCAAGGACGGGATCGAGGTGCTGAAAACGGTCAAGCGCGACAACCCCGAGATTCCCATCGTCATCATCAGCGGTCACGGCAATGTCGAGCTGGCGGTCGCGGCGATGCAGCAGGGCGCCTACGACTTCATCGAGAAGCCGTTCAAGACCGACGTGCTGATCCTGACCGCCGAGCGCGCCATCGAGACGTCGCGCCTGCGCCGGGAGAACAGCGCGCTCAAGCAGCAGGACGAGCGGTCGAACGCGCTGATCGGCGATTCGGCCTCCATCGCCGCCCTGCGCTCGACCCTGGAGCGGATCGCGCCGACGGGCAGCCGCGTCCTCATCTCCGGTCCCTCCGGCGCGGGCAAGGAGGTGGCCGCGCGCTACCTGCACGCCCATTCCAGGCGGGCCGACGCGCCCTTCGTGGTCGTCAGCGCCGCGACGATGGAGCCGGAGCATCTGGAGGAAAAGCTGTTCGGGCGCCAGAAGGACGGCGGCCTCGCCCAGCCCGGCCTGCTGGAGGCGGCGCATGGCGGGACGCTGTTCTTCGACGAGGTGGCCGACATGCCGCGCGAAACGCAGCCCAAGATCCTGCGCGTCCTCGTCGACCAGTGCTTCAACCGCGCGGGCGGGTCCGATGTCGTGCGCGTCGACGTGCGGTTCATCAGCTCCAGCAGCCGTGACCTGACGGAGGAGATCGCCAAGGGCAACTTCCGCGAGGACCTCTACCACCGGCTCAACGTCGTGCCGGTCGACGTGCCCTCCCTCGCTACCCGGCGCGAGGATATCCCCGCGCTGGTCGAGCATCTGAGCGAGCGCCTGAGCCGCGAGCAGGGCCTCGCCCGCTGCACCTTCGCCCTCGATGCCATCGCGGTGCTTCAGGCCTACGAATGGCCGGGCAACGTGCGGCAGTTGCGCAACATCGTCGAGCGGATGATGATCCTCGGGTCGCCCGGCGGTCAGGATATCGGCGCCGACGACCTGCCGCAGGAGGTCGTCTCCGGCGGTCACGGTGCCATCGCGTCGGAGAAGGGCGACAGCTTCGTGTCGATGCCTTTGCGCGAGGCGCGCGAGGCGTTCGAGCGCGACTACCTGATCGCGCAGATCAACCGCTTCGGCGGCAACGTCTCGCGCACCGCCTCCTTCATCGGGATGGAGCGCTCGGCCCTGCATCGCAAGCTGAAAGCGTTGGGCGTCACCACGTCCAACCGGGGCGGGGCGCGGCTGGCGACGGCGGATAACGTCGTGCGATTGTCGAACTGAGGGCCGCATGAAGGTCATCGTCTGCGGAGCCGGGCAGGTCGGCTTCAATATCGCGCGCCAGCTTTCGACCGAGAACAACGACGTCGTCATCGTCGACCAGTCCGAGAACCTCGTGCGCACGGTGACGGACAGGCTCGACGTGGGCGGGGTCACGGGCTACGCCTCGCGCCCCGATATCCTGCGCGAGGCGGGGGCCAACGACGCCGACATGCTGATCGCCGTGACCTATTCGGACGAGGTCAACATGGTCGCCTGTCAGGTCGCGCATACCGTCTTCAAGATCCCCCGAAAGATCGCGCGCATCCGGGCGCAGGCCTATCTGGAACCGCAATGGAGCGACATGTTCCAGCGCAACCACATGCCCATCGACGTCATCATCTCTCCGGAGGTGGAAGTCGCCCGTTCCGTGATGCGCCGCTTGAGCGCGCCCGGCGCCTTCGAGTCGACGCCCTTCCTCGACGGGCGTGTGCGGATGGTCGGCACGCGGCTGGCCGGCGATTGCCCGCTGCTCCACACGCCCCTGCGCCAGTTGACCGAACTCTTCCCCGATCTGGTGGCCAAGGTCGTGGCGTTCGAGCGTAACGGTCGCCTCTACACCCCCAGCGGCGACGACCAGTTGCTGGAGGACGACAACGTCTTCCTCGTCGCGCGCGAGGATCAGGTGGGCCGCACGCTCGGCCTGTTCGGGCACGAGGAAGAGGTGGCGCGGCGCATCATCATCGCCGGGGGCGGCAATGTCGGCCTCAACGTCGCGCTCGCCCTCGAAAAGCAGGAGCGGCGGATCAAGGTCAAGCTGATCGAGCGCGACCGCGAGCGCGCCGAATACGTGGCCGAGCGCCTCGACCGGACCATCGTGCTGAACGGCGATGTGCTGGATGCGGCCCTGCTGGCCGAGGCCAATGTCTCGGATGCGGAGATGATCATCGCGCTGACCGATGACGACAAGGCCAACCTGCTGGCCGGGGTGCTGGCCAAGGAGGAGGGCGCGACGAGCGCCATGGCTCTCATCAACAACCAGAACCTCATGCGCCTCGTCGCGCCGCTGGGCCTCGACGCCTTCATCAATCCGCGTGCGACGACCGTGTCGTCGATCCTGCGCCACGTCCGCCGGGGCCGCATCCGCGCGCTGCACAGCGTTCGCGACGGGGCCGCCGAAGTGATCGAGGCGCAGGTGCTGGCGACCTCGCCGCTGGCCGGAGCGCCGCTCAGTTCGGTCGACCTGCCCCCCGGCGTCATGGTCGGCGCGATCCTCTCGAACGGCACGATCCGGGTGCCGAGCGGCCGCGACGCGCTGCGCGACGGCGACACGGCGGTGATCTTCGCGCTCAAGAATGCGGTGCCCGAGGTCGAGAAGCTGTTTCGCGTCACCGTGGACTATTTCGCATGAGCCGCGGTTCCGTCGAGGTCTGGCGCCCCATCGAGCGGCGGGGGACCGGGGCGGAACAACTGCTCAGTGCGGCGCTCTTCGCATTCGCGTTCGGCTTCGCGCTCATGGCCGTCCACGCCCTCGTCATCGGCGACGACAGGACGAGCGGAGTCTTCGCGACCTGCACGGCGGGGTCGTTCATCCTCGGGTCCGCCGTGCGCATGGTCCTGCTGCGCCACCCGATCGAGGCGGCGCGGTCGGGCCTCCTCGCGCTGGTCGCGTTCTACACCATGGGGCCGCTGATCATCGCGGTGCCGCTGGCCGAACTGATCCCCGGTTTCAGCCTCCTCGACGCTTATTTCGAGATGTGCTCGGCCATCACCACCACCGGCGCCTCGACCATCCGCGACATCGAGGGGGTGCCGCGTACCATCGTGCTGTGGCGTTCCCTCTGCGCGGGGTTCGGCGGGTTCGTCTGCCTCGTCGCCGCACTGGCGATCTTCGCGCCGCTGTCCATCGGCGGGTTCGAGGTCCGGCACATCCTCGACCGCCCGTCCGAGACAGTGCCGAGCGCGCGCCTCGCCCCCGAGGCGTTCATCGACCGGCGCGAGGCGGTCGAGCGCGCCGTCTGGGCCACGCGCATCCTGATCGTGCCGTATTGCGGGCTGATCGTCCTGTGCATGCTCGGCCTCGCCGCCACGGGCGTGCCGGCGTTCGAGGCGATGTGCTACGCGCTCGGCGCGGTCTCGACGACGGGGTTCATCGTCAACGAGGGCGGAATCGCCGCCTACGATTCGTGGGTGTCCGAACTGGTGCTGCTCTGCGTCATCGTCCCCGCCGCCATCGGCGTCGCGGTACATCTTCAGGCCCTGCGCGGGCGGGTGCGCGCCTATCGCGAGGACCCGGAGGTGCGCTACATGCTCATCGCGGTCGCGGTGGTCGTCGCCATCCTGTTCCTGCGCCACTGGATCGGCGCGATCGAGACGCGCTCGACCGACGAGTTCGAGGAGGGGGTCGCGGCTCTCTGGGGGTCGCTGTTCATGGCGTTTTCCTACGTCACGACCGCCGGGTTCGAATCGGCGGACTGGCAGGGCGCGACGGCGTGGAGCGCGCTGCGCACGCCCGGCGTCGCCCTCGTGGGTCTGGCCATCGTCGGGGGCGGGGCGGCCTCGACGGCGGGGGGCGTCAAGCTGATCCGCGCCGCCCTGCTCGCCAAGCACAGTCTGAACGAACTGGCCCGACTGACCCGTCCGACCGAGATACGCCCCATCCGCAGCGGGGCGAATCGCGTGACGCTCGGCGCCATGCGGATCGTCTTCGTCTTCGTCATGCTCTACGTGCTGGCCGTCACGACCTCCTCGCTGGCATTGACGGCGACGGGGCTGGACATGATCGAGGCGATGATGGCTTCCGTCAGCGTGCTGAGCAACACCGGCCCGCTCCTGCCGATGATTCTGGAGGATGCGGGCGCATGGGTCGGCCTGCCCGATGCGGGCAAGATCGTCCTGTGCATCGGCATGATCGTGGGGCGGATGGAGACACTGGCGGTCGTCGCGCTGCTCAGCCCCCGAACGTGGCGAAAATAACCCACGCACGCCGCCGCTGCGGTCAATTTCCGCCCGTGCGGCCTTGCGGGGTTGCCGGGCCGGACCCTATGTGTAGTGTCCGGGACTGAACGCGGAAAATTCCGACTCGATACGCGCAACAATAAGAAGAAAAGGGCGCCCCCATGGCTTCCGACAGACAGAATCTTCAGGACACGTTTCTCAATCACGTCCGCAAGAACAAGGTTTCGGTGACGATCTTCCTCGTCAACGGGGTCAAGCTTCAGGGCGTCATCACGTGGTTCGACAATTTCTGCGTGCTCCTGCGCCGCGACGGCCAGTCGCAGCTCGTCTACAAGCACGCGATTTCCACCGTGATGCCCGCCCAGCCCATCGCTCTCTACGAGCCCGAGGAGGCACCCGCCACTTGAACACCGAAGAGGCCGCAACCCGCACCTTCGTCCTTCACCCGATCCTGCCCGACTGGAAGAAGGCGAACCGTACCCCCGAGAACCGGCTGGAAGAGGCGGTCGGACTGGCCCGGGCGCTCGACCTCGACATCGTGGCGACGGCGGCGGAACTGGTCAGGGAGCCGCGCCCCTCGACGCTGTTCGGCAAGGGCAAGTTAGACGATCTCAAGGCGATGGTCGCCGATAACGAGGTCGAACTGGTCATCGTCGACGGCACGCTGACCCCGGTGCAGCAGCGCAATCTCGAAACCGAGATGAAGGCCAAGGTCCTCGACCGCACCGGTCTGATCCTCGAAATCTTCGGCGAACGGGCCGGAACCGCCGAAGGCGTGCTTCAGGTCGAGCATGCGCATCTCAGCTACCAGAAATCGCGCCTCGTCCGAAGCTGGACCCATCTGGAGCGCCAGCGCGGGGGTCTGGGCTTCGTCGGCGGTCCCGGCGAGACGCAGATCGAGGCGGACCGCCGCATGATCGACGAGCGCCTCGTGCGCATCGAGCGCAAGCTGGAAAAGGTCGTGCGCACCCGCACGCTGCACCGCAAGAAGCGCAAGAAGGCGCCCCTGCCGGTCGTCGCGCTGGTCGGCTACACCAACGCCGGAAAATCCACCCTGTTCAACCGCATCACCGACAGCAAGGTGATGGCGAAGGACATGCTTTTCGCGACCCTCGACCCGACGATGCGCTCGGTCGACATGCCCAACGGGCGCGAGGCGATCTTCTCCGATACTGTCGGTTTCATCTCCGACCTGCCGACCCAGCTCGTCGCCGCGTTTCGCGCCACGCTGGAGGAGGTGCTGGAGGCCGACCTGATCCTGCACGTCCGCGATATCTCCAGCGAGGAGACGGAGGCGCAGGCCGAGGACGTGATCGCCGTCCTGCGCGGTCTTGGGGTCGAGGAGGCGACGCTGGACGGGGCGATCGAGGTCTACAACAAGACCGATCTGCTGGATGACGATGCCCGCGCGGCATGGGAGAACGAGGCGGCGCGGCGCGAGAACGCGCTCTGCGTCTCGGCCCAGACGGGGCAGGGGGTCGATGCGCTGCTGACGCTGGTGGCCGAGACGCTCGCGGCGGCGGAAACGGTGGTCCGGATCGACCTGCCCGCCAGCGACGGCGCCGCGCTCGCGTGGCTCTACGACGTGGCCGACGTGCGCGATACGGCGGCGGAGGATGCGACCATGTCGCTGACCGTCTCCATCACGACCGCCGATGCCCGGCGCTTCATCAAGCGCTTCGGCTACGACGTTCCGGGGGTCGAACCGCACGACCCCGAGGAAGATTAACCACGCGGCACCGGGCGCCAGTCCGGTGGCGCCATCTCGAAGCCCGCGAAGTCGAACCCCGGCGAGACGGTGCAGCCGCACAGCGTCCAGTCCCCCAGCGACGTCGCGCATTGCCACCAGTGAGGCGGCACGATGCGCTGCGGCTGCTGGCCCGCGTCTATGGTGGGGCCGAGGATATGCGCCTGCGCGTCGTGCCCGTCCGGCGACAGGCTGAGCGACAGGGGCGCGCCCGCGTACCAGTGCCAGATCTCGGTCGAATCGACCCGGTGCCAGTGGGAGAACTCGCCCACATCGAGCAGGTAGTAGATCGCCGTTCCCGCCGGTCGCTCGCCATCCGCCGCCTCCGCCCGCCACGTCTCGCGATACCACCCGCCCTCGGGATGAGGTTGCAGGCCCAGAGTGCAGATCATCTCCCCGGCGGTCATGCCGCATCCTTCCCGGTATCGTCACCGCGCAGCGCGAGCATGAACGCCGTGCGCCACGCCCCGATATCGTTCTTGCGCACCCGTGCCAGCAGCTTGCGATGCCGGTCCAGCCGCTCGTCGCGCTCCATCGTGACGGCGCCGTGCAGGGCCTTGGCCACCTCGTCCGCGTCGTAGGGATTGACGATCAGCGCCTCCTCCAGATCGGCGGCGGCCCCGGCGAAGCGCGACAGGATCAGCACGCCGGGATCGTCCGGGTCCTGCGCCGCGACGTATTCCTTGGCAACGAGGTTCATCCCGTCGCGCAGCGGCGTGACCAGCCCGACCTTGGACCCGCGAAACAGCGCCGCAAGTGTATCGCGCGGGACGGAGCGGTGGATATAGCGCAGCGGAGTCCAGTCGAAATCGCCGAACGCGCCGTTGATCTCGCCTGACAACTGCTCCAGTTCGGTGCGGATCTCGGCATAGGCGGCCAGTTCGCCGCGCGTGGGCGGGGCGATCTGCATCAGCACCGTCTTCTTGCGCTGGTCGGGATATTGTTCGAGGAACCGGCGAAAGGCACGGAACCGGTCCGGCAGGCCCTTGGAATAGTCCAGCCGCTCGACCCCGATGACGTGATTGCGCACCTCGCCGCGCGTCAGGCGGCGGATGCGGTCGCTCGCCTGCTGCGTCTCGGCCATTTCGATGAAGCTGTCGACGTCGATGCCGATGGGGAAGACCTGCGCCACCGTGCGCCGGGTGCCGTTGCGGAACGGATGCGTCACAGGCCCCGCGCCATGCGACGATTGCTCGACATAGCGCATGAAATTCGCGCGGTCCTGCTCGGTCTGGAACCCGACGACGTCGTAGGCGTGCAGCGTGTCGAACAGCCAGCCATGGTCCGGCACCGCCGCGATGATCTCGGGCGGGGGAAAGGGGATGTGCAGGAAGAACCCGATGCGGTTCTCCACACCCAATTTGCGCAGTTCGGCGGCAAGCGGAATCAGGTGGTAATCGTGGATCCAGATCACGTCGGACGGGTCGATCAGGGCGGCGATCGACCTGGCGAAGCGCCGGTTGACGGCCTTGTACCCGTCGAACGCCGCCAGATCGAACTCGGCCAGATCGAGGCGATAGTGGAAGACGGGCCAGAGCGCGCGGTTGGAATAGCCGAGATAGTAGCTGTCGTATTCCTTCTGGCTCAGCGGCAGGGTGGCGAGCGTGACCCCGCCGCGCTTGTCGAGATGGACGCCGGAGGTTTCGGCATCCTCCCGGACCTCGCCGCTCCAGCCGAACCAGACGCCGTTCCCGTCGCGCAGGGCCTCGCCCACCGCCACGGCCAGCCCGCCGGACTGGGCGGCGGTCGGGTCGGCGACGCGGTTCGATACGACGACGAGGCGGCTCATACGGTCTCTTCCCACGGTTTCGACAGGCGCATGGCGCCATTGATGATACCGACCAAGGAATAGGTCTGCGGAAAGTTCCCCCATGCCTCGCCGGTGCGGAAATCGGTATCCTCCGACATCATGCCCAGCGAATCGCGCGCGGCCAGCAGCCCCTCGAAATGCTCCCGCGCCTCCTCGTGCCGCCCGATCCGCGCCAGCGCGTCGACCCGCCAGAAGGCGCAGACGTTGAAGCCGACCTCCGGCTCGCCGAAATCGTCGGCCTCCTCGTAGCGGAGCATGAACGGTCCGCGCCCCAGCGTCTCGGACAGGGCATCGACCGTCTTGACGAAGCGCGGGTCCATCGGGTCGATCAGCCCGACCTCGGCCATTAGCAGGACGCTGGCATCGAGGGTGCTGCCGCCGAAACTCTCGACGAAGGCCTGCCGTTCCTCGGACCATGCATGGGTGAGGATCTTGTCGCGGATCGTCCCGGCCCGGCCGCCCCAGAAGGTTTGGCTGTCGCTCAACCCCAGATGACCGGCGATCTTGGCGAGGCGGTCGCAGGCGGCCCAGCACATGAGCGAGGACGACGTATGGATGCGCGACCGCGTGCGCAACTCCCAGATGCCCGCGTCCGGCTGGTCGTGCAGCGCCCAGGATTGCTCGCCCAACGGTTCGAGCATGCGGAAAGCCTGTTCGTCGGCATTCATGTAGAGCCGCTTGTCGAAGAAGGCCGGGGCGGCGGCGAGGATGATGTTGCCGTAGGTGTCGTGCTGGTAATGTTCATGCGCCTGATTGCCCACGCGAACCGGTCCCATCCCGCGATATCCCTGCAACGCGGGGGCGAAGCGTTCGGTGAGGGTCTTCTCCAGTCCGAGGCCGAGCAGCGGCTGGATATGCGCGCCGTTCGCATCGGCGACGACGTTCATGATCCACTGGAAATATCCCTCCAGCGTATGCGTCGCCGCCAGCGAGTTGAGCGCCCGCACCGTGAAGAACGCGTCCCGCACCCAGCAATAGCGATAATCCCAGTTGCGCTCGCTGTTCGGCGCTTCGGGGATCGAGGTGGTGACGGCGGCGACGATGGCCCCGGTCGGCTCAAAGCTGCACAGCTTCAGCCCGATGGCCGCGCGGATGACCGCGTCCTGCCACTCGAACGGTACCGCGAGGCGGCGCGACCAGTTGCGCCAGTAGTGCAGCGTATCGCGGTGGAAGGCGTCGAAGAGTTCGGACGGTGCTTCCGCCACGCTCTCGTCGGGGCCGAGGATGAAGTGATGGGCGCGGTCGAGATTGATGCTGCGCTCGCCGAAAAGGTAGTCAATGGGCGCGTCGGTGGTCATGCGGATGGTCATGTCCGGCCCGTCGAAGCGGATATGGTTCGACCCGCGCGTGACCTGCGGCGCCGTCTCGCCCCACTCGAAACGGGGGCGCAGGCGCATGGTGATGCGGGGCCAGCCCGAGACGGGACGGATGCGGCGCGCGACCTGTTGCGGGCGGAACATGCGGCCCCTGGCCTCGAACCGGGGCGCGAAATCGGTGATCTCGACCACGCCGGAGGGGCCGTGGAGCGTGGTGGTCAGGATCGCGGTGTTCGGTTCGTAGGCCTGCTCGCTATGGGTCATGTCCTCCAGTTCGATGGCAAAGGCGCCGTCATGCTCGTGCTCCGGCCCGTGGCCGAGCAGGGAGTGGAAGACCGGATCGCCGTCGAAGCGGGGCAGGCACAGCCAGATCAGGCTGCCGTTCTCGTTCACGAGGCCGGCGACCGCGCAGTTTCCGATAAGGCCGAGGGTCATGTGGTCTCCAGTATCATCGTGCCGTTACGGGCAGTGTGCGCGAGCCATGCGTGGAAGGCGTCGAAATCGTCGAAGCGGGCGCGGGCGCAGGTTTCGGTTCCGCCGATGCGGATGCCGAGGCCGCCCCGGGCCTGCGCCGCGCGAAAGGCGTCCTCGTCGGACGTATCGTCGCCGACCATGACGGGGGTGCGGCCCGCGAAGGGGGCGTCGAGCATGAAGGCGTCGAGCGCCGTTCCCTTGTCGCAGCCCGCCAGCGAAAGCTCGGCGACCGCATGGCCGTGCGCCGTGCGCAGCGCGTCGCTTTCCTCCGCCAGAGCCGAGACCAGCGCACGGGTCTCCGCTTCCTTCTCCGGCGCATGGCGATAGTGGATCGCGCAGCCGACGCGCTTTTCCTCCAGCAGCAGGCCATGCGCCTCCGCATGTTCGCGCATCCGCCCCCGCGCCCGGTCGATCGCGCCCCCGTCATCGGCGGTACGGACCGCGCCCCCGCTCACCGCGCGCCGCTCGACCCCGTGCGACCCCGCGCCGGGCAGGACGCGGGGGGCGAGGAAGGCGTCGAGTTCGTGGATCTGACGCCCCGAGATCATGGCCACCGCGCCGCCCGTCTCGGCAATGAGGCGGTCGAGAGCGGCGAGGCTTGGCTCCGTCACCTCGACCGCATCGGGCGTGTCGGCGAGCCGCACCATCGTGCCGTCGAAATCGAGGAACAGGGCGATGCGGGAAAGGGGTTCGCTGAACAGAGTATGTTCCTTCGGGCTGGCTTGAATCGGGTGCACCGCAACATAATACGCGGAACGCGCCGGTCAAAGCGCCCGGATCGCCCGCCCCGCGAAATCGGGTGCGGCGAGCGCCGAATGCCCGGCCCAGATACGCGCCAGATGCTCCGCCACCGGCGCGACGAGGGGGCAGGCGCGGCTTTCGGCGGTGTTCACGCTCAGCAGCATGTGCTCGGCGGTCGCCAGCACGGTGCCGCCCTCGCCCTCCCGCATGATATGGGCGATGCGGATGCGCTTTTCGTCATGACCCAGCAACTGCGTCTCGACGACCAACGGTCGCCCCTCGCGCACTTCGGCGACGTGGCGCAGATGCGTCTCGACGGTATAGATCGAGCGCCCCCCGGCCATGTACGCCGCATCCATGCCGATGGCCGTCAGGAAGGCATCCGTCGCATCGCCGAAGACGTGCAGGTAGCGAAACTCCGTCATGTGCCCGTTGTAATCGACCCATTCGGGCAGCACCGTCGCCGAGTGCAGCGCCAGCGGCGCGGAAACGTCGAGCGCCTCGCCCGCCCCGGCGAAGGACAATTCCCGCAACCGCTTCTCGTGCGCCGCCACCGTTTCCCCCGCGCCCCACGGTTTCGCCTTCAGCGCCTGAAGGATGCCGACGAGGTTGTCGTCACGGATGCGCTCCAGATCGCGAATGGAATGCATCCCCGATTGCTCGTCCGACTGCCCGGCGATCAGATCCACCAGATCGTCGTCGAAATCGGGCACGTCCATCAGCTTCGTCCAGGGCCATTTCAGCGCGGGGCCGAACTGCTCCATGAAATGCCGCATCCCCGCCTCGCCCCCGGCCACGCGATACGTCTCGAACAGCCCCATCTGCGCCCAGCGCAGGCCGAAGCCGTAGCGGATCGCGTCGTCGATCTCGGCGGTCGTGGCCACGCCATCCTTCACCAGCCACAGCGCCTCGCGCCAGACCGCCTCCAGAAAACGGTCGGCGATATGCGCGTCTATCTCCTGCCGCACGACCAGCGGATGCATCCCAACCCCGCCCAGCAGTTTCTTCGCCCAGTCAACCGCACGCGGGTCGCCATCGGGACCGGGGACCAGCTCGACGAGTGGGAGCAGGTAGACGGGGTTGAACGGATGCGCGACGATGATCTGACCGGGGTCCTTGGCGCCCTGTTGCAGTTCGGACGGCTTGAAACCGGATGTGGACGAACCGATCACGGCTTCTGCGTCCAGCGTCTCCTGTATCTCCGCATAGACCCGATGCTTGAGGTCGAGCCGCTCCGACACGCTCTCCTGCACCCACCCGACGCCCGCCACCGCCTCGGCAATGCTGGCGGCGTAGGTGATCGCGCCGGGGGCGGGCAGGGGAGCGACGTAGAGGCGGCGGGTCGCGGCTTCGGCATTGGCATAGACCTCGCCGATCTTGCGCTCCGCTTCGGGGTCCGGGTCGTAGACGGCCACGTCATGCCCGGCCAGCGCGAACCGCGCGGCCCAGCCGCCGCCGATGACCCCCCCGCCGATGACGGCGATCTTCGTCCGGTCTTTCGTCTCGCCCATGCTCGCACCCTCTTCGTAAAATACTGCGCATCCTCTTTCACGGATGCGCGCGCATTTGGCGAGCGGTTTTCGATATCGATGCCCGCCCTTGCCCCCCGCAACCCGGCCCGCTAAACCGGCGCGGTACTCCAGCGTTGCAGGACCGCCATGACCGATCTTACCGCCCTCACCATCGCCGATGCCCGCTACAAGCTGCGCGCGAAGGAGTTCAGCGCGGCGGAACTGACCGACGCCTTCATCGGGGAGGTCGAGGGGGGCGACGCGCTCAACGCTTGGTGCGCCAGGACGCCCGAGATCGCCCGCGAACAGGCGCAGGCCGCCGATGCACGGCTGGCGGCGGGCGAGGCGCCCTCGCTCTGCGGGATTCCGCTGGGGATCAAGGATCTGTTCTGTACCAAGGGCGTCCACTCGCAGGCAGGATCCAACATCCTCGACGGGTTCGAGCCGCCCTATGAAAGCACCGTGACGGCCAATCTCTGGGCCGATGGCGCGGTGATGCTCGGCAAGCTGTCGATGGACGAATTCGCGATGGGGTCGTCGAACGAGACGGCCTGTTACGGTCCCGTCGTCTCGCCGTGGCGGCGCAAGGGCGACGATGCCAAGCTGACGCCCGGCGGCTCCTCCGGCGGGTCGGCGGCGGCACTGGCGGCGGGTCAGGCGATGGCGACGACCGGCACCGATACGGGCGGCTCGATCCGCCAGCCCGCCGCCTTCACCGGGCTGGTGGGTCTCAAGCCGACCTGGGGCCGCTGCTCCCGCTGGGGGATCGTGGCCTTCGCCTCATCGCTCGATCAGGCCGGGCCGTTCACCCGCACGGTGCGCGATTCGGCGATCATGCTCCAGTCGATGGCTTCGGTCGACGAGAAGGACAGCACCTCCGCCGACATCCCCGTCCCCGATTACGAGGCGGCGCTGACCGGCGACATGAAGGGCAAGCGCATCGGCATCCCCAAGGAATACACCGTCGAGGGCATGCCCGCCGAGATCACCAAATTCTGGGAGGAAGGCGCCGAACACCTGCGCGCCCAGGGGGCCGAGATCGTCGAGATCAGCCTGCCGCACACCAGATACGCGCTGCCCGCCTACTACATCGTCTCCCCCGCCGAATGCTCCTCCAACCTCGCCCGCTACGACGGCGTGCGCTACGGCAAGCGGGCCGAACTGGCGCAGGGCGACGGCATCACCGAACTCTACGAGAAGACCCGCGCACAAGGCTTCGGCGACGAGGTCAAGCGCCGCATCATGATCGGCACCTACGTCCTCTCGGCGGGGTATTACGACGCCTATTACACCCGCGCCCAGAAAGTGCGCCGCCTCATCAACCGCGATTTCGAGCAGGCGTTCGAGCGGGTCGACGCGATCCTGACGCCGACCACCCCCTCGCCCGCTTTCGGCCTCGGCGAGAAATCCGACCCGCTGGAGATGTACCTTCAGGACATCTTCACGGTCACGGTCAACATGGCGGGCCTGCCCGGTATTAGCGTTCCTGCGGGCCTGTCTTCGGGCGGGTTGCCGCTGGGCCTGCAACTCATCGGCAAGGCCTTCGACGAGGCGAACCTGCTGAACACCGCCTACGCCCTCGAAAGCGCGCTCGGCTTCACGGCGACGCCGGAACGGTGGTGGTGAGGCCGCCGTCCTAGCGATCGACGACGGCACTCGGGCGGGCTGATCCCCGCGTCAGGACGTGCGGCTCCGCTTCTCGGCGCTCGGGCTGCCCGCCGGGGGCTTCGCTCATCGTCTCCTCGGCATTGTGCCAGTGTTCCTTGACGTCCTTGCGCGGCGTCTTCTCGTCGTCCTTGGCGATATCGGGGCGCTGGTCCTTTTCGTCGGCCATGGGTCGGTCTCCTTTTCGATTGCACTGGGCCGTCAACGCTCCCGGCGCTTCCATGTTCCGGGATTGGCGAATGCGCTTGAGTTCCGGGCGCTGCCGGCCACAGGGTAGAGCGCGCCGTCATGCTGTAGGAATCGCCCCATGCCCCGCCTCCCCCTCACCACCGCCCATTGGGGCACCTACCGCGTGCGGACCGAAGGCGGGCAGGCGGTGGGGATGGAGGGGTTCGAGCGCGACCCCGACCCCTCGCCCATCGGGTCCGGCATCCTCGACGTGCAGGACGGGCCGACGCGCATCACGGCCCCCATGGTCCGGACAAGCTGGCTCGACGGCGGCCCCGGTACGGCGACGGAGCGGCGCGGGGTCGATCCGTTCGTCGCGCTGACATGGGAGGAGATGGAGCCGCTGATGGCCCGCGAACTCGCCCGCGTAACCGAAGCGCATGGCAACGCGGCGATCTATGCCGGGTCCTACGGCTGGGCCAGCGCGGGGCGCTTCCACCACGCGCCGAGCCAGCTCAAGCGCTTTCTCAACTGCATCGGCGGTTTCACCAATTCGGTCAATACCTACAGCTTCGCTGCCGCCGAAGCGATGATGCCGCATGTACTGGGCAGTTTCCGCGCGTTTCTCGATACCGCGACGAGCTGGGAATCCATCGCCGGTAATACGAACCTGTTCGTCGCCTTCGGCGGCGTGCCGCTGAAGAACGGCCAGATCGATTCGGGCGGGGTCGCCATCCATATCCAGCGCACGGGGCTGGAACTGGCGAGCGCGGCGGGGACGGAATTCGTGAATATCGGACCGATGCGCTCCGACATGATGGACGGGATCGGGGCGCAGTGGCTGGCCCCGCGCCCCAATACCGACGCCGCCATCCTGTTCGCCATCGCGCATGTGCTGCTGGAGGAGGGGCTGCACGATCCCGCCTTCCTGGACCGATACACGACCGGTTTCGACGCCCTGCGCGCCTATGTGACCGGCGAGAGCGACGGCGAGGCGAAGGATGCCGACTGGGCCGCCGCCATCAGCGGCCTCGATGCCGACACAATCCGCGCGCTAGCCCGGCGCATGGCGGCGGGGCGGACGATGATCTCGGTCTCGTGGTCCCTGACGCGGCAGGATCATGGCGAGCAGGCGTACTGGGCCGCCATCGCCGTCGCCGCGATGCTGGGGCAGATCGGTCTGCCGGGGGGCGGTTTCGGCTTCGGCTACAGCGCCTGCAACAGCATCGGCGGGCAGTATCACCCCATGCCGGGCGGGGCGCTGCCGCAAGGGACGCGCGGGGTCGACGATTTCATCCCCGTCGCGCGGATCAGCGACATGCTGCTGCATCCGGGCGAGGATTTCGAGTTCGACGGGCAGGCGCTGACCTATCCCGATATCCGCCTCGTCTGGTGGGCGGGGGGCAACCCGTTCCACCACCATCAGGATCTGGGCCGCATGCTGCGCGCGTGGCGCAGGCCCGAGACGATCGTGGTCAACGAATGGTGCTGGAACGCGATGGCCAAGCACGCCGATATCGTGCTGCCCTGCACAACGCCGCTGGAACGCACGGATATCGCGGTTTCGGGCCGCAACCCCTACATCGTCGCGATGGAGCGGGTGTCGCGGGCGCCGGGGCTGGCCCGGGACGACCACGCGATCTTTCGCGGCATTGCCCGGGCGATGGGCGTCGAGGACGCCTTCACCGACGGGCGCGAGCCGGAGGAGTGGATTCGCCGCCTCTACGACACGACGCGCGAGCGGGTCGCAGAGCAGGGGCGCACGCTGCCGACGCTGGACGAATTGCGCGAGACGGGGTGGCATCACGACGTGCCGCCCGCCGATCCGACCGTCATGCTCTCGGCTTTCCGGGCCGACCCGGTAGCCCATGCACTGGCCACGCCGAGCGGCAGGATCGAGCTGTTCTCTGAGACGGTGGCGGGGTTCGGCTATGACGACTGCCCCGGTCATCCGGTCTGGCGCGCGCCGCGCGAATGGCTGGGGGCGGTGGGGCAGTGGCCGCTGCACCTCATCTCGAACCAGCCCGCCGACAAGCTGCATTCGCAACTCGACCATGGCGCGGTGTCGCGGGCGGGCAAGCGCAAGGGGCGTGAACCGGCGATGCTGCACCCGGACGACGCGGCGGCGCGGGGAATCGCGGAGGGCGATATCGTGCGGGTCTTCAACGGTCGCGGCGCGTGCCTGTGCTGCGCGACCCTGAGCGATGCGATTCGCCCCGGCGTGGTGCAGGTGAGCACGGGCGCGTGGTACGACCCGGAAGTGCCGGGCGACCCCGACGCCTTGTGCAAGCACGGCAACCCCAACGTCCTGACCCCCGACCGGGGCACGTCGCGGCTAGGACAGGGACCGACGGCGCATTCGTGTCTCGTCGAGGTCGAACGGTTCGAGGGGGACCCGCCCCCCGTCACCGCCTTCGACCCGCCGGTCATCCTCAGGCGCTAGACGCGCTCCGGTACGGCGCGAACCAGTCCAGCCCTGCCAGCGTCTCCCCGGCGGGGCGGTATTCGCAACCGACCCAGCCGTCATAGCCCGTCTCGTCCAGCACCTGTATCACGTAGGGAAAATTCGTCTCCCCCGTATCCGGCTCCTGCCGCTTGGGGACCGAGGCGACCTGAACGTGGCGCGTGACGGGGGCGAGGGCGCGGATGCGCTCTGTCAGATCGCCCTGCATGATCTGGCAATGGTAGAGGTCGAGTTGCAGGCCCAGATTGGGCGCGCCCACTTCGGCGATGACCGCGCGCCCGTCCTCCTGATTGTCGATGTGATAGCCGGGCATGTCGCGGTGATTGATCGGCTCGATCACGAAGCCCTGTTCCGGCGCTTGCGCGCAGGCATGGGCGAGGTTTTCGAGGTAGGTCGCGCGCGCGCCCGGTCCCTTGGCCATGCCCGCCATGATGTGGATGTTGAGCGGCCCGATGGCCGAAGCGTATTCCAGCGCCTGATCCAGATCGGCGCGGAACCTGTCCCCCGCGCCCGGCACGGCGGCGAAGCCGCGCTCTCCACCCGCGAAATCGCCCGCGCTGGTATTGTAGAGCGCCTGCGTCAGCCCGTTATCGGCCAGCACGGCGGCGATGACACCCGCGCTCTCCTCGTAGGGAAACAGGTACTCGACCCCCTCGAACCCGGCCTTCGCCGCCGCCTCGAACCGCTGCATGAAGGGCAGTTCGGTGAACATCATCGACAGGTTGGCGGCGAAGCGTGGCATGGGAAGTTTCCTTCACGGGAGGTCGGTCCCCCGTTCTTTCGCGAAGCCGTCGCCGAATCAACCGTTCATCGCATGTCCGCGCCGGGCCTATTGCTCGGCGCGGCGCGCGTGGATGCGCAGTTGGGTGATCTGGTGCTTGCTACGGCGCACGATGTCGATGCGGTGGCCGTGAAACACGAAGCTCTGCCCCTCGAACGGGATCGCCTGCGCCTCGTGGATGACCATCCCGGCGATGGTCGCGGCCTCGTCGTCGGGCAGCTTCCAGTCGAAATAGCGGTTGAGATCGCGGATCGTCACCGTACCGTCGACCAGATAGGACCCGTCCGCCTCGCGCGTCACGCCGTCGGCGTCCTCGTCATGCTCGTCGGAGATGTCGCCGACGATCTCTTCGAGGATGTCCTCCAGCGTGATGAGGCCCTGCAACGCGCCGTATTCGTCGACCACCAGCGCGAAGTGACGCTTGCGCGCGAGGAAGGCCTTGAGCTGGTCGGCCAGCGTCGTCGTGTCGGGCACGAACCACGGTTTCATGGCCAGCGTCGCGATGTCGAACCCGTCCAGGTCGACGCCCCCGTCCTTGCGCACCATCGCGTCATAGGCGCGCAGCAGGTCTTTGGCATGGATCACGCCGATGATGTTCTCGGGGTGGTCGCGCCAGATGGGGATGCGGGTATAGGGGCTTTCGACGACCGCCTCGACCAGCGTGGCGGTCGGGTCCTCGGCGTTGAGCGTGATGATGCTGCGTCGGTGCATCATCACTTCGGCCACCTCGCGATGCGCCAGATCGAGCGCGCCGACGAGGCGGTCGCGGTCCGATTTGACGACCCCGCCCTCGGAATGGTGCAGGTCGATGGCACCCCGGATCTCGTCATGCGCCTCGCGCGACAGGACGCGGGTGCCCTTTTCCAGCTTCACGCCGAAGAGGGCGAGGGTGCCGCGTACGATGGCCTGTACAGCGAGGATGACCGGGTACGTGACCTTGACCAGAAAGGCGAGCGGACGCGCGGCGTAGAGCGAGACCGTTTCGGGGTTGGTGAAGGCGTAGGTCTTGGGCAGGACCTCGGCGAAGATCATCACCAGAACCGTCATCACCAGCGTCGCGACGGCCACCCCCGATTCGCCGAACAGCGCGATGGCGAGGGACGTGGCGAGCGAGGCGGCGAGGATGTTGACGAGGTTGTTGCCGATCAGGATCGCCCCGATCATCGTCTCGCCGTCATCCGTCAGGGCGATGGCGCGCTGGGCGCTGGTATTGCCCTGATCGCCCAGACGGCGCAGCTTGGCCCGGCTCACGGCGGTCAATGCGGTTTCCGAGCCGGAGAAGCACGCGGACATGAACAGGAGCGCGAGAATGACGAGGGCGATCCACAGCGGCGCCCCCTCGCCCCCCTGTTGCGCGGCGGCGTCGAGGATGGTGGCGGTGTCGGCGGCACTGGCGATGATCGCGGGCATGTGAACCATTGTTGCGGCGTCCTGCATTTCGACACGATACATAGGGGAGATGGCGCCGCTTTGCCATGGCGAGGGAGAATCGAAGATGAACGACGTGCTGTCGCGGCACCGGGACTTCGGCGAGATGGCGGGTCCGGTCCTGCTGTTCGGCGGACCGTACTCCAACAAGCACGCGACGGAAGCGCTTTTCGGGCGGGCCGCGGCGCTGGGCATCGGGGGCGAGCGGATGGTCTGCACGGGCGACGTCTGCGCCTATTGCGGCGATCCGGCGGAGACGACGCGGCTGGTGCGGGACTCGGGCTGCGCCGTAATCGCGGGGAATTGCGAGCTGTCGCTGGGGACACGCTCGGACGATTGCGGATGCGGATTCGAGGAGGGCGCCGCCTGCGACCGGTTTGCGATGGAGTGGTTCCGCTACGCCGACGATGCGCTGGACGACGGCGCGCGGGCGTGGATGCGCGGGTTGCCCGGTATCGGTACGTTCCGGGCGTGGGGGCGGCGCTATGCAGTGGTGCACGGGGCGGCTTCGGCCGTGAATCGCTTCCTGTGGCCCGTGGTCGGGGACGATGTGCTGGCCGGGGAGATCGCCTTGGTCGAGGCGGCGCTCGGGCCGGTCGACGGGGTCGTGGCGGGCCATACGGGCATGGCCTTCGAGCGGATCGTCGATATCGGCGGGCGGGCAGTGCGGTGGATCAACGCGGGGGCCATCGGCCTGCCCGCGCATGACGGCGACACGCGGACGGGCTTTGCCCTGCTCACGGAAGAGGGCGTGCGCTTCGAGCGATTGGCCTACGATCACGGCGGGGCGGCGGAGGCGATGCGCGCGGCGGGCCTGAGCGCGGGCTACGACCGCTCGCTGGAGAGCGGATGGTGGCCGAGCGAGGACAGCTTTCCGGTGGAGATGCGGGTCGGGCGGGTGGCCTGACGAAGGTCAGTCGCGCCTGGCGAGCGGGTGCTTCACGAAGACCAGATCCGCACCGTCATCCGGCGTGATGTGGGTGTAGATCTCGGTCGTCGCGATATCGGCATGGCCGAGCAGCGTCTGGATCACGCGCAGATCGGCCCCGTTGGCGAGCAGATGCGTGGCGAAGGCGTGGCGCAGGGTGTGGGGCGAAACCTTGGTCGCGTCCAGCCCGGCCTCCGCCGCCAGCCCGCGCAACACCTGAAAGAACCGTTCCCGCGTCAGGTGGCCCGACTTGCTTCGCGACGGAAAGAGCCAGGTCGATTTCTTCATCGGCCCCGCATCGCGCACGGGCAGGTAGGTGGCAATCGCCTCGCGCGCCCGGTCGGACAGGGGCGCCAGACGATCCTTGCCGCCCTTGCCGCGCACCGGGATCATGCGCGGTTGGCGGCGCACGGCGGCGACGGGCAGCGAGACGAGTTCGGACGTGCGCAGGCCCGAAGCGTAGAGCATCTCGATCAGGCAGACGTTGCGCACGGATTTCAGATCGGTCCGCGCCCGCGCCGTCGACAGCAGCGCCGATACCTCATCGACCGTCAGGGTGCGGGGCAGGGTGCGCGTCTTGCGCGGTCCCTTCACCGGCGCGGCGGGATCGTCGTCGCGGATGCCCTCCGCGAACAGGAAGGCGTGGAACTGGCGGATCGCAGACAGGTGCCGCGCCCGGGTCGAGGTGGCGAATCCGGCGTCGCTCAACTGCGCGATATGTGCCTCGATGTCCTGACGGGTGACGGTGATGTGGTCGCGCTCACCGAAGGATTTCTCGTATTCCGCCAGATCGCGGCGATAGGCATCGAGCGTGTTGAGCGCGGCGCCCCGTTCCGCCGCGAGATGATTGAGGAAGGCGCCGACCGGGTCTAGCGCCATCGCTCTGAGATCATCGTTTCGATGGCGATGCTGCGTGCCTCGTCCTCCAGCCCCACCTCGCGCAGGGCGCGGATGACGGTGTCGAGCGTGCGGGCCGTGGGAGGCGATTCGCTGCCCAGCATCGCGGCGGCGCTCAGCACGGTTTCGGCCACCTTGCGCTCGCGCGCAGCCTTGAGGATGCCTTCGTCGGGCAGGTCGGGGCGCAGGGCGATGCCGAGACCGGCGAGCGAGGCGAGGGCGCGCCGGGCATGCTCGTCGCCGCCGCGCGTGCGGGCGCGCAACGTGTCGCCGAACGGGCGGGTCCAGGCGGCGCTCCAGTCCGCATCGGCGACGGCCATGACGGCGGCGACGTCGGCGCGCTCTTCCGGTGTCGTGGCGCCCTGCATCTGCGACCACGCGCCCGCTTCCTCGGTATAGCCGCCCAGCAGCATCGAATCGCGCAGGGCGTAGCCGGCGGCGCCGTTCATCCCCTGCGCCCGGTCGGTCGGGATGCGCAGGACCATGGGGGCCATGACCCGCGCAAGCTGCGCGAAGCCGCCCTTGCCGTTGGCGCCCGCCGCCGCGACCAGCGCGTCGCCTATGGCCGTGACATCGGGCGTCTTCTCCGCATCGCGTACCGCCTTGGCGCGCCGACCGAGGGCGCCGTCCACGCTGTCGGCGAAGGAGACGTACATCTCGCGCAGCACGAGGGTCTCGATGGCACCCACCGCTTCCAGCCGTTGCGCGGCGATCAGCGCGCCCTTCGCGCCGGTGCTTTCCAGCGCGAACAATCCCGCGATCATCGGCAGGGGTGCGCTCTCGATGGAGGGCTTGTTGGCGCGGCCCATGCTGCGCAGCATGGCGATGCGCAGGGGGGTCAGCGCGCTGGCATGGGGCACGGGGACGTAGTCGATCAGGCTCTCGTCGACCAGCGCCTCCAGCAGGGGCGCGTCGGAAGGGTCGACGCTGCCCAGCTCGACCATCGCGTTGACCGCGACGGCGGCCAGCGGATCGCCCGTCCGCGCGAGGCAATAGGCGCGCAGGCCCGACCAGAACGTATCGGTTCCGCCCGACGACGGAGGCGCATCCGCCCCCAGCACGTCCTTCTCGCACAGGGTCTCGTCACGCCCGACGATCAGCGCCGCCTCGGCCCGCGCGCGGCGCAAAGCCGGGCTGGCATCGCGCCCGGCGGCTCCGGCGAGGCTCGACGCTTCCTCCGCCGCGCCGAAGCGGACCAGCGCCCGCGACCGGGCGGCGAGCAGGCCGTCGGCGTTCTCGGGCGGTGTCGCCCCGGCAACCAGCACGCGGCGCACCAGCCGGTCGACGCTGTAGAGCGCGGCCGGTTCTGCGGCGTCGATCAGGGCGATGGCGCGCGCCCCGTCCGTCGCCCCCCACATCGCATCGTCCATGCCCACCGACCCGGCCCCGACCAGACCCGCCGCCTCGACCGACGGCGCGGCAAGGCTCGTCGAGCCGATATCGGTGCCGAAGCCCCCGCCGGTCGTGCCGTAGGTCTCGTCCGACGGCGCGACCGTGATCGGCTCGTCCGGCGCCAGCACGGCGTTGGGCTGACCCAGCAGCACCTCCTGCGCCGACACGGGGGTCAGGGCGCAGGAAAGCGCGAGCGAGAGCGGAAAGAACGACCTAGTCACCTTGAAACAGGACATCCTGCGGAACCTCATGCACGAGTTCGCGAAGCGGCGAGGGAATATCGACGATGACGACATAGGCCGCCGCCACCAACAGGGCCAAGAACACCAGCAGCAGCACAAACCTCAGGAAGCGGCCCATCGCATTACCCTTTCCATGCGACCCGTGGCGGATTATAGCGTCCGGGGGGCCTTGATAAGAACGTGACGTCGTCCTTGCTTCTTATATTTCGTGAGCGCGCGTGTCACACCGCGTTTTGTTGGTGACGGTAAATTATGGCGAAAGATCAACAGATCGCGAAAACAGGGACCCCCCTCCGGGGTGCCCTGCGCCGTCACGTCGTGTTCATCGGCCTGATGGGCGCGGGCAAGAGCGCCATCGGGCGGCGCGTCGCCACCCGAATCGGCGCCCGCTTTCGTGATTCGGACACAGAGATCGAGAAGGCCGCCGGGATGAAGATCGCCGATATCTTCGCCGTGCACGGAGAGGGCGATTTTCGCAGCGGCGAGCGCCGGGTCATCACGCGTCTGATGGGCGGGCCGCCCATGGTTCTGGCCACCGGCGGGGGCGCCTACATGGATGACGAGACGCGCGCATTGCTCCACGAACACGCGACGACCGTCTGGATGCGCGCCGATCTCGACGTGCTGGTCAAACGCTGCGCCAAGCGCGGCCATCGTCCGCTGCTCAAGACCGGCGACCCGCGCATCATCCTCTCCGACCTCATGGACCGGCGCTATCCCGTCTATGCCGATGCCGACGTGGTGATCGACAGCCGGGACGAGCCGCACGAGGTCGCGGTGCGCGAGATCGTGGATGCTCTGCGCGCACGCGGGGATCTGGCCTCGTGAGCGTTCTCCCCGAACGCATCGTCCCCGTCGCGCTGGGCGAGCGCAGCTACGACGTGACCATCGGCACGGGATTGCTGCCCGAGGCCGGGACACGCCTCGCGCCGTTCTTCCGCCGCCCGCGCACCGTCATCGTCAGCGACGAGACCGTCGCCGCGCTGCATCTATCCGCGTTGCAGGTCGGGCTGGCGACGAGCGGCATCGCGTCCGACGCCGTCATCGTCCCGCCGGGCGAAGGGTCGAAGAACTGGGCCACGCTGGAGCGGGTGGTCGAGGCATTGCTGGCCGCAAAGGTCGAGCGCGACGATCTGGTGATCGCGCTGGGCGGGGGGGTCATCGGCGATCTGGCGGGGTTCGCCTGCGCCGTCCTGCGCCGGGGCGTCGGCTTCATCCAGGTGCCCACCTCGCTGCTGGCGCAGGTCGACAGTTCGGTCGGCGGCAAGACGGGGATCAACTCGCCGCTGGGCAAGAACCTGATCGGCGCATTCCATCAGCCGCGCTATGTGCTGATCGATATCGACGTGCTCGATACGCTCGACGGGCGGGAATTCCTGTCCGGCTACGGCGAGGTCGTGAAATACGGCCTGCTCGGCGACGCGCCGTTCTTCGACTGGCTGGAGCGGGCCGGTCCACGCCTGCGCGATGGCGACAAGGCGGCGCGGATCGAGGCGGTGGAGCGGTCGGTTTCGGCCAAGGCCGGCATCGTCTCGCGCGACGAGAAGGAGAACGGCGAGCGCGCGCTGCTCAACCTCGGCCACACGTTTGCGCATGCCCTGGAGGCGGCGACGGGGTATTCCGACCGCCTGCTGCATGGCGAGGCGGTCGCGGTCGGCACGGGTCTGGCCTTCGCGCTCTCCGCCCGCCTCGGTCTGTGCTCGCAGGAGACGCCGTCGCGCGTCGGCGCGCATTTCGCCGATATGGGCCTCAGGCGTACGCTGTCCGACATACCGGGGCCGCTCCCCGACGCGGATGGGCTGATCGCGCTGATGGCGCAGGACAAGAAGGTGCGCGACGGGGTTCCGTCCTTCATCCTCGCGCGCGGTATCGGCGAGGCTTTCGTCAGTCGCGATGTGCCGCCCGATGCCGTGCGCTCCGTCCTCGTGGAGGCGCTGGCGGGCAGGGCAGCGGACTGACCCCCGCTGTCACGACCCGGCGACGGGATCGCTCGCCCCGCCCGCCGCGCGCAGGGCGACGGCGCTCTCCGCAGTCGTGGCCCATATGCCGAGATAGACGGGATTGCGGCTGTTGTCGCTCCGTCCCAGAAGATCGGGCACCCATCCGTTCCGCGTGAATATCGCGTGCAGGGACCGGTCGAAGCTTCCGACGACGTGGCCGACATCCGCCGCGATGCAGGTCTCGCAGATCGCCAGCATCAGGTCGACCGCGATCCGTTCGACATCGGGCCGCTCGACACCGGGCTTCGCCTCATCCGGCGCTTCCCGGCCGGTGACGCAGAACCGGGTGAACTCCCAGACCGACGGCGAGGCGATGGGCACGCCGTCCATCATTTCCGCGATCAGGTCGCCAAGCACCGTATCGCCCGTGGTCGGCAGCAATCGCACCGATCCCCTGTGCCCGCCACGATCGTCCAGATCGATGAGGTAGACCGGGGAAAGGCGATCGAACCGGTCCCGCTCCCGCCCCCGATCATCGACCGCGAGCTTCCATTTCAGACGATCGACGAACAATCGCTTTCTCGCGCGATACATCTCGTCCGTGATATCGGCTTCGACGGCCTCGCTCGCCGTCGATATGATCCTCGACATGTGTTCCCTGTGGTTAGGCGATCCTGTGCGAATCCTGCCGATTGTATAATTAAGTGTATTTGATTTGTTATACACTTTTTGAGTGTGTAGGGGTTCCCTGTCGAAGAGAGATCGGTTTCGACTTCACGGCCGCGATTCGCCCCGCGTGGATCGCCCGGTTGATTTCCACCCCCGAACGGCATAGGCGATCCCCGTACAGAACGAGGAACGGCCATGACCATCCACCTGCATCACGGCGACCTGCCCGACGGTCTCGACCTCGGCCCGACGGTCGCGATCGACACCGAGACGATGGGCCTGATTCCCCACCGCGACCGGCTCTGCCTCGTCCAGTTGTCGAGGGGCGACGGCGATGCGCATCTGGTCAAGTACGAGCCGGGCGTGCCGAAATCGCCCAACCTCGCCAAGCTGCTCACGGACCCGACGGTCCTGAAACTCTTCCATTTCGGACGGTTCGATATTGCCGTGATGGCGCGGGCGTTCGGCGTGACCACCGGCCCCGTCTACTGCACCAAGATCGCGTCCAAACTGACTCGCACCTATACCGACCGTCACGGTCTGAGGGAGCTGTGCCGCGAACTGATCGGCGTGGACATCTCCAAGCAGCAGCAAAGCTCCAACTGGGGTGCCGCCGAGCTGACCCCCGAGCAGCAGGCATACGCCGCCAGCGACGTGCTGCACCTGCACAGGCTGAAATTCGAGCTGGACAAGCGCCTCGACCGCGAGGGTCGCCGGGAACTGGCTGCCGCCTGCTTCCACTTCCTGCCCAACCGCGCGATCCTCGATCTGGTCGGCTGGCCCGAACAGGACATCTTCGACCATTGAAACCGAACCCTTCAGGCAGGACGGCGGTGGAGATCGGGCGCGGCGTCATCGAGATCGAGGCCGACGCGCTCCACGCCCTCGCGCGGTCGCTCGACGACCGGTTCGAGCAAGCGGTCGACCTGCTGGCCGCCGCGAAGGGCAGGGTGATCGTCTCCGGCATGGGCAAGAGCGGCCATGTCGCGCGCAAGATCGCCGCGACCTTCGCCTCGACCGGCACGCCCGCGCAGTTCGTGCATCCGGCGGAGGCGAGCCACGGGGATCTGGGGATGGTCACGCCCGACGACGTGGCGCTGGTCCTCTCCAATTCGGGCGAGACGCCGGAACTGTCCGACCTGATCGCCCATGCGCGGCGCAACGGCATTCCGCTGATCGCCGTCGCGTCGCGGCCCGGGAGCACGCTGATGAAGGCCGCCGATATCGGCCTGCCCCTGCCCAAAGCGCCCGAAGCCTGCCCCATGGGCCTCGCGCCCACCACCTCGACCACCGCGACGCTGGCGCTGGGCGACGCGCTGGCCGTGGCCCTGATCGACCGGCGCGATTTCCAGCCGCAGAACTTCAGGATGCTCCATCCCGGCGGCTCGCTCGGCTCTCGCCTGCTGACCGTGGGGCAGGTTATGCACAGGGGGGGCGACCTGCCGCTCGTCGACGGTACCATGCCCATGCTCGACGCGATGCTGACCATTTCGGGCAAGGCGTTCGGCCTCGCGGGCGTGGTCGATGCGCGAGGGCGTCTCGAAGGCGTGATCTCGGACGGGGACCTGCGCCGCAATATCGCCCATCTTTCGGAGAGAAGTGCGGGCGATATCATGTCGCCGAATCCTAAGACCATCGGCCCGTCCGCAACGCTGGGAGAGGCGCTCGACACCATGAACCGCCATGCCATCACCGCCCTGTTCGTCGTCGGCGAAGAAACGCCGGAGGATGCCGCGAGCCTCGCGGTTCCGCTCGGCCTGATCCATATCCACGACTGCCTGCGCGCCGGGACGTCCTGATGCGCGGCGACGAGGTACAGGCCGGACCGCGTCGCGTCGTCCGTTCGCGCCGACCGCTCTGGCTCGCGTTCGTTCTCGCGCTGATCGCCTGCGTGCCCTTCGCCCTCGTCTTCACGCGGATGGGCCTCGGCGCGCCCGAGCCTCTCGTGCTGACGGATGCCGACCAGAAGTCCCTGACCGACGGTCTGCGCATGGTCTCGCCCAGCTTTTCGGGCCGGACCGACGACGGCGAACCCTACACCATTACCGCCGACTGGGCCTTGCCGAACGGACCCAAGCCCACGCGCATCACGCTCTACCGCATCACGGCCACCATCACGACCAAGGACGGACGCGAGACCGTGATGACCGCCGAGCACGGCGTCTTCTTCCCCGACGAGGATCTGCTCCAGTTGTCGGAAGGCGTCTACGCGCGTACGTCGGACGGGTACGAGATGCGCACGCCCGTGGCCGAGATCGACATCGAGGCCCGCAGCATGCAGGCCGATCAACCCTTCGAGGCCGAAGGACCGCGCGGCTCGATCCGCTCCGATACGGTGCAGGCGATGGAAGCCGGTGGCCAAGCGGTCGTCTTTCGCGGTAACGTTCTGGTTGTCTTCACGCCGGAAACCGTGTCACGTCCGTCCGGTAACCTTGCAACGCCACCAGACACAGGATCGTCGCCATGAAGCGTTTTGCCCGTACAGCCCTCCTGTCCCTCGTCCTGCCGGTTCTGGCAGGGGGGGCAGGCTCGGCCTTCGCCCAGTCGACCGGCGGCGGCGCCCTGGGCGGGTTCAAGGTCGACAGCTCGCTCCCCATCGAGATTTCCGCCGACACGCTGGAGGTGAGGCAGGAGCAGCAGACCGCCGTCTTCACCGGCTCGGTCGACGCCCGTCAGGGCGAGGTGCGGATGCAGGCGCAGCAGCTCATCGTGACCTACGATCCCGAATCCGAGGACGAGGGACAGGCGGGCGCCATCCGCAAGGTCCGCGCCGAGGGATCGGTCTTCGTCTCCAGCCCCGAGGGCGCGGCGGAAGGCAACTGGGCCGATTACGACGTCGCGTCGGGCACCATCACCATGGGCGACATCGTCACCCTGACCCAGGGCACCGAGAACGTGCTCGCGGGCGGGCGCCTGTCGATCAACCTCAACACCGGTTTCGCCCGCATCGATTCGGGCGGTGTGCGCGCCGACGGCACGCGCGAACGGGTCAGCGGCATCTTCTACCCGTCCTCCGACCAGTGAAGCTAACCCGTTTGGATTCAGTCGGTTCACGGCATGGTAAGGCCGTCATGGTTATCCTGACAGGCATCCGATGAGGTCCGCCACCATCGGCGATCGAACCGATCTGCGCCGCGCGTCGAACCGCGAGGGGCTGGTCGTCGACCGCATCGGCAAGAGCTACCGGCGCCGACCGGTCGTGCGCGAGGTGTCCCTGACGCTGCGCCGCGGCGAGGTCGTCGGATTGCTGGGGCCGAACGGGGCGGGGAAGACGACATGCTTCTACATGATTACCGGACTGATTCCTGCGGATTACGGGATGATCACGCTGGACGGGACCGATGTGACGACCCTGCCCATGCACCGGCGCGCACGGCTCGGCATCGGCTATCTGCCGCAGGAAGCCTCGATCTTTCGCGGCCTGACGGTCGAGGAGAACATCATGGCCGTCCTCGAACTGGTCGAGAGGCAGAGGTCGAGGCGCCAGCACAAGCTCGACGAGTTGCTGGGCGAATTCTCGATCACGCATCTGCGCCGCACGCCCGCCCCGGCCCTGTCGGGGGGCGAGCGCCGACGGGTGGAGATCGCCCGCGCCCTGGCCACCGATCCGGACTTCATTCTCCTCGACGAACCCTTCGCCGGGGTGGACCCGATCGCGGTGGGCGATATCCGCGGTCTCGTCTCGCATTTGCGCGAGCGGGGCATAGGGGTCTTGATTACGGACCACAACGTGCGCGAAACTCTCTCGATCATCGACCGGGCGTACATCCTGCACGACGGGCAGGTGCTCAAGCAGGGAACGCCGCAGGATATCGTGGACGACGAGGCGGTCCGGCGGGTCTATCTGGGGGACGGGTTTCGCCTGTGAACCGCGCGAACCGAAAAGGGAGGGTCTGATCTATGTCGATGGGAATAGGCCTTCAGCTTCGCCAGTCGCAATCGCTGGTCATGACGCCGCAGTTGCAGCAGGCGATCAAGCTGCTCCAGATGTCGAATCTCGACCTGAGCGAATACGTGACCCAGGAAATCGAGCGCAACCCGCTCCTCGAAGCGGCCGCCCACGTGGCCGACGAACGCCGCGACCGCCCCGAGTCTCCCGATGCCGCGCCCGAGCGTCCCGGTGCCTCCGACGATGCTTCGACCCGGATGCGCGACGACAACCCGTCCCGCGCCGAGGAGACGTTCGATACCGGCATGGAGAACGTTTACGCCGATGAATCCCGCGCCGAGCGGCAGGCCGAAGGCGCCGCCGCGCTGACCGAGGCCACCGGGCCGGGCGGCGACGAAGGCTCCGGCTGGGCAAGCATGGGCAAGGGGGGCGGGGGCGGTTTTGATTCGCCCGAATACGATCTAGAAGGCGTCGTCGCCGCCGAACTGTCATTGCGCGATCACCTGCTCGACCAGATCGGCATGGCCAGCGCCTCGCACCGCATCCGCGCCGTCGCCGCCTATCTCGTCGAGTTCGTCGACGACAGCGGGTACCTGCGCGCCGAGGTCGAGACGGTGGCCGAGCGTCTGGGCGCCAGCCTTGCCGATATCGACAGCGCCCTGACGCTGGTGCAGGGGTGCGACCCCTCCGGCGTCGGCGCCCGCACCCTCGCCGAATGCCTCCGGCTCCAGCTGCGCGACCGCAACCGCCTCGACCCCGCGATCGACATGCTGCTCGACAACCTCGAACTGCTGGCCAGGGGCAAGCTGCCCGCGCTGATGAAGATGTGCGGCGTCGGTCAGGAGGACATGCGCGAGATGGTCGAGGAGGTTCGCGCGCTGGACCCCAAACCCGGCGCGCGTTTCCATTCGGAGATCGCGCAGACGATGGTGCCGGACGTCTTCGTCCGCCGCAACGCGATGGGCGGCTGGAACGTCGAGCTGAACACCGACACGCTCCCCCGCGTCCTCGTGAACGAGCGCTATGCCGCCGAGGTCAACGACAAGGACGGGTCGGTCAAGACCTATCTCAACGAATGCATGCAGAGCGCGAACTGGCTCGCCAAGAGCCTCGACCAGCGCGCTCGCACCATCCTGCGCGTGTCGAGCGAGATCGTCCGCCAGCAGGACGGCTTCTTCGAGTACGGGATCGAGGAGCTGAAACCCCTCAACCTCAAGACCGTCGCCGAAGCCATCGACATGCACGAATCCACCGTGAGCCGCGTCACGTCGAACAAGTACATCTCCACCACGCGCGGGGTCTTCGAGCTGAAATTCTTCTTTACCGCCTCCATCGGTTCCATCGGCGGGGGCGACGCCTATTCCGCCGAAAGCGTTCGCTTCAAGATCAGGAAGATGATCGAGGATGAAGCGCTCGATGCGGTGCTGTCGGACGATCGGATCGTGAAAATCCTGCGCGACGACGGGGTCGATATCGCACGAAGGACGGTCGCCAAGTACCGGGAATCGATGGATATTCCATCATCGGTGCAGCGCCGCCGCCGCAAGGCCGAAGCAAGCCTGTAAACAGCTTTTGCAACATTCCGACATTGACTTCGCCATTGCAAGTTGTGTAGGTTGAACAACCGGAGAACACCGGTGTTTATAACAAGTTAAGGCCTTGTTAAATATGCAGATTGAAGTGAATGGCAAGCAGATCGACATCGGCGACGCGCTTCGCGGCCATGTCGTGGACGAACTGTCGGCGGCGATGGAAAAATACGCGGAACGCCCGACCGACGCGACCGTGACCTTCACGCGAGACCGGCACGAGTTCAAATGCGAATGTTCCACGCATCTGAGCACCGGCATGAAGGCGCAGGCGTCCGGCAAGTCGGACGATATCTACACCGCCTTCAACAGGGCGAACGACCGCCTCGCCAAGCAGTTGCGACGCTACAAGCGCCGCCTCAAGAACCACCATCAGACGCGCTCCGCTTCCTCTCCGGTGCAGAGTTTCGGTGCCTCGTCCTTCGTGATCGAGTCGGAGGCTTCCGACGTCGAGGATGCGTCCGAGTCGCTCCAGCCCGTCATCATCGCCGAGACGAAGACCACGATCCCCGTCCTGAGCGTGGGCGAGGCCGTGCTGCAGATGGAGATCGGCGAGGAGCCGATCCTCATGTTCCGCAACGAGCGGAACAACGAGGTCGGCGTGGTGTATCGCCGCGACGACGGCAATGTCGGCTGGATCGAACCATCGGCGACCTCCACTTAAGACAGATCAGTGCATTGACGGTATTGCAGCGGCGTTCCACGCGATTGGGTGCCGGATGAATGAGGTGTTTCATGTCGGTTGAAGATTTGCTCGGAACCGATGCAGTGATCTGCGACCTGAAAGCGACCAGCAAGAAGCATCTGCTTCAGGAGCTGGCGGGTCATGCCGGGGTGATCTGTTCGCTCGACGAGCGTCTGGTGTTCGACGCCCTGCTCGAACGCGAGCGGCTCGGCGCCACCAGCGTGGGCAATGGCGTCGCGATTCCGCATGCCCGATTGCCCGATATCGACACGGTCTACGGCATCTTCACGCGTCTCGCACAGCCCATCGACTACGATGCGGCGGATGACGAACCGGTCGATCTCGTCTTCCTCCTGCTTGCACCCGAAAGCGCCAACAACCAGCACCTGCGCGCGCTGGCCAAGATATCGCGCCTCCTCAAGCGCCCCGAAATCCGTGCGAATCTGCGCGGTGCCGACGGGGCGGAGGCCCTCTATTCGATGCTGACCGAAGACCATCGCCGGGCGGCCTGAATCGCGAGGATCGAAGCCGCGAACAGCCCGCGTATTCGGTACCGTCCCGCGCCCTGCGCAGCTGTGAATTCTTGCGCCGTACCGACCTCGCCGGAGACGGATTATTTCGATATTCCGGACGTTTGGCGCATTGACAATCCTCTCCCTATCGACTGTTAATATTGAAAACCCGCGCCTGGCGTGAGGCCGAGTACCCGCCAAATGGGTGCCATGTCGACAGGGAGAACGAATGTGACGAACCGCGCAGGCTTGCCGGATGCTCTCGATACCTTTCCCAAACTTGTCTTGCGAAACGCGCGCGAGTTCGCGGATCGTGCCGCCTACCGGGAAAAGGAACTCGGGATATGGCAGAGCTGGACCTGGGCGCAGGCGCATGAGCGGATCGAGGCGATCGCGCGCGGGTTCATCGTCATGGGTGTGGCGAAGGGCGACCACATCGCCATCGCCGGTCGCAACCGTCCCCATTTCTACTGGTCGATGCTCGCCGCGCAGTATGTCGGCGCCATCCCCGTCCCCGTCTATCAGGATTCCGTGGCCGAGGAGATGGCCTATATCTTCGACCATTGCGGCGCGCGGTTCGCGGTGGTCGACGATCAGGAGCAGGTGGACAAGCTCCGCGAGGTCGCCGAGCGCATCCCGGCACTGGAAAAGATCGTCTATGTCGACGACCGGGGCCTGCGCCGCTACGATCATACCGCCCTGATCTCCCTTGAAGACGTTCGCAAGTCGGGCGCGGACAGCGCGGCCGGTGTCGACGCCGAATTGCGGTCGCGTATCGACGGCGCGCACAGGGACGACACCTGCATCATCCTCTACACGTCGGGCACGACGGGGCGGCCCAAGGGGGTGGTTCTAAGCAATTCCAATATCCTGATGACCGCGAAGAACTCTTGCGAATTCGACGGTCTGACCGAGAAGGAGAACGTCCTCGCGTATCTGCCGATGGCGTGGGTCGGGGACTACGTCTTCTCGATGGCGCAGGCGTGCTGGGCGGGTTTCTGCGTGAACTGTCCCGAGAGCGCCGAAACCATGCAGACGGATCTCAAGGAGATCGGCCCGACCTATTTCTTCGCGCCGCCCCGATTCTTCGAGGGGTTGCTGACTTCGATCATGATCCGAATGGAAGACGCCAGCGCATTGAAGCGCAAGCTTTTCCACAAGTACATCGATCACGCGAAGCGCGTCGGCCCCGCCCTGCTGGACGGCGAGGAAGTGAGCGCGAGCGACCGCATGACCTACCGGATCGGCCGCGCGCTCGTCTACGGCCCGCTCCTCAACGCGACCGGGCTGAGCCGGGTGCGCGTCGGCTACACGGCGGGCGAGGCGATCGGGCCGGAGATTTTCGAGTTCTACCGCTCGCTCGGCATCAACCTCAAGCAGCTCTACGGCCAGACCGAGGCGAGCATCTACATCACGCAGCAACCGGACGGGCAGGTCAGCGCCGATACCGTCGGCGTCCCCAGCCCGGGCGTCGAGGTGAGGATCGGCGACAACGGCGAGGTCTTCTACCGCTCCCCCGGCACGTTCCGCGAGTATTACAAGAACCCCGAGGCGACCGCCGAGACCAAGGATGCGGAAGGGTGGGTGGCAACGGGCGATGCCGGATTCTTCGAGCCGGAGAACGGCCATCTGCGCATCATCGACCGGGCGAAGGACGTCGGCAAGCTGACGAACGGCGAGATGTTCGCGCCCAAATACGTCGAGAACAAGCTGAAGTTCTATCCCAATATCCTGGAAGCCGTCGTCTTCGGTCACGAGCACGATTACTGCACCGCCTTCGTCAATATCGACCTGACGGCAGTCGGCAACTGGGCCGAGCGCAATAATATCTCCTACGCGTCCTATCAGGAACTCGCCGGCCATCCCCGCGTCTACTCTGCCATTCAGGAACATGTCGAGGAGGCGAACCGGTCGATCGCCGAGGACGCGCTGCTGTCGCATTGTCAGGTGCATCGCTTCCTCGTCCTGCACAAGGAACTCGACGCCGATGACGGCGAGTTGACGCGTACCCGGAAAGTGCGCCGCCGCATCATCGCCGAGAAATACGCGCCTCTGGTGACGGCGCTCTACGACGGCTCCGACGAGGTCTATATCGAGACGGAGGTCGCCTACGAGGACGGGCGCAAGGGCATGATCAAGGCGACCCTCGAAATCCGCGACGCCGCCGTGGTCGACGCGCAGCCGCATCGGGTGGCCGCCGAATGAGCGCCGCGACGGAGACGAGTACCTACACGACCGCCGACGGCCGCAGGATCGGCAATGTCGTGATGGAGATGCGCAATATCACGCTGCGGTTCGGGGGCGTGACGGCGATCAAGGATATCTCCTTCGACATCCGGGAGGGCGAGGTTCGGGCGATCATCGGCCCGAACGGGGCGGGCAAGTCGTCGATGCTGAACGTGATCAACGGGTTCTACCATCCGCAGGAAGGCGAGATCTGGTATCTGGGCAAGAAACGCGGGCCGATGAAGCCCTACGAGATCGCGCGGCAGGGGATCGCGCGCACCTTCCAGAACATCGCGCTGTTCAAGGGCATGACGACGCTCGACAATATCATGACGGGCCGCCTGACGAAGATGAACTCCGGCCTGCTCAGTCAGGCGATCTGGAAGGGCCGGGCGGAGCGCGAGGAGATCGAGCAGCGCGAGAAGGCCGAGCGGGTGATCGACTTCCTGGAGATCCAGTCGATCCGCAAGGCCCCCGTCGGCAGCCTTCCCTACGGGTTGCAGAAACGGGTCGAACTGGCCCGCGCGCTGGTGGCCGAGCCGTCACTTTTGCTGCTCGACGAGCCGATGGCGGGGATGAACGTCGAGGAGAAGGAGGACATGTCGCGTTTCATCCTCGACGTGAACGACGAGTTCGGCACAACCATTGCCCTGATCGAGCACGATATGGGCGTGGTGATGGACATCTCCGACCGCGTGGTCGTGATGGATTACGGCGCCAAGATCGGCGACGGCACGCCGGACGAGGTCCGCAACGACCAGAAGGTCATCGATGCGTATCTGGGAGTAGCCCATGACTGACCCGCACCGTTCCCACGGGGAGGAGGCCGCCCATGTCCGCTGACTTTTACTACGGCGTGGAGGTCATGCTCAACGGCCTGATGGCCGGGGTGATGTACTCGCTCGTCGCGCTCGGCTTCGTGCTGATCTTCAAGGCGTCGGGCATCTTCAACTACGCGCAGGGCGTCATGGCGCTCTTCGCCGCGCAGACGCTGGTGGGCATCCAGACCGGGATCGTGCCGTTCTCGCACCTGATCAACGCGGTGTTCGGGACCCAGTACCACCATTTCGGCTGGAACGTCCCCACGCTCGCCGCGATCCTGCTGTCGCTCGGGGTGATGGTCGTCTTCGCGATCCTGGTCGAGAAGATCGTCCTCAAGCATCTCGTGAACCAGGAACCGATCATCCTGTTCATGGCGACCATCGGGCTGGCCTACTTCATGGAAGGCTTCGGCGAACTGATGTGGGGGTCCGACGTGAAGACCCTCGATATCGGCATTCCGCAGGGCGGCAACGAATGGGTCGAGACCTCGACCGCGGGGCTGGGCGGCGAGGATTTCTACGGCTTCTATCTCGATACGCTCGATATCTATGCGACCGTGATCGCCGTGCTGCTGGTCGCCGCGCTGGTCGTCTTCTCGCAGTATACCAAGACGGGCCGGGCGCTGCGGGCCGTGGCCGACGACCACCAGGCTGCGCTGTCGGTCGGCATATCGCTGCGCACGGTCTGGGTGATCGTGTGGTCCATCGCGGGGTTCGTGGCGCTGGTCGCCGGGGCGATGTGGGGCGCCAAGTCGGGGGTGCAGTTCTCGCTGTCTCTGATCGCGCTGAAAGCGTTGCCGGTGCTGATGCTGGGCGGGTTCACCTCGATCCCCGGAGCGATCATCGGCGGGTTGATCATCGGGGTGGGCGAGAAGATGTTCGAGTTCCTCATCGGCGCGCCTTACCTCGGCGGGGCGACGGAGAACTGGTTCGCCTACATGCTCGCCCTGTTCTTCCTCGTCTTCCGTCCGCAGGGCCTGTTCGGCGAAAAAATCATCGAGAGGGTGTGATGGGAACGACGAACAAGATGGAGCGATTTTTCGCCACACTCCCGCCGATCATGATCGTGGTCGGGGTGATATCGTTCATCGTTGCGATCGGTGGCAACGTGTATCACATGTTGGGTAATCTGGCTTTGGGACAGCTTGGTCCGAGTGCCGGCAATGCCGTGGGGCTTTTGCTGTCCGTCGTTGCGGATTCTCTGGTAAATCCGCTTCTCCTGATCGGCATGGCCGCACTCGTTCACCGGGCCAACAGCTTCGGGGCAGGATCATGATCTACCGCGAAGTCGGAGATTTCAAGACGACCTACAAGGATGACGGGCAGACCTTCCCGATCAAGTTCGACCGCCTGCGCTATTACGTCGTGCTGGCCATTGCCTTCGCGGTGGTGCCGTTCCTCGTGAACGACTACTGGCTGAACGCGATCCTGCTGCCCTTCCTGATCTATTCCATCGCCGCCATCGGGCTGAACATCCTGACCGGTTATTGCGGGCAGGTTTCGCTCGGGACGGGCGGGTTCATGGCGGTGGGGGCGTATTCCTGCTACAAGCTGATGACGGGGTTTCCCGATCTGAACATCTTCTTCTGCGTCCTCCTGTCGGGCTTCGTCACGGCCCTCGTGGGCATGCTGTTCGGCCTGCCGTCGCTGAGGATCAAGGGGTTCTACCTCGCGGTCGCCACGCTGGCGGCGCAGTTCTTCCTCGTGTGGCTGTTCAACAAGGTGGCGTGGTTCTACAACTACTCCGCCTCGGGCCAGATCAACGCGCCGGAGCGCACGATCCTCGGCTACAAGATCACGGGGGCGGAGACGTCGGCGCCGGTCACCTACCTGTTCTGCCTCGTCTTCGTCGTCCTCCTCGCCATCGTCGCGCGCAACCTGACGCGCGGGCATCTGGGGCGCTCGTGGATGGCGATCCGCGACATGGACATCGCCGCCGAGATCATCGGCGTGAACCCGCTGAAGGCCAAGCTGACCGCGTTCGGCATCAGCTCGTTCTACATCGGCATCGCCGGGGCGCTGCTTTTCGCGGTCTATCTCGGCGCGGTGGAGGTCGGCGAGGTGTTCGGCATCCAGAAGTCGTTCCTCGTGTTGTTCATGGTCATCATCGGCGGACTGGGGTCGATCTTCGGCTCCTTCGCGGGCGCCGCCTTCATGGTGCTGCTGCCGGTGCTGCTGAAGAACATCCTCGTCGGACAGTTCGGATGGGCGACGGATATCGCCGCGCATCTGGAGTTCGCCATCGTCGGCGCGCTGATCGTCATGTTCCTGATCCTGGAGCCGCACGGCCTCGCGCAGCTCTGGCGGATCATCAAGGAGAAGCTGCGCCTCTGGCCGTTTCCGCACTGAAGGCCCGCACCGACCTTGCCTCATTCCATGCGAAGGGAGGGCACTTTCCCGCCGCATCGGTCGCCTACGAACGAACAAAGAAAACAGGGAGAAACAAGATGAAATTCAAGACACTCACCGCCGTGGCGCTGGCCACGATGATGGCGGCGCCTCCTGCGTTCGCCGATCTGGTGTTCCCCTCGCTCAGCTATCGCACCGGTCCCTACGCCGCGAACGGCATCCCCTTCGCGGACGGGTACGAGGACTATTTCAAGCTGGTCAACGCCCGCGACGGCGGCATCGGCGGCGAGATGGCCCGGGTGATCGAATGCGAGACCGGCTACAACACCGAGAAGGGCGTCGAGTGCTACGAATCGACCAAGGGCGAGGGCGCGCTGGTCTATCAGCCGCTCTCGACCGGCATCACCTACCAGCTCATCCCCAAATCGGCGGCCGACGGCATCCCGCTGCATACCATGGGCTACGGGCGCACCTCGGCGGCGAACGGCAAGGTGTTCAACACCGTGTTCAACTACCCGGCCAACTACTGGAACGGGGCGTCGGCGGTGGTCAACCACTTGCTGGAGATCAACGACGGCGATATCGAGGGAAAGACCCTCGCGCTCGTCTACCATAACTCCGCCTACGGCAAGGAGCCGATCCGCACGCTGGAGGAGCTGTCCAAGAAGCACGGCTTCGAGCTGACTCTGCTGCCCGTCGACCACCCCGGTCAGGAGCAGAAGTCCCAGTGGCTGCAAATCCGCCGCGAGCGTCCCGATTACGTGACGATGTGGGGCTGGGGCGTGATGAACGCCACCGCCATCCAGGAGGCGGCGAACATCCGCTATCCGATGGAGAACTTCATCGGCGTGTGGTGGTCGGGGTCCGAGAACGACGTACGCCCGGTGGGTGCCAAGGCGAACGGCTACAAGGCGCTGAACTTCCACGGTATCGGCGACGATTACCCGGTCTATGACGACCTAAAGGAATACGTCTACGACAAGGGCGAGGCCAGCGGCGCGGGCGATCAGGCGGGGACGGTGCTCTACAACCGCGGTCTCTACGCCGCGATGCTCGCGGTCGAGGCGGCGAAGAAGGCGCAGGAAATCCACGAGACCGGCGACATCACCCCCGCGATGATGCGCGACGGGATGGAAGCGCTGGAGATCACCGAGGAGCTGATGACCGAGATCGGGATGCCGAACTTCGGCCCCGCATTCAAGGTGTCGTGCGAGAACCACGGCGGCCCCGGCCTCGCATCGGTGAACCAGTGGGATGCCGAGGCGGGCGCATGGACACAGATCAGCGACTTCTCCGAGAGCGACATGGAGGTGATCGGCGGGCTGATCGACGAGGATTCCGCCGCCTACGCGAAGGAGAACAAGGTCGAGGAAGCCTGTAGCTAAGTAGGCATTCTTGGCGAAGCCAAAAATGCCTGCTTAGGAGACCGACGACACCCCGCCCCGCATCGCGCGGGGCGGGGTTCCACCGAATACCGGAGCCGCTCCATGACCGACGTCCTGCCCCAGACCGTCCCCGAGACCGCCCCCGAAGAGGCGCTGCTCTCGGTGAGGAATATCGAGGTGATCTACAACCACGTGATCCTCGTCCTGAAGGGGGTCAGCCTGTCCGTGCCCAAGGGCGGCATCACCGCCCTTCTGGGGGGGAACGGCGCGGGAAAGACCACCACGCTGAAGGCGATCTCGAACCTGCTGCATTCCGAGCGCGGGGAAGTCACCAAAGGCTCGATCCTCTATCGCGGAGAGCGGATCGCCGACCTCATGCCCGCCGATCTGGTGAAGAAGGGCGTGATCCAGGTGATGGAGGGGCGCCACTGCTTCGAGCATCTGACCATCGAGGAAAACCTGATGACCGGCAGCTATACGCGCACCGACGGACGCCGGGCCGTCGCCGCCGATCTGGAGATGGTCTACGACTACTTTCCGCGCCTGCGCGAGCGGCGCAAGAGCCAGGCGGGCTATACCTCGGGCGGCGAGCAGCAGATGTGCGCTATCGGTCGGGCGCTCATGTCGCGGCCCGAGACGGTGCTGCTCGACGAGCCGTCGATGGGCCTCGCGCCGCAACTCGTCGAGGAGATCTTCGGCATCGTGAAGGACCTGAACGAGAAGGAGAACGTGTCGTTCCTTCTCGCCGAGCAAAATACCAACGTCGCGCTGCGATTCGCCCATTACGGCTACATTCTCGAATCGGGCCGCGTCGTCATGGACGGTGCCGCCGCCGACCTGCGCGAAAATCCCGACGTCAAGGAGTTCTACCTCGGCATGTCCGACGAAGGACGCAAGTCCTTCCGCAACGTCCGATCCTACCGCAGGCGCAAGCGGTGGCTGAGCTGATCAGTCCGCGGCGCTTTCGATCCAAAAGACGAGCTGCGCGGGTTTCATGTCCTCGCCGTTCACCGGCGTCATGTCCTGCGGACAGGCCGACATGACGCAGATGCAGGTCGCCTTCGCTTCGAGCGCGATATGGTCGCCCGCCTTCGACGCCGGGGGCGTCCATTTATAGGTCCCGTCCCCGGCGACCGGGATGTTCATCCAGATATTGAAGGGCGAGGGGACATGCGTCGGCTCGACGCCAATGGCGTGGAGCGCCATGCGAAAGTTGTCCGCGCAGTTGTCGTGGTACTTCTCCGCGCCGAGCTGCTCGTAGCGCTTCTGATCGCAGCAGGCGATGAGGATGTCGTGGGTGCCGGGCGACGTGTCCTCGACGATCTCGATCAGGGGGCGGCGCCGGTTCGTGACGAGGGTATCCCCCTGCGAGACGTAGACCTTGCCCAAGGCCGTGCGCGTATGTTCCATCGACAGCATTTCCGCCGGAGAGCCATGCGCCAGCGCGAAGAAATCGCAGACCTGATGTCCCTTCTCGTTGAGGATGAACAGGCGGTCGCCCGCGTTCAGGTGTACCGCCCGGCCCTCGCGCGCGGGGATCGTATGCCGCTCGTCCGGCGTCACGCGACCGTCCGGGGATACGGGATTGTCGAGCGTTGCATTCGAGCCGTCGCAGGTCAGCGGATCGTAGGGGGCTGCCATTTTCAGTCCTCCGCGATATCCTCGGCCCAGAGCGCCGGGCTTTCCTCGATGAAGCGCTGCATCAGGGCGATGCAGTCGGGGTCGTCGGCCACGATCACCTCGATCCCGCGCTCGCGCAGGAAATCCTCGTTGCCGCCGAAGGTGGTGTTCTCCGCGATCACCACCCGGGGAATGCCGAACTGCACGATCGTGCCGCTGCACATCATGCAGGGCGAGAGCGAGGTGTAGAGCGTCGTATCGCGATAGGTCCTCTGGCGCCCGGCCTTGCGCAGCGCGTCCATCTCGCCATGGGCGATGGGGTCGCCCTTTTGCACCCGCTGGTTGCGCCCTTGCGAGACCAGCGCATCGCCCCGCGCGAGGACCGAGCCGATGGGGCACCCGCCCTCGTCGAAACCGGCCTTGGCCTCGTCATAGGCGATGCGCAGGAAACGATGGTCCGTATCGGTGAGGGGCATGGGCGCGGCTCCGGTGAAAGACCCCTCCACTAGGGGCCTTTCACCGCTTTCCCGTCAAGGCGCAATCGGTCAGGTCCAGCCCTCGATGGCGAACTTCGCCTTGAGCGCGTCGGAACACCGCGCGCCGAGGATCTGGATGACGACATTCGCCGCCGCGCAGCCCATGGCACCGCATGTCTCGGGCGACTGCCCGGTCGCGACGCCGTTGAGGAAGCCCGCGGCGAAGAGGTCGCCCGCGCCGGTCGTGTCCACGAGAGCGGCGACGGGCTGGGCGGGGATCGAGAACCGGTCCTTGCCCGCCACGATGATCGCGCCGTCCGGCCCGCGCGTCACGGCGGCCAGCTCGACATCCTTCGAGACCGCATCGAGCGCGCTTTCCAGATCGTCGGTCTCGTAGAGCGACAGCAACTCGCCCTCGTTCGCGAACAGGATGTCGACGCCGTCGGCGACGATCTCGCGGAAGCTGTCACGATGCCGGTCGACGCAGAACGTGTCGGACAGGCTGAGCGCGACCTTGCGGCCCGCGCCATGGGCAATCTCGACCGCGCGGCGGAAGGCTTCCTTCGCGGCGGGCTTGTCCCACAGATAGCCTTCGAGATAGACGATGCCGGACGCCGCGACGGCATCGGCGTCGACGTCATCGGGGCCGAGTTCGACGGCGACGCCCAGATAGGTCGCCATCGTCCGCTCGGCGTCGGGCGTGACCATCACCATGCAGCGGCCCGTCCCCTCGCCCGCCGTGGCGGCAGGGGAAGTAAAGGTGGTGCCGGTCGAGCGGATGTCATGGGCGAAGACCTCGCCGAAATCGTCGTCCCGGACCTTGCCGATGAAGGCCGACTTGCGCCCGAGGGCGCCGAGCGCGGCGATGGTGTTCGCCGCCGACCCGCCCGACCGTTCGGTCGTCTCGCCGAGCGTATCGTAGATACTGCCAGAGCGATCCTTGTCGACGAGATTCATCGACCCCTTGGGCAGGTCCTGCTCGCCGAGAACGCCATCGTCGATACGGCTGATGATATCGACGATCGCGTTGCCGATGCCGATCACGTCATGCGTCGTGGCGCTCATGCCTGACGCCCTGCGGCGGATTTGAGCTTGTCGGCCAGATCCGTGCGCTCCCACGAGAAGCCGCCATCGTCTTCGGCGTCGCGTCCGAAATGGCCGTAGGCGGCCGTGCGGCGGTAGATGGCGCGGTTGAGGCCGAGCGTCTCGCGGATGCCGCGCGGGGTCAGGTCGATGCTCTCGCGGATCGCCGCTTCGATGACGGAAGCGTGGACCTCGCCCGTGCCGTAATCGTCGACGTAGATGGACAGCGGCTCGGCCACGCCGATGGCATAGGCGAGCTGCACGCAGCAACGGGTCGCGAGACCGGCGGCCACGACGTTCTTGGCGACGTAGCGGGAGGCATAGGCCGCCGAACGATCGACCTTGGTCGGATCCTTGCCGGAGAACGCGCCGCCTCCATGGGGGGCCGCGCCGCCATAGGTGTCGACGATGATCTTGCGGCCCGTCAGGCCCGCGTCGCCGTCCGGTCCGCCGATGACGAACGTCCCGGTCGGGTTGACGTGCCACACGGTATCCGCGTCGATCCAGCCTTCGGGCAGGGATTTCTCGGCATAGGGCGCGACGATGTCCTTGACGTCGGCGGAGGTCAGACCCTCCGCGTGCTGGGTGGAGATGACGATAGTATGCGCGCGCACGGGCTTGCCGTCACGGTATTCGACCGTCACCTGGGATTTGGAGTCGGGTTCGAGTTGCGACGCCTCGCCCGAATGGCGGGCATCGGCCATCGCCTTGAGAATCTTGTGCGAATAGTGGATCGGGGCGGGCATCAGGACATCGGTCTCGTTACAGGCATAGCCGAACATGATCCCTTGGTCGCCCGCACCCTCGTCCTTGTCCTTCCCGGCGTCGACGCCCTGGGCGATATGGGCGGACTGGCCGTGGACGAAGCACTGGACCTCGCAATGGTCCCAGTGAAAGCCCTTCTGCTCGTAGCCGATTTCCCTGATCGTCCTGCGCGCCGCCGCGATCATCTGGTCCTTCGTGACCGAGCCACGCACCTCGCCGGCGATGACGACGTTGTTCGTCGTGCAGAGCGTCTCGACAGCCACGCGCGCTTCCGGTTCGGCGGCGATGAAGAGGTCGACGATGGAGTCGGAAATCGCGTCGGAGACCTTGTCGGGATGGCCTTCGGAAACGGACTCGGAGGTGAAGAGATAATTCTTGCGGGTCATTGCGCGGTCTTTCGTGAAATGTTTCGCCCTTGCATGGAAAGGCGGCCCCGGAAATATCCGGGGCCGCGAGACTGCCAGCGCCCTAGTAGCGGTAATGGTCGGGCTTGAACGGTCCCTGCTCGGGCACGCCGATGTATTCGGCCTGTTCGTTGGAGAGCCTGGTCAGTTCGACGCCCAGCTTTTCGAGGTGCAGCGTCGCGACCTTTTCGTCGAGATGCTTGGGCAGGACGTAGACCTGATTCTCGTACTTGTCGTTGTTCACGTACAGTTCGATCTGCGCCAGCACCTGGTTGGTGAAGGAGGCCGACATCACGAAGGAGGGGTGGCCCGTCGCGCAGGCGAGGTTGACGAGGCGGCCCTCGGCGAGGAGGATCATCTTCTTGCCGTCGGGGAACTCGATCTCGTCGACCTGCGGCTTGATGTTGTTCCACTTCATGTTGCGCAGGCCCGCGACCTGGATCTCGCTGTCGAAGTGGCCGATATTGCAGACGATGGCCCGGTCCTTCATCTCGCGCATGTGGTCGACGGTGATGACGTCCTTGTTGCCGGTCGTGGTGACGAAAATGTCGCCCTTGCTCGCGGCTTTCGTCATCGTGGTGACTTCATAGCCGAGCATCGCGGCCTGAAGCGCGCAGATGGGGTCGATCTCGGTGACCATGACGCGCGCACCCTGCGAGCGGAGCGATTCAGCCGACCCCTTGCCCACGTCGCCGAAGCCGCAGACGACGGCGACCTTGCCGCCCATCATCACGTCGGTCGCGCGGCGGATGCCGTCGACCAGCGATTCGCGACACCCGTAGAGGTTGTCGAATTTCGACTTTGTGACGCTGTCGTTCACGTTGATGGCGGGGAAGGGCAGCTCGCCCTTCTTCGCCAGAACGTAGAGGCGATGCACGCCCGTCGTCGTCTCCTCGGAAACGCCCATGATCGCGTCGCGGCGCTTGGTGAACCAGCCGGGCGACTGCTTGTGGCGGGCGTAAATCTGCTTCTTGACGACTTCCTCTTCCTCGTTCTCGGGGTTCGGAATGATGTCCTCGCCCGCCTCCAGCTTCGCGCCGAGGATGATGTACATCGTCGCGTCGCCGCCGTCGTCGAGGATCAGGTTGGGCGTGCCTTCGGGGTTCTCGGCGGTCACGGGCCAGTCGAAGATCCTGTCGACATAGAGCCAGTAATCTTCCAGCGACTCGCCCTTGATCGCGTAGACGGGCGTGCCGCCCGCAGCGATGGCGGCGGCGGCGTGGTCCTGCGTCGAGAAGATGTTGCAGGTCGCCCAGCGGATGTCCGCGCCCAGTTCGGCCAGCGTCTCGATCAGCACGGCGGTCTGGATCGTCATGTGCAGCGAGCCGGTGATGCGCGCGCCCTTCAGCGGCTTGTCCTTGCCGAATTCCTCGCGGCAGGCCATCAGGCCCGGCATCTCGGTCTCGGCGATGTCGATTTCCTTGCGGCCGTATTCGGCGAGGCCGATATCGGCGATGGCGTAGTCATTCGCGTTTGCGGGTGCGTCCATCGTCTTGGTCCTTGATTGGGGCATTCCTGTCTACAGGATTTGCCGCTGCCCTATCAGAGAACGGATACGCGCACAATCACGGTATGCACAATTCTTTATGTGGCGCGTTCGTCGGGTCGCTCGCTTCGATATCCCGGGCGCATGTGGCCGACGATCCTGGGCGCCGGTTTCTTCCGCCTGATTTCGGTAATGTCCGCGACCTGTGCGTCGGTGAGGTGGCTGTCGAATTCGACGCCGGCATAATAGGCATTGGCCCAGATCACGCGGCCCTTGTGCTCGGACGACAACACAGTGATATCCACGCGATTCCCGACCTTTACCTCCGTACGCGTACTCAGCTTGCAGCCCACCTGACTGATATCGTGCAGTCTGGCCTCGTAGAGAAAGCCGTTGCTGCGGATGCCGACATCGGCGGAGCAGACGAACCGCTTCGCGCGACGCTTGCGTACCGCGATGCGCAACGTCATGTACCGCCAGCCCAGAACGACTCCTGCGATCACCCCCGCCATGAGCAGCAAACCCAGAACGGAAACCGGCGAGGACGCATCGGGAGATATACCGACCTTGTCGGGAAGCCCGCTCTCCTCGCGGTCGTCGCCCGCAATGACGGAGGCAAGGCGCGTACCGGGTTCGATGCAGTTCAGGGTCGTATAGGATACGTCGAATGCCCGCGCTTTCTCCCGGTAGGGCAGGGTCCGTGCAATCGCGAGGGCCGCTTCCGTCTCTCCGCGGTTTGCCATGTCGAGGGTCAGGCGGCGACTGTCGAGCAGGCTTTCGATCGTGCTGCGCATGTCGGTGAACGCGGAAGCGCTGAAATCGGTCGTATCGAGCGCGGCGAAGCCCACCGTCATCTCGGCCACGGCATCCTGTCGCTGTGCCGGCGTCCTCGCGTCGATAAAATGCCGCGATGCTTCCTCGATATCGATGACGGTGGACAATGCCGAACACAGATACGGTGTATCCGCCTCCGCACGGGTGCAGAAGAACGCCAGGAACAATATCGGAATGGATCGTGCACGCATCTCGCTGATTCTCTCGGGTCGGTCTCACCGTACTCGTCGTTCGGAGCGACGATACCGATAGTTGGTGAATGAAATCTTTTACACCCTTCCATCCATGGGCCGGTATCAACGATGATCCTGCCGATCCTTCACGCTTTCGAGGGGCCGACTATTTCAACTTCGAGATTGCGAAAGGGGTGATGGAAGTCTATACACCGCGCTCCTACCGGAACGTCCGGCCTGTTAGGGCTGCCGAGATGTTCCCGAAACGCACTGATCAATGGAGAGCGAAATGCCCAAGATGAAGACCAAGTCCGGAGCGAAGAAACGCTTTCGGGTGACGGCGAGCGGGAAGATCAAGGGATCGCCCGCCGGCAAGCGTCACGGCATGATCAAGCGGACGAACAAGTTCATCCGTACGGCCCGCGGGATGGAAGTCCTGTCCGAGCCGGATCAGAAGATCGTCAAGCAATTCCTGCCATACAACCGATAAGGAGGGTGTCCGATGTCACGAGTTAAACGCGGTACCGTCCAGAAGGCACGGCATAAACGGGTTCTTGAACAGGCGAAAGGCTATTACGGCCGTCGCAAGAACGTCTTTCGCGTCGCCACGCAGGCGGTCGACAAGGCGCAGCAGTATGCCTATCGCGACCGCAAGAATCGCAAGCGCAGCTTCCGCGCCCTGTGGATCCAGCGCATCAATGCGGGCGCCCGCGAGCACGGCATGAAGTACAATCAGGTGATCGACGGCCTGAACAAGGCCGGTATCGAGATCGACCGCAAGGTGCTGTCCGATCTGGCCATTCGCGAGCCGGAAGCGTTCAAGGCGATCCTCGATCAGGCGAAAGCCGCTCTGGGAGAGATGGAGACGGCCTGACCGCTCCGATCCTTCGACGAACATGAAGAGGCCGCGCTCCCGATGGGGGCGCGGCCTCTTTCGTTTCAGCCTTGCGTGTCGCGCTCTTTTCGCTGGCGGGATTCCGGGTCGCCCGCCGAAGCGGTGGGCCAGCCCTCGCGCTGTTCGCTCCGCGCCCCGTCCGTCTCCTCCGTCTGGTCGTGGAACAGGTGCACCTTGGTCTCGTAGGGCATGTCGATCCCCTTGTCGTCCATCGCCCGCTTGATCGCCGTCATGACTTCCGAGCTGGTATGCACCACGCTGGCGCGGTCCGACCGCGTCCACCACCGCGCGCGGATCGTGACCCACGAGGCGTCCAACCCCCAGACGATCGCTTCGGGCGCCGGGTCCGTGCGGATGCCGTCCACGGTCGCCATCGCCTTGATGATCTCCTCGCGCGCCTGCTGGATATCGTCGCCGTAACCGATGCCGACATCGTACTGGCTGCGGCTGTACTCGAAGGCGGTGCGGACCAGGACGGAGTTGGTGTAGATATCGCTGTTCGGAATCACGACGCGCTGACCGTCATAGGTCTTGAGCAGGGTCGCCCGGCTCTCGATCCGCTCCACGGTCCCCTCGAAATCGTCGACCTTGATCTGGTCGCCGATCTCGAATGGCTGGCGGAACAGGATGAGGAGGCCCGCGAGCCAGTTCTGGAGGATGTCCTTGAACGCGAAGCCGATGGCGACCGAACTGACGCCCAGACCGGCGATCAGGTCCCCGGGGCTGAGGGTCGGCACCACGATGGTCAGGGCGATGAGCAGGCCGAAGAGGAACACCGCCCAGCGGGCGAAGGAGCCGAGCACGGTGCCGAGATTGTCGCGGTCGCGCGAGGAGGCGCTGCGGTTGATGAGGTTGCCGATCCACCGCGCCACGAACCACGCGATCACCGCGAAGACCAGCGCGACGACGAGATTGGGGAGCAGTCTCACGAGGCCGTCGAGCCACGAATCGATGCGCTCCAGCGCGCGGGCGGGGTTGAGGTCGATCTGGCCGGTTTCGTCGGCTTGCGGTTCCATGCGGTGCGTCCCTGGTATTCGGAAGGTCGCAGGGCAACGCATGGGGCGCGAATATGTTCAGTGCGATATGGATCCGCCGGGATCGATCAGGATGGCGCGGAAATCGTTGACGTTCGTCAGGGTCGGCCCGGTGACGACCCGGTCGCGGATCCGCTCGAAGAACGCATGTCCGTCATTGTCGTCGAGCATGGCGCGGGGGTCGAGACCGAGCGCGCGCGCCCGGGCTATCGTGTCGGGAGTCGTAATGGCCCCCGCCACGTCCTCGGCCCCGTCCACCCCGTCGGTATCGCAGGCGATGGCATGGATTCCCGCCGCCCCGCCCGCCATGCCGTCGAGCGCCACGGCCAGCGCGAGGGCGAACTCGACGTTGCGACCGCCCCGGCCCGTGCCGCGCACCGTGACGGTGGTCTCTCCGCCGGAAATCAGGACGCAGGGAGGCGGGACGGGCTGGGCATGTCGGCGGACCTGCGCGGCGATCCCGGCGAGGACCTTGGCGACCTCCCGCGATTCCCCCTCGATGGCATCGCCCAGAATGAGCGGGGTCACGCCCGCCGCCCTTGCCGCCGCCGCCGCCGCTTCCAGCGACATCTGCGGCGCGGCGATCACGCGGTTCTCGGTGCGGGCAAGGCGGGGATCGTCGGGGGAGGGGGGCGGCGTGCCCGTCGCGAGATGCGCGCGGACCGACGCGGGCATGGCGATGCCGTAGCGCTCCAGCAGGGCGCGGGCATCGGCGGGCGTGCTGGCGGTGCCGACGGTCGGGCCGGAGGCGATGGTCCCGGGGTCGTCGCCGGGCACGTCCGAGATCATCAGCGACAGCACCCGCGCCGGATGGGCCGCCGCCGCCAGCCCGCCGCCCTTGACGCGCGACAGGTGCTTGCGGACGGTGTTCATCTCGCCGATATGCGCGCCGGAGCGCAGGAGCGCGGTGTTGATCGCGCGCTTCTCCTCCAGCGTGATATCCCCGGCAGGGGCCGTCAGCAGGGCCGACCCGCCCCCGGAGATCAGCGCGAGGACGGTGTCATCCGCCGTCAGCCCGGCCACGGCACCGAGGATGGCGCGGGTCGCGTCCTCGCCCGCCCGGTCGGGGACAGGGTGCGCGGCCTCGACGATGCGGATGCGCTCGCACGGCGCGGCATGGCCGTAGCGCGTGACGACCACGCCTTCCAGCGGGCCGCGCCGATGCGCCTCGACCGCCTGAGCCATGCGCGCGGAAGCCTTGCCCGCGCCGACGATGACGAGGCGACCGCCCGTATCGGCGGGCAGGTGAGCGGGTACGAGGCGCATGGGGTCGGCGGCGGCGACGGCGGCGTCGAACATCGCGGTCAGCAGGGTGCGCGCGGCGGCATCCATGAACTCTCTCCCGCCGTCTGCTGCCAGTCAGGCGTCGAGCGCCCGCATCACGGCGCTGCGGATCGTGGCGATCGAGAAGGGCTTCACGATCACCGGGGCCTGGAAGTCGGAGGTCAGGTCCTCTGACTTGTTGTACCCGCTGGCGAAGGCCAGGGGCACGCCGCTTTCGATGAGGCGGTTCGCGAAGGCGAGGCTGGTGCGCCCGTCGCCGAGATTGATGTCGAGCAGGGCGAAATCGATCGACTGGTTGTCGAGATAGGCCTGCGCCGTCTCCAGCGTATGGCACAGCAGGATCGTGCCGAATCCGATATCCTTGAGGATCAGTTCTCCATCGAGACCGATGAGGATCTCGTCTTCGAGGTACAGGACGGTCATCTTGGACAGGTCAGGCAAGGCCATCCCTTTCGTCAAATCTTTGAAGCTCTTCGATCGGCACCTCGATAACTGCCCGAAATCCCGTCTGATCGAAATGTTTTTCGATGGTCCCGAGCAGGCTGGACCGAATCGTGGACTCGATCAACTGTGTTCCGAATCCCGTGTTCTCCGGCGGGGCGGCGGCATAGCCCCCCGTTTCGGTCCAGCGGACCACCAGCATCTCGCCGTCGCCGTCATCCGTGCGCGACCATCGCACTTCCAGCTTGCCGTCGGGAGAGGCGAGCGCGCCGTACTTGGCGGCATTGGTGGCCAATTCGTGGATCGTCATGCCGAACGCCACTGCCGCCTTGGCGCTGAGCCGCACGGTGGGGCCGCGCAGGGTGATGCGGTCGGGTCCGTACACGTCGATCAGTTCGGGCTTGAGCAGGTCTTCGAGCAGGACGCTGTGCCAGTTCTGGGTCGTCAGCAGGTTATGCGTCGTCGCCAGCGCGTTGATGCGCTTGACCAGCGTGTCGAGGATGACATGCCGGTCGCCTTCCTCGCGCCGGGCGCGGTTGATGAGGGCGATGACGTTGGCGAGCATGTTCTTCACGCGGTGCTGAAGCTCGCGCATCACGCGGCGCAGTTCCGTCTCCATCTCGTGATACTTGGTCACGTCACGCACGCTGACCCCCACCGCCGAGACGGTGTCGCCGTGCCGGATCGGGTACCAGTCCACCTCCCACTGGCGCTCGTGATCGGGGTCGGCGGCGGTGTAGCCCTTCGCCTCGCGCGACAGGATCGGCTTGCCGGTGCGGATCACCTCCTTCACCGGCTCGATGACCTGATCGGCGAGATTGGGCACGACCTCGTAGACGGAGCGACCGATATGGTCCTGAACCGGCTTGCCGTTCACCGCCGCGAGGCCCTCGTTCGCGCGCAGGTAGATGAAGTCCGGCGACATGAGCGCCATCGGCTGCGGCGACATGCGGTAGAGTTCCTCGATCTCCGCAAGGTGGAGGTTCGCGGTGACGCTGACCTCCTCCAGTTCGCGGGCGTACTGGCGCAGTTCGGTGACGGGGATCAGCACGATCACGAGGCCGCGCGTCTTGTGCTCCGCCGTGATGTAGGGGATGACCGACACGTTCAGATCGGCGGTGCCGTCGACGGTGCGCATCTCCTTGTCGGCGCGGTGGCCGCTCTCGCCGACCTTCTCGCACATCTCCAGCAGGTCGGGCATGAGCAGTTCGCCGGCGATATCGGAGAGGTGGCGGTTGCGGTCCTTGTCGACGAGACGGAAATACTTGCGCGCCTCGGGCGAGAAACTGCGGATCGTCATGTCGTCGTCGAGGAAGAGCGTCGCGATGTTCGTGCTGTTGACGAAGTTGCGCAGGTCGCTCAGGGCCGCGTCGAGTTCGAGCACCTTGTTGCGCAGTTCGTCGTTGACGGTGGTCAGCTCCTCGTTCGCCGACTGCATCTCCTCGTTCATCGACATGATTTCCTCGTTGGAGCTTTTCAGCTCCTCGTTCGAGGTCTCCAGTTCCTCCACCGTCGTGCGCACGGTCTGCTGCGCCTCTTCCAGTTCGTCCTCCAGCGTGCGCAGGTAGAGGTCGTCGACGGGCGAGGAATCGCTCGAAACCGACTCCGACACGCTGTCGTCGGCGAGGGGGACGTTGCGTTCCTCGAAGATGACCATCCGGCGCGCCTCGCGCAGGGGGCGGACGTAGATGACGATATTGAGTCGCTCGCCCTCGATATCGCCCGCCCAGTCGACGCTGTGCGTCTCCTCCGGCTTCTTGGTCGCCGTGGCCAGCACGCGGCGGACGAGGGCGCGCAGGTTGCCGCGCGCCAGATCGACGATGTCGAGCCTCGGGACGCCGGGGCCGATTTCGAGATAGCGCCCGATGCGCCCGGACGTGTAGCCGAGGATGCGGTTGCGGTCGATCACGGCGAAGGCGGGCGCGTGGTGTTCGAGCACGACCTGCCGGTAATACTCCTCCGGCGCGGGGGCGGCGTCGCGCAGCTTTGCCGACTTGCGCGTGGAGGAGATCGAGCGTGTCGATGCGCTGGAGATGATGGGCATGGACAGCGCGCGCGCGGTGGACTCGTCGCGCCTGTAGATGCGGTGCGACTGGCTGACGGTGGTGAAATTCGCCTCGATCACGCCGAGATTCTCGCTCGGGCCGAGGAAGAGGAACCCGTCCGGCTTGAGCGCGTAGTGGAAGATCGGCATCACCCGGTCCTGGAGCCACTTGTCGAAATAGATGATGACGTTGCGGCACACGACCAGGTCGAGCCGCAGGAAGGGCGGGTCCTTGATGAAGTTGTGGCGCGAGAAGCGCACCAGGTCTCGCACGGATTGCGACACCTCGTACCCCCCCGCCGTGGGGATGAAGTAGCGTTCCAGCAATTCGACGGGGATGTTCTCGATCAGCGCGTCGGGATAGATGCCCTCGCGCGCCGCCTTCAGCGCGTCCTCGTCGATATCGGTGGCGAAGATGCTGATGCGCGGGCGGACGTTGAGACGGTCGAGTTCCTGGAGGCAGAGGATCGCGATGGAATACGCCTCCTCCCCCGTCGAGCAGCCGGGCGCCCAGATGCGCACTTCCGTATCGGTGGCCTTGTCGGCCAGCATGGGCCGGATGACGCTTTCCTTGAGCGTGTCGAAGGCGGTCTTGTCGCGGAAGAAGGACGTGACGTTGATCAGGATGTCCTGGAACAGGCGCGTCCCTTCCTTGTCGTCGGAAATCAGCCGCTGGAGATACTCGTTCGGATGCTTGATCCCGAGGACCGACATGCGCCGGGCGATGCGGCGCTCCATGGTCCCGATCTTGTAGTTCGAGAAGTCGTGGCCCGTGCGGTAGAGCAGGTGCTTGGCGACCCGGCGCTTGAACTCCTCGTCGCCCTTCAGCGATTCGCCGGTGTCCTGATGCCGGTTGAAGAACTCGTCGATCACGTCGATGATGTCTTCGGAGGGCAGCACGAGGTCGGAGCCGCCGATATCGATGGCACTGCGCGGCATGCCGTCATAGGCCGATTGCCGGGGGTCCTGCACGAGGCCGAGGCCCCCCGCGTTGCGGATCGCGCGCATGCCGTTCGCGCCGTCGCTGCCCGTGCCGCTGAGGATGACGCCGACGCAGTTGGCGCCGTGCTGGTCGGCGAGGCTCTCGAAGAAGCTGTTGATCGGCAGGCGCAGGCCGCGCGGCTGGTCGAACTCGGTCAGGCGCATGGTATAGTCTTCGAGCGTCAGCGACGCGCCGGGGGGGATGATGTGGACCGCCCCCTCCTCGATGGTCATGCCGTCCTCGATCACGCGGACGGGAACGCGGGCCTTCCGGGACAGGAGTTCGTGGAGCAGGCTGTCGTGATCGGGGTCGAGGTGCTGGACCATGACCAGCGCGAACCGATGCTTGGGCGTCATGGCGGAAAGCAGCGACTGGAACGCTTCCAGCCCTCCCGCCGATGCCCCGACGCCGACGACGGGAAACCCGCTCGATCGCTTGAAGTCACCCACGGGCTCGGCGACGGGTTCGGTTCGATTCATGGTCAGACACACCGTTGTATGGAGCGCAGAAAATGCTGGTCCTGTGATACCCTGTTCCGTAGGGACTTCCTATGCCTCAAAACTCTACCTTAAACAAAGTATTCCAGCACGATACACATCGCGCGGTCATGCCCGGCCCGCGAGGCGGCACAGGCGCCCTGTAGAGCGTATATGTCCCATTGCAACGATTAACAAGGCGATGACCGTCCCGTTTCGGGCCATTCGGCCCTCCGCGTTCCTCCTCCGGGCGGGCATGGCGCCGGTCCGGCCGAAAGACGAGCCGGGCAGGTGATTCATCCGCGCGGGTCCGGTGGTCCGCATGATGATGTAGAAAACGTATAAAACCGGCTTCCTGCCGCCCCTGAATCGCGGCGCAATGTCTCCCGCGAGGACGATACGGGGTGCGACGTTTGCCCCTTAACTCCCAAGCGTTTGAAAACACTGAAAAATCTTCTTTCACTTATGCGCGAGCCATCGCTTGACAGTATCCGGGTCGCTCAATAAGTTGCGCCGGAATTGAAGACGCATCGTGCGGTTCATGGCGGTTTTCGGGAGTGGGACATGGCCGGAATGCGACCCGGTTCACCGAAGGGTGATGCCGATGTCGCCGGGGAGCGCGCGGCGCTGGACAGTCTCTCGCAGCGGATCGATACCGCCCGCGAGAAGATCGCTCCACCGCAGAGGCAACCCGCGGGCAAGTACCAGTCTCTCTCCATCGCCTGGCGCATGGTGCTGGAACTCGTGATCGGCTGCGCTTTCGGCGCGGCGATCGGCTACGCGATAGACGACGCGGCGGGCACGCGCCCGCTGTTCCTGGTGGTGTTCGGCCTGCTCGGCTTCGCCGCCGGAATAAAGACGATGATGGCCTCCGCGAAGCAGATGCAGCGCACGAGGTCCGCCCTGCAAGATCAGGGCAAGCGGCCCGCCCCGCAAGGTCGGGGCAAACGGAACGAGGGAGACGGTCTTGGCAACTGAAAGCACCGATGGCGGATTCAACATCGATCCGATGCACCAGTTCGAGATCAAGAACTGGATCCCGATCGATCTGGGCTTCGTCGATCTGTCCTTCACGAATTCGGCTTTCTTCGCCTTTCTCGCGGTCGGGCTGGTCTGCCTGTTCCTCTGGACGGCGATGAGCGGTTCCTCGCTGGTGCCCACGCGCATGCAGTCGATGGCCGAGGGCCTCTACGAATTCGTGCGCAAGATGGTGCACGATTCCTGCGGCGATGCGGGGCTGAAATACTTCCCCTACATCTTCACGCTGTTCCTCTTCATCCTCGGGTGCAACCTGCTCGGGATGATCCCCTATTCCTTCACGGTCACCAGCCATTTCGCGATCACCGTCTTCCTCGCGCTGGCCGTCTTCATCACCGTCACCGTCATCGGGTTCATGCGCCACGGCGTCGGCTTCCTCGGCCTGTTCTGGCCGATGGACGCTCCCGCATTCATGCGCCCGATCCTCGCGGTGATCGAGGTGATCTCCTACTTCGTGCGTCCCGTCAGCCACTCCATTCGCCTCGGCGCGAACATGATGGCGGGTCACGCGGTTCTCAAAGTGTTCGGCGGCTTCGTCGCTGCGCTGGGCGTGTTCGGGGTTCTCCCCATCGCGGCCATCGTCGGCGTCACGGCGCTGGAATTCCTCGTCGCGGTCATCCAGGCATACGTCTTCGCCATCCTGACCTGCGTCTACCTCCACGATGCGCTGCACATGCACTGAGCACGGCTCGCGTCTCTTCAACCACAGTCATTCCAACAAAGGAGCTTCACCATGGAAGGCGATATCGGAAACATGGGTCAGTACATCGGCGCCGGCCTCGCATGCATCGGCATGGGTGGCGCGGGCATCGGTGTGGGCCACGTCGCGGGCAACTTCCTCGCCGGCGCGCTCCGCAACCCGGCCGCTGCGCAGGAACAGACCGCGACGCTCTTCATCGGCATCGCGTTTGCCGAAGCACTGGGCATCTTCAGCTTCCTCGTCGCGCTGCTGCTGCTCTTCGCTGTCTGATCGACACCGATCGTTCGGGCGGGCCTGTCGGTCCGCCCGGTCTTTTCTCTGACTGACGGAGGCCCGGATGGCATCGTCCGAAACCGTCGGCGAATACGCCGTCGACCAAGCCGAACACGGCGGGGGAATGCCGCAGCTCGATTTCGAGACCTGGGCATCACAGATTTTCTGGGCAGCCATCGCGCTGTTCCTGCTCTACCAGATTCTGGTCAAGAAGATCATGCCGCGCATCGCGGGTGCTCTCGAAGATCGCCATCACGCCATCGCGGACGATCTCGACGCGGCCTCCTCGCTCAAGGTCAAGGCCGAAGAGGCGCAGACGACCTACCAGCAGGCGCTTTCCGACGCGAAGGCCCGCGCCAACGAGATTGCCGACAAGACGCGCGCCGATATCCAGGTGCAGATCGACGCGGCGAACGCGAAGGCCGAAGCCGACATCGCCGCCCGCGCGAGCGAGGGCGAGGAGCGCATCGGCGCCATCCGTGCCGAGGCGAGCCGCAACGCCAAGCAGATCGCCGAGGAAACCGCCATGGCCATCGTCGACAAACTCGCGCCCGGCGCTGCGGACCGGGGCACCATCTCCGCCGCCGTCGACAGGGCGCTTGCCGCACGGGGGATCGTCTGATGGATGAAAAAGTCTCGATCCTGATCGGTTTCATCCTCTTCATCGCCATCCTGTTCTACTTCCGGGTGCCGTCGAAGATCGCTTCGATGCTCGACGGTCGCGCCAATCGCATCCGCGCCCAGCTCGACGAGGCCCGCGAGGCGAAGGAAGAGGCGCAGACGCTGCTCGCCTCCTTCGAGCGCAAGCAGGCCGACGTGCAGCGTGAGGCGGACGAGATCGTCAAGCGCGCCAAGACCGAGGCGACCGGCGCCTCCGAACAGGCGCAGCGCGATCTGGAAGAGTCCATCGCCCGAAAGCTGCGCGCCGCCGAGGAGCGCATCGCCCAAGCCGAGGCCAGCGCGACCCGCGAGGTCCGCAACGCCGCCGCCGCTGCCGCGACCGCCGCGGCGCGTGAGGCGATCGGCGGGGGCCTGTCTCCCGAGCGGGGCGATGCGATGCTCGATGACAGCATCTCCAATATCGGGGCGCGGCTCAACTGACCGCCGCCTGATCCCGCACGTCGAGGTAACAATCTGAAACGCCGCTTCAATATTTGAGGCGGCGTCTTCTTTTATCCGGTGCCGTTCTGTATGGCTTGCGCGTCCTTCCCCGAACAGGCGCAGTCATGACCGATATTCCCTCCCCCGCCCCGCTGATGCAGGGCAAGCGCGGCCTTGTCATGGGCGTGGCGAACGATCACTCCATCGCATGGGGTATCGCCCGCACGCTCGCGGCTCAGGGGGCGCAGATGGCCTTCACCTATCAGGGCGAGGCCTTCGGCAAGCGCGTCACCCCGCTGGCAGAGAGCGTCGGGTCGTCGCTCGTGCTTCCTGCCGACGTGCAGGACGCTGCAAGCCTCGACGCGGTGTTCGAGACGCTGGCCGCCGAATGGGGATCGCTCGACTTCCTTGTCCACGCCATCGCCTATTCGGAGAAGAGCGAACTGAAAGGCCGCTATGTCGAGACCTCGCGCGCCAATTTCCTCAAGACGATGGATGTCTCCTGTTTCTCGCTGACCGATCTGGCCAGGCGTGCGCAGCCGTTGATGACGAACGGCGGCTCGATCGTCACGCTCAGCTATCTCGGCGCCGAGCGCGTCCTGCCCAATTACAACGTCATGGGCGTCGCCAAGGCCGCGCTGGAGGCGAGCGTGCGCTATCTGGCCGAGGATCTGGGCACCGACAACATCCGCGTGAACGCGCTCTCGCCCGGCCCGATGCGCACCCTCGCCGGGTCCGCCGTCGGCTCCGCGCGCAAGGTCTACGGCTTCAACGTCCGCAACGCGCCCCTGCGCCGGACGGCAACGCTCGACGAGGTGGGCGGGGCCGCGCTCTACCTGCTGTCGGACATGGGCGGGGCCACGACCGGCGAGACGCTCTACGTCGATTGCGGCTATCACGTCATGGGGATGGTCGCCGAAGAGAACCTCGTCTAGAGCACGCCCCTGCGCCGCCGGATCATCATCCCCATGGCCAGCACGAGCATGGCCAGCGGCAGGGGTTCGTCGACCGCATTGCGCGCGACGCGGGTGAACACGTCGTTCTGTAGCCAGGAGATTCCGGTATTGTCGCGGATGATGTCGGCCAGGCTGCGATCGTTGATCCACGACAGGACGCTGCCGTCGAACATGCGTTCGTACCAGTAGCGGTCGCCGCTGCGCAGGCGGTCGAACTGGTCGCCGATGATCGCGGCATTGAGCGCGCCGACGATGGCGCCGTCGAGCGGGTCTTCCATCAGTGCGCCGAGGAACGGGTCCAGCCCGTCCGGCGTTGCGCCGTACATCCGCGCCAGTTCGGCGGCCAGCACCGGATCGTCGGTCAGTTCGGCCCAGGAGTCGACCGGCGGCAGGCCGTATGCGGCGCGCAGGACATTGTAATCGGCGAGGCCCGTATCGCGCCCGCGCGCGATGTTGCGCGCCAGCAGATCGCTGTCCTCTCCGTTGCCCGCATTCAGGAAGTTGCGCAGTTCCGCCGATACGGCCGTATCGACAGCCATGGCTTCCTGAGCCGCCAGACCGCGCAGGAGCGGATCGACGCCCCCGCCTTCCAGAAAGGTTTCCGGCGAGAAGAAGCCGTCGCGAAGCTTCAGATGCCCCTGCGCGATCGGGTCGCCGTTCTCGGCCAGGCGCTCCAGTTCGTCGGGGATCATCGAGTGGCAGAACCGGAAGGCGCAGGTCGAGAATTCGGTGGTCATCCCGGCATTCACGCCCGCGTCGTAGCCCGTATAGCCGCCGACGCCCGCCTCGCCGTCGCCGAGCAGCTTGGGGAGCCATTCGTTGTAGGTGATCGCCTGCACCTGCGCGCCGACCAGGGCGCGCGATTCCTGATAGACCTTTTCGCCGGACCAGTCGGGATTGACCTCCGACAACGTGTCGGCGATGCGGTTGTGTTCGCGGGCGAAGACCGTGTGCATCGAGGTCAGCTGCTGCTGCTCGTTCGCCCGGATATCCCCGGCCATGAAATTGCCGTCCGCATCGCGGGGCAGGTTGCCGTCTGCATCCAGCAGCAGGCGACCCGAGCCGTCATTCGTGCGCAGCTTGGTCGCGGTCTCCTCGTCGGAGCCGTAGACCATCGACGCGTCGATATAGGCGCTGATCTCGTTGACCGGCTGCCCGTTCACCTGCTTGACGCGATCCACCGCGCCCATATCGCCCCCGAGGTCGAGGTTCTTCGCACCGGCAGATTCGGCGGTCAGGGTAATGTCGTGGTCGACGAACTGGCCCCATGCCCAGAACATGCTGCTCAGTTCGGCGTCCTTCGCATTGCCCGCCCCGCCGGCCGCCGCGTTGGAGACATCGCGCGCCGACGGAGCGTCGGGCCGGGCCATCTCCACCCCCGTGGTGGAGGCGCCCGGGGCGGTCAGCAGGCCGGTATGGGCTGCGCCCCAGTCGGCATTGACGAGGTTGTTGCCGCTGCCCGAATAGCTGCGATAGCCGATCCCGTCGATGTCGAGGCCGCCCGACGCGGCGATCGTGCCGTTCGTGCAGCCTGACAATGCACCGCCGCCGCTCGTGCACAGGGGCGTGGCATGCGCGCCGGTCGAAATGAAGGCACCGAGCGCAGCGCCCATGGCGATATGAATATGTCGCATAATACTCTCTTGAACCGGAATGACTGGATCAGAGATATCACGCAAGTCTCACGCCAAGATGAACGCGAAAGCTTTTAGGATGCACGCAGGGAGTCGCGGAGCGCGCGGATGCGACGCGTGGAAGTTTTCTCGTCGTCCCCTTCCACCGCGGCTTCCCGGGTCGGCGCCGTTTCGCCCCAGGGGTCGTCTTCCGGGTTGTCCTGCAAATCCCATTCTTCCCAGCCATCCGACAGGTCGTCGAGGGTGCGCGTGGCGGGATCGGCCACCGCGGCGGCGGCGCGGGGCGGGGCAAGGGGCGCGACTGCTTCGCCCTTCGTCTTCTCCTCCTTTTCGGCCTTCCAGTCTGCCTTGATCGACTCGCGCAGGCGGTCGAGGTTGGGCTTGCGCCACTTCTCGGGATCGGTCCTCTCGACCGGCGCGCGGTTCCTGGCCGGTTCGTCGTTTTCCTCGGCGAAGATCGAGTCGAAATCTTCCGGCATCGTCTCCTCGAACTCCGTCTCCTCCTCGTAATCGAATTCCTCATGTTCGGACTTGGTGCGTTCCGGCATGGCGCTGCTCAGGGTGCGGCGCCTGGTCGTTTCCTTGGAAGGCCCGGCGTAGACGTCATCCGATGACGAGGCAGTGGCGGGATGGCGTCTTCGGTTCCGGCGCCGTCCCCGGAACAGCGTCCACCCGACGAGGGCGGCGAGGCCTGCGAGCAGCAGTCCCAGAAGCGCGACCAGCCCGAGTATCGGCAGGCCCAGGGCGGCGGCGATGGAAGAAAGGGTGGAGCGCAGCGTCCCCCAGAAGCCCGAGGCCCCGTCCTTCACGACACCGGCGGCGACGGAGGCACCGTCGCGCGTGCGGACGAGCATGCCGTCGCTCTCCGGTCCGGGCGCGGTGCCGAGACGGGGGGGCGGCAGGTCCCGCGCATCGGTGGGGCGCGCATCGGTAGGGCGCGCGTCGGCGGGGCGCGCCTCAGGGGCGGCCTTCTGCTCGATCCGCTGGCGTTCGGTTTCGAGCGGGTCGAGAAAGTCCAGGGTCGCCTGTGCGTGGGCCGAGGCCCCGAGAAGCGCACAGAACACCGCGCCCATGCCGAGATTTCGCGAGGTTGCGACGGCTTTGACAGGGAACGACAACACGCCGCGCCCCTTCATGAAACGAAAGTCCATAGGTCCATCCCCGTTGCATCCCGATATGGGACATTAAAACGTCATCGGGGGTGACATTTCAAGTTGCGCGCCACCCGGAGCGCGCAACCCCTTGTCCCTCATGAAAAAGCGTCGGCCTCCGATGCCTTGCGCCGGGTCATGTATTCCTTGAGCGCCTCGTCCTTTGCCTCGTCGAGATGGGGGGCGACGTACTCGTCGAGTTGACGTTTCCAGATCGCATTCGCCCGCTGCGCCGAATCGCGCTTGCCCTCGATCTCCCATTGCTCGAACGAGCCGTTATCGGTGGTCGTGGACTGGTAGAACGCGGTCTTGAAGTTGTTCTGCGTGTGCTCGCAGCCGAGGAAGTGCCCCCCCGGTCCGACCTCGCGGATCGCGTCCATGCCCTGGGCGTTTTCGCTCAGGTCGATGCCCTTGGCGAAGGTGTGCATCATGCCGAGTTGATCGCAGTCGAGGATGAATTTCTCGTAGGATGCGACGAGGCCGCCCTCCAGCCATCCGGCGGAATGGAGCATGAAATTGACCCCGGCCATGACCGCCGGGATGATCGTCGCGTTCGACTCGTAGGCGGCCTGCGCATCGACCGATTTCGACCCGCACAGCGCCCCGCCCGACCGGAACGGCATGCCGTAGCGCCGCGCGAGTTGCGCCGCGCCGTAGAGGACGAGGGCGGGTTCGGGGGTGCCGAAGGTCGGCGCGCCCGTCTGCATCGAGATATTGGCGGCGAAGGTGCCGAAGATGACCGGCGCGCCGGGGCGCACCAGCTGGGCGAAGGCGGACCCGGCCAGCACCTCGCACAATACCTGCGTCAGCGTGGCGGTCACGGTCGTGGGCGACATGGCCCCGGCGAGGATGAAGGGCGAGACGATGCAAGCCTGGTTGTGCTGCGCGTAGACGTCGAGCGCGCCCAGCATCGTGCCGTCCAGCGTCATGGGCGAGTTGCAGTTGATGAGAGAGGTCATCACCGTGTTGTTCTCGACGAACTCGTCGCCGAAGACGATCTTGGCCATCTCGATCGAGTCCACCGCGTTCTGCGGTGCGGTGACGGACCCCATGAACGGCTTGTCGGAATAGCGCAGATGCGCGTAGATCATGTCGAGGTGGCGCTTGTTCACCGCGATGTCGCACGGCTCGCAGGTCGTGCCGCCCGAATGGTGCAGATAGGGCGACATGTAGGTCAGCTTGACGAAGTTGTTGAAGTCCTCGATCGTCGCATAGCGCCGCCCCCGGTCCAGATCCGAGACGAAGGGCGGGCCGTAGACGGGGGCGAAGACGGTCGTCTTGCCGCCGATATGCACGCTGCGCTCGGGGTTGCGGGCGTGCTGGATGTAGTCCTTCGGCGTCGTCTTGAGGATCTCGCGCAGCATCCCTTTCGGAAAGCGCACGCGTTCGGCTTCGCGGTCGACCATCGCGCCCGCCTTTTCCCACAGGTCGAGGGCGCGGGGGTAGTCCTTGAAGCCGATCCCGATCTCTTCGAGGATCGTCTCGGCATTCCGCTCGATCAGGTCCAGCCCCGCCTCGTCCAGCACCTCGAATTCGGGCATCGTGCGCTCGATGGGGGGCATCTGTACCAGCTTGGGATTCGCCCTCGCCGCCCGGCGCGCGCCCGCGCCGCCCGATGCGCCACGGCTCCGCCGTTTGCCCTGTTCCTCGACCTGTCCGTCCATCTCGCGCTCTCCCGCTGCGGTCTCTTCCGGAGCCACGGTAGGCGCTCGGGCCGCGTCGTCACCGTTCGATTTCGTCACTCGGGGCGGCATCCGCGACCTGCCGCCCTGCGCGAGGGGCTGGACAGGGCGGGGGAGGGGGCTTAGGCGAACACCATTCCCATCGCCGGAGACCCGCCATGACCGACCCCCACGCAGAACGCATCCTGATCGTCGATTTCGGCTCGCAGGTCACGCAGCTCATCGCCCGCCGCATCCGCGAGGCAGGAGTCTTCTGCGAGATCGTGCCCTTCGACAAGGCGGAGGGCGCATTGGCCGGAGACGACCTCAAGGGGATCATCCTTTCCGGCGGTCCGAGCAGCGTCGGCGACGAGGGCAGCCCG
>Ga0209831_1000145_pt1 | contig 62920 bp, 50 predicted proteins | sample Maine_Asex4_meta_FD_187451 | JGI IMG/M metagenome (GOLD analysis project Ga0209831, IMG submission 187451) | Marine algal microbial communities from Maine, USA - Maine_Asex4_metaG (SPAdes) (version 2) | ecosystem: Host-associated > Algae > Red algae > Unclassified | place: Maine, USA | collected... | reverse complement strand
AACGAGCTGCCGAGCCTGCCGATCGATCGCTTCTTCGCATCCCTCGGCGCCGACGTGGGCACCCGCGCGGTCGCGATCGTGCTGTCGGGCACCGGGGCCGACGGCTCGCGCGCGCTCCGTGATGTCAAGTCTCGCGGCGGCCTGGTGCTTGCCGAAACCGAGGTGACGGCCACGTTCAGCGGCATGCCGGACAGCGCGGTCGCAAGCGGCTACGTCGACTACTCGCTCGCCCCCGAGGAGATGGTCGAGGTTCTGCAGACGCACGTCAGGCGACTCGCGACGCCGGACGAGCGCGGGGACGACCGCGAGACGGCCCGCGGCGTGGGTCGGGTGCTCGAGCTCTTGCACGAGCGCTACTCGATCGATTTCACGCAATACAAGAGCGGCACCATCGAGCGACGCATCGAGCGACGCATGGAACTCGCCGGCGGCGACCGCGAGAACGACCTGCCGGCCTATGTCGAACGGCTCGTGGAGGACGTTGACGAGCTGGACAGCCTGTACCACGATCTGCTCATCGGCGTCACGCAGTTCTTCAGAGACCCGCTTTGCTTCGAGGCGCTCGAGATCGAGGTGCTGCCGCGGCTGTTCGCGCAGCTTCCGCTTGAGGGAATCTTTCGCGCGTGGGTGGCCGGCTGCGCGAGCGGCGAGGAGGCCTACACGATCGCGATGCTCGTGCAGGAGCAGATCGAGAGTTCGGGACAGGCGATCCAGGCGAAGATATTTGCCACCGACCTGCACCAGGGAGCGCTCGCCCACGCGAGCTTCGGCGTCTACTCCACCGAGCAGCTGGAGAACGTGTCGGAGACGCGCCGTGCGCGCCATTTCGAGCCCTGCGAGGGCGGATACCGCGTTGTCGACGCGGTTCGACGGCACGTCATCTTCGCTCGCCACGATCTGCTAGGCGACGCCCCGTTCACCCAGCTCGATCTGGTCACCTGTCGCAACCTCCTGATCTACTTCCAGGTGCCCGCGCAGCAGAAGGCGATGCGGCTGTTTCACTTCGCGCTCCGCATCGACGGGGCGCTGATGCTTGGCCCGAGCGAGACACTCGGGCGCTTCGCCGACGATTTCTCGGTCATCGACGAGCCGCGGCGGCTGTACCGAAAGTCTCGCGCGGCGCGGTTGCCGGACGACATGCGTTTCGAGCCACCGTCGCTGGTGCCCGCGCGGCCGCCGCACGGCGCGGCACGACGGCCGGTCGCCTCGCGCGTGACGAGTCCCGAGGTGCCTTCGGCCCCGGACGCGCAGCTGTTCGAGCTCTACGACGCGCTGCTCGACCGACACATGCCACCGAGCGTGCTGATCGACGCCGACGATCGCATCGTCGACAGCTACGCCGACGTCGCTCGCTTCCTGCGCTACCCCTCACGGCGTCCGGACGGGGCGCTGTTCACCGCGCTGGACACGCCGGCGACCGAGGCGCTCCGCGACGCCGTGCGCCAGGCACGGGTCAGTGGGGAATCGGTGAACGTCCGGTGCGTCACGCTTCGCCAGGAAGGCGGGCCGGACATCGTTCGCGACGTTCGAGCCGAGCCCCTCGACATCGGCGAGGGGCCGACCGGCCACGTCCTTCTCGAGTTCGGCGCGCGTCCGATGGCGTCGGACGGCGCCGATGCCGATATCGGGCCGGGCGCGGGGAAACAGGGTCCGCGCAATGACCATGCGGGCGAGCCGCACAGCGAGATTGCCGCGCTCCACCGCCGGTTGCAGCTGTCCGCCGAGATCGCGGAGACCGGCCGCGAGGAGCTGCAGGCGACCAACGAGGAGCTCGTCGCCTCGAACGAGGAGCTGCAGTCGAGCAACGAGGAGCTCAACTCGGTCAACGAGGAGCTGCACACCGTCAACAGCGAGTACCAGGGGAAGCTCGCCGAGCTTCGCGAGCTCAACGAGGACATGCAGCACCTGCTCGCGAGCACCGATATCGGCACCGTGTTCCTCGACCGGGAGATGCGTATCCGCCGCTTCACCAGTGGTATTCACCGCGCCTATGACCTGACGCCCGGGGACATCGGGCGCCCGATCGGCGCCTTCGCCCACCGACTGGTGCTCGACGACCTGCTGGAGCGCTTCACCGCGGTCATGAACAGCGGGATCGCGTTCGAGCGCGAAGTGCGTGACCGGGACGGTCGAGCGATACTGCTGCGCATCCTGCCCTACCAGCTGGCCGGTCAGGTGGCAGGCGTCGTCATGACGTTGGTCGATATCGAGCTGCTCGACGACGCGCGGGTCGCGCTCGCCGACAGCGAAGCCTCACTCAAGCGGCGCGTGGCGGAGCTTCAGATGCTCTACAAGACGGCGCCGGCGGGACTGTGTTTCATCGACCGGAACTTTCGCTACGTGCGCGCCAACGAGCGCATGGCCGAGATCGACGGCGTGCCGCTGGCCGACTACGTGGGCCATTCGATTCACGAGGTACTGCCGCCCGAGCTCGCCGGCCGTGTCCAGGAGCTGCTCCAGCGGATCATGGACACCGGCGAACCCGTTCTCGATCAGATCATCGTCACTGCCACGAAGGCACACCCGATACGAAAACGGCGCTACGTCGTCAACTACTATCCGGTCAGCGTCAAGGGCGGCGAGACTACCGGTTGCAGCTGCGTCGTCGTCGAGACCCCGGACCAGGGACCCGGCGGGGTGATGCTCGGCGCCCCGTCTGCCGAAGACCCGGCTGCCTGACCTCGTGAACACCCGGCGTCCGACGCGCTTCGAGGAGATTCATCGCGATGTCGGTATCGGCGTGGCCGAGCTCGACGAGCAGCTTCGCTACATCCGGGTCGACGAGACGCTTGCCGCGATGAACGGGCTGGCGGCGGAAGCTCACGTCGGACGTTCCATCGCCGGCGTGGTCGGTGCCGAGGCCGGTCGTGAGCCGGAGGCCATCGCCCAGCGGGTGCTCGCGAGCGGTCGCGCCGAAAAGCAGGTCGAGTTGCGGCTGGCGATCAACGGCACGGCCGGCGTCGTGCGCGACTGGAGCATCGGGTTCTACCCCGTCCATGACGAGGACACGCACGCCGTACGTGGCGTCGACATTGCCGTGCGCGACGTCACCGACGAGCGCCGGCATGCGCGCTGCAACGTGCTCGAGCGCGACGTCGCGGCGCGACTCGCCACCGAGGCCGGCGGCGTCGACGGTGCCCTCGGCGACGTGCTCGGCAAACTTGCCGTCGAGCTGGAACTCCGCGCCGCGACGTTGTGGTGCCCCGACGCGGGGAGTCCGTCCTACGTCCGGGCACGCTGGCCGAGTGATGCCGGAGACGACGAGATCGCGGCGCTCGACGCGTTGCTTCGCACGGTGGCTGTCGCGAGTGACGAGAAGCCACTCGACTCCGACACGATGGCGTCGGGGAGCTCCGGCGTCATCTGGATAGACACGCTCGCGAACGTGCCGACCCTGGCCACCACGGCCGCCGCCCTCGGCGCGGGCACGGCCTTCGCGATCCCGATCGTTCGCGGCGAGGACCGGCTCGGCGTGCTCGCGGGCGTCTCGAACGAGCGGCTCGGCACGCACCAGGCCGCCTGCCGGATGCTCGAGCGTCTCGGGAGAACGCTCGGCGACTTCCTGGTGCGGCGCGAGAGTGAGGAGCGCGTACGGCACCGCGAGCGCGATCTCGAGAGCCTGATGCAGGTCCTGCCCGACGCTCTCGTGCGCTTCGATGCCGAGGGCCGCCAGAGCTTCGTCAACGACGCCGCCGCCGAACTGTTCGGCGGCTCACCGGATACGCTCGTCGGACTGACGCCGTTTGCGGCGGGGTTGCCCCGGTCGGTGCACGACGAGCTTCTGTCGCAGAACGCACGGGTCTTCTCGGGTGGCGAACCGGTCCACGAGGAGCTCGCGCTGGAGACGCGGCATGGACGGCGCTGGTTCCGCGTCCGGCACCTGCCTGAACGCGACGAGAACGGCACCGTCGTGAGCGTACTCGCGATTCTCGGCGACATCACCGAGCGCCGGCGCATCGCCTCGACCCTTGTCGAGCGCGAGCGGGGCCTCGAGCGCGCGCTCGACGAGGTGGCCACGCTCTACCGGAATCTGCCCGTCGGCCTGTGCGTCATCGATCGCAACCGCCGCCTGCTGCGTCTCAATGCGCAACTCGCGCGCGTCAATGGTGGCACCGCCGACGCGCTCGCCGGGCAACCGATGGGAACCTTGCACCCGCTCTTCGACACGTTGGTCGGCCCGATGCTCGATACGGTGTTCGAGTGTGGTGAAGACCAGCTCGGCCACGAGTGCGAAGGCGCGCTCGGTCCCGATGGGGAGCAACGTCACTGGATCGTCGACCTGTTGCCGCTCCGCGACGAGAAGTGCGGCGAGACGCGCGCGATCAGCTGCACGGTGCAGGACATCACGGCACGAAAGCAGACCGAACGGCGCCTGGCGGCCCGCGCCGCCGTGGCCGACGTGCTCGGTCCGGCGAACGAGCTCGAGGCGGCGGTACCCGGGCTACTCGACGCGCTCGGCGGCGTGTTCGATGCCGACATCGCCGAGTACTGGACCTTCGTGCCCGATCGGGCTCACCTCGTTCGAAGCGAGTTTCGGGCCTCACCGAGAATCGGTGACGAGCAAGCCGCCCGATTCGGTGAGCGGGCGTTCGCGCCCGGAGAGGGGCTGCCGGGGGCGGTATGGAGCGAACGGTATGCGCGTCGGGTCCTCGACACCGTTCCCGGTTCGCGCCTCGGTCGCGAACACGAGATTCGAGCGCTCGGGCTGCGCACGGGACTCGCCTTTCCGGTCCTGATCGACGACACGCCGATCGCCGTGATCACGCTGTTCCTGCGCGAACGCCTGTCCGGCGATCCGCTTCTACTCGAGGCGCTCGAGCAGATCGGCCGCGACATCGGCGAACGCGAGCGCCGCTTCGGCGACGAACGCGCACTCGTGCAGGCGCGCGCCGCCGCCGAGCGTGCCAACGAGAGCAAGAGCGACTTTCTCGCGACCGTGAGCCACGAGCTGCGCTCGCCGCTGACGGCGATACTCGGATACGCGGACATCCTCGACTCGCGACTCGACGACCCCGACGATCGGCACAGCGTCGAGACGGTGCGTACCAACGGACAGCACCTGCTCGCGCTGCTGAACGACATCCTCGATCTGGCGAAGATCGAATCGGGCAAGTTCGCCATCGATCAGGACGAGACGACGCTCGTCGGTCTCGTCGGCGAGGTTCATTCTTTGATGGCGGTGCGAGCGCGCGAGCGGACGCTCGCGCTCAGGGTCGACTTCGACGGCCAGCTCCCCGAACGGATCGTCACCGACGAACTCCGCCTCAGGCAGATCCTGATCAACCTGATCGGCAACGCGATCAAGTTCACCGACAGCGGCAGCGTCATCTTGCGGGTACGCTTCGAGGCGACGGACGAGGAGCGGCTCGTCTTCGACGTCGTCGACACGGGCATCGGCATGACGCCCGCCCAGCGCCGGCGGCTGTTCGAGCCGTTCACCCAGGTCGACAGCTCGAACACGCGCCGCTACGGCGGCACGGGTCTCGGGCTCGCCATCAGCCGCCGACTCGCGCACCTGCTCGACGGTGAGCTCACGGTGGAGAGCACGTCGGGTGTGGGCACCACGTTCACGCTGTCGATGCCCGCGCGCGTCGTTGCCGGGAGTCCGATGAAGACGCTCACGCTCGGTTCGACCGCGCGTGAGTCGACTCGCCGGGACACGACCACCGGACTGCCGAGGCTGACCGCTCGGGTGCTCGTCGCGGACGATCGCCCGGACATACGTCTGCTCGTTCGACGCTTTCTCGAGGATGCAGGAGCCCAGGTCATCGCGGTCGCCGACGGCGAGGCGGTCATCGAGACGATCGCCACCGGCGGATCCGAGACCTTGCCCGATGCGATCGTCATGGACATGCAGATGCCACGTCTCGACGGCTACCAGGCGACCCGGCGGCTGCGAGCCCACGGCTTCGATCGGCCGGTGCTCGCCCTGACGGCGGCGGCGATGACAGGGGAACGCGAGCGCTGTCTCGCCGCCGGCTGCGACGACTACATCAGCAAACCGATCGATGCACAAGCTCTCGTCGAGTCGCTCGCCAACCTGCTCGCCGAGCGATCCCGAAAGCTCGAGCGACGCTCGAGCGAGGAGCCGGCAACCACGTTCACGACGAACGAGAGCATTCCGGCGCTCCGGGTACTGCTCGTCGACGACAACGCGGATGCGCTCACGGTCACGGCCAGGCTGCTCGGCCGTTCCAGCAACGACGTGCGCACGGCGGCCGACGGTCGCTCGGCTCTCTCGATCGCCGACACCTGGCGTCCCGACGTGGTGCTGCTCGACATCGGACTACCGGACATCGACGGCAACGAGGTGGCCGGACGACTTCGCGCGACACTCGGTGACGGCGTCGTTCTCGTCGCGCTGTCCGGTCAGACTCCCGATGCGGCACGCTCCGACATCTACCCGTTCGATCATCAAGTGCTGAAACCGGCGAAGCTGCGTGTGCTGACCGAATTGCTCGCCACGGTGCGCGGCCGAGAGACGGCCGAGGGCGTGAACCCGAGCGGGTGAAGAACGCCGAACGCGGTCAATGTCGGCGAGGGCGTGCGAAACGCGCGTCGAGTTCTCCGAGCCCCTGTTCGAGCTCTGATACGGCACGCTCGAGCGCCGCGAGGCCCTCCGCGAGTTCCCCCGACGTTTCCTCGGCGAGCAGACCGAGCAGCTCCACGTTCATCGAGATCGTGTTGAGAGGGTTGCGCAGGTCGTGAACGAGCTTCGCGACATCGTCGCGCTCCTCGCCTTCGTTCTCCGTCGCGAAAGAGTGGGACATCGACGACCTCCTCTGGAAAGGGTGAATTCGAAGCTCTGACCGCGCCTGCACGATGCCGGCATCCGCCTCGTCGTATTTGCAAACGTGCTCCGCTCGACGCCCCGCGCGGCGTGTACGAGGCGCGTGAGCGTCAGGAATCGGCTGGCTGATCGGGTGACACCGCCTGCCATCGGAGGTCACGCTTGCCTGCGCGCCCGTGCGAGCATCGGTACCAGCATTCGTCGAAACAGGCGATGCCGCTCTCTCGAGCGGGCCCGCTCGACAACGGACAGCATGCAGTGAAGCGCTCGCCACAGGGTCCTGCGGTCGCAGTTCTGCACATTCGACGCTCGCCGCGAAGCGCGAGTCGCGTCGTACGACGGAGCCGCCCTCGAGACGTCGGATGATTTACCCGTGCCGCGCTCGGTGGCCGGTCCGCTCCGTGTCGCAGTCTAGACTCGGTTCTCCGGTGTTCGCCCGCCGCAAGAGAAAGTGCACACATGGACGCGACCATCCACTCCATGGCGATCGGCGCACCCGCCGCTCGAGTCGGCGACGTCGAGGCCACGCGCGACGTCGTCTCGTGCGCGGCCCGTCCGCGCAGCCACCTCGGGCGACTTCGACCGACGTCGGGGGATTGAGCGCGTATGGACAAGCTCTTTTTCGACGGTTTCATGCCGCTGTTGCGTGTGGTGATCTCGGTCCCGTTGATCTACATCGCCGTCATCGCCTTCGTGCGCGCGAGCGGCAAGCGCACGACCGGACAGATGAACGGGTTCGACTGGATCGTCACGGTCGCGATGGGCTCGCTCGTCGCGTCGGCCATCAGCTCCCGCTCCGTGCCGCTCGTCGATGCGCTTCTCTCCATCGCGCTACTGCTGGTGCTGCAGTACGCGGTGACGTACACGGTACGACGCAGCGACACGCTCGCCGGACTGGTCAAGTCCGAGCCGCGCCTGCTGGTGCGCGACGGACGGTTCCTGCCGCGGGCGCTCGACGCCGAGCGCATGGCGGAAGGGGAGATCCTGTCGGCCGTACGAGGGCAGGGCATCGCCTCGCTCGACGACGTCGCCGCCGTGGTGCTCGAGACCGACGCTACGATCAGCGTCATCCCGCGCGCGACCGGTGGCGACGACGTGCCGCTTGCCGTGCTCGATGGTGTCGTCGATGAACACGGTGAGCGGGTGAAGCGCACACATGAGCGCTTGAACGGCACGCCGACGGTGTAGGGCACGCCGCGCTGCCCGAGCTCGGCGAGAATCTCATCGGAGTGGAGGGCGCGCTGTCGAGCGGACCTCGATCGCCCGTCGCCCCGGGCGAACCGCACGAACCCGCTCGATGCAGGCACCGAGAAAGGCGCGGGCATCGCGCGAGTCGTGCACGTTGCCGGAGCGGTGAAGAACGTCGAGCACCTGGTCGCTCCGGGCGACGGTGCAGTGCAAGGGGCAGTCGCTGCGCCGGCCCGCGCGTCTTCTCTTTAGACGCCGACCGCGACGCCTCGGCCCGGCGCTTGGTGCCGATCACCGAGCCGTCGAAGTCGAGCGTGACGCGTCCGGCGGGCAATGCCGTGAGTCGATCGAGAACGAGTTCGGTGCCGAGTGCCTCTGCCTGTTCGACGCTCCGTAGAGGGAGGCCAGCTGCCGCGAGATCGTCGTGACATCGGGAAGCCCGTCGCGGGCCGAGCACGCGGAGCACCAGCGGATCCTCGGCCTGGTAGCGGGATTCGCGAAGTCCGCGTTGCCCGGGCCGGCACCTGAACTTTCCGACCAGGACAAGCGCCGAAGACGAGCGCGTGTTGCCTACGGGTTGGATCGGCGCTCGCGGTTCAGCTCTCGCCGCCGATCTTGTCCTGGGTGCGCTCGTCGAAGTCGCTGGCGTCATGTCGTTCGTGCAGCTGCGTTTGCGGTGCGCCGAAGTTCTTGTTGACCATCACGCCGCGCTTGACCGCGGGGCGCTCGTCGATCGCCTTCGCCCAACGGATCACGTTCCCGTAGCTGTCCGCCTCGAGGAACTCGGCCGCGGCGTAGACGCGGTTCAGCACCAGCGCGCCGTACCAGGGCCAGACCGCGATGTCCGCGATCGTGTAGTTGTCGCCCGCGAGGTAGGTGTTGTCGGCGAGCTGGCGATCAAGCACGTCCAGCTGCCGCTTCGTCTCCATCGAGAAACGATCGATGCAGTATTCGATCTTGAGCGGCGCGTAGGCGTAGAAGTGTCCGAAGCCGCCGCCGAGGTAGGGCGCGCTGCCCATCTGCCAGAACAGCCACGACAGGCATTCGGTGCGGGCCGCGTGTTCGCTCGGCAGGAACGCCCCGAACTTCTCGGCCAGGTACAGGATGATGGAGCCGGATTCGAACACGCGCTGCGGCGGCTCGACGCTTCGGTCGAGCAGGGCGGGGATCTTCGAATTCGGGTTCAGCGCGACGAAGCCGCTGCCGAACTGGTCGCCGTCACCGATGCGGATCAGCCAGGCGTCGTACTCGGCCTCGGTGTAGCCGGCGGCCAGAAGCTCCTCGAGCATCACGGTCACCTTGACCCCGTTCGGCGTCGCGAGCGAGTGCAGCTGCAGCGCGTGCTTGCCGACGGGCAGGGCCTTGTCGTGCGTGGCGCCGGCAACCGGGCGGTTCGTACTGCCCCAGGTACCGCCGAGTGCCGCGGGCTCCTGCCAGACCGTGGCGGGTACGTAGCCCTCGGGGTAGGCGGTCGGTCCGTCGTTGTCGCTCATGATCCGGCAGGTGCTCCCGTGGAGGTTGGAGAGATGGAGTGGTTCGGTATTCGAGCGACAGCGACCGGTGTGCGCCTGACGCGACGGCTCACCCCTCGTCCTTCCCCATCAGGCCCTTCAGCGCCTCGAAGGGGTTGTGGGTCGCGATCTCGGTGCCGCGCTTGTCGTCACCGTAGGTGATCTGCTCGATGTTCCGCTGGTGTTCGTTGTCGTGGCAGAAGAGGCACAGCAGTTCCCAGTTGCTGCCGTCCGGGGGGTTGTTGTCGTGATCGTGATCGCGGTGATGCACCGTGAGTTCACGGAGGTTCGAGGCGTCGAACTCGCGCATGCAGCGACCGCACACGTGCGGATAGAGCTTGAGCGCTCGCTGGCGGTAGCCGTTCTCGCGGGTCTGGTAGGCGGCGCGGGCGTCGGCGACGATCTTGTCGAGCCGACCGGGATCGCTCTGCTTCTGTGCCATCGGAATCACGGGTTCGGTGGGGAGGGGCGGCGGCGCCGTGAGGCGAAGGCCGTGGACCGATGGTACGCGAGCGTCACGGCCCGGGGCGTACACCACCCGGGCGGCGGGCGCCGTCGCGGGCGGAGCTCTCCTCGATCCAGTGGCGGAGTCCGTCCGGGACGATCAGGCGTCGGCGGGCGCGGGTCAGCGCGACGTACATGGACGCGCCGAAGGCGGCTCGCCCCAGCGTCGCCTCGTCACCGAGCAAGTCCGGGGCGAGCATGACCGTGTCGAACTCCTGGTTGAGCGCGTTGCCGATCAGCCCGTACGGACCGAATGGGTCATCTCGCGGTGACGGACCAGCGGTGAGGGTCGCGTGACGAAGCCGCGCTGGTTCTGGTAGTCGTCTTCGAGTGTCGCCAGCGCCTGCGGGCTTGCGGCGAGGATCTGCCGCACGACGGCGGGCAGGTCGTGCGACTCGTCGATGACGACATGCGTGTAGGTATCCATCAGCGCGGACTTGCCGGTGCCGGCGTGACCCTGCACATGCACATGCTCGTCGCCGTGTGCGGCGATCTCCGGGCAGGACGAGGCCCGAAAGGCGTTCGCCGGTTCGCTCGATGCGTCGAGAAGGTCGCGCAGCGTCGATTCGGCGATCGGCAGGAACAGCGTGATGTCCGCGTCGAGCGGGATCGTCGCCGGCGGCGCTGAGTCAGCCACGGTCACACGTCGCCCCTCGGATCGGCAGGAAGCCGAGAAGTGCGCCCGCCGCGCGGGTCGGCGTCCGGCCCCGCCTCGTCACCGCGCCGAGCCGCCGCAGCATCGTCAGCGCCTCCATCGGCAGGGCCGCGACGCCGCCGTCGATCATGCTCGCGGGCAGGGCGCTCCAGCCGAGCCCGACCGAGACCATCATCTTGATGGTCTCGAGGTAGTTCGTTTCCAGCGAGGTCTCCACGGTGACGTCGAAGCGCGCCAGAGCCTCGAGCAGGATGGTGCGGGTGACGGTACCCCGGGCCGGCAGGACGGCGGGGTGGCGGGCGAGTTCGGTCGGGGTGACGGTCGGGTTCGATCCGCGTCCCTGCAGCGGATGATCGGGCGCGGTGACGATGCGGAGCGGGTCCGGCCACACCAGCGTCGTCTCCAGCGAGGCGTCCGGGCGATCGGGCAGGGTGACGATCGCGAGCTCGAGACGGCCGTCGGCGACGGCGGCGCAGGCCTGCTCGGAGTCCATGAACAGCAGATCGAGATCCACGTCCGGGTGCGCCTGTGTGAATGCCTTCAACACCGGCGGCAGGCGGTGGATGCCGACGTGATGGCTCGTGCCGAGTCGGAGCCGGCCGCCGACCGCGCCGCTCAGCGCGCGCACTTCCTCGCGGCTCGCCTGCACGTCGGCGAGGATGCGCCGCGAGCTCGCGAGGAAGGTCTCGCCGGCCTCGGTCAGACGGATGCCGCGCCCGAGCCGATCGATCAGGGTGACGCCGAGTTGGTCCTCGAGCGCCTTCAGGCGCTTGCTGACGGCAGGCTGCGTCGTGAACAGGGACTCGGCGGCTCGCGAGAACGAGCCGTGCTCGGCAATGGCGACGAAGGTGGCCAGGGCGGTCAGTTCCACGCGGTCGGCCTCCCGGGGAGTCGCGCCTCGCGAGTGCCTTCTCGCGACGCCGGATCCGCGCATCGCGGACGAGTTCGCATCGTCGGGGCGGCGAAGTGCCGCGTTTCGTCGTGCCAAGCCCTCGTGCCGGCACGACGAGGTTGGTCGAGTATTATTGCAAGGAATGAGTTCCATCGCAAACATGCATTCGAGTAATCGAATGCGTATCGCTATCATCCGGGTCCGGTTCGACTTCTCGGGGACTAGCGCATGGCCGGCAAGACGCTCTACGACAAGGTGTTCGACGCGCACGTCGTCGATCGCCGGGAGGACGGCACCGTCCTGCTCTACATCGATCGCCATCTCGTCCACGAAGTCACCTCGCCGCAGGCCTTCGAGGGGCTGACGCTCGCCGGGCGCAAGCCCTGGCGCACGAACTCGATGCTCGCCGTGGCCGATCACAACGTACCGACCACCGATCGGGCGAGCGGTATCGCCGACCCGGTCTCGCGGCTGCAGATCGAGACGCTGGACGCCAACTGCGAAGCCTTCGGCGTCACCGAGTTCAAGATGAACGATCTCCGGCAGGGCATCGTCCACGTCATCGGGCCGGAGCAGGGCGCGACGCTTCCGGGCATGACAGTGGTCTGCGGCGACTCGCACACCTCCACCCACGGGGCCTTCGGCGCGCTGGCGTTCGGCATCGGCACCTCCGAGGTCGAGCACGTCATGGCCACGCAGTGCCTGCTGCAGAAGAAGTCCCGGAACATGCTGGTCAGCGTGGACGGCGAGGTCGGTGCCGGCGTGACCGCCAAGGACATCGTGCTCGCGATCATCGGGCGCATCGGCACGGCGGGCGGCACCGGTTGCACGATCGAGTTCGCCGGCGAGGCGATCCGCGCGCTCTCGATGGAAGGGCGCATGACGGTCTGCAACATGTCGATCGAGGCCGGCGCGCGAGCGGGCATGATCGCCGTCGACGACACGACCATCGCCTACCTGCGCGATCGTCCCTACTCGCCGAAGGGCGCCGTGTGGAGGCAAGCGGAAGCGGCGTGGCTCGATCTCGTCAGCGACGCCGACGCGGTCTTCGACGAGACCGTTCGGCTGGACGCTGCCACGATCGAGCCGCAGATCTCCTGGGGCACCTCCCCGGAGATGGTCGCGCCGGTCGGCGGGCAGGTGCCGCACCCGGACGGCGGCGGCACCATCACCGCTCCGGAGGGCATCCGCCGAGCGCTCGAGTACATGGATCTCGCCCCCGAGACGCCGCTGGTCGACATCGCGCTCGATCGCGTGTTCATCGGCTCCTGCACGAACTCCCGGATCGAGGACCTTCGAGCGGCGGCGGCCGTCATCAGGGGACGGAAGGTGGCCGAGTCGATCACGCAGGCCATGGTCGTGCCGGGTTCGGGTCTGGTGAAGCGGCAGGCCGAGAGCGAAGGGCTGGACGTGCTGTTCACGGAGGCGGGGTTCGAATGGCGCGAGCCCGGCTGCTCGATGTGTCTCGCGATGAACGCCGATCGGCTGGAGCCTGGCGAGCGCTGCGCCTCGACCTCGAACCGCAATTTCGAGGGCCGGCAGGGACAGGGTGGGCGTACCCATCTGGTGAGCCCGGCCATGGCGGCAGCGGCGGCCATCGCCGGGCATTTCGTCGACGTCCGCGACTTCTGATCGCGTCGGGAGAGAGGAGAACACCATGCGCGAATTCACCAAGCTCGACGGCGTCGCCGTCCCCCTGATGCGCTCGAACGTCGACACCGACGCGATCATCCCGAAGCAGTTCCTGAAGTCGATCAAGCGCTCCGGCTTCGGCGTCAATCTCTTCGACGAGTGGCGCTATCTGGACGCGGGCTTTCCCGGTCAGGACCCCGAAGAACGCAAGCCGGATCCCGCCTTCGTGCTGAACGCGCCGCGCTATGCCGGGGCCGAGGTGCTGATCGCCGGCGAGAACTTCGGCTGCGGCTCCTCCCGCGAGCACGCGGTCTGGGCGCTCGACGACTACGGCATCCGCGCCGTCATCGCGCCGGGCTTCGCCGACATCTTTCACAACAACAGCTTCAAGAGCGGGTTGCTGCCGATCGTGCTCGAGCCGAGTACCGTCGCCGCGCTCGCCGCCGAGTGCGAAGCGGACGAGGGTTATCGGCTCGCGATCGATCTCGAGGGGCAGACCGTCACGACGCCCTCCGGCGAGGTGCACCGCTTCGAGGTCGACGAGTTCCGCAAGCACTGCCTGCTGAACGGCTTCGACGACATCGAACTGACCCTGCAGATGCGCAACCGCATCGAGGACTACGAGGACGCGCGCCGGCAGGCCGCGCCCTGGCTGTTCGGGGACTGACATGGGCAGCGTTCCGAAGGGGCTCAGGCTCGTCATCGGCAACCGCAACTATTCGTCGTGGTCGCTCCGGCCGTGGATCCTGATGCGGCACGCCGGGCTCGAGTTCGAGGAAGTGGTGATTCCGCTCACGACCGAGAAGGGCGCGCGGATGATGGCGGAGCTCTGCCCGGCCGGGAAGGTGCCGGTGCTCAATGACGGGCCATTGGTGCTGTGGGACTCGCTCGCCATCTGCGAGTACATCGCCGACAAGGCGCAGGGTGCCACGCTGTGGCCCGAGGCGGTCGAGCGTCGCGCGGAGGCGCGCGCGATCAGTGCCGAGATGCATGCGGGGTTCGCGACGCTGCGCCGGAACATGCCGATGAACTGCCGGCGGGTGGTGACGGGCTTCGCCCCCGACTTCGACACCCGGACCGATATCGATCGGCTGGTCGAGCTGTTCGAGTCGACGCTCGCGCGGAGCGAGTCGCGCGGCGAGGGCCCGTGGCTGTTCGGCGCCTACTCGGTGGCGGACGCGATGTTCGCGCCGATCGCCTCGCGCTTCCGGACCTATGGCATCAAGGTGCCGCCGAGCACGCGCGGCTGGATCGAGGCGACCCTCGACGACCCGGCCATGCGCGAGTGGTACGCCGCGGCGGCGGCCGAGCCGGCGGTCATCGAGCGCTCGGAGATCCCGGACCGCTAGGCGCGGGCGGCCTGGGCGCTACGGCTGCCCTAGACCGAACGCAGGCCGACGGGCCCGGGCGGAGACGGTCCACGCGCGCCGAGTCCACCGCCACGGGCGGACGCCACCGCGGGCCGACCGACACCGACAGACGAACGCGCGGCGAGACGTCGCGCGCCCACCATCGAGAAGAATAGAGTCCATCAGATGAGCGAAGCGAGAAAGATCGTGATCCTGCCCGGCGACGGCATCGGGCCCGAGATCGTGGCCGAGGCCCGCCGTGTTCTCGAGCAGGTGAACGCGCGCCACGACCTCGGCCTGGTGTTCGAGGAGCGGGTATTCGGTGGCGCGGCCTGGGACGAGAGCGGGGACCCGCTGCCGCCGGCGACACTCGACGCCTGCCGCTCGGCCGCTGCCATCCTGCTCGGTGCGATCGGCGGACCGCGCTTCGACAAGGCGCCTCGGAACCTTCGTCCCGAGCGCGGCCTGCTCAGGCTGCGCAAGGAACTCGGCCTGTTCGCCAACCTGCGCCCCGCGTTGCTCTACCCCGAACTCGCGGATGCCTCGTCGCTCAAGCCCGAGCTGGTCGAGGGGCTGGACCTGATGATCCTGCGCGAGCTCACGGGCGGTATCTATTTCGGCGCGCCCCGCGGCATCGAGGAACGGCCGGCGGTGGCCGGCGGCCAGGCCGGCGGCCAGGGCGGCGGCCAGGGTGGCGGCCAGGGTGGCGGCCAGGGTGGCGGCCAGGGTGGCGGCCAGGGCGTCGGGCAGGGCGTCGGGCAGCTGGAGGGCGGGACCGAGCGCGTCGGCTTCAACACGATGGTGTACAGCGAGTCGGAGATCCGTCGCATCGCCGTCCGCGGCTTCGAGATCGCGCGGCAGCGCGACAAGCGACTGTGCTCGGTCGACAAGGCCAACGTGCTCGAGGTGTCCGAGCTCTGGCGCGAGACGGTGGTCGCGGTGGCGAAGGACTACCCGGACGTGGAATTGACACATCTTTACATCGACAATGCCGCCATGCAGCTCGTGCGCTCGCCCAAGCAGTTCGACGTCATCGTCACCTCCAACCTGTTCGGCGACATCCTGTCCGACGCCGCGGCCATGCTGACCGGGTCGATCGGCATGCTGCCGTCGGCCTCGCTCGACATCGACGGCGGCGGGCTCTACGAGCCGGTACACGGCTCGGCCCCGGACATCGCGGGCAAGGGCATCGCCAACCCGCTGGCGACCATCCTGTCGGCGGCGATGATGCTGCGCTACACGCTGGACGAGGGCGCGGCGGCGGACGCGATCGAAGACGCCGTGGGGCGGGTGCTCGCGAACGGCGTGCGCTCGGCGGACATCGGCGGTGGTGCGGACGCCGTCGGCACGAAGGCCATGGGCGACGCGGTGCTCGCGGCGCTCGGATCGGACGGTACGGGCCTCGCCGCGGGAGAGCAGGCATGAGCGCACGCACCTTCGACATCGCGGTGGTCGGGGCGACCGGCGCGGTGGGCGAGACGATGCTCGAGATCCTTCACGAGCGGAAGTTTCCGGTGGGGCAGATCCATGCCCTGGCCAGCGAGCGTTCGGCGGGCAAGCGCGTCCCCTTCGGCGACAGGCAGCTGGTCGTCAAGGATCTGGCGACGTTCGACTTCTCGACGGTGCGGATCGGGATCTTCTCGCCGGGGGCGGCGGTCTCGCAGGTGTACGCGCCGAAGGCGGCGGCGGCAGGCTGCGTGGTCATCGACAACACCAGCGCGTTTCGCTACGACGACGACAAGCCGCTGATCGTGCCCGAGGTCAACGCCCACGCGATCGGCAAGTACGAGGCCACGAACATCATCGCCAATCCCAACTGCTCCACCATCCAGATGCTCGTCGCGCTGAAGCCGCTGCACGATGCCTTCGGCATCACCCGGATCAACGTCTGTACCTATCAGGCGGTCTCGGGCACCGGCAAGGAGGCGGTCGAGGAGCTGGGCCAGCAGACGGCGCGCCTGCTGAACGGGCTCGAGGTCAGTCCCACGGTCTACCCGAAGCAGATCGCCTTCAATGTCCTGCCCCACATCGACGACTTTCAGGAAAACGGCTATACGAAGGAAGAGATGAAGATGGTCTGGGAGACCCACAAGATACTGGAGGACCCCCGCATCCGCGTGAATCCAACCTGCGTACGTGTACCGGTCTTCTATGGACACTCCGAGGCCGTTCATCTCGAGACCCGCGAGAAGGTTTCGGCCGAACGGGCCCGGGAATTGCTGGAGTCCGCTCCGGGAGTGGTGGTCATGGACGAGCGGATTGCTGGGGGCTACCCCACCGCGGTGACCGAGTCAGCCGGAACTGACGCGGTTTTCGTCGGCAGGATTCGCGAGGACATCAGCACCGAGCGCGGACTGGACCTGTGGGTCGTATCCGACAACGTGCGGAAGGGAGCGGCCCTGAACAGCGTTCAGATAGCCGAATGTCTCGTCCGGGACCACCTCTGATGATGCACCCGACGTAACATGGGCAGGATTCGTCGGCTATAAAGCGTCGGTAAAGTCAACTTCGTCTGATCCGGTACTGCAGCGTTTCCGGCTGTGGCAGGGACGGTTCGGGACGACAAGCGGGACTCAAAATCCAGTGCGAAAACTTGCAACGGCAGCGGCGGTAAGCCTGGCACTCGCCTCCGGTGGTGCCTTCGGGCTCGGCCTCGGCGACATCGAGATGCGTTCGGCGCTGAATCAGCCCATGAACGCGGAGATCCCGCTGACCTCGGTCAAGCAGGGCGAACTCGACGGCATGATCGTCAAGCTCGCCGACGAGGACGCCTTTGCCCGTGCGGGCATCGACCGCTCCTCGGCGCTGACCGATCTGAAGTTCGCGGTCGACGACAGCAGCGGGCGTCCGGTGATCCGGGTCGCGAGCAACCGCGCGGTCACCGAGCCCTTCCTGAACTTCCTGCTCGAGGTCGACTGGCCGCAGGGCCGCATGGTTCGCGAGTACACCGTATTGCTCGACCCGCCGGTCTTCATGACCCAGGGTGCGAGCACCCGTGACGTCGGCGCCGAGCGCGGTGTCGTCACCGATGCCGGCAGCGCGCTCGTCGCGCCCGCGCCGATCGATCGCGGCGGCAACGCGGCCGACGACGGCTTCGAGGTCGAACTCGTCGGGGCCGACGACGAGATCGGTGACGACGAACTGATCGGCGGCTCCGAGCCGGGCGAGGCGGTGTCGCTCGATGCGCTCGACGCCGATACCGCCGCCGTGCCGGGCGGTGGCGAAATCGTGTCGCTGACCGATCTGGAAGCGCCGAACACGGACGCCGCCGCCGAGCGCGCGGCCACGGCTGCCGTGGAGACGGCCGACGCTGCCGACGCCGCCGCGCGCGACGCCGCCGCCACCGGCGACTTCGAGGTGGAGCTGCTCGGTGGCACCGACGAGGTCGGCGACCAGACGGGCGCCGGACAAGCCTCCGCATCCGCATCGGACGAAGGCGAGATCGTCTCGCTGGACGACCTCGATGCGCCTTCCACCGCCAGCGGCGATGACGCGGTGACCGTGGCCCGCGGCGACACCCTTTTCGCGATCGCCGAGGACAGGACACCGAACGGCGTGACGGTGGAGCAGATGATGCTCGCGCTGCTCGAGGCGAACCGCTCGTCCTTCATCGACGACAACATCAACCTCGTCAAGGCCGGATCCATACTTCGCGTTCCACAGGCCGCCGAGGCGCGTGCGCTGTCGCAGGCGCAGGCGCTCGTCGAGATCGGGCGACAGGACGATCTCTGGCGCCAGTACCGCGACAACCTCCGCGGCAACACCGCCGGCACGCGTCTGGCGAGCGGACCGGCCGACAGCGACGACGCCAGCGCCGACGCCAGCGGCGACGAAGTCGCCACCGACAGCGCTGAAGACAGCGATGCGCTCGTCGAGCTCGAGGACACACCGGCCGAGGGTCTCTCCGCGAATGCGCGACGCATTCTCGAGGAGGCGCGCGACGAGGTCCGCAACCGGGACGAGCTCAGCATCGTCGCCGACGACACGACGGCCAGCGGAACGGCCAGTGCGACGGCCGAAGCCGCCGACGGCGACGACGAGGCTCGTCTGGGCGAGATCAACCGCAAGCTGCAGCTCGCCCGAGAGGAACTCGCGGCGAGTCGGGTGGAAGGCGGCGACCTCGGCGAACAGGCCGAGGAGCTGCAGAGCACGAACGAGAACCTGGACGCGCTGGTCTCGCTTCGCCAGAACGAGATCGCCAAGCTCGAGTCGCAGCTGGCGGACGCCCGTGCCGAGGCTGACTCGACCGCCGCGTCGACGGCCGATTCGGTCGAGGCGGCCGGCGATGCCGTGTCCGGAGCCGGCGATGCCGTGACCGGTGCTGGCGAGGATGCCATGGCCGCGGCCGGCGACGCCGTCGCCGAGAGTGGGGATGCGCTGGCCGCCGGCAGCGATGCTGCCGGCAACGCCGTCGGTGCCCTGGTCGACGAGGCGGACGACGCGCTGGCCGACGGAGTCGGCGTTGTCGAGGAAGAGACGGAGAACGCGCTGTCCGCGGCGGGCGAGACCCTCGAGTCGGTCGATCTCGTGGGCGAGGACAGCGACGCCGACGGTGCCACCCCGGCAGAGGCCGAAGCCGCCGCCACCGCCGCGGAAGCCGACGCCGCGCCGTGGTACCAGACGATCCTTCAGGACAAGACCCGACTGGCCATCGCCGGCGCGGGCGCTCTCGGCCTGCTCGGCGTGATCGGTGCGCTCTTCTGGCGCCGCCGTCGCGGCCAGGAGGACGACGATCGCCTCGCGGGCTTCCACGATGACGACGTGGACATCATCGACGACAGCGAGGCGGATGAACTGCAGGCCGAGATCGACGGCCGCGGTGCCGCGGCGCCGGTCGGTCGCCAGTCGCACGGCGAAGCGCCGGAAGGGTTCGGTGAGGTGGACGATGCGCCGGGTGTCACGACCAAGGGTCGGGCGGGCGCGGCGGCTGCCGTCGGGACCGCGACGGCCGGCGCCGCGGCGGGTGCCGCTGCACTCGGCGGCCTGTTCGGCGACAAGGGCGGCAAGGGCGAGCCGGAAGCGTTCGCTGACGCCGACGACGACGGTCTGGACAAGGACGACACCATTTCCGAGGCAGACGTCTACCTCGCCTACGGCCTGCACGGCCAGGCGGAGGAGCTGCTGACCAAGGCGATCGATCGTCAGCCGGACAACATGGAGTACGCGGAGAAGCTGCTGCAGACCTACCACGCGCAGGGCAATGCGGAAGGCTATCAACGGGTCGCCACGGACTATCACGCCCGCTTCGGCGGCGAGGCCAATCCGGCCTGGGCCGGCATCGCGGCGAACGGCCGCGAGCTTCGCCCGAACGATGCGCTGTTTTCCGCTGGTGCAGCCGGTGTGGCAGCCCTCGGTAGCGGACGCCTCGACGGCCCTGAACTCGGCGACGAGGACTTCGCCTCGGGAACGGCGGACACGGGCTCGGTCGGCAGCATCACACGCGACTTCGGTGCGGGCGAGGACGCGCTCGATTTCGAGGCGACCGACGTCGACGGACTCAGCGGCTCGCTGTCGGGCACCGCCGATGCGTCCTCGGTAGACGAGCTCGACGACGACACCGATCTCATCGATCAGAGTCTGGATCCGGCCTTCGCCTTCGACGAGGGCGATCTCGAGGCCACCGGCGATTTCTCGCAGCTCGCGAGCGAGCTTGCGGCCGAGGACAACGGCACGATCGACTTCCCCGATCTGGAAGGGGCCGGCGACGGTGCGGCGTCCGCGCTCGACGGCGCGAAGGGTGCGGCGGGCGACGCGGCCGATGCGGCCTCCGATAAGGCGAAGGGCGCGGGTGCCGGACTGGCGACCGGTGTCGCCGGTGCGGCGGCGGCGGCGGGCGCGGCGTTCGGACTCTCCGGCAAGGGGACCGAGCAGCAGGACGATCAGCTGCTGCTCGGTGAGCTCCCCGACGGCAGCTCGCTGGAGGACGCGCTGACGCTCGACGAGCTCGATCTCGACGGCACGGGCGCGGCCGCCAACGATGCCGGTGACGCTGGCGGATTGGGCTTCGGTGCGAGCTCCGGCGACGAGCTGACACTCGATCTCGACGAACTGTCCTCGGACCTCGACATGGACGCCACCTCGATCGACGGCGGCGACTCCTTCGACACGCTCGGCAACGAGCTGTCGGCCGAACTCGACGGCGACCTCGACTCCCTCATGGGTGGCGACAACGAGGCGTTGCTGATGGACGCCACAGGCGCACCGCTCGACAGCGCCGACGAGATGGACACCATGATGGATCTGGCCAAGGCCTACATCGACATGGGCGACAAGGACTCGGCGAGCAACGCGCTCGGCGAGATCGTCAAGGGCGGCAATGCCGAGCAGGTCTCCGAAGCCGAGACGCTGCTCCGGAAGATCTCCTGATAGAACGCGTCGCCCTCGCCGTCGAATACGACGGCGGGGGGTTCTGCGGCTGGCAACGACAGCCGCACTGCCGGTCTGTCCAGGAGGCGGTGGAGGACGCGCTGGCGCGCGTGGCCCGTGCCCCGGTGGTCGTTCACTGCGCGGGGCGCACCGATGCCGGCGTCCATGCCGCCGCGCAGGTCGTGCATTTCGATGCACCGGTCGCGCGTCCGCTCAGGGCCTGGACCTTCGGCGTGAACAGTCATCTCGACAAGGGCGTCGCGGTGCACTGGGCCGCCGTCGTCCCCGACCACTTCCATGCCCGCTTCTCGGCGCTGGATCGGAGCTATCGGTACTCGATCCTGAACCGCCCGACGCGTCCGGGCCTGCATCACGGATCGCTCGCCTGGGTCAGGCAGCCGCTCGACGCGGGGCGCATGCACGAGGCGGCACAGGCGCTCCTCGGCGAGCACGACTTCCAGACCTTCCGATCGGCCGAGTGCCAGGCCCGACACGCCGTGCGAACGATGCACGCCGTGCAGGTCTCGCGCGAGGCGGACCGTGTGCTGATCGAGGTGCGCGCGAACGGTTTCCTGCACAACATGGTGCGCATCCTCGCCGGCTGCCTGACGTTGATCGGCCGCGGGGAACGCCCCCTCGACTGGATGGCGACACTCCTGGCCGCCCGCGATCGGCGCGAGGCCGCGGTCACCGCGCATCCGCAGGGCCTGTGCTTCCTGCAGCCGAGCTACCCCGAGCGCTTCGGCATTCCCGACTTCGCCGCGCGGCGAGGGGCCCCGTGGGGTCCGCCGACGGAGGCGCCGCGTCGATGAGCATCCGGTGCCATATCGCATGGCTCCGCTGAACCCCATCTGGTAAGGTTCTGGCGATCATGACGCGCACCCGGGTAAAGATCTGCGGACTGACCCGCCGGGAGGACGCGCGCACGGCCGTCGCCCTGGGGGCGGACGCGCTCGGCTTCGTGTTCGTGCCGGCGAGCAAGCGCCATGTGAGCGTGCCCGACGCCGCGGACATCGCCGCGGCCCTGCCGCCGTTCGTGGCGCGGGTGGGCCTCTTCCTCGACGCTCCCGTCGTTGACGTGCTGACGGCGCTCCACGCGATGCCGGACCTGGTGCCGCAGTTTCACGGGCGTGAATCGGCGGAGTATTGCGAGTCGTTCGATCGGCCGTACCTGAAGGCGATCGGCGTGGCCGAGGGCCTGCCCGAGCGGGCGGCGCTCGACGCCTTCGAACGGGCCGCGGGCTTCCTGCTCGACAGCAACGCCCCTGGCGCGCTCGGCGGCACCGGTCACGCCTTCGACTGGAGCACGCTCGGCATGGATCTCGGCAAGCCGCTGATCCTCGCGGGCGGGCTCGACGCGGGCAACGTCGGCAAGGCCGTTCGGGAGGTCGCGCCGTACGCACTGGACGTCAGCTCGGGGGTCGAGTCGGCGAAGGGCATCAAGGACGACGCGGCGATGCGCGCCTTCATGGCAGCCGTCGCGGCCGCCGACGAGCACTCGGCAGGGCTGCGGGCGGATGCTCACGGGAACACCATGAACACGGGAACGAAGGGATGAACCGAGAGACACGATTCGACGACGCGTCGGACGATGGCGGCAGCACGCCCGTCTACCCCGATGCGCGCGGGCACTTCGGCCCCTACGGCGGCAGCTTCATCGCCGAGACCTTGATGGACCCGGTCAAGGAGCTGCAGGAAGCCTACGAGCGCTACCGCCGGGATCCGGCGTTCGTGGCCGAGTTCGAGTGGGAACTGAAGAACTTCGTCGGCCGCCCGAATCCGCTGTACCACGCCCGTCGCTGGTCGTCCGAACTCGGCGGCGCGCAGATCTGGCTGAAGCGCGAGGACCTGAATCACACGGGCGCGCACAAGATCAACAACACCGTCGGTCAGGCCCTGCTCGCGCGGCGCATGGGCAAGAAGCGGATCATCGCCGAGACCGGCGCGGGGCAGCACGGCGTCGCGACCGCGACGGTCTGCGCCCGCTGGGGCATGGAATGCATCGTCTACATGGGCGTGGAGGACATCCATCGCCAGGCGCCGAACGTGTTCCGCATGAAGCTGCTCGGGGCGACCGTCGTGCCGGTCGGCTCTGGTTCGAAGACGCTCAAGGACGCCTTGAACGAAGCCATGCGCGACTGGGTCGGCAACGTCGACGACACCTTCTACATCATCGGCACCGCGGCCGGTCCGCACCCGTATCCGACGATGGTGCGCGATTTCAACAGCGTGATCGGACGCGAGATCAAGGTGCAGTCGATCGAGCACACCGGTCGTCTGCCGGATGCCGTGATCGCCTGCGTTGGCGGAGGCTCGAACGCCATCGGCGCGTTCCACCCCTTCCTCGACGATGCGGATGTCCGCCTGATCGGCGTCGAGGCGGGCGGTGACGGTCTCGAGACCGGTCGCCACGCGGCGCCGCTCTCGGCCGGTCGTCCGGGGGTGCTCCACGGCAATCGCACCTATCTCATGGAGGATGACGCGGGGCAGATCATCGAGACGCATTCGGTCTCCGCCGGGCTCGACTACCCGGGCGTCGGTCCCGAGCACGCCTGGCTCAAGGACACGGGCCGTGCCGAGTACGTGGCCGCCACCGATGACGAGGCGCTCGCCGCGACACACGCCCTGTGTCGACTCGAGGGCATCATTCCCGCGCTCGAGAGTGCCCACGCGCTCGCGCACGCGGCGAAGATCGCACCGGACCTGGCGCCCGACATCAACCTCGTCGTCAACCTCTCCGGTCGCGGTGACAAGGACATCGGCACGCTGGCGGACCTGGAGGGCATGACGCTTTGAGCGGAACGAACCCCAGCGCCGTGCCGGCGTCGGGCGAGGCGGCCGTCGCGCCGCGAGGTCATGCGCGGGCAGGCCGGATCGCCGCGCGCTTCGCGGCCGACGCCGGAAGGAAGCTGCTGGTGCCGTACATCACGGCAGGGGATCCCGATCTCGATACCACGCTCGCCTTGATGCACACGCTCGTCGACAACGGCGCCGACGTGATCGAACTCGGCGTACCGTTCTCCGACCCGATGGCAGACGGCCCGGTCATCCAGGCCGCTTGCGAACGCGCGCTCGCCAAGGGCACGCGTCTCGCCGACGTCACCGATCTCGTCGCCCGTTTCCGGGAGAAGGACGACACGACCGGCGTCGTCCTGATGGGCTACCTGAACCCGGTCGAACGCATGGGCTACGCGCGCTTCGCCGAACGGGCGGCCGACGCCGGGGTGGACGGTGTGCTGACCGTCGATCTGCCGCCCGAGGAAGCGGGCGAACTGGTCGAGGCACTCGACGCCAACGGGCTCGACGCGATCTTCTTGCTGTCCCCGACCACGCCCGACGCGCGCCTCGAGCAGGTCTCGCGCATGGGTGGCGGCTACGTCTACTACGTCTCGCTCAAGGGGGTGACCGGTGCGGCGACGCTGGACACGACGGCGGTGGCCGAGAAGGTCACGCACATCAAGTCGATGGCGGGTGCCTTGCCGGTCGCGGTCGGCTTCGGCATTCGCGACGCAGCGTCGGCCGCCGCCGTCTCGGAGACGGCGGACGCGGTGATCGTCGGCAGCGTGCTGGTCGCGCTGGTCGGCGAGCACGGCCACGATCCGGACGCCTTGCACCGCCACCTGGGCGACACCGTGCGCGGCATGCGCGAAGCCATGGACGCGGCGGCCGAGGCATCGGCCCGGTCGAGCGGCGCGGTCTGACATGGCCGAGACCGGGGACGAGGAGAACGGCCGGAACGGCCCGGCACCGACCAGCCGCAAGCCGAGCTGGTTCGAGCGGCTCATTCCGGCGCGCATCGGTGCGCGGGCGTCCGAGGATCGGGGCAACGTGCCCGAGGGCCTCTGGGTCAAGTGCGACAAGTGCGGCGACGTGCTCTACCGCAAGGAGCTGGAGCGCGCGCAGGATGTGTGCGTCAAGTGCGGTCATCACATGATGATCCGATCGCGCACACGGCTTGAACGCCTGCTCGATCCGGGCGTGCACGAGGAGATCGGCGCGAACGTCGAGCCACTCGACACGCTCAAGTTCAAGGACGGCAAGCGCTACCGGGATCGGCTGACCCAGAGCGCCAAGGACGCCGGCGAGAAGGATGCGCTCGTGGTGCTTCGCGGCGAACTCCACGGCATGCCGATCGTCGTCGCCGTCTTCGACTTCGCCTTCATGGGCGGGTCGATGGGCTCGGTGGTCGGCGAGCGCTTCTGCCGCGGCGTCGACCGCTGTCTCGAGGACGGCACGCCGTTCGTCTGCTTCACCGCCAGTGGGGGAGCCCGCATGCAGGAGGCGCTGTTCTCGCTGTTGCAGATGGGCAAGACGAGCGCGGCGCTGACGAAGCTCGCCGATCGCGGACTGCCCTACATCTCCGTGCTTACCGACCCGACCATGGGTGGTGTCTCGGCAAGCCTCGCGATGCTCGGGGACATCATCATCGCCGAGCCCGGCGCGCGGATCGGCTTCGCCGGGCGACGCGTCATCGAGCAGACCGTGCGGGAGCAGCTGCCGGAGGGCTTCCAGAGCAGCGAGTTCCTGCTCGAGCACGGCGCCATCGACCTGATCTGCGATCGGCGAGAGATGCGCGACACGCTCGCCCGCCTGCTGGCGAAGCTCGGCGACCGACCGGCGCCGATGGCCGTCGCTGTCGCCGGCTGACGGGCATGACCGGCGCGATCGGCGTGGGCAAGGTCGTCGGTCACTCGCCGGCCAGCGGGGCCACGCTCGAGGATTGGCTCGACTACATCGGCCACGTCCACCCGAGCGAGATGGAACTCGGGCTCGGGCGGGTGTCGCGCGTGGCGATGCGTGCCGGCCTCGCGCAGCCGCCGTTTCCCGTCGCGACCATCGGCGGCACCAACGGCAAGGGCTCGACCGTCGCCATGCTGGAGTCGATCTGGACGGCGGCGGGCTACCGGACCGGTGCAGCCACGTCGCCGCACGTGACGCGCTTCGCGGAGCGCGTGCGGGTCGGCGGCAGGGAGGCCGACGACGGGTCGCTCGTGCGCGCCTTCGAGCGCGTCGAGGCCGCGCGTACGGCAGGCGACGGCACGCCGGACACGCTGACCTATTTCGAGTTCGCGACCCTCGCCTCCATGGCGGTCTTCGTGGAGGCCGGCTGCGAGGTGGCGATCATGGAGGTCGGCCTCGGCGGTCGGCTCGATGCGGTCAATCTCTGGGATGCGGACGTCGCGGCGCTGACGAGCATCGCGCTCGATCACGCGGATTGGCTGGGCAGCGACGTCTCCGTCATCGCGACCGAGAAGGCGGCGATCGGGCGGGCAGGGCGTCCGCTGGTCGTCGGCGAGCGTTCACCGCCCGACTCGCTGGCGGCCTTCGCGCGCAGCCACGACATCGCGCTCGTCGACGTCGGTTCGCGACCGCTCGACGCCCTGCCCGAGACCTCGCTGGTCGGTGAGCATCAGCGACGCAACGCGGCCTGCGCGCTCGCGGTCGTGCAGGCGCTCGAGCATCGCCTTCCGGTCGCGGACGCGGTCGCGCGTGCCGCGCTGCAGACGGTGTCGCTCGTCGCCCGGTTCGACGAGCGTGCGGTGAACGCGGCATCCGGCCGGCCCGTGACGACGGTCATCGACGTGGCCCACAATCCGGCGGGCGCGCAGGCGCTCGCGAGCGCCTGGCAGGCGCGCTTCGGCGCGGTGCGCGGCATCGCCGTGTTCGCGGCGCTGGCCGACAAGGACATCGAGGCGATCACCGCGGCGCTCGCACCGTGCGTGTCGTGCTGGTGCTGCGCGTCGCTGGCCGGCGCGCGGGCGACCCCGATCGACACGTTGGCCGAGCGCGTGCGATCGGGTCTCGACGCGGCCCGAGCCGATAACGTGCCGGCAGACGCTGCGCCGGGCGTTGCGTCGATCGAGCAACACGGCTCGGTCGAGGCGGCGCTCGAGCGCGCGCTCGCGCTCGGTGACGAGTGCGGCGTGCCGGTGCTGGTCGCCGGCTCCTTCGTGACCGTGACCGACGCCGAAGCCGTCTTCGGTCGGCGCTGCCCGTGAATCGCCGCGACGTCGAGGAAGAACGCGCGTCGAATCGCTTGCGGCAGCGTCTCTGGGGTGCGGCGGTGCTGATCGCCATCGCCGTGATCGTGCTGCCCTTGCTGCTCGACGGATCCGGCAGCGAGAGCCAGTTCCGGCGGGTGGAGCGCCTGCGCGAGGAGCCGCCGCGCGTCGTCGGCGAAGTGGCGGCCGAGCGCAACGCGGCTGCCACGGCCGCCGGGGAGGTGGAGACGCGTGAGCCCGGGCCGGCCGGCGCCGGCGACGGGCAAGGCGATCGCGAGCCGGTCGTCGAACGGCCCCCGATCATTCGTGTCGGCGAGGATGATCCGCCCGACTACTTCGCCACGCCCCCGGTGTCCGCACGGGCCGCTGCCGAGGCCCGGCGGCGGGCACCGGGGCGAGCGCCGCCGAACGCCTGGGTGGTGCAGGCCGGGAGCTTTCGCGATCGGGAGAACGCCATCGCGGTGCGCGATCAGCTGCGGCGCGGCGGGTTCGCGACGTTCGTGTCGGATTCGAGCGACGGCACGACCCCCTTGTACCGGGTGCAGGTGGGCCCGGTCGTCGACGAGCGACGCGCGGAAGCGGCTCGCGCGGAGGTCGTGAGGCTGCTCGGTCGAGAGGCCATCGTCGTCGGCTGGCCCTGATAGAATGCGCCGCTTGCAAGCGCCGCAGGTGGGACACACGTGTCGAGCATCGATCTTCTCGTGCTGATCCTCATTCTGGTATCGGCGTTCGTCAGCTTCGTGCGCGGTGCCGTCAAGGAAGTCGTCAGTCTCGCCACCTGGATCCTCGCGATCGTCATCGCCGTGACGTTCTCGTCCCGCTTCGCGACGATCCTGCCCCGCGACACGATCGAGAGCCCGGCCGCACGCGCCGGCATCAGCGCGGCGATCCTCTTTCTCGGCTGCCTCGCCGTCGGTACGCTCGTCGGCTACCTGGTGCGCAAGATGACCGAGCGTGGCCCGCTCGGCATCGTCGATCGTTTCGCGGGCGCCTTCTTCGGCAGCGTCCGCGGCGTCGTCATCGTGGTGCTGCTGGTGCTCGCGGCGAACCTCGTGCCGAGCGTCAAGCAGGAGACCTGGTGGCGTTCCTCGTGGCTGCTGCCGCGCTTCCAGATCGTCGCCCGCGAGCTGCACGCCCGCCTGCCGCCGGACATCGCGCAGCACTTCGACTTCTCCACGTCGACCTCCTGAGACCTCCCCCATGTGCGGCATTCTCGGCATCGTCGGCACCGAAGAGGTGGGCAACCGTCTCTATGACGGTCTGACGCTCCTCCAGCATCGCGGGCAGGATGCCGCCGGCATCGCGACATCCTTCGACGGTCGACTGGTGCTGCGCCGCAACTCGGGGCTGGTGCGCGACGTGTTCCGCGCGGAGGACATGGCGCGCCTCGGCGGCGGCATGGGCATCGGCCATGTGCGCTACCCCACCGCGGGCACCTCGGGCACGGCCGAGTCTCAGCCGTTCTACGTCAACTCGCCGTACGGCATCGTGATGGGGCACAACGGCAACCTCACGAATGCCGACACGCTGCTGACCGAGCTGTTCGAGTCGGACCTCAGGCACATCAACACGCGCTCGGACAGCGAGGTGCTGCTCAATGTCTTCGCGCACGAACTGCAGGCGCTCGCGCCCAGCACGGACCTGCGGCCCGACGACATCTTCGACACGGTCGCGGCCGTCCATCGTCGCTGCAAGGGGGCGTACGCGGTGATCGGCATGGTCGTCGGGCGCGGCGTGTTCGCCTTCCGCGATCCGCTCGGCATCCGCCCGGCCGTCATCGGCAAGCGCGAGAGCGCGGACGGCTGCGAGTGGGCGATCGCCTCGGAGAGTGTCGCGCTCGCGGGTCTGGGCTTCACGCTCGAGCGTGACATCGAGCCCGGCGAGGCGGTCTACATCGACGCCGGCGGGACCTTGCACGCCCGGCAGTGCGCACAGTCGCCGTCGCTCTCGCCGTGCATCTTCGAGTACGTCTACTTCGCCCGCCCCGACAGCATCATCGACAACATCTCGGTGTACAAGGCGCGACTGCGCATGGGCGAGACGCTCGCCCGACGCATCCTGGAACTTCGTCCCGATCACGACATCGACGTCGTCATCCCGATCCCGGACACGTCCCGCACCTCGGCGCTCGAGGTCGCCTTCCACCTCGGCGTGAAGTACCGCGAAGGCTTCATCAAGAATCGCTACATCGGGCGCACCTTCATCATGCCGGGGCAGCAGCTGAGGAAAAAGTCGGTCCGTCAGAAGCTGAGCCCCATCGATCTCGAGTTCAACGGCAAGACGGTGCTGCTGGTGGACGACTCCATCGTGCGGGGCACGACCAGCGGGCAGATCGTCGAGATGGCGCGTGACGCCGGCGCGAAGCGGGTGTACCTCGCCTCCGCCGCGCCACCGGTGCGCTACCCGAACGTGTACGGCATCGACATGCCGGCCGCCGACGAACTGATCGCGCACGAGCGAGAGATTCCCGAGATCGAGCGCCTGGTCGGGGCCGACTGGCTGATCTATCAGCGCATCGAGGATCTGGTGGAAGCGGTGCGCTACGCGCGATCGCCGATCGAGCATTTCGAGTCGAGCTGCTTCACCGGCGAGTACGTCACCGGCGACATCGATATCGACTACCTCGACGCGCTCAGCCGGACGCGCTCGGATGCCGCCAAGCGAACGAGCGCCGGCGCCGACGACCTGGTGGTGCTCTAGCTCGGCCCGTTCCCGGACCGGCGCGCTGGCCTGTCAGCGCTCCTCAGCCCATCCTCGAGCCGGCGCGCTGGCCTGTCAGCGCTCCTCAGCCCATCCTTAGACCGGCGCGCTGGCCCGTCAGCGCTCCTCAGCCCATCCTTAGACCGGCGCGCTGGCCCGTCAGCGCTCCTCAGCCCATCCTTAGACCGGCGCGCTGGAAGTCGCCGACGTCGATGCCGAAGGCGCCGTCGCTGTGGGTCGTCTTGACCTGGTACATCGTGCCCTCGTCGTCCGCGTCGTGCTGCGAGAGATCGACGACGCGTTGCATCATCGGCTCGTGGTGACGATCGAGGATCATGATCACCCGGGGGCGCAGCTTGTCGCTCGTGTTCGCGAGCACGATGCCGATCTCGCCATTCAGCATCTCGACGATGCTGCCCGGCGGGAAGATCCCGACCGCGTCGATGAAGCGGATGACGAGATCCTCGTCGAACTGCTTGCCGCGCAGTGCGTAGAGTTCCTGCAACGCATCCGACGGGGAGCGTGCGTCGCGGTACGTCTGCTTGATCGTCATCGAGTCGTACGCTTCGGCGATCGCGACGATCTTCGCGTAGAGCGGAATGCTGTCGTCGTCCAGCTTGCGCGGGTAGCCGGTTCCGTCCGGGCGTTCGTGGTGGGCGTGGGCAACGTCGGCCGCGCCGGACATCACCGACTTCGTCGAGATCAGGATGTCCCGTCCGTAGCGCGTGTGCTTGCGCATCTCGGCCATCTCGTCGGGAGAGAGCGGGCCGGTCTTGTCCAGGACCTCGGTCGACAGGCTGGTCTTGCCCACGTCATGCAGCATGCCGCAGACGCCGATGTCCTCCATCTCGCGGGTGGTCATGCCCATGGACTTGGCCATGACGATCGACAGCGCCGCGACGTTCAAGGAGTGTTGGGCGGTGGCCTCGTGCTTTGCCTGTATGCGCGTCAGCCAGACGGACGCATCCGGATTGCGGAGAATGCTGTCGACACAGCCGTTCACCGCTTGCTTGACCTTGCCGCCGTCGATCTCGGCGCCGAGCTTGATTTCCTCGAAGAGGTTCGCGACGGCCTGGCTTGCCAGATCGTGGACCTCCTTGGCCGAGTCGAACTCGTCCTCGACCGAGAGCCCGTCGCCCAGCACCGAGCCCGCGCCCGGCGCGGCGGGCAGGCCCGTCGCGGGGCGCGGTGCGTCCTGGAGCGAGAACTCGTCGTAGTCGACCCAGACGACGCGGCATTCCTTCTGCACCGCCAGCACGTCGGCCGGTGACTTGATCTCGAGCCCCTGGAACATGAAGCTCGACTCCTCCCAGGGCTTGTCGAGTTCCACGACGAACATGCCCACGCGCAAGTCGGCGACATCCATGCGGATGTTCTGCTTGCGCGTGAGCTTGGTGCGTTCGCGCACCCGCGGGGGCGTCCCGCGCTTCTTCGGCGGCGGCGCCTTTTCCTCTGATTTGAAGAGTTTGCCGAACACGCTGGCCTCGTGCTGTCAGCCGCCCGCGGATGCGGATCGGGAATTGACGTACCGTCAACGTGTCAGTGAGCGGCGCACCCTGCGGAACCTTGAGCCGTGGCGCGCAGAGTCTGCGCTAGCGGGGGAGCGGCCGGGCCTCGCCGTCGGGCCGCCGCGACGCGCTCAGGCACCGGCGGTCCGGCGATCCTCGAGTTCGAGCGTCCAGCCATCGCCGCCGCTTCGCCGCCTCCACCAGAGCGTGACGCCGGTCGCGACCGGCGCGTCGAGCCGCAGATCCATGATCACCAGATCGACCGATCCGTCGGACCCGTGCGAGCGCTTCTCCAGAATCGTGACCTCGTTCACGTCGAGCATCGCGAGTGCCGCGAGCTCCGTCGCCGAGAACGAGGCGCTGCCGGCGCTGGTCTCGGCCGCCGGACCGGGCTCACGCAATGTGAGTCGTTCCGTCTGCCACTCTCGGAACAGCGTCCGGTAGCGCTGCCTCGCGTCGGCCCATTCGGACGCCGTCCGCGCTGTCGAGCCGTCCTCGCCGCCGCTCAGCCACACGAGCGTGTCCGGTTGCTCGAGGCGGGCGGCGAGCGTGGCGATGTGCTCGTTGGACATGGTCACGCAGCCTTCGCTCGAGCGGGGCGAACGGCTCAGGCGAGCGCGTGGCACCCCGTGCAGCCAGATGCCCGATCCCGTGCGACCGCGGTGTCGGTCCCAGGCGTTCGGGTAGTCGAGCACCAGGGCGCCGGCGCCGTACAGCTCGGGCAGTTCGACGTCGCGCAGGGCGCGCGTGATGCGGTAGAGACCGATCGGGGTCTTCCGGTCACCCTCCTCGAACTTGTCGAACCCTGCCGAGCCGCTCGACACATAGTGCTGGCGGGTCCTGGTCGCTACGCCACCGTTGACCTCGAGCAGCTCGAGGGCGGAGCGGGCGAGGTCGACGACGACGAGGTGGCGGACGTGTGCGCCGAGCTGCACGATCGGTCTCGGCGGCACCGGCAGCTCGGCCGGGTCGACACGATCGGGGTCCGCCCGAGCGGGGAGTCGCGCCCTTGCCTCGAGCAACAGATCGATCAGCGCGGGCGACCAGGCCTGGTCAGCGGAGACCAGGGGACGATCGAGCGCCGCCAGCGCGGAGAGCTCGGCGTGCAGCAGCTGACCGAGGGCGAAGCGCGGGAAGCGGCGCGTGAGCTGGCGGGCGATCACCGCCGCCCGCCGAAGGTCGCCGGCGGCCAGCAGCTCGAGGACGGCTTCACTCTGGCGGTCGAGTTCGGCGATGCCGTCGAGCGGCCGGTGCGGCGCGGCGCGCAGTGGCGGGCTCGACGCGACGACGACCGCTCCAAGCAGCAGGGCGAACAAGGCGGGGCGCGAACTCACAGCGGCGTCTCTCGATAGATCTTCCAGCGCGCTCCCTCGAGGCGGAGCAGCAACAGGCGTCGCACGGGGTCGGTCGCGTCGCTCGTGCCGGGCTGCTCGATCACGGCGACGGCGTCCTCGGCCGTGAAGTCGATGTCGCGCCGTACGTTCTCCCAGGGAATGGTCGCGTCCCGAGCGCGGTCGGCGAGCGCCGCGGCGCGCGGATAGCCGTCGACGTAGTGCGAGCGACGGACCCGCGCGTCGTCACCGGCACTCTGCCACCAGGCGTAGAGCTCGTACTCGAGGGTCGCGACCTGGCGGAACGCGGGGTCGCGAGCGGCCCGGGCGCGCAGGGTATCGACACCGACGTCGCTCGAGTCCTGCAGCGTGAGGCGAGGCATCGGCGTGGCGGCCGGCGTACCGAGGGCGCGAGCGTAGGCGAGCGCCGCATCACGCCGGTGCAAGCCTCGCAGGGCTTCCAGCGTCGCGCTGGCCCGCGGGTCGAGCGCGAGCGCCCGTTCGAAGTGCCCGAACGCCTCGGGCAGACGCTGTTCTCGCGCGGCGAGCACCCCGAGATCGTGGTGAATCTGGGGCAGGTGCTCGCAGCGGTCGGCCAGCTCGCGCAGCGCGTCGCGGGCGCTCCGCGCCGCCGTTCGCGACGGGCTGCGGGCCAGGGTGCGTTGCAGGGTGCTGACGGTCACATCGAGTCGCGACACGCAGACCGCCGTGTCCAGTGGCGCCGTCACGGCGGGTTCCGCACCGGAGCCCGAGGCACGGTCGGCGGGCGTTCCCTCGGCGGCACCGGACTCCACGTGAGCGAGCAGGCAGAGGGATGAGAAGAACGCTGCTGACGGCCGCACGGGTGCCGGGGAGAATCCGAATGAGGCGGGGCACGAGTATAACGTACCATCGGGTCGGACAGCGTTGACCGGCATCGACCGGGCATGGGGCGGCACTTGGCTTACGACGACGATCGACACCCGGGATTCGGCGAACCCGGCACGGCCCCGGCGCCCTGGCGCGACGACACGCTCGCCATCCGCGCCGGATTCGAGCGCAGCGACTTCGGCGAGCACGGCGAGCCGATCATGACCACGTCGAGCTTCGTGTTCGGTAGCGCCGCGGAGGCTGCTGCCCGGTTCGGCGGGCAGGATGCGGGGCTCATCTACTCGCGCTTCACGAACCCGACCGTGCAGGTGTTCGAGCGACGCCTCGCCGCGCTCGAGGGCAGCGAGGCGGCGATCGGGGCGGCGTCGGGCATGGCGGCGACCGCGATGCTCATGCTCGGCACGCTGCGCGCCGGCGACGAACTGATCGCGACGCGCAACATGTTCGGCAGCACGGTCAACCTGTTCCGGAACTTCCTGCCGCGCTACGGCATCGAGGTGCGCTGGGCGGACGACTTCGTGCCGGAGTCCTGGGCGGCCCTCGTCACCCCGAAGACCAGACTGCTCTACCTCGAAACCCCGACCAACCCGCTGACCGAGGTGGCCGACATCCGCGCCATCGCAGAGGTCGCGCACGCGGCCGGCGCCCGGCTCGCCGTCGACAACTGCTTCTGCACGCCGGTCCTTCAGAAGCCGCTGGAACACGGCGCGGACATCATCATTCATTCCGCGACGAAGTACCTCGACGGGCAGGGGCGCTGCGTGGGGGGTGCGGTCTGTGGCTCGGAGGCGCTGATCGACGAACTCACCTCGTTCATGCGAAGCGCGGGCCCCTGCATGAGCCCCTTCAACGCCTGGGTGTTCGCCAAGGGACTCGAGACCCTTCGACTGCGCATGTTCGAGCACTCCCGGAATGCCGCCACCCTGGCCGGCTGGCTCGACGAGCAGCCGGGCATCGCGCGCGTTCACTACCCCGGACTCGAGTCGCATCCCCAGCACGAGCTCGCCGCGCGCCAGCAGAAGGCGTCGGGCGGCATCGTGGCCTTCGAGGTCGAGGGTGGGCGCGAGGCGGCGTGGCGGATCATCGACGCGGTGAAGCTCTGCTCGATCACCGGCAACCTCGGGGATGCGCGCACGACGATCACGCACCCGGCGACCACCACGCACGGGCGCATGACGGCCGAGGACCGTGCCGCGGCCGGGATCGGCGAAGGCCTCGTGCGACTCGCCGTGGGGCTCGAGGACCCGGACGACCTGCGCGAGGATCTCGAACGCGCGTTGGCCAGTGCGACACGCGCCGTGTCCGCCTGAAGGCTGCCTCGTGCCCGAAGAGGACACCCGCCGTGACGTCGGCCCGGATGCCGGTACAGACGCCGTTCCGGACGCCGGGACGGATGGCGTTCCAGACGGAAGGCCCGACGCCGGCCAGGCTGCCGGCTCAGACACCTGGGCCGACACTCTGCTCGCGCTGCACGCCGCCGGTGTCGAGGCCGTCGGCGGACGGCAGACCGTGCGCCGCGCGCTGGCGGACATCGACTGTGGGCCGGCCGTGCGCGTCGCGGCGCTCGGCAAGGCGGCTTCGGCAATGGCGCTCGGCGCGCGGGAGTCGCTCGGCGACACGCTGCGCTCGGGATTGGTGCTGACCAAGTACGCGCACCTCGAGCCGGACCTCGTCGCGGACGCGCGTTTCGTCTGCCGCGAGTCGGCGCACCCGGTCCCGGACGAGGCGTCGCTCGAGGCGGGAGAGGCGCTGGTCGACTTCGTGCGCGCCGTCGCCGATGACGAGCACCTGCTGGTGCTGGTCTCGGGCGGGGCGTCGGCGCTCGTCGAGCAACTGGTCGACGGCATGACACTCGAGGATCTTCGGCAGCGAACCGACGCCCTGCTGGCGGACGGCGCCGCCATCGGGGAAATCAACCGGGTGCGTCGCTCCGTGTCGGCGATCAAGGGCGGCGGCATGCTCGCGCACCTCGGCGAATGCCGGGTGACGCAGCTCCTGATCAGCGACGTGCCCGGAGACCGTCCCGGGGACATCGGATCGGGGCCGTTCGTGGCCGATGCGGCCGACGGCGGCTGCGCGGGAGAAACTGAAGCTACCGCTGCCGATCAGACTCGTGTCGACACCCGAATCATCGCCTCCTCGGCCATCGCGCAGGCAGCCGTCGTGGCCGAGGCCGAGCGTCGCGGCCTCACGGTGGCGCAGCGATCGGGCAGCCTGGACGGCGACGTGGACGCCACCTGCGACCGCATCGCGAACGACCTGCTCGCACCCGGTGCAGCGCCGGGCGTGCACGTCTGGGGGGGCGAGCCGACCGTCGTGCTGCCCAGCCGCCCCGGACGCGGCGGACGCAACCAGCATCTCGCCCTGGCGCTGGCCATGCGCATCGCCGGTCGCGACGATCTCTCCGTCCTCGTCGCCGCGACCGACGGCAGCGACGGACCGACCACGGACGCCGGCGGCCGGGTGGACGGCGCCACGATCGGCCGCGGTGAATCGCTCGGACTGGACGCTGCAGCCGCGCTCGCGACCGCGAACGCCGGCGTCTGGCTGGAACGGTGCGGGGCGCTGGTGACGACCGGCCCGACCGGCACCAATGTCATGGACCTGGCGATCGCCATCCGACACGCGCCGACGGTCCGAGCGTCGTTCAGCGCTGAACGTCGGCGGCCGCGCGAAGCTCCTCGACCCGGGCGGCGAGTCTTTCGCGCAGGACCAGATTGGTCAGCCCGGGCTTCACCGACTCGAAGTCCGGCAGCGCCGCGCCACGGGTGTCGTCCAGACGGATCACGTGCCACCCGAAGTCGGACTGGACCGGCGCCTCGCTGGTCGCGCCGACCTCCATCGTCTCGACCGCGGCGGTGAACTCCGGAACCATGGAGCCGGCCTGGAACCAGCCCAGATCGCCGCCGTTCGAACCGGCCGGATCGGTCGAGCGCTCCTGCGCCAGCGTCGCGAAGTCCGCGCCGCCGGCGAGCTCCTCGATCACGGCCTGCGCATCCCCCTCGCTCTCCAGCAGGATGTGACTCGCCCGGAACTCGGATGTCTCGAGATTGGCGGTCTGGCGATCGTACTCGGCGCGCAGTTCCTCGTCGGTGATGTCCATGGCGTCGCCCGTGTGGGCGAGGAAGGCATTGGCCATCGTCTGGGTGTACTGCAGCTGCAGCACGGAGGCGATGTCGGGGGTCTCGTCGAGCTTGAGCTTCTCCGCTTCCTGGGTGAGGAGTTCGAGATCGATCAGCTCGTCGAGAATGCGCGCCCGGTCCGGAGGCGCCTCGCCTTCCGCCCCGATCTGCCGGACCACGTTCTCTAGCGACTGCTCGGGCACGGGCCGTCCGTTGACGATGGCCAACACGCCATCCGGCAAGGGTTCGGCGGCTTCCGGGGCGGCATCGGGGGCGGCATCCGTGGCTGTGTCCTGGGCCGTGTCCTGAGCCAGCAGCGGCGCGCTGCCGAGCGCGAGGGTGGCGAGGAGCAGCGGTGTCGCGAAAGCGGTTCGTGCAGTCATGTCGGGGCCTGTCGGGGGTCAGAGGAACAAGGGGACGGTGTCGCTGATGCAAACCGCGCACCGCTTCCGCGTACAATCGGGGCGAAGCGCCGCCACCGCCTTTCGCATGAGCCAGTTCTTCGAGATCCACCCCGACAACCCGCAGCGCAGACTTGTCTCGCAGGCGGTAGCCATCATCCGCGATGGCGGGGTCATCGTCTACCCCACCGACTCCTGCTACGCGCTCGGCTGCCACCTCGGCGACAAGCAGGCGATGGAGCGCATCGCGCGCATCCGGCGTACCGACAAGGCGCACGATTTCACGCTGGTCTGTCGCGATCTGTCGGACATCGCCACCTACGCCAAGGTCGACAACCGCGCCTACCGCACGCTCAAGTCGCTCACGCCCGGCCCGTACACCTTCGTGCTGAAGGCAACGGGTGAAGTGCCCAAGCGATTGCAGAATCCCAAGAAGAAGACGATCGGCATCCGGGTGCCGGACAACGCGATCACGCAGGCGCTGCTCGAGGAACTCGGCGAACCGCTGATGAGCAGCACGCTGATCCTGCCGGGCAACGAGCTGCCCGAAACGGAGCCGGACGAGATGCGTGAAAAGCTGAAGAAGCAGGTCGATCTGATCATCGACGGCGGGCACTGCGGGTTCGAGCCCACATCGGTCCTGGTCATCGACGACAACGACGAGATCGAGATCGCACGGCGAGGTCGGGGCGACCTGGCATTCCTCGATTGAACACGGGCACGCCGCAGGAAGACCCGCCGGTTCCGGAGCACTCGACCTCCGCCGCGCCAGCCACCGACGAGGCGCCCCCGATCGCGCTCGTGCGGGGTGAGCCGATGCTCTCCCTTCCGCTCGATCTCTACATTCCGCCCGATGCGCTCGAGGTCTTCCTCGACGCCTTCGAAGGCCCGCTCGACCTGCTGCTCTACCTGATCCGGCGTCAGAACCTGGACATCCTCGAGATGCCCATCGCCGAGATCACCGCGCAGTACATGCGTTACATCGAGCTGATGGAAACGCTGCGGCTCGAGCTCGCGGCCGAGTACCTGCTCATGGCCGCGATGCTTGCCGAGATCAAGTCGCGCATGCTGCTGCCGCGCGTGGGCGACGAGCTGGATGACGAGGAGGATCCGCGCGCCGAGCTCGTGCGCCGGCTGCGTGAATACGAACGAGTCAAGGCCGGCGCGGAAAGTCTCGAGGAAATGCCGCGCATGGAACGCGAGCTCCACCAGCTGCAGGTCGTCGCGCCGGTGATCGAGCGCGAGCAGCCGCAGCCCGACGTCTCCTTGCAGGAGCTGCTGCTCGCGCTGCGCGATGTCGCCGAGCGTGCCCGGCTCGCCGGTCACCACGAGATCTCGCGCGAGGCACTGTCGGTACGCGAGCGAATGTCCCACGTGCTTTCCGTGCTGGAGGTCGGTGGTTTCTGCGAGTTCGCCACCTGTTTCACGCTGGAGGAAGGGCGCAGTGGCGTCGTCGTCACCTTCCTCGCGATTCTCGAGCTCTGCAAGGAGTTCACGATCGACCTGGTGCAGGCCGAGCCCTTCGGACCGATCTACCTCACCCCGCGCGGCGTGCCGCTTCCGGGCAGCGCCGCCGCTGACGACCCGAGCAAGGCGCCCGGCGGCACGACGCTCGACCTGCCTGAGTAGGATCCAGAACATGGAAGCCGAACAGATCCGCCACGTGATCGAGGCCTGCCTGCTCGTGGCGGGACGACCGATGACGGTGAATCAGCTGGACGCCCTGTTCGAGGGCGATGAGGACCGGCCGGATCGGAAGGCGATCCGAGAAGGCCTCTCCGGTCTCGCGGCCGAGTACGAAGATCGTGGCATCGAGCTCGTGGAGGTTGCCGGTGGCTGGCGTCTGCAGACTCGCGCGAGCATGGAGCAGTGGATCGCCCGGCTCTCGGTGGAACGTGCGCCCCGGTACTCGCGCGCGCTGCTCGAGACCCTCGTGCTCATCGCCTACCGCCAGCCGATCACCCGCGGCGAGATCGAGGAAGTCCGCGGCGTCGCCGTCAGCTCGAACATCGTGCGCACCCTGCAGGACCGCCAGTGGGTTCGCGAAGTCGGGCAGAAGGACGTGCCCGGTCGGCCCGCCCTGCTCGGCACCACCAGCGAGTTCCTGGACTACTTCAACCTCAAGCGGCTCGACGAGTTGCCGTCCCTCGGTGAACTCGGCGACATCGACGACATCGAGGCCGTGCTCGCCGCGGAACTCGGTGTCGTCGAGGACGGGGGCGAAGCGGCCAACGACGGCGCAACGGAAGGCTCGTCGGTCGATGACGCACCGATCGCCGCCACGGTCGCCCCCGATGGTTCCGCCACGGTCGAGGAAGCGGCACCGGCAGACTCCCCCTTGTCCGGTGCGAGTGCCGACCGTGCAAGCACCGCGATGGCATCCGAGCATGTCGATGCCGTGGACGGGGAGCCGCGACGCGGCGACGCGGAGGTAATCGCTGACGGCTCGTCCGAAACCGGATCTGAAGTCGATGCTGACGACGAATCCGAATCCGAATCCGAATCCGAATCCGAATCCGAATCCGAATCCGAATCCGAATCCGAATCCGAATCCGAATCCGAAGCCGAAGTCGAGACCGCAGTCGAGACCGCAGTCGAGACCGAAGTCGAGGCCAACGCCGACGCGAACCCCTACGCGAACCCCGATGTAGGTGTCGCCGCAGTCGCTTCTATTGTTTCAGAAGCAAACGCAAACGCAAACGCAGAAGCAGAAGCAGCGGAATCGGCAGCGGCAGCGGCGGCGCCAGTTGCGAATGCCAGTGCGGATGTAGATGCGGAGGCAGATGCGGATGCGGATGCGGATGTAGATGTGGAAGCGAACGCCGACGAAGGCCGCGAGGACGAAACAGGTTCAGGACAGGAGGCCGAGGCGAACGCCAACGCGGAATCGGACAGCGTCGTCTCCGAGGACCGGGCAGTCGATTCGCGATTCACCGAGGAATCCCGTGGTGAGACCGTTGCTCCGCGTCGCCCGACTGTGCTGTCGATGAGTTCGATCGCGGCACGCTTTGCTCCCGACCGGAACGACGCTCCGGCTACTGGTGCGTCATCAGCGATCGATGTCGACGTCGGAACGACAGACGGTCGGAGCGATGGTCTCGACCACGCCCCGCTTGCATCCGTGCGCGACGAAGTCGACATAGATATCGCCGATGTCGAAGGCCTCGAGATCGTTGAACATGGCGAAGGCTCTGAGGGCGACAAAAGTGCGGAAGGCGCGGAAGGCGCGGAAGGCGCGGAAGGCGCGGATAGCGCCGACGTTGCGAACGTTGCGGAAGGTGCGGAAGGTGCGGAAGGTGTCGCCGGTGCTGGAAGTGCTGGAAGTGCGGAAGGTATTTCAGGCGTCGCAGGTATCGGGGACGGCGATAACGCCGATAGCGCCGGGGCCACGGAAAGTATCGAAAGCGACGAGAGCGGCAAGAGCGTCGAGTCAGATGATTCGGGTGAGCCGGATGGAGCCAGCGCGGACGTAACAGAGCTGGCCGACGTTGACGCAGCGGTGCAGTCGCCGGACGTGGTGGGCGAGGTGGGCGTCGCGTACACGTTGCAAGACTCGGCGGGTGCGAACACCGCGAGCGTGGAAGACGGCAACGCAGAGAACGATCGCGAAGTCGCGACGGGTACCTTGTCCGACGCGACCGACTATCGCGCGCCCGTCGCCGATCGAAGCGAACCCGAGTGGGTCTCGTCTGCCGCCGACTCGGGGATCGGCGTACGCACCGATGCAGACAGCGATGTCGTCACGGATGCGACCTCGAGGACAGCGCTGGACGGAGACGCCCGATCAAGCTTGAAGGCAGTTCCGGAGGCGCCGCTTGAAGCAGTAGCCGGGGAAGAGCACGTCGCTTCCTCTGGCGGACTTGCGTCGGGGGTCGAATCCCGCTGGTCATCGGAGAGCCGCGGCGAAGGCGCACGAGAATCCGTCGTACTGGCGAACCCGGCCATTCGACCGGTGACGCCGAGAGCTTCGGCACCGGAATCGCTGACCGAACCCAATGCTCCGAACGAGGCTGAAGTTCGACTTCGACAGGCGGTTGACGACTTCGCCGTGGAGCATCGTGTCGAGATCGCGGCGCGAGAGGAACTGGAACGTCTGGGTACCGCGTCGCCGATTTCCCGTCCCAGCGCCCCGGAATCCTTCGAACGCGGCGTGCGCGGGGAGAACCCGCTCCGCGATGCTCATCCGGGAGGTCGTCCGATTCGGACACCCGTCGCTAACGGGGAGTCGTCTATCGAGCGACGCGCGGAGGAGCTGGACGTCGTCGCCGACTTCGCGGCTGCTCGAACACGAACAGACGACAGCGAAAAAGGCAACGAGCAAGGCAGCGAGCAAGGCAGCGAACAAGGCAGCGAACAAGGCAGCGAACAAGGCAGCGAACAAGGCAGCGAACAAGGTAGCGAGCAAGGCAGCGAGCAAGGCAGCGAGCAAGGCGGCGACCGCGAGACCGACAGCGTCAGAAGCGGTCATGTCGATCCCGACGCCAACGCCGACTTCAGCACCAGCGCCAGCACCGAGACCGACACCACCACCGACACCAGCGCGATCGGAAGCGGTGACGTCGCGGACAGCAGCCACGGCAGCAATCACTCCGGAAGCGGCGACGTGCGCGGCGAGTCGTCGGCGGACGCAAGCTCGCCATCGCCTCCGCCAGACGGCATTCCATGACCGGCTAGGGAGGCCGATGCAACGCGAGGGAACGCGGACGATCGAGAGGACGACAAGCCTGAGGAGAGGTCGCCGCCGAGCGCGACGAGCCATGCGCTCGCGATTCGCGTGCACGATCCGACGAGCGACGGCACCCTTCAACGACTCCCCGGCGGCCGTGAAATCGAGACTGCCCCGAGCGGGCCTGGTTCGTCGTTGTCGACCTTCGTCGCCCGGACCGGCGAGGTCGTCGGGGGGTGGCTGGGTCGAGCGGTGCGCTACGTGCGGCGATTGGGCCGGCGCCTGCGCGACACGTTGATCGCGGACGACTAGGCGCGCTTGAGGAGTACGTAGACCGCGCCGGTCCCGCCGTCCTGTACCCGCGCGGAGCAAAAGGCGAGCACGTGGCGATTGCGCTGAAGCCAGGCGTTGACGGCCGGTTTGAGACGCGGTGGACCGTCGGCGTTGCGCAGGCCCTTGCCGTGGATCACTCGCACGCAGAGATGCCGCCGCTGCTGCGCCTCGACCAGGAATTCGCCGAGCTCGGTCTTCGCCTCGGCCACCGTCAGTCCGTGCAGGTCGATCTCGGACTGGACCGCGTATCGACCGCTACGGAGCTTCTTGACGACGCTCTTCTGCACGCCGGCCTGCGCGTAGGCGAGGTGCTCACCGGTCTCGAGGAAGTCCGCATCGCTCAGTTCATCGAGGAGCGCTGCCATGACCGAACGATCGTCGCGCTCCGCCGAGCGGGCGGCCGGGGGCGAGCGACGCGGCGGCGTCGGCGCGATACGGTCGTCGGCGACACTCTTCACCTCGCCGACCGCGTCGCGGAACAGCGCCAGATCTTCCTCGCTGATCGGTTTCTTGGCACTCATCGCCTCAGTATAGGTCGGAGATAGCTTCCGACGACTCCTGGAGACGACATGAAAAGCGCCCTTTGCCGGCGGCTCACCGGTCTGGCACTGACGTTCGGTGCGGTCGCCGTGCCGTTCACGCTTTCGGCTGCCGACATCGCGTTGACCGAGGTGCAGCGTTCTGCGCCGGACTTCGAACTCGAGCTCCTGGACGGTGAGCGACTCGACCGGGCCGCGATGCTCGGCAAGGTCTGGGTCGTCAACTTCTGGGCCACCTGGTGCCCGCCGTGTGTCGAGGAATTGCCGGCGATGAACACCGCATGGGTGACGTTCGAGGAGGCCGGTGTCGGCATGCTGGCCATCAACGTCGGCGAAACGCCAGACGCGATCGAGGGCTTTCTCGAACGCGTACCGATCGACTTCCCGGTCGCGCTCGGTGACGGCGCCAATGCCTTGCCGGACTGGGATGCCACGGTTCTGCCGACGACCTTGATCGTGGATGCCACGGGGCAAGTGATCCTCGAGGCGGCCGGTCCGCGGGACTGGGACGATTCGTCGCTCATCGAGCGCATCAGCGCACTCGTCGCCGACTGACGACGCAGTACGGCAAACGGTCAGGCAGGCTCGGCGCGTCGCATGCGTCGTTCGACCAGACCGTCGACGACGCCCGGGTCCGCGAGGGTCGAGGTGTCGCCCAGGTTGCCGACGTCGTCCTCGGCGATCTTTCGGAGGATGCGTCGGAGAATCTTGCCGGAGCGTGTCTTCGGCAGGCCCGGCGCCCACTGCAGGATGTCCGGCGTGGCGGTCTCGCCGATCTCGGCGCGCACGTGATCCCTCAGAGAACGGCTCAGCTCGTCGCTCGGCTCGATGCCCTCCATCAGCGTGCAGTAGGCATAGATGCCCTGGCCCTTTTCGTCGTGCGGGTAGCCGACCACCGCCGCCTCGGCGACGGCCGGGTGGAGGACCAGAGCGTTCTCGATCTCGACCGTGCCCAGGCGGTGGCCGGCCACGGTGAGCATGTCGTCGATGTGCCCGGTGATCCAGTAGTGTCCGTCGGCGTCGCGGCGCGCGCCGTCACCGGTAAAGTAGTAGCCGGGAAAGGCGGCGAAGTAGGTGTCGCGAAACCGTTGATGGTCACCGTATACCGATCGCATCTGACCGGGCCAGGGACGCGCGAACGCGAGGTTGCCCCGCGCCTCGCCCTCGAGAATGTTGCCCGCGTCGTCGAGGATCACGGGCTCGATGCCCAGGTAGGGCAGGGCCGATGAGCCCGGCTTGAGGGGCGTCGCGCCGGGCAGGGGGGAGATCACGATTCCGCCGGTCTCGGTCTGCCACCAGGTGTCCAGAACGGGGCAGCGATCCTCGCCGATCACGCGCGAGTACCACTCCCACGCCTCGGGATTGATCGGTTCACCGACCGAACCGAGCACGCGCAGGCTGCTCCGGTCTCGGCTCGTGACGGGTTCGTCGCCGTGCGACATCAGAGAGCGAATGGCGGTCGGTGCGGTGTAGAAGATGTTGACCTTGTGCTTCTCGATGATCTCCCAGTAGCGCGAGACGCTCGGGTGGTTGGAGACACCCTCGAACATCACCGTCGTCGCCCCGTTGGCGAGCGGACCGTAGACCACGTAGCTGTGACCGGTGATCCAGCCGATGTCGGCGGTGCACCAGTGCACCTCGTCTTCGTGATAGTCGAACACGTGCCGGTGGGTCATCGCCGCGTACAGCAGGTAGCCGCCGCCGGTGTGCAGTACACCCTTGGGCTTGCCGGTCGAACCCGAGGTGTAGAGGATGAACAGCGGGTCCTCCGCGTTCAGCTCGACCGCGGTGCAGTCCGGCGGGGCGGACTGGACGAGTTCGTGATACCAGAGGTCACGTCCGTCCTGCCAGGTGACCTCCTCGCCGCCGCGATTGACCACGACCATGCGTTTGACGCTCGCCACGCCTTCGCAGGCGCGGTCGGCGTTGTCCTTGAGCGGGACCTTGCGGCCGGCGCGCAGTCCCTGATCGGCGGTGATGACGACCGAACAGCCCGCATCCTCGATGCGTTCGCGGAGCGCACCCGGCGAGAACCCGCCGAACACGATCGAGTGGATGGCGCCGATGCGCGCGCAGGCGAGCATGGCCACCGCGGCCTCCGGGACCATGGGCATGTAGATGCACACGCGGTCGCCCTTCTTCACGCCGATGCCCTTCAGCGCGTTGCCGAACCGGCACACCTCGCCGTGCAGTTCGCGGTAGCTGATGGTGCGACTCTCGGACGGGTCGTCCCCTTCCCAGAGGATCGCCGCCTGGTCGCCGCGTTCCTCGAGATGCCGATCGAGGCAGTTGTAGGAGACGTTGAGCCGAGCGCCGGTGAACCAGGCGATCTCGCCCGTGTGGTAGTCCCAGCTCTGAACCGTGTCCCAGCGCCGGAACCAGTCGACGAAATGGTCGGCTTGGTCAGCCCAGAATCCGTCGGAGTCCGTCATCGAGCGGGCGTACATCTCAGCGTATTTCGAGGCGTCGATGTGCGCAGTGTCGGCTCGCTCCGGGGGCACCGGATAGATCGTCGATTCAGGCATGCAATGGGGTGACGCTACAGAAACTCGGCGCAGTGTACCTGCACCTTCCGCGCCGTCAAACCGCCTACAAATAGAGACGTTCCGTCCCGATTTACACGCTCAGGAAGGCCCCGTAGACGGGCGCGGCAGTCCCATTCTGTGCCGCCGTTCCCAAAGTGCCTTGCGACTCATTCCCAGCCGTGCGGCGATGTCCGTCTCGGACAGCTCGGGCTGCAGGCGCAGCACGACGTAGCGGAAGTAGGCGTCGAGATCGAGCGTGTCGGGCAACGATCCGAACGCCTCGTCCGGCAGCAGAAAGGGCTCCGCGGGTGCGTCGGCAAGCGCTGTCGGATCCGTGCCCGGCGGCAAGGCGCCGAGAACGGCCAGTTCGATCGTGCGCTCGAGGGCCGCGGTGCCGCCGGGTCGGCTTCTCGCGCCGAGCAGCGCGACCGTGGCATCGGACAGGATCGCCGGTCGCCCCGCGTGGCGTCGTCCGTGGCGCTCGGCCGCACCCCGGGCGAGCGGCTCGACGTCAGCCCGTCGCGCCTCGAGCGGCGGGATCTCGTGCTCCTGGAAGTCGATGCGTTCTGCCGGCGCCGATCCGACCACCGTGCCCTGGCCGAGGGTGATCAAGCGGAACACGGCACCGCCGGGGCGCCGGGTGGCCCCGTCCGGCGGGCCGAGTCGACCGACGAGCGCGTCCAGCGCCTCTGGCGGCAGCGTCTCGGGATGGCGCAGGACGAGCGTCCCGCCGCGCGCCCGGTCCAGTCCGGCGATCAGGCCGTCGTCGCCGTCGACGACCACCAGCGGTCCGTCACTGCGTGAGCCGCCGGCGTGCAGTTCGCGCGCGAGGTCCTCGCGCCCGCTTCCGGGGGCGCCTCGCAGGTGCAACGGCGCATCCGCATCGGTCGCCTCCAGCAGCGTCGCGACGAGGCTGTGCAATGCGGTGTCGCGGACGCGCGCCGTCGACGGTTCGGCACGCGCGATGTCGTGCTCCAGAGCGCGGTTGCGGGCGCTGAGACGATTGCGGCTCAGGGCGTTGTCGAGCACCAGCAGGAGTTCATCGTGGTCGAACGGTTTGGCGATGTAGTCGCTCGCGCCGGTGCGCATGACCTCGACCGCCGAGCGCACGCTCGCATGGCTCGTCATGACGACGACCGGGACAGGATCGGCCATCGGAATGACCGCGGTGCCGTCGCGTCCTGGCAGGCGAAGGTCGGCAAGGACGATGTCGAACGAGTCGGGAACGGCGGCCTCGGCCGCGCCGATGTCACCCACGGCCACCACCTCGTAGCGGTTCCGCTCGAGCAGGCGGGTCAAGGCCTTCAGGATGATTTCCTCGTCCTCGACCAGCAGCAGGCGTCTCACGCGGGCGTCTCGTCCACCGAGGCAGGGGGGCACGGCAGCGAGACGATCACGTCGGTGCCAGGGTTGCGGTCTCCGAGTCGCACCCGTCCGCCGTGATCGGCCACGATGCTGTAGACCAGCGACAGGCCGAGTCCGGTACCGCTGCCGACGGCCTTGGTGGTCCAGAAGGGTTCGAACACGCGATCGCGGCTGGCGAGCGGGATGCCCGGACCATCGTCCGAGATCAGGACATGCCGGTACGGACCCTCCGAGCCCGCGAAGGCGGAGGGATCGTCAGCCGGATCGGCGGTCGACAGGACCCGCACCGTGCCGCCTTCCGGCGAGGCGTCCCGTGCATTGTCCAGCAGGTTGACGAATACCTGCACGAGCTGGTTCACGTCCGCGGTCACCTGTGTCCCCGGCGCGATGCACGCGTCCAGCGACACATCGCGGCGCGCCGGGGCAAGACTGACGAGACGCCAGGCCTCCGCGACCGCGTCCTCCAGCTCGACCGCGCCCCGGGTTTCGCCCGCGATGGACTCGCCGTGCGAGAACGCGAGCAGGGAGCGGACGATGCGATCGATGCGCGCGACCTGACCCAGGATGTCGCCGGTCTGTTCTCCCACCAGGGCGGTGTCCGCTTCGCCGCGACGCGCATCTTCGGCGAGGTTCTGCGCGAGGCTCGCGATGCCGGTCAGGGGATTGCCGATCTCGTGGGCGACCCCGGCGGCGAGTCGGCCGATCGAGGCCAGGCGTTCGCTGTGGACGAGTTCGGCCTCGAGGGTGTCGAGGCTCGTCCGGTCCTCGATCAGGAACACCTGGCCGGGCGCGGCGCCCTCGGACGAGGGATCATCGCCGGCTGACGGTCGGTGTCGACGAGCGTCGGCTTCGGGCGCGATGTCGGCACGGATGTCGGCCTTGTGAAGGTTGACCGTGAACGGGTGCTCCGCGCTGTCGACCCGGCAGCGCACCCGATGGTTCTCGTCGGAGCGGGCGAATCCCGCGAGCAGGGTGTTCCAGGGGGCGTCGAGCTCGTCCAGCGTACGGTCTCGTGCGCGGCGCGCGTCGATGCCGGTCAGATGCTGCATCGCCGAGTTCCACAGGTAGACCCGACCGTCTGCGGCCACCGAGCAGACCCCGATCGGCAACTCGCGCAGCACGTCCCGCAGGTAGCGGCGCAGATCGTCCAGCTGGCGAGTCATGCCGCGAAGGCGTGCCCGCGAATTCTCGAGACCGAGTTCGAGCAGACGTCGTTCCGCACCGCTTGCCTCCTCCAGCGTCGGCACCTCGTCGGCGCCATCGCGGACGGGGCGCGCGCCGCTCAACACTTCCCTGGCAAGGGTCGGCCCGACGAGCCCGGTCAGGTTGCGCTCGAGGCGCTCGTGGAGGAGGCGAAGCTCCGTCGGGCGGGTCTCGTCGACGTCGAGGCTGGTCTCGGCGAGTGCGCGTTCGAGTTCGCGTCGAGCCGCCGCGTTGCCCAGTCCCTGCTGCAGCGCGTAGCGGTAGTGGAGCACCGAGCGGGCGAGTGCCTCGGGTTCGAGCGGCAAGGTCGTACTCTCGAGCGCGGCCCGACCGGCGGCCAGTTCCTCGCGCGAGGGGCGCGTCGCGAGCGAGCCGAGGACGAACAGCGTCGCGTTCACCGTCAGGGAGCAGAACGTCGACAAGGTCCAGATGTCCACGTCGAGCGGCAGCGCCAGGGCAGTGCGCAGCCCGTGCCCGGCGATGCCGACGATCGGACCGATCAGGAACACGAACCAGACGCCCGCGCCGCCGAGCAGACCCAGCAGGAATCCGCTCTGCGTCGCACGTGGCCAGAGCAGAAGCCCGGCGACGCCCGGGAGCAGCTGCGCCGCCGCGACGAAGGAGATCAGCCCGAGACTGGCCAGTCCGTCGTCGAGCGTGGTGGCGCTGTAGAAGCCGTAGCCCGCGAGGATGATCGCGGCGATCACGAGGCGCCGCCCGCGCACCAGCCGCTGGTACAGGTCGGTCTGGTCATCGCGCGCCGTTCGAGCGCCACCGAGGGCGGCGGGCAGCAGCAAGTGGTTCATGCACATGTGCGACAGCGCCAGCGTGGTCACGATGATCATCGCGCTGGCCGCCGACAGGCCCCCGAGAAAGACCAGTATCGCCAGCCAGTCGTGTCCGAGGGCAAGCGTGATGCCGAGCACGTGGAAGTCGGGTTCCATCGCCAGCTCGAGATGCCGACCCGCGAACAGGATCGGCACGATCGGCAGATTGAGCAGCAGGAGATAGAGCGGGAAGGTCCAGCTGGCGGTGCGCAGGTGTCGCGGGTCGCCGTTCTCGACGAAGGTCATGTGGTACTGACGAGGCAGCAGAAAGGCGGCGCAGAAGGCGAGCAGCAGGAGCGTCGGCCACAGGGCGGTGCGCGCCGGGGCGTACAGCGCCTCGATCATCTCGGGGCGAGCGGCGCTCCAGGCGGCGAAGGCGGTCGGCGAGTCGAAGACCTCGGTAATCACGAACAGGCCGGCGACGAGCAGCGCGACGAGCTTGACCGCGGACTCGAAGGCGATCGCCACGACCAGCCCCTGGTGACGTTCGCGGGGGGCGAGATGACGCGCCCCGAACAGGATCGCGAACACCGTGACGAGGACGCAGAACGCGAAGGCGAGCAGACCCGGCGGCGCCTCGCTGCTCAGGATCTGCACCGACTCGGTGACGGCGCTGATCTGCAGGGACACGTAGGGCAGGATGCCGACGAGCATGAACAGCGTGACCACGAACCCGGTCGCGCGTCCGCCGTAGCGGAACGCGAGCAGATCGGCGATCGAGCTCAGTTGGTAGTCGGTGCACAGCCGCTGGATCGGCTGCAGCAGCCAGGGGCCCAGCAGGAAGGCACCGGTCACGCCGAGGTAGATGGTGAGAAAGGCGTAGCCGCTCTGGTCGGCAAGGCCGACGCTGCCGTAGTAGGTCCACGAGGTCGCGTAGACACCCAGAGAGAGGCTGTAGACGAGGGGATGCCGCACCAGGGCATCCGGCAGGTAGCCGCGATCCGCGCTCCAGGCGATCAGGAACAGAAGCCCGAGATAGGCGACCGCGATGCCGAACAGGGTGGTGATGGAGAGGCTCATGCGCGCCGCGCGGCGAGCGCCGCGAGTGCGATCACCAGCGCCCACGGGATGAACATGGCGTACCAGGGAAGGGCCAGCGTCGACCACCAGCCGGTCAGCGGCGAGACGAACAGCACGAGGGCGAACAGGAAGAGCAGGGCAGCGCGCTCGCGCGATCCCGGGCCGCTCACACGACGCCCTCCGGAACGGCCTGTGCACGCAGGTGCGGCACGGCCCCGAGCGACCAGGCGTCGGGAGCGACCCGCCAGAAGTCGTCCGACGACCCGACCGTGAGCGTCGGTTGCCCGAGGAAGCGCCACACCGCGAGCAAGGTCTCGAGCGGCCGTCCTTCATCGACGGGCGGCGCGTCGGTGCTCTTGCCCAGCTTCCGTCCGTCGGCCTCGATCGCGACCGGCACGTGCGCCCAGCCGGGCACGTCGAGGCCGAGTCGCTCGAGCACCGCCTGTTGGGCGGCGGTCGCAGCGAGCAGATCCGCGCCGCGGACCACGTGGGCGACCTCCGCGTCGTCGACGGCAGACGCCAGCGGGTAGGCGATCAGGCCGTCGCGACGTCGCACCACGATGTCGCCGGGGCCGCTCGCGAGATCGACGTCCATGGCGCCCTGCACGGCATCGTCGACGCGGAGTCTGCCGCTCAGTCGCAGGCGCAGGGCGTCGCCGGGCCGCGCCCACGGCACGGCCGACGGTCGAAGCGACTCGACGTCGTCCGGATCGGCGCGCTCGCCGCGACAGGTGCCGGGGTAGCGTTCATGCCCGACCAGCATCCGTCGTGTGCAGCGACAGCGGTAGAGGAGACCGTCGGCCGCGAGCGCACCGAGCGCCTCGTGGTAACGATCGAGACGGGCGCTCTGATACCGGATCGGGCCGTCCGCGGGCATCGCGTGGCGCTCGAGCGTGCGCGGGATGCTCTCCCGCGCGCCGCTCGCCTCGCGCGGCGGATCGATGTCGTCGATGCGTAGCAGCCAGCGACCGTCGCGCGCCCGGGCATCGGCCCGACTCGCGACGGCGGCGATCAGGGAACCGACGTGGAGCGGCCCGGTGGGCGACGGCGCGAAACGTCCGGCCCAGCCGTCCACCTCCCGCCGCCCCGCCGCTACCGCTGCCGGATCAGGCGATCTGCCGCTCGCGGATCTCCTCGAGCGTCTTGCAGTCGATGCACAGCTCCGCCGTCGGACGTGCCTCGAGCCGATGAACGCCGATCTCGATGCCGCAGGTCTCGCAGTAGCCGTACTCGTCGTCGTCGATGCGCTTCTGCGCCTCGTTGATCTTCTTGATGAGCTTCCGCTCGCGATCGCGGGTACGGAGCTCGAGGCTGAACTCCTCCTCCTGCGTCGCGCGATCGTTGGGATCGGGGAAATTGGTCGCGTCATCCTTCATGTGACCGACCGTGCGATCGACCTCCTCCATCAGCTGCTGCTTCCAGTCACGAAGCTTCTTGCTGAAGTGCGCGAGCTGATCGGCATCCATGTAGTGGCTGGACCGATCGCGCTCGTACGGCACGACGGTCGAACCGCTCGGCTCCGGCAGCTCGACAAGCGCGTCGTCGATGCCCTTCTCGGCGAGGGCGGAGCGCGGAACGCTGGTGACCGGCGCCCGGGTCTTGGTCGCGGCCTTCTTCGTGGTCCTGTCGGCCGTTGCCTTCGGGTCAGCGACCTTGGCCGCCGCCTTCTTCGTGGCCGCCGCCGGGGCGGAAGCCTTCTTCGCCGATGCCTTCGCGGCCGATGGCGCGACCGGCTTCGATGCCGAGGCGCTCTTCTTCGCGGTCCCGGCGGTTCCGGTCACGGCAACCTTCTTCGCGGCACTCTTCCTGGCACTGGCGCGAATCGCACCCCGCGCGGAACCGGCGCCCTTCGCGGCTGCCGCTGTGGCGGGTGACTGCTTCATGGCGGCGACGGCCGTCTTCTTCGTCGTTGCCTTCTTCGCGGTGACCTTCTTCGAGCTGGCCTTGCTGGCGCCGGACTTCTTCGCGCCGACCCTGGCGGCCGCCGTCTTCTTCGCCACCTTCGCAGGCGTCGGGGCGGTCCCTTTCTTCGCCGCGGACTGCTTCGCCGCGACTTTCTTCCCCGCAGGCTTCTTCGCCACGGGCTTGACCGCCGCGGACGGCTTCGCCGCGACTTTCTTCGCAGCGGGCTTCTTCCCCGTGGCCGCTCTTGCCGCAGCGCTCCCGGCCGTAGCCGTCTTCGCCACAGCCTTCTTCGCCACAGGACGGCTCGCGGCCTTCTTCGCGACGGTCTTCTTCGCGGCGGCCTTCTTCTTCGCCGCCATGACCTTCGACGGGGGCTCCGCGACGCGCCTCACGTCCGTCTTCGCGGTCGTGCTCTCGCGTGCGGTGCTCTTTGCCATGTCTGTCCCGGGGTACTGGATTTTGCAGCGCGCCGTTGTAACAGAACCGCCACCTCGATGCAATCGAGGCAGCCGGCGTTCGACACCTCGGCGACGCGTCCGTCAGGGTGCTTTCCGGTCCGCCTGCAGTTCGCTCGTGTCCGGCATGACGCGCTCCACCGTCGCCTCCAGTCGCCCACGGGCGACTCGCACGTCGATGCGGTCGCCCTGTGCCAGTTCGGTGGCCGCGCGGATCACCCGATCCTTCCGGCGAACGACGGCGAAGCCGCGATCGAGGACCGCGAGCGGGCTGACCGCATCCAGTGCCCGCATCAGTAGCTGCAGGCGCACACGGGGCTGCTCGATACGGCTCTGCCCGGCGACATGAAGGCGGAGCGCGAGCGTGTCCAGGCGGCCGGTGTACGCGTCGATCCGCTCCTTCGGGTGGCGCGCACGCAGGCGCCCGACCAGTGTGTCGAGTCGCGCCGTGCGCCGCCCGGTCATGGCGTCGCGGGCCCGGGCCAGCCGTCCGTCGAGCTCGTCGACGCGCTGCATGCGCTCGCGCAGGCGCCGTTCCGGGTGGCGCGCCTGCAGCCGCCGCTCGAGGTTGCGCGCCCGTTCCGTCGCCCGCGCCGTCAGTCGCTGCCCCACCGCGACGAGGGTCGCCTGCGCCCGCCTCACGCGCTCGATCCGCAGCGCGCCGTCCGGCACGACCAGCTCGGCTGCGGCCGACGGGGTCGGCGCGCGCAGGTCGGCGACGAGATCGGCGATGGTCACGTCGATCTCGTGGCCGACGCCGCTGACCACCGGCAACGGACACTCGCGCACGGCCGTCGCGACGGCGAGCTCGTTGTAGGCCTGCAGATCCTCGATCGAGCCGCCGCCTCTCACCAGCAGCAGCGCGTCCACCTCGGCCCGTCGTCCCGCCCGCTCCAGCGCGCGAACGATGGCCGCGGGCGCGCCGGCGCCCTGGGTGAGGGTGGGGTAGATGACGACCCGGGTGCCCGGCGCGCGGCGCGCGAGCACCTGCAGCACGTCTCGCACCGCCGCTCCGCTCGGGGACGTGACCACGCCGACCGCCGCGGGGGCCGGGGGCAACGGTCGCTTCGACGCCTGGGCGAACCAGCCGCGCCCGTCGAGCTCGGCCCGGAGCTTCTCGAACGCCGCCTGCAGCCGACCGGCCCCGGCGCGTTCCATGTGCTCGACGATCAGCTGAAAGTCGCCGCGTACCGCGTAGAGGCCGAGCTTGCCGCGCACCAGCACCGCGTCGCCGCTCTCGGGGCGGAAGTCGACGTTGCGGTTCCTCGCGCTGAACATCGCGCAGCGGATCTGTGCGCCGGAGTCCTTCATCGAGAAGTAGAGGTGGCCGCTGGCAGGCCGCGCCACGTTGGACAGCTCGCCCTCGAGCCACAGCGTCCCGAAGCCGCCCTCCAGATGACGCTGTACCTCCTGGTTGAGGCGGCTGACGGTGTAGATCCGCCGACGCGAGTCGCTGCTCTCCATGGAGCAAGAGCATACAGGCGGCGTATACTTCCGCCGCATCCTGACTCACCCGACGGAACACCGCCCCATGCAGGTTTCCCAGGAAGCACTGACGTTCGACGACGTCCTCCTGACGCCCCGCCATTCCCGCGTGCTGCCCCGTGACGTGGCGCTCGCGACGAAGCTCACGCGCACCCTGTCACTCAACATCCCGTTGCTCTCCGCGGCGATGGACACGGTCACGGAATTTCGCCTCGCCATCGCGCTCGCGCAGGAAGGCGGCATCGGCATCGTGCACAAGAACCTGTCCCCGGCGGCTCAGGCGCACGAGGTCAGTCGGGTCAAGAAGCACGAGAGCGGCGTCGTCACCGAACCGATCACGATCGCCCCGTCGACCACCATCGGCGAGGTGATGGAGAGCATTCGTCGCCACGGCATCTCGGGTCTCCCGGTGGTCGATGGCTCGACCCTTGCCGGCATCGTCACGCAGCGCGACCTGCGCTTCGAGACCGATCTCTCGCGACCGGTCTCGGCGATCATGACGCCGCGCGAACGGCTGGTGACCGTGCCGGAGCACGCCCCGCGCGAGGCGGCGATCGAGCAGCTGCACAAGCATCGCATCGAGAAGGTGCTGGTGGTCAACGACGCCTTCGAACTGCGCGGCATGATAACGGTCAAGGACATGCGCAAGGCGCAGGATTTCCCGAACGCCTGCAAGGACACCGAAGGCCGTCTGCTCGCGGGCGCGGCGGTCGGCACCGGCGGGGACACGGACGAACGGGTCGCCGAGCTGGTTCGGGCAGGGGTCGACGTCCTCGTGGTGGATACCGCCCACGGGCACTCCCAGGGCGTGCTCGATCGCGTCGCATGGATCAAGGAGCGCTTCCCGAACGTGCAGGTCATCGGCGGTAACATCGCCACAGCCGAGGCAGCGCTCGATCTGGTGTCGGCCGGTGCCGACGGGGTCAAGGTCGGGATCGGACCGGGCTCGATCTGCACCACGCGCATCGTCGCGGGCGTCGGCGTGCCGCAGATCACCGCGATCAGCAACGTGGCGGACGCGCTCGCGGGCAGCGGCGTTCCCTTGATCGCCGACGGCGGCATCCGCTTCTCCGGCGACATGGCCAAGGCGATCGCCGCCGGTGCCCACACCGTCATGGTCGGCAGCATGTTCGCCGGCACCGAGGAGGCGCCCGGCGAGGTCGAGCTGTACCAGGGCCGAAGCTACAAGTCCTACCGCGGCATGGGTTCCGTCGGCGCCATGCGCGCGGGGTCGTCCGATCGCTACTTCCAGGATGACGAGGACGTCGAGGACAAGCTCGTCCCGGAAGGCATCGAGGGGCGGGTCGCCTACAAGGGTGCCGTGGCAGGCATCATTCATCAGATGGTCGGCGGTGTGCGCTCCAGCATGGGCTACTGCGGAGCGCCGGACATCGAGGCGATGCGGCGCGATGCGGTCTTCGTCCGGGTCACCGGGGCGGGCATGCGGGAGAGCCACGTGCACGACGTGCAGATGGTCAAGGAAGCGCCCAACTACCGGATCAGCTGATGACGCGCGACATCCACGCCGAACGGATTCTGATCCTCGACTTCGGCGGTCAGACCACGCAGCTGATTGCCCGGCGGGTACGCGAATGCGGTGTCTACTGCGAGATCCGTCCGTGGAGCGTCACCGACGCCGACGTCCGCGTCTTCGGGGCGATGGGCGTGATCCTGTCGGGCGGGCCGGAGTCCGTGGTCGAGGCGGCGTCGCCGCGCATACCCGAGGCGGTGCTCGCCGCCGAGGTGCCGATCCTCGGCATCTGCTACGGCATGCAGGCGATGGTCGCGCAACTCGGCGGCGTCGTGCACCGGGCCGACGACCGCGGCGAGTTCGGCTACGCTTCGATGCGCGTCACGGGCGACGCCGCACTGTTCGACGGGCTCCAGGATCGACTGACCGGCGAGGGACGCGAGCTCGACGTCTGGATGAGTCACGGCGACCGGGTCGAGTCCCTGCCGGCCGGTTACCGCGCGGTCGGCACGAGCGAGAACGCGCCATTCGCGGCGATGAGTGACGAGGCGGGTCGGTGCTTCGGCATCCAGTTCCATCCGGAGGTGACTCACACGCGTCAGGGCGGCACGATGCTCGAGCGTTTCGTGCGCGAGGTCTGTGGCTGCAAGGGGCTGTGGACCGCCGGCAACATCGTCGAGGACGCGGTGGCCCGCGTGCGCGCGGATGTCGGCGACGAGGAAGTCCTGCTCGGTCTGTCGGGCGGCGTGGATTCGTCGGTGGTCGCCGCGCTCCTGCACCGCGCGATCGGTGACCGGCTGACCTGCGTGTTCGTCGACAACGGCCTGCTGCGGCTCGACGAGGGCGATCAGGTGATGCAGACCTTCGCCGACAACATGGGTGTGCGCGTCATCCGCGTGGATGCCGAACGACGCTTCCTCGAAGCCCTGCGCGGCGTCGCCGACCCGGAGCAGAAGCGCAAGGTGATCGGCGGGCTCTTCATCGACGTGTTCGAGGAAGAGGCGGCGAAGCTGACCGACGCGCGCTGGCTCGCTCAGGGCACGATCTATCCCGACGTGATCGAGTCGGCGGGCTCGGGCTCGGGGGGCGGGGCTCACCTGATCAAGTCGCATCACAACGTCGGCGGGCTTCCCGAGCACATGAAGCTCAAGCTCGTCGAACCGCTGCGCGAGCTCTTCAAGGACGAGGTCAGGCGCGTCGGGGTCGATCTCGGCTTGCCGCCGGTGATGGTGAACCGTCATCCCTTCCCGGGGCCGGGACTGGGCGTGCGCATCCTCGGAGCGGTGCAGAAGGACTACGCCGACACGCTGCGTCGCGCCGACGCGATCTTCATCGAGGCGCTCCGGCGACACGGGCTGTACGACACGGTGAGCCAGGCCTTCGCCGTGTTCCTGCCGGTGAAGTCCGTCGGGGTGACGGGTGACGGGCGGCGCTACGACCACGTGGTGTCGCTGCGAGCGGTCGAGACGATCGATTTCATGACGGCGCGTGCCGCCCACCTGCCGCATGCCTTTCTCGACGAGGTCGCGACCCGCATCTGCAACTCGATCCCGGGCATCTCGCGCGTCGTCTACGACATCTCGAGCAAGCCACCCGCGACCATCGAGTGGGAGTGACGCCGATCCGTCGCCCGCGCTCGCGACGGGTTCAGCTCAACCAGAGACGTCCGTAGGGAGGCAGTTCCACGTGATCGTCCGCGGTGAGCGTCGGTCCCGTTCCGAGCCGGTCGCCGGGGTGTAGCAAGCCGACGCCGCGGAGCACGTCACCGCGCAGCCACTGCGTACCCTCGGTGAGGTTGTAGACGCCCAGCAGCGGGCCGATCGGGTGTCGCCTCAGCAGCACGAACAGGCGCGGGTGGCCGGTGTCGAGGATCTCGGTGTCGTGGCTGGCGTGTAGCTGCGGCGTGTCGGCGCGCGTCGTGACGATGTGCCGGATACCGCCGAAGAGGCGACCGGCCACGCTCGACGGGTCGTGGCGTTCCCCCGCCCTGGACCAGTCCATGGCCGGGCGGTGCAGCCAGCGGCTGTCGCTCGCGTGCTCCGGGTCTTCCGCCCAGGCCTCGTCGTTGGTCAGGCCGATCTCGTCGCCCATGTAGATGAGCGGTATGCCGCCGAAGCCCGCGATCAGGGCGTGGCCGAGGAGGATGCGCTCGATCGCCAGATCGGCGGCGCCCGTGTCGTTGGCGGCGAGGGCCTCGCCCAGCCCGGCGAGGCTCGCCAGGCTGCCGTTGACGCGCCGGTCGCCGGTGCCCGGGTTGTGCTGGAACACGCCGCCGTTCGCGAAGCTGCCGGCGAACTCGCCCGTGTAGAAGTCCGAGAGGAAGCTCCGGTGGGCAAAGGGATCGAGACCGACGGCCTTGGCATCGTCGTCGGCGACGGCCCAGCCGATGTCGTCGTGACACCGCACGTAGGTGCCCCAGGCGATGTTCGACGGGGTCTTCGGGAATTCGCCCAGCGCGCGCGTCATCAGGCGCGTGTCCCGGCTCGCGAGCGAGCTCCAGAACTGGACCATGAGGGAGTTGTGGTACGCGACGTTCGACACCTTGCCGTGTCGACGCCCGACGCCGAAGTAGCGGATCAGGTCATCGGGAGAGACGATCGCCTCGGCCTTGTGGACGACGGCAGGGGTGGCGATGCGCGAGCAGGCGCGCAGGGCCTGCAGCAGGTCGTAGACCTCTTCCTGGTTCTGTGAGTCGGTCCCGAGCCGCTTCCACATGAACGCGACCGCATCGAGGCGGAAGACCTCGACGCCGAGGTTGGCCAGGGTCAGCATGACCTCGACGATCTCGAGGAAGACCGCGGGGTTGGACCAGTCGAGATCCCACTGCCAGGCGTTGAACGTCGTCCAGACCCAGCGACCGCTCCGTTCGTCGAGCGTGAAGTTGCCCGGCGCGAAGTCGGGGAAGACTTCGGGAAGTGTCCTCTCGTAGGCGTCCGGCAGCGCCCGGTCGGGGAAGGTGTGGAAATAGTCGAGGTAATGCGCGTCGCCGGCACGCGCGGCCTCGGCCCAGGGGTGCTCGCGCGCGCAGTGGTTAAGCACGAGATCGATGCAGACCGACGTGCCGCGTTCACGCAGCGCGGCACAGAGCGTCTCGAGGTCGGCGTTGGTGCCGACGGCGGGGTCCACGCGGCTGTAGTCGGTGATCGCATAGCCCCCGTCGTTCTCGCCGTCCCGGGCCTGCATGATCTTCATCAGGTGCACGTACGTGGCGCCGATCTCGTCGAGGTAGTCGAGGTGCTCGTGCACGCCCGCGAGCGTGCCCGCGAAGCGCTCCACGTAGAAGACGTAGCCGACCATCGACTCGTGCTGGAACCAGTCGGGGGCGAGGTCGCGTTCCAGATCGAGTGCCTTGAGCGGTTCCGGGCGTGCGCTCCAGCCACGCGCCAACGCGCCCGTCAGCCGTTCGAGAAACGCCTGATAGTCGGGTCGCTGCCCGTAGACGGGCTCGAGCCCGTCGTGGAGATCCTCGAACCGGCGAAGGAGCCGGGCTTCGAACAGCTGCCGCTCGCCGGCGGGCAGCGCGGCAAGCGGTTCGGCAAGCGAGGCGAGCACCGCCGCGTGACGGGCCCGCGCTTCCGGAGCCCGGATCACTCGCGGGTCACCGCGGGCGTCGTACGTAGGCGCGCAGGGTCTCGGCCCGCGCCTCGGCGTAGCTCTCGTCGAAGCCGATGTGCGAGGCGATCAAGGTGCCCTCCCGATCGTGCACGAACGCGACAGGCATGCCCCCGACACCGTAGGCCGCGGCGATCGACCCGGTCTTGTCCTCCAGCAGCGGGAAGTCGGCCGGAACCTGCTCGAGAAAGCGCGCCGCCCCTTCCGGCGTGTCGCCGGTGTTGACGCCGAGAATGACCAGGCCCTCGTCGCCGAGCTCTGCCTGTAGCGCGTTCAGCCACGGAAACGCGGCTCGGCAAGGCACGCACCAGGATGCCCAGAAGTCGATGTAGACGACCTTGCCGGCATGTGCGGAGAGATCGATCGCCCCGTCGATCGCCGCGGCGTTCGGCAGGGTGGGTTCGCCCGCCTCGTCGTCCGCGGACGCCGCGGAGGCAGGTAGCGATTCGGCGGCCGGAACGCTCGGGCGTTCGGTGGCGAGCGCGTCGGCACTGGCGAAGACGCCACCGACGAGCACGGCGAAGGCGAGGAACGTCGGGCGGCACGGGCGTGACGATGGATTCATGGAAGGAGCCTAGCGCGTCAGGTCCGACAATCCAACGCATGGCCGAGTGGCTCGCCACGCTGGCGATCGGACCCGCGCATTGTTCTTGGCGGGCGCTCTGCTAGCCTCAAGGGGCACGGGGCGCCGGTCGTGCGTCCGTGACCGGAACGCGCCGATGGACCAAACTCGAATGCCCGGTGAGCGAGCGACGCCCTGGTGGCCGGCCGCGCTGCTCGTTATCGGACTGACGCTCGTGCCGCTGCTCGCGCCCCTGCTCGGCACGCTGGACGAGCACGATCTGGCCGAACTGGGGGTCGCGCTGTTCGGCGAGCGAACCCCGACCACGCAGGCAAGCCTCGCGACCCCGTGACCCGACGCCTTCATGGACGGACCGTTCGCGGTCTGGCCGCCGTCGCCGCGCTCTCCGTCGGGGCCTGCGCAGCGCCCGCCGCGGTGCGCTCGGAGCCGCAGCCGGCGACGCCCGGCGCGATCAAGATGCCGCCGGCGATCGCGATGCCGGCGGTCTCGCGGCTCGAGCCGCGTCCCCCGCTGCCGACCGGCACCGACGCCGACGCCGATCGCGTGGCGGACACGGCGGACGACTGTCCCGACTCGACCACGGGCCGGCGGGTCGACGCGCATGGCTGCGCCCTGTTCGACCGCGTGCTCGAGGGGGTCGAGTTCGGCACGGGGGACTACCGCCTCGGCGCCGAGGCCCGGCGTGCGCTCGATCGGCTCATCGCCGATCTCCAGCGCCACCCGACGGTCCGCATCCGGCTCGACGGACACACCGACAACCGCGGGACCGCCGTCGCGAATCTCGAACTCTCCAAGCAGCGTGTGATGTCGGTGGCACGGTATCTGGTAACCGGTGGGGTGGCGGCCGAACGCCTGAAGCCCTACGGCTACGGCGAGAGCCGACCGATCGCGAGCAACGGCTCGGCTGCCGGTCGGGAACGCAACCGGCGCATCGAGATCGGACTGCCGGAGCCGGCCGTGCCACAGCCTGAACCGGCGAGTGAGACGGGGCTCGAACCGGAGCCCGAACCACGTTCGTGAATGCAATGTCGGTCGTGGTGCCGATCGCCTCGCCGACCGCCCGTCCGATGGCCTGGCGATGGCCTGGCGATGGCTTGGCGATGGCCTTGCCGATGGCAGCCCTGGCCATGCCCGACGCCTTGCCGAACCCGACGCCCCGCGTCAGAATGCCTGTCGAACACCGGAACACCGTCATGATCCAAGCGCCGTCCCTACGCCTCCTGTCCGTGCTGCTCGGCCTGTCCCTGGTCGCCGGCTGCGCAAGCACGCCGTCCAGCGACGATACCGTCAAGCGGCCCGTGGTCACGACGGCCTCGCTGGCCGACGGATCGGTGCGCGGAGACACCGACAACGAGCGCATCGTCGAACTCTGGGCGGCGGCCGAGAAGGCACGTGCCGCGGGCGAGGATGCGCTCGCGCTCGAGTACCTGTACGACGGGCTCGACGTCGACCCGCGCAACGGGCTGTTCTGGAGCCGGGCGGCCGAGATCCAGCTCCGCAACGCGGAGCCCGCGATCGCCGAGAACAACGCGATCAAGTCGAACAGCTTTGCCGGCGAGAACGATGCGTTGCTGTATCGCAACTGGCTGATGATCGAGCAGGCGCGGGACCTGCGCGGCGATCTGCTCGGCACGCGAAGCGCGCACAAGAAGGTGCAGGAATATCAGTACCGCTAGCAGTAGCGGTACCGAGGCGGCACCTCTTTCCGAGGACGACACGGAGGGCGATCCCGAGCTGCGGCCGCAGGCGTCGCGAGACACCTCCACGGTCGAGCAGGAAGTGGCCGAGGCGCTCGGCGCGGACGGTCCCTTCGCCGAGTTGCTGCCGGGGTTCGCCCCGCGAGACGAGCAGCGTCATCTGGCGGTCGCGGTGGCGCGGGCGCTCGGTCGCGGCTCGACCCTTGTCGGCGAAGCCGGCACCGGCACCGGCAAGACCTTCGCCTACCTCGTTCCGGCGCTGCTCTCCGGGCAGCGCATCATCATCTCGACCGGAACGCGGCACCTGCAGGATCAGCTGTTCCGGTCGGACCTGCCGCTGGTCAAGAAGGCGCTCCGCGGCGCGTATTCCACGAGCCTGCTGAAGGGCCGCTCGAACTATGTCTGCCGCCATCGCCTCGCCCGTGCGATGGGGCTCCCGGTGCTGAACGACGAGACCAGTCGGCGCCACCTTCGCATCATCGCCGACTGGGCGAGCCGGACCGACAGTGGCGACATCGCCGAGGTCACCGCCGTGCCGGAGGATTCGGCGGTCTGGGGCTTCGTCGTCTCGAGCGAGGAGTTCTGCGCGCAGCACGAGTTCGAGGATCTCGCCGACTGCTTCGTTCACGGCGCTCGCAAGCGGGCGCAGGAAGCCGACATCGTCGTCGTCAATCACCACCTCCTCTGCGCGGATCTCGCCCTGAAGGAGGACGGCTTCGGTGAGATCCTGCCGAGCGCCAACGGCTTCATCATCGACGAGGCGCACCAGCTGCCGGACATCGCCGCGCAGTTCTTCGGGCGGAAGCTGTCGAGTCGGCAGCTGCTCGATCTGGCGCGGGACACGGTCACCGAGCAGCTGATCGAGGCGCCCGACACCAAGGCCCTGCGCGATCTCGGCAATGCCCTCGAGGTCGCCGTCCGCCATTTCCGGCTCGCGTTCGCGGTCGAGCCCGATCGGGACGCCTGGCTCACGGTGCAGGAGGACCAGACGATGATCGCGGAGCTCGAGCGGCTCGGCGGCACGCTCGACGCGCTGGTCGAGGTGCTCGGCGAAGCGGCCACGCGTGGCAAGGGCATCGAAGGCTGTCACAAGCGCGCGCTCGTTCATCAGGCTTCGCTGGCCCGCTTCAAGAACGATCCGGCCGACGGCGAGTACGTGCACTGGTACGAGACGTTCCGCACGGGCTTCAGCCTGAACATGACGCCGATGACCGTCGCCGGTCCGTTCGAGCGCGCGATGGAAGGTGTGCACGCGAGCTGGGTGTTCACGTCCGCGACGCTGGCCGTCGGTGGTGACTTCGGGCACTTCCGCCAGCAGCTCGGGCTCGACGACGCGGACGAGTTGCAACTCGACAGCCCCTTCGACTACCAGCGCAACGCCTTGCTCTACCTGCCGAAGGATCTGCCCGAGCCTCAGGGCCGCGGCTACACGGCGGCGCTCGTCGAGCGCGTGCGGCCCGTGATCGAGGCGAGCGAAGGCCGCGCCTTCTTCCTGTTCACGAGCTACCGCGCCCTGCACGAGGCCGAGCGCGTGCTGAGAGACACCCTGCCGTACCCCTTGCTGGTGCAGGGACAGATGCCGCGCGGCGAACTGATCGAGGCGTTTCGCAGCTACGGCAACGCGGTCCTGCTCGGCACGGCAAGCTTCTGGGAGGGGGTGGATGTGCGCGGCGAGGCACTGTCGTGCGTCATCATCGACAAGCTCCCGTTCGGCTCACCGGGCGATCCCGTGATGAGCGCGCGCATCGATCACATGAAGCGAGCCGGCGGCGACCCCTTCGCGGAGTACCAGATCCCGCAGGCGGCGATCACCCTGAAGCAGGGCGTCGGCCGGTTGATTCGTGACGTGACCGACCGCGGAGTGCTGGTCATCGGCGATCCGCGAGTGCGCACACGGCTCTACGGCGAGACCTTCATCCTGAGCCTGCCGCCGATGCCGATCACGCGCGACGTGGCCGAAGTCCAGCGATTCTTCGCGAGTCAGCCGACTGCAGGTCTCTCGGACGCCGAAGACGCTGCTGAAGCTGCTGAAGCTGCTGAAGCTGCTGAAGCTGCTGAGGCTACTGAGGCCGCTAAGGCCGCTAAGGCCGCTAAGGCCGCTAAGGCCGCTAAGGCTGCCAAGGCTGCTGATTCCGCAAAGGCTGCAGAAAGAGAAGAGACTGAAAAGGGCGCAAGGTCTGCTGACGGCGCAGACGCCAAGGACGCCAAGGACGCCAGGGACGCGTCTGACGCGATGGTTGCCGATCCGTCGGAACCGGTGACCTCTTGATGTGCTCGAGAGTCCCTGCGTGAATCTGCTGGCCATCGAGACCTCGACCGACGCCTGCTCGGTCGCGCTCGCCTCGGGTACCGACGTTCGCGTCGATCATCGGATCGCGCCGCGCGAGCACGCGCGTCTGGTGTTGCCGATGAT
>Ga0209831_1000143_pt1 | contig 62961 bp, 58 predicted proteins | sample Maine_Asex4_meta_FD_187451 | JGI IMG/M metagenome (GOLD analysis project Ga0209831, IMG submission 187451) | Marine algal microbial communities from Maine, USA - Maine_Asex4_metaG (SPAdes) (version 2) | ecosystem: Host-associated > Algae > Red algae > Unclassified | place: Maine, USA | collected... | reverse complement strand
CGTGACGCGCTGTCCGCGCGGTTGATCCAACCTCCACCTCGCCGGGAAATGTGATCGCGCTGGCGCCACGCCTCAACGCTACGGCGCTGGGGATTTCTGCTTGACAACGAACGCATGTTCGTTAAGGTGGGGGATGTCTTGGCCGCCCGGTTCGTTGGGGTTGGCACCTTTGCTGGAGTGGACGTCCGGCCTCTTCATTTCGAATAGCGGCGCTGCCCGTGCTTGATGCATGTGTGCGTGCCGTGTGGCTTTGATGCTGGCATTGGCTGGGATCCAAGTGTGCTGTGCACCCGTGGTCTTTGTTGCCGGGGTGCTGGGAGGAGGTTGGTTGTGGACGTGTTGTCGGATGTTGCGTTGTTACGCGATCGGCTTCCTGGGGATGTGGAGGGGTTGCGTGCGGTTGTTGGGGCGGCGGGTCGGTTGGTGTCGTGGGTGACGGCTCGGGAGACTGCTGCGTTGGCGGCGGTGCGTTCGTTGCATGTGGATGCGGGGTCTGTTGTGAAAGATCAGCAGGGTGTGTCCGGGCGCAAGGCGAAGCAAAAAGTTGAGTTGGCGCGTGTGATTGGGGAGTTGCCTGCGGTTGGTGAGGCGTTGGCGTCGGGGAAGATCTCGGCTGATCATGCGAACGCGTTTGCGCGGGTGCCGTTACGGCAGCGCGAGACGTTGATCGCGGAACAGGACATGTTGGTCGCTGATGCAGAGGGGATGGGCGCTGATCGGTTCGGGCATCATCTGCGTCAGGCCATGTGGGACGCCGAGGGTGCTGATGGTCACAGCGTGTTGGAACGCCAACGCAGCCGGCGTAGCGGTTCGGATTGGGTGCGCGCCGAAGACGGCATGCACGTGTTCAGCTTCGAGCTTGACCCGTTACGAGGCGCGGCAACCCGTTCCGCGATAGCGGGTCGGGCTGAGCAGTTGTTTCACCAGGACAAAACACTCCCAGTCGCGCAACGGCGGACCGCATCGCAGCGTTATGCGGATGCGTTCGCTGATCTCGCAGCCGGCGGAGCGGACCTCACATCTTCCAGAAGTTGGAAACGCGATGTGACGATCATGATTGTCGCCGATCTGCAAACGTTGACCTCAGGTTTGCCGGGGCGGTGTGAACTTGTTGACGGCACCCCGATGCCGGTCGATGAGGTTCGGCGTCTGGCGTTGGAAGCGAAACTGATTCCGGCCATCTTCGACGGGCCTGGTGTGCCGTTGTGGGCCGGGCGAGAACGGCGCCTGCCCAGCCGGGTCGCACGCCTCATGGTCGTGGCCCGTGATCGACAATGCCGGGTGCCGCAATGTTGCGCCCCAGCGGAATGGACCCAGGCCCACCACATCATCTGGTGGTCATTGAACGGGCTCACCGACATCGACAATCTCGTGCTCGTCTGTTCGAAACACCACCACCAAATCCACGAACACGGCGCACACATCACCATGCACAACGACGGCTCTGTCGAGTGGACACCACCACCAGCCCGAGCCCCACCAACAGCCGCATGACGGCGGGCGGGAGCGCCTGCTCCGACCGAAGACTCTCATCGAGGTTGCGAACGCAGCACGTCCTTGCAGTGCGTCACAAAGCTCTCGTCTTATGCCAACAGTGACAAGGCAAGCGGGCTGCCTTGCGTTTATTCTTAAGGCTGAGCGACCCGGGCGAGCGTGGCCAGGAACCGATCGTTCTCTTCTGCGGATCCGACCGTGACGCGCATGCCAGCACCGGGGAACGGTCGAGTTACCACGCCTTCGCGTTCGACGGCGAGGTGGATCTCTTCCGTCCGTTCGCCCAAAGGCAAATACACGAAGTTGGCCTGGCTGTTGGTCAGCGGCCAACCTGCTGTGGTCAACTCCGCCGCCATGCGAGCGCGCTCCGAGATCAGAAGATCAATGCTGGGCTGGATGCCGTCCAGGTTGTCGAGGGCACCCATGGCGCCGGCCTGGGCGAGCGAGTTCACGGCGAACGCAATGAGTGTCTTATCCACTTCGGTCACAACGGACGGGTCAGCAACGAGGTATCCGGAACGAAGACCGGCAAGTCCGTACGCCTTCGAGAAGGTACGAGTAACGGCGACATTCCGGAACCGGCCAACAAGGTCAGCAACCGGATCCCCATAGGAGCTGTCCACAAACTCGCGGTACGCCTCATCGATGACGACCAGGACGTGTTCCGGGATCTGGTCGATGGCCACTGCCAGTTGGTCTGTGGAGAGTGCCGTGCCGGTCGGGTTGTTGGGCGTGGCGAGGAAGATCATCTTCGTTCGATCGCCAACGGCCTTGACCACGAGATCAAGATCGAACGCATGGTCGGCATTGAGCGGTGGGTTGACCGGCACGCCACCCATCAGCTTCACGTTGATCGGATACGCCTCGAAGGAGGGCCAGGGGTAGATCACCTCGTCGCCCGGGTCCAGATAGGTCAGGCACAGTTGCTGCAAAAGCCCGACAGAACCACACCCGATGGCGATCCGGTCTGACGGCTGACCGAGCCAGGACGCAATGCGTTCGCGAAGGGCTGCGGCACGGTGATCGCCATAGCGGTTCACGCCGGACGCCGCTGCAATGATTGCCTGCACCACTGCGGGGTGGGGCGGGAACGGATTCTCATTTGATGCAAGCTTGATGGCGTTCGTGATGCCGTGCTCAGCCTCTGCCTGAGAGGCTGCCTTGCCGGGCCGATAAGACGCCAGCTCCTCCACGCTCGGGCGTACTCGTCCAACGCTCATGGTTCCCTCCCTGGGTTGTCGCACGGATGGTGCTGTTCTTGTCTGGGATCGATACGTCCGCAATCCACGTGCCTTCGATCAATCCAACTGCGGTGTTGTCTACTGCGGTGTTCTACTGCGGTGCGTCTGACGAGAGAGTACGCCATGGGTCACAGCATCGGGTACCCCGACGACGCCGGTTGTTGGGCAGGGAATCGGTACGGTCAAGTAATGATCACGGTCCTGGCTCTGGCAGGGAACGGCGGCAACGCCGCACGCTGGGGCAGGCTCCCGCGTCCACTCGACAGCGACGACAGCAACCCGGTTGTTCTCCGACCCGTGCTGCTTCCCGGCTTCGATGGTCGCAAGATGCCGGATCTGATGCCAACAGTGCACGACTTCGCCGGATGGCTCGCCGAAGAGATGAGATCCGTCGACGGACCCTGCGTGGTGTTCGGCACCGGAATCGGCGGCTCCATTGGCCTGCAGGCAGCCCAGGAAGCGGGTCTGGTCGATGGCTACATCTTTCACTCTCTCGTGGGTCCGAATCTCGACACCCGCCTGTTGCCGAAACTCATGAAGCCGCCATTCATGCGGCAGCTGGCCCGATACGCCATTGGCGGCCCTGGACGGTATGCGCTGCGGCGCAAGTGGCGCGGCGTGATGACCCAGGCCGACATTGACCAGTTCGCGCAGGGCTACCTGGACTGCGAAGCGTTCTCGGTGATGTGGGACATCCTGACCGCAGAGTGGTTCGACGCGCTCGCCCCGATCGCCGAGCCGTCCGTTTTGATGTGGGGCGGGCAGGACGCGGTCCTCGGCTCCAATCTGGCGGACGGCTTTTCCAGGGTGCTACCTGACGCAGAAGTGGTTATCGAAGACAACTGGGGTCACTATCCAATGCTCGAAGAGCCAGATAGTTTCGCCTCCACCATCAGTGCGCTCAGTAGACAGTTGGTCGCATGAGTATTCGCATCATCGGCGCAGGCGGTCTTGTTGCCGACGGCATTGCCAGCAAGGCTGCTCGTCTCGACGATGCAGTCCTTGGCAACGTGGCTGTCCCAACGTCGTCGGTGGTTGCTGACGGCGCTGATGCGGTGGACGCCGCTGAGCTGCTGGTCGCGCGTCATAGCGGAACGGTTGCCGTGCGGTCTGCCTTCGCTGCAGAAGATCGCGACGACAAGAGCCTGGCGGGTCACTTCGATTCCTTTCTCCATATTGAGCTGAGCGTTGACGCGATCAGTGATGCGATTGAGCGCGTGCGCTCGTCGGGGACGGAGGAGTACCGGCGTGACGTCCTGGTCATGGACATGGTCAACGCGGGCCACGCCGGAGTGGCCTTTACCGAGCCTGGCTGGCTTGATGACCTCGTCAATCACACCAGCGGTCTGGGCGATGCCCTTCTGTCTGGCGAAGAAGCAGGTGAAGCTCTGCTGCTTGATCGTCGACGCCGGGATGCTGACTCTGCTCCCTGGCAGACCCGGCTCGCCGAACTTCTCCAGAGAACCCGGGAGTGCTTCGGGGACGAATCATGGGACATTGAATTCGCTGATGACGGCACCACCTGCTGGCTGTTGCAGATTCGACGCATCACCTCCGCACCCGTGCGCAACGAGTGGTTCACGCTTGCGAACCACCGGGAGATCCTCCCGGATCCGCCGTCAGTGTTCATGACGAGCCTCATCGAAGAAGCATCGCCTGAGTTGAGCGGTCCGCTCGGGATCCTGTCGGGCGCTGCCCACGGTCGGCGCTTCATTGAGGTGTTCGACCGTCGCCCCTATCTGAACCTCTCGCTCCTGACCGACTTCCTACGCAACCTTGGCCTGCCCACCTCACTTGTCGCTGATTCTCTCGGTGGGTCAGACGGTGACGCAGCACCTGTGGATCCGTTGCAACTGGTTCGCCAGATCCCACAACTGGGTCAGCTCGGCATCCGGCAACTGAGCGCGGCGCGCACTGCGAACAAGGTGGCGGCCACGCTGGCAGCTGTCCGGCCGTCCTCTGGAGATCGGTTTGCTCCAATCATCGATCAGGCCGCTGACAGCTACGTCGCGCTGGTGGACCAGATGGCATCGCTCGCCACCGCAATGGCTGTTCCCGTATCCATTGTCGGCAAACTCGGCACGCTCGATCACCACCTCCGGCACCAGCGGACTGCAGCAACACAAATGCTTGATGGACTGTATGACCTGGCAGCGATGGCGCGGGGGAATGAAGCGCAGCAGCGCTCACTGGCTGATGGTGTTGTGCCCGAGGATCCGGCCTTTGGCAGGGCGTGGTCTTCCTGGCTTGACCAGCACGGCCAACGCGGCGTGTTCGAGAGTGACATGGCCCGTCCGCGGTATCGAGAAGACCCGACAACGATGCTCAACACAATCGCTCGTCTGGCCCGGGCAGAGCGGCCTCAATCCGTGGAGACCTCATCCGCGAAGTCAATGCTGTCCGCTCCAATCTGGTTGTTTGCTCGCGGTCCAATGCAGGCGCGGGAGGCGCTGCGAGCTGACGCAATGCGAGCCTTCGATCAGCATCGACAGGACATCCTGCGCTGCGCCGAAGCAGCGGTCTCGCGGGGCGACCTGCCTGCCGTTGATGACGTCTGGATGTTGACCGTCGACGAGCTTCGTGCCCTCGATGCCGGCGCGAGCTTCGACGGCGATTTCATGAGTGAACGCCGGGCCGACTTTGCTCGTGCGGCCGCAATCAACGCTCCAGACCTGCGTCGACGCTTTGGCGACCTTGAGGCAGGCACCTGGGAGGACGGGGTGTTGCACGGACTTCCTCTCACCACGGGACGATGTGATGGCACGGCGTGGGTGCTCACCGAGCCCGCAGACGAACTCCCGGCCGAACTCCAACATCTGCCGTCGGAGAAAATTGTCCTCATAGCGCGCTCGGTTGATGCTGGATGGGTTCCGCTTTTCGGTCAGATCGGCGGTGTTGCCGTGGACATCGGGGGTGACCTGTCCCATGGGTCGATCGTGCTCCGTGAACTCGGCCTCCCAGCCATCACCAACACCCGCCACGGCACCGAAGCCATCACCACTGGTGATGCTGTCCGCCTCGACGCTCGCGAAGGCACCATCCACTTCGACTCGTGAGTCTCAGGCGTCTCGACCCATGCTCCCGGTAGCGTGGCGCTGTGGCTGTTTCCATGACATTCGACATGACGGTGAACGACGCATTGGATTTTTTGGCGCGTGAGTTTCAGGAGATCAACGACGTCAACGTGAACCGGATTGGCAACGATCTCCGTTTGGTGGTTCCTGCCCGACCGTGGTGGGCGCAGGTGTTTCTGTTGCCTGTCTTCCGCGAAAAGGAGCAGGCGGAAGTTCGCGTCGAGTGGCTCCCCAATGCAGGACAGGGTAGTGGAGAGCATGGCCCGCCGGTCAAGGTCACCCTTGCCAACGTTGCTGCGGAACCGTGGCTGTATCGCCGCATCCTCAAGATCATCGAAGTGAACTCCATCGAAGAGGCAAAGCTGAACGAGGAACGTCAGGCCAGCCCCTTCTCCGTGCAGAACATGTGGGGCGGACCCGAACCCGGCACTGCACCTCCGCTGCCACTGGGGTTCGGCGGCGATTTCTTTGGCGGCCCAAAATCCAAAAAGCCAGCCCCCGGGAAAGGAGCTGGCTCGGATGCGGCTGGTCCCGGTGCTTTCACGAAAGCCCGAGACGCCGGCAGGTTTTGAGTTGGCGCCGTTTGACGGTGCCAGCTGATCGGCGTTACTTCTGGCCAGCCAGCTTGCGGTTCTTGCCTTTGGACTTGATGTAGTCCCTGTTGGTCCACGCAATGAAGTCCAGAGGAATCTCCTTCGGGCAGGCCTCGTGGCATTCGCCGTGGTTCGTACACGAGCCGAAATACTGCTCCATGGTGTCCACCATTGCTTCGGTGCGCTTCCATCGTTCGGCCTGACCCTGCGGCACCAGATTCATGTGCTGAACCTTTGCCGAGGTGAAGAGCTGCGCGGCGCTGTTCGGGCAGGCTGCCACACAGGCACCGCAGCCGATGCACGCGGCAGCGTCGAAGGCCGTGTCGGAGGCCTCTTTCGGAACCGGGGTGAGGTTCGCGTCCGGAGCTGCTCCGGTGGACACGGAGATGTAGCCACCGGCCTTGATGATCTCGTCAAGCGGACTGCGGTCAACTGCAAGGTCGCGGATGATCGGGAAGGACGCAGCGCGCCAGGGCTCGATCACGATCTCGTCACCGTCGGAGAACTGACGCATATGGAGCTGGCACGTGGCCGTGCCCTTCTGCGGTCCGTGCGCCCGTCCGTTGATCATGAGGTTGCAGGTTCCGCAGATGCCTTCCCGGCAATCGCTTTCGAACACCACGGGCACTTCGCCGCTCTCGATCAGGCCCTCGTTGAGGACATCGAGCATTTCCAGGAAGGACGCATCGGTGGAGATGGCTTCCAACTTGTATGTTTCGAACCGGCCGCGATTGCTCGGGCCGTCCTGTCGCCACACCTTGAGTGTGAGTCTGAGATCTACGCCTGCACCTGAACCCATTTTGCGTACTTCCTCTACTTGTAGGACCGTTGGGTCCGCTCGACATGGACAGATTCAAGTTCTTCTTTGTGGAGGGTCTGCGCTTCACCCTCACCATTCCAATCCCACGCCGCAACGTAGGAGAAGTTGTCATCGTCACGCAGCGCTTCGCCGGTGTCGGTCTGGCTCTCCTCGCGGAAGTGGCCGCCGCAGGATTCTTCACGATGCAGGGCATCGCGAGCCTTCAGCTCCGCCAGCTCGAAGAAGTCGGCAACGCGGCCAGCCTTCTCCAGTGATTGATTCAGCGTGTTGGCTGATCCGAGGACCCGAACGTCTTTGTAGAACTCTTCCTTCAACGATGGGATCTCGTCCAGCGCCTTCTCAAGCCCGGTCTTGTTGCGCGCCATGCCAATGCGGTCCCAAACAATCTTGCCGAGCTCGCGATGGAAGTAGTCCACGGACTTGGTGCCGCGAATGCTGAGCCAGCGCTGCGTCTGTGCTTCGACATCCTGCATGGAGGTCACGAAGGCTTCTTCGGTGGTGTCCATTGCTTCATCGCCGAGCTGAGGAGCGAGGTAGTTGCCGATGGTGTACGGGAGGACGAAATAGCCGTCGGCCAGGCCCTGCATGAGCGCGGATGCACCCAGCCGGTTGGCTCCGTGGTCAGAGAAGTTGGCCTCACCAATACAGAACAGACCCGGAAGGTTCGACTGCAGTTCGTAGTCCACCCAGAGGCCACCCATGGTGTAGTGCGTGGCGGGGTAGATGCGCATTGGTTGGCTGTACGGATCTTCGCCCGTGATGCGCTCGTACATGTCGAAGAGATTGCCGTACTTGGCGGCAATGGTGTCCTTGCCGTCGCGGGCAATTGCATCAGCGAAGTCGAGGAACACGCCGTTCTTGAGCGGGCCAATGCCTCGGCCCTCATCAACAACCGTTTTCGCGTTTCGGGATGCAACGTCACGAGGGACGAGGTTGCCGAAGGCCGGGTACTTGCGTTCGAGGTAGTAGTCACGATCGCCGTCGGGGATATCGCCGGCGGAGCGGGCATCGTCGAAGCCCTTTGGAGCCCAGATGCGACCGTCGTTACGCAGCGACTCTGACATCAGTGTCAGCTTCGACTGGAATTCATCGCTCGACGGGATGCACGTCGGGTGGATCTGCGTGTAGCACGGGTTGGCGAACATGGCGCCCTTGCGGTGCGCTCGCCAGGCGGCGGTCACGTTGCACATCATGGCGTTCGTCGACAGGTAGTACACGTTGCCGTAGCCGCCGGTGGCGAGCACGACGGCATGGGCCGAATGGGCACTGATCTCGCCGGAGATCACATCGCGAACCACGATGCCGCGGGCGGCTCCGTCGTGCACCACGAGATCGAGCATCTCGGTGCGGTTGTACATCTCCACAGAACCGAGAGCAACCTGGCGCATGAGCGCTGAGTATGCGCCGAGCAGCAGCTGTTGGCCGGTCTGGCCCCTGGCGTAGAACGTGCGGGATACCTGCGCTCCACCAAAGGAACGGTTGTCAAGCAGCCCGCCGTAATCGCGGGCGAACGGCACACCCTGGGCGGTGGCCTGGTCGATGATGTCGACGCTGACCTCAGCGAGGCGGTGGACGTTGGCTTCGCGACTGCGGTAGTCACCGCCCTTCACCGTGTCGTAGAAGAGACGGTGCACGCTGTCGCCGTCGTTCTGATAGTTCTTCGCCCCATTGATGCCACCCTGGGCCGCAATGGAGTGCGCTCGGCGGGGACTGTCGTGGTACGAGAAGACCTTCACGTTGTAGCCGAGCTCACCGAGCGTGGCCGCCGCAGAGGAACCAGCAAGTCCGGAGCCGACGACAATCACATCGAACTTGCGTTTGTTGGCCGGATTCACCAGCTTCATGTCGAACTTGTGGTTCGTCCATGCGTCGTCGATGTTGGTCTTCCAGTCCTTGGGGAGCTTGGAGTTGATCGTTTCAGTGGTCATGAGGAGGCTCCCAGGTCGAGGACGCATTCGGTTGTGTCGGTCACGCAGGGCTTCTCGTCAATGACGTTGAGCTGCGTCAGGATTGGGAATGTCAGGTTGCCGACAAGGATCAGGCCGGCGACGCTGAGTGCGAGTGGCTTGCGGAAGATGTTGACCTTCGCATTGGTGATGCCGAGGCTTGCGAAGAGGCTGTAGACGCCGTGGTACACGTGAACCGCAAGGGCGACCGTGGCGATGATGTAGATGAGCGCCACGGGAATGCTGGAGAGCGAGTTCTCGAGGTTGTAGTACACCTCACCCTTCACAAAGTCCGGGTTGACCCATCCCCACGTGAGGTCCATGAGGTGCCAGATCAGGTACAGCAGGATGATGGGCCCCGTCCAGCGCATCGTGCGGCTCGCGTAGTTCGCTGCCAGAAAGTCCTGGGACCCTTTGTACTGCGTCCCGGAGGAGGCCGCCGAGATGCGGGTGAGGTTCATGGCGGTGTAGATGTGCATTCCGAACATGGCGATCAGGCCAATGCGCAGGATCCAGAGGAACACGCTGTTCGGGAGAATCGGCTCGCCAATTTCGCGGAGCACTTCGGCATAGTCGTGCAGTTTGTCGGGACCCTGATACGCCTTGAGGTTGCCGGCCATGTGAGCGAGAACAAAGCCAATCAGGCCAATGCCGGTCAGCGCCATGATCCATTTCTGGCCGATCGTGGACTGAATGAGATTCAGCGGATACGGAAGCTTGGTCTTCGCCGGTTTCCGAAGCGGGGTTGGGGTCCGCGGCTTGGGTGATCCGGTGTTTTTCGTAATGGTCTCAGCCATCGAGTATGTCTCCGAGTTCCGCTCGCGCCTGCTTGTTTGCCGACGCAATATCGCCCAACGGTACCGCCACAGGACAGACGAGGCGAAACTCAGGCGAGATTTCAAAGATCACACCCCACCCACGTGGACTCCCGATCGGGTGCTCAGACTTCATGAACGCAAAGTCCTAAGGCGTGACAGGTCGCACAATCACTGCCTGGTAGGTGTTGCTCGCCCGGATCGTTACGGCCTCCGGTGCGCTGAGTGTGAGTGTGAGTGTGAGTGGCCCGGGGCGATCCGGTGCGGTCCAGTCCAGTGTTCCAATTCGAGCCACATCGTCGGCCCCGATCTGACCCTGCCAGTTCCATTCACGGGAGCCGCCGACCCAACTGAGCAGCGCATGCAAATTGTGGGTGGGAAGAGCGTGGCGAAGCTCGCTGATGACGTGCACCCCAAGCGACAATGGCGTTCCCGGCGCAATCTCCGACGGCAGCCGATCGGCGATCACGATGACCGGAGCGCATGCTGCTTTCACAGCGGCGTAAGCCCTCTTCGGATTGCGTTGCTCGTCGAGGATCGCAAACGAGACTGCGGGTCGACAGTCTGCCAGCGCGGTGAACGAGAAGCCTCCGGTGGGCGCGTATTTCAGGCTGCGCAGGAACTCGATCTGACGACGGAGCAATGTGGCCTGATACTCCTGGGTGGCTTCGGCCCAGCTGTCGTACTCAGCGAACGGAGTGGTTGGAATGAACTCGGCCATCGCTCGTCGGTCGAGGCCGTGCTCGCCCTGCAGGTTGCTCCACTGCAGGTCTGGCCAGAGCGTCTTGTCAACGAACGTCGCAGCAGAGGGAAAGGACTGCGCGCCGAATGCCCCCACCCATCGCACCATTCGGGGCAGTGTGCGTGCGAAGTCGGCGAGGTCGCGGCCGGTGCCCGTGGCCCAGCCGAACCACAGGTGCGTGTCGGTACCGTCAAGCATCGGGGGGCTTGGCCACGCACCGGAGTGGGCGATGATTGGACGGCTTGGGTCGAGATGCTCGATAGCGGAACTGATTGCCCGATCCAGGACTGACTTGTTCCAACTTGGGGCTTCCTGGCGCACGGCCGACATGACCGTGCGCACCGTCGACTTCTTCTGGTCGGGTCGCCGGGTGGTCCCGGTGGGGTCGTCATGGCCGCACCAGATAACGACCGAAGGGTGATGGGCGAGCTGCGTCACCATGTGCGCAGCGTCACGCTTGGCGCGCCTTACGAGGTTGCGATTGGCTCGGCCGCTGAGCGGCATGTCCTGCCAGATCAGCAGTCCTTCCCGGTCGGCTGCTGCGTAAAACTCGGGACGCGCGACATGCGTGTGCACGCGGAGTAGATCGAGACCCAGGTCGAGTGCCAACGAGACATCGCCAGCCACCTGTGCCGCAGGTGCATCTGCAAGGTCGCGTCGGGTGGGCCAGTGCACCGCGCCTTTGACAAAGATGCGCTCGCCGTTGACCCGCAACTGCCAATTGTCCAATCGCACGGAACGAAGGCCGATGGTGCGCGCTTCAGTGTCTGAGACCACGCCATCACACAGCACTGCGACTTCGACGGTGTAGAGCGGCTGATCGCCAAGTGCACGCGGCCACCACAGCTCAGGATCGGTCACGCTGAACGTCCATTCGAGCTGGGTGGAGCCGCTGGAAAGGTGGTGGGTGCTCAGCTCGGGTTCGAGTGTGTCGCCGGCGGGCGTTGAGATTGTGGTGCGGACGTTGACTTCCCGTGCCGCCTCGCTGAGGAGTGTGGCGCCAACCCGGACGGTGGCTCGGGTTGTCGAGGTGTCCACGTTCACCATACGCAGGTCCCATTGGCGGACCGGACCGCTTGTCGCGAGCGTGATGGGGCGAACGATGCCGCCAGCGTTCCATGTCGGGCCCACGACCTCGGCGTTGTCGAAGATGCCGGTCAGGGTGTCGGCGCGGCTGCCTGGCTCGCGCGCGGAGCGCGACATGGCTTCGATGCCAAGGTGGTGGGGTTGCCCCGGCTCGCTCGCTGCGATGTGACCGGTGACTTCAAACTGGTGCGGCACGAAGTATCCACCGGTGTGCCCGAGGTAGGCCGTGTTGAACCACACGTCGGCTGCGTTGTGAACGCCCCCGACGACCAGCCAGTGTCGCGTTTCAATTTGGTCAGGCTCAGGCGCATCTGGCGGCTCACCGAGCTGAGCTCGGTAAAGCATTGGACCGTCGTGGGAGGCAAAGGCTTTCGTTGCCTGCCAATGCCCGGGTACGGGAACTTCCACCCAGTCAGAGTCGTCGAACGTGGGTTCGACGAAGGACCGACGAAGCGATTCTGAAACAGGAGCAACGCGGAACATCTGCTGCTCCGGAACCGGCGTCTCCCGGGTGTTGGGGTTCATGGCATCTGTGCGGTCATGCGATCCGGTTCAGCGGGTGAGCGCTTTGCCGATCACTGCGCTGAGTTCATCAGCGGACTGCTGATCATCCTCATTGGTGGCAACAATCGGGGCGCCAACAATGAAGTCGACCGGTTTGCGGTTGAAAGGATTCAGTCGGGGGAAGCCTGCCTTTGGCCAGAGGCCCTCCGTTCCGGACACACTCATCGGAATCATGGGGCGCCCAGTCGAGCGGGAAATACGCGCGATGCCGGACTTCACGGGGCCCAGCGACTTCGGGTTCCCGACGTCGTAGTGGAGACCACCTTCGATCATGATCATCAGTGAACTTCCTGCGTTGACCGCTTCGACCGCCGCATCGGTGGCGCCCTGGCCACGAACAACAATCACGCCGAGGCGCTCGGCGACCCAGGAGAACGGTCCGGGCAGGAAGGCCTTCTTGAAGAGGATCTGGGGTTGGACGTTCAATCGATGGAACGTGGCCATGCCAACAAAGAGGTCAGCGAGACTTCGGTGGTTTGCCGCTCCCATGAACGGACCGATCTTGTCAAGTTCGTAGTCACACTCCAGATTGATGTCCGCAAAGCGGGAAACAACAAGGTCGGCGAGGCGACAAGCGACAGCTAGCCGACGGAGTTCGGAAGTCATTGCTTGAGCGTATGCGCTTCCTGGTGGGTCCGGGGCTCCCCGAGTCTCACTGGGCCGACGAAGTGACCTAGGTTCTTGCCATGACGCAACCTCAAACACTTGGCGAACTTCGGGCATCGGGCTGGGAGTCTGTGCCTGTCAAAGATGAAATCCGCCGCAACGCAATGCAGCGCATTGCTGCCGGTGAGGCTCTGTTCGAAGGAGTTATGGGCTACGAGGACTCCGTTGTTCCGCAGCTCGAATGCGCGCTGCTCGCAGGTCATGACGTGGTGTTTCTTGGCGAACGTGGTCAGGCAAAGACCCGCATGATCCGATCGGTGACAAACCTGCTTGATGAGTGGATGCCCATTGTCGAAGGGAGCGAGATCAACGACGATCCCTACAATCCAATCAGTCGTCATGCAAAGGATGTGGTTGCTGAGCATGGCGATGACACGCCTGTTGCGTGGGTGCACCGCGACGCTCGTTTCTCCGAGAAGCTCGCCACGCCGGACACGGCAATCGCCGATCTCATTGGCGAGGTCGACCCAATCAAGGTTGCCGAAGGTCGCTACCTCAGCGACGAACTGACACTGCACTATGGGCTGGTGCCTCGCACCAACCGAGGCATCTTCGCCATCAACGAGCTACCTGACCTTGCGGAACGCATTCAGGTTGGTTTGCTCAACGTGCTCGAGGAACGAGACGTGCAGGTTCGTGGCTACAAGGTTCGCCTGCCGCTTGATCTGATGCTGTTCGCCTCGGCCAACCCCGAGGACTACACCAATCGCGGCCGCATCATCACGCCGTTGAAGGATCGCTTTGGTTCTCAGATTCGCACGCACTATCCGCGCGAGATCGACCTTGAGATGGACATTGTCGAGCAGGAAGCCGAGCTTGTTTCCAGCGACGCCATGACCGTTGATGTTCCGGACTTCATGGCCGAAGTGGTTGTGACCATGACGCACCTCGCTCGGCAGAGCCCGCACGTCAACCAGCGCTCGGGAGTGTCGGTCCGCTTGAGCATCGCCAACTACGAGACGCTGGTTGCCAGCGCGGTCCGTCGCACGCTCAAGCAGGGAGGCGCCGCAGCAGTGCCTCGCATCGCCGATCTCGAATCGCTGATGGGCTCAACGATGGGCAAGATTGAGATCGACTCGCTCGATGATGGCCGCGACGCAGAGATCATCGATCACCTTCAGAAGGCAGCCGTACTCGGCGTCTTCAAAGACTCCATCGACCCGGCACTCGTCGGCAGAATCCTCGATGCGTTCGATGGAGAAACCACCGTCAACGCGGGTAGCGACATTCCTGACGCCGAGTACGTGGCGGTGTTGGAAAAAGTGCCAGGTATCCGTGACGCCGTGCTTGCGCTCGGATTTGAGGAGTCCGAACTTTCTGACGCACCGCTGGTTGCGTCAGCTGTCGAGTTCATCCTCGAAGGTCTGCACCTGTCGAAGCGCCTGAACAAGGACGCCGCCAGGACCGGCGCGATCTACCGGGGCCGCCAGTAGCAGCGGGCGCAACAAGGCTCTTCATCTTCCCCGTCTGAACAAAGTTGGTCGTGGTGGCGGTCCTGCTCTGTTGCAGTCCTGAGCCGGGTGGGCTCAGTCAGCCCTGATCGCCTCCGCTTGAAGAGCTCGATGAGATGGTGCGGGCGAGAAACTGAGCACTTTCTTTGAGGTGACGGTCACGCCCGATCAGTCCCCGATGTGTTTCAAAGCCCTTGCGGAACTCGTAGCCGTCGATGCCGGTGTCATGGAAGTACCCGTCCAGCGCATACCCCTCCTCGACCATGGTTTCGAGAACGTCAAGCGTCTCGCGCAGAACTTCTTCGCGCCAATCATCATCGGTGGTTGAGAGTCCGTTGGCCGCGACGATGAATCGGCGGTCGGGAAGGCGTTCGGCCATGCGTTCGATGAGGACGCCGAGTTCTTCCGGGAGCGGGGCGAACCCGTTGTCCGCGCAGCGCGCCGAAACGGGATACGGCGAGAGCGCTCCAGTGCCGCTGATCGCTATCGGGTGATCGAAGCTCAGACCAACGAAGTCGAAGTCCTGTGTCCAGGATTCGCGACGATGCGAATCCGCGTCCGGAATGTGGAACTCACCGGAGTCAAGTGCATCAATCCAGGTGTCGAAGAGGAACCCGGTCCAGAAGCGGACATGCGGTTCAGCTCCGGGGTCGAGCCCGAACACGGTTGGTACGCCGCGAACGGCCATGGTTTGGAAGCCGTTCGATTGCAGAAGCTGTGCGGCTCCATGGTCGGCTTCGAGCGCGCCGAGCACAGCATCACGGAATTTCTGGGCGTCGCGCAGTCCGGGCGGTCGATTGCCGAGGTGATAGCCGCGCAGCGCCCATCCGATTGGATCGTCGATCGGTGTGAAGCCTTCGGCTGAGGCGCCGAATGCCTCGGCGCACCGCTCCACATGGGGCAGCCAGAAGTTGTTGCGCATGCGGTTGTCGCGAAAGCCGGCTTCGTCCTCGTTGAACCAGCCCGGCAGGGTTGTGGATTGCAACGTCAGCCAGGGACGCAGACCGTTGTGCCGCGCAGCCCGCACAATGTCGGAGTAGAGATCGATGGCATCGTTGTCGATGCGCCCCGGTATCGGTTCGATCCGTGCCCACTCAATGGTGAGTCTGACGTCGGTCAGGCCAAGGGTTCTCAGCAGCGCGAAGTCGTCGTGAAAATCGACCGCCAGGCCTGAGCCATCGAGGGATCGAGGTGCCTTCCCGGACCTCTCCCAGCTTGACCAATCTGCGCATGGCGCAACCCCTTCACTCTGGAGCGACGAACTGGTCACACCCCAACGGAAAGTATCTGGAAACGCCACGGCGCCAGTATGCCGTGGAACCGCGCCGGTGACCGTGTTGTATGGACTCGTCCACTGAGCGCTTGAGCGCTACCCCGTGAAGTAGCTGTTGAACTTGAGGGCCGCCAATCCGAGAGCGGAGAAGACGGTGAGCGCCACGCCGAGGTACAGCACGCCGTTGCTCTCGGTTGCGGTGTCGGCCGTTCGGGCAGACGGCGCCGCTGTCTCAACAGCAGCGGTGGTGATGTCATCGTCGCTCGTGTCATCATTGCTCATGTCTTCGTCGCTCGTGTCATCGTCGCTCATGTCTTCGTCGCTCGTGTCATCAAGGCCGCTACCCAGGATCACCACGCGACCCGACTCGGAGTCAGCTGGTTCTTCATCGGCGAAGGCGAGAAGCCCCACTTCTTCGCCGAGGTCTTCTTCTCCCAGGCTTACTTCTGACGGGTTGGCGGCTGCTCGGTCGGTGTCTGTCTGTTCGGATTGTGCATGGACCTCGGCCTGGTTCAGTAGGAGGGAGAGCGGAGTTGGAGCGGGCTCCTGAGCGGTGTTTTCGGTCTGGGCTTCGCTCAACGGAGTCACGGTCGGTCTTGTGGCCGATTCCGCTGATTCATCGCTGTTGGTCCATGCCGATGCGGTGGGTTCGGTATCAGGCGTTGGGGAGGGCGTCGGTGTTGCTGTTGGCGTTGGCGTGATGGCCGAAGCCGGCTCAGGCGTATTGGTCGGACTCGCCACAGAGGTTGCACTGGCAACAGGCGTGGCGGTTGCAGAGGCTGGCTCGGTGGGTTTCAGCGTCACCGTTGGTTCGCTTGCTGGCGTCGGTGTGGCGGTTGGGTCCGGCACGGGAGTGGCTGTGGCTTCAGGAGTGGCTGTGGTTTCAGGAGTTGCTGTGGTTTCAGGAGTTGCTGTGACTTCAGGAGTGGCTGTGGTTTTGCTGGTCGGTTCAGCGACGGAGGTGGGGGTTGCCGTGGCGATCTCCTCAGCGACCGGTGTGGGCTCGGGTTCTGTCGTGGGTTTCTCCGAGGCCGCCGTTGCCGTGGCGGTCGCGTTGGACGAAGGCGTGTCGGACGAAGACGTGTCGGACGAAGGCGTGTCGGTCGAAGGCGTGGCAGTTGTGTCAGGCGGAGTGGCGGTCGGGTCGGTCGAAGGCGTGTCGGGCGAAGGCGTGGCGGTCGGTGATGGTTCCGGCGTGAGCGTGGTGTCAGCAGGAGGCGTGCCGGTCGTGTCAGCTGGAGGCGTGGCGGTGGACGTCGGTGTCGAAATGCCGTCGGGCTCGGTGACATTGACGATCGCGCCAGCGGCGATTGCCTCGATCACGCGGGTTGAGGCAGTGCCATCATCGGCCAACACCATCGCTTCGAACGTCACCCGGCCATGCAGTGAGGCGGAGCCGATATTCTGCGGGATGACAGTGAATTGGTGACTCTGCATGGTGTCAGCCGCGTTCTCAACGAAGAACTCCTGGCCGAGTGATCCGTTCGTCGTCAGGGTCCAGACCGGCGCGCCGAACCCGGTAGCGCAGGTACCTGGATCCAACATGAGCGTCACTTCAAAGGGCACGCCCGACTGGGTATCCATGGGAGCGACGGTCGTCAGTTTTGCTGGGCTGCACTGTGCGGCGGCTGAAGCGGTCGACACGACCGAGACGGTCATCGCCGTGAGTATCACGAACAGCATCGCCATGAGCTTCGTGCCCGTGAGTCTCGTGCTCATCTGCCTTGCGACCATGAGCGTGCTGATCCAGGTCATATGCATTCCATCGGTCGATTCCCCGGATCGTTGAGTGCCGGGGTCGGCTCGCACCACAGTTTGGAGCAACACCGGCGTCCCCGGTGCAAGTCAGGCGGTGGTTGTCACCTACGCTGAAGTGCATGGTGCTTCGGAGATTTCGAAAACGACGTGAACGGGACCCGAACGCGTATACCTACAGCCGGTGGGACGGAACCCAGACCGGGTTCGACGTCACTGCTGACGACCTCTTCAAAGAGTTGGCCGACGATCTCCTCTACCACGGCGACCCGAACTCAGCGCTGCGTCAGCTCATGCAGGACGGGTTCGATCTTGACGGCGATCGCATCCAGGGGTTGCGGGAAATTCTTGAGCAGCTGCGACAGGAACGTGAAGAGCGGGCAGCGAATCACGATCTCGGTGGCGTCTACGACGAGATTGCCGATGCTCTGCGCGACGTGGTGGACAAGGAACGTGCTGCCCTTGATGATCTGGTGGAGAAGGCGCGCGAGTCCGGTGACGATCGTCGCGAAGAAATCACGCAGTCAAGCGCCACCGAGAAGCAGTTCCATCTCGACATGCTTCCGGACGATCTTGCAGGGCAGGTCAAGAGCCTGCAGCAGTACAACTTCACCTCAGCCGAGGCGCAACAGGCATTCGAAGAACTCACAGAACAGCTTCGTCAGCAGCTGATGCAGAACATGGTCGACCAGGTGGGCGAGGGCATGGACGCCATGTCTGCGCAAGACATGAGTCGGATGAAGGACATGATGTCCGAACTCAACCGCATGCTGGAACAAAAGCAGCGCGGTGAGGAACCCGACTTCGACAGCTTCATGGACAAGTTCGGGGACTTCTTTCCCGAGAATCCGGAGACGCTCGAAGAACTCCTCGAGGTGATGGCGCAGCGCATGGCCGCCATGCAGGCCATGCTGAACTCCATGACGCCCGAACAACGGGCACAACTGCAGCAGTTGTCTGATCAGTTGATGGAAGACATGGACCTGCAGTTTCAGGTTGACCAGCTTGGGCAGAATTTGCAGCAGATGTTTCCCGATGCTGGATGGGGCCAGCGGTACGACTTCAGCGGTTTCGACCCGCTCAACATGGGCGACGGCATTTCCATGGTGAGCGACATGAACGATCTCCAACAGCTGGAGAATCTTCTGCGCGGCACCACCAATCCGGGTGCGCTCGCCGAGGTGGACATCGACAGGGCGCGTGAACTGCTTGGCGACCAGGCGGCAAACAGCCTGGCGCAGCTGAGTCAGATTGCAGAGCAGCTGGAGAATGCCGGGCTGATCGAGAACAAGGACGGCAAGCTCGAACTCACCCCCCGCGCCATCCGCCGGATCGGCCAACACGCCCTCGCTGATCTCTTCTCAAAGCTGAGTCGGGATCGTATGGGTCGCCACGAGCAGCAGGAAGTGGGTTCAGGGCACGAGCGCGAGTTCTCCACCAAGCCCTACGAGTGGGGCGACCCGTTCAACCTCCACATCGAACGCACCATTCGCAATGCGGTTACCCGCGGTGGCATGACCAACGAGAACGGCCGAATGAAGGTCAGCCTCACGCCCGACGACTTTGAGGTGGAACGCACCGAACATCTGGTTCGCTCGTCCACGGTATTGATGCTGGACCTCTCACTGTCCATGCCGATGCGCGGCAACTTCCTTCCGGCGAAGAAGGTGGCCATGGCGCTGCAATCATTGATCTCGTCGCAGTACCCGAAGGATTACCTGGGCATTGTCGGCTTCAGTGAGACGGCCCGCATCCTCACCCCGAAGGACCTGCCCGAGGTCTCGTGGGACTTCGTGTACGGCACGAACATGCAGCACGGTTTCATGCTGGCGCGCAAGTTGCTGTCGAAGCAGAGTGGCACGAAGCAGATCATCATGGTCACCGACGGTGAGCCCACTGCACATATTGATCGGCAGGGTCGTCCGTTTTTCAGTTACCCGCCGGCTCGGGAGACGATCGACAAGACGCTTTCCGAAGTCATGGCCTGCACAAAAGAAGACGTGCGGATCAACGTATTTATGCTCGACGCCACCGACTACCTCACCGAGTTCATCGAGAAGATCACTCGGATGAACGGTGGTCGGGCGTTCTTCACCACCAACCAGAACGTTGGCGACTACGTGTTGCACGACTTCATCGAACACAAGCGAGCCATGCGCAAAGCGGGCTGACACCGGTTATTTCTTCGCACCTCAACCGAACGTGATTTTCCTGATTCATCCCGCTGACATGCGCAAAAGCTGACCGACGGCCGGTTAGCCGGAGCTTTGACAGATCGTCTGCTTCGGAGCGGCTGGCATGGTCAGTCGCTGAGGGTCTCAGTCCACTGGACGTATCGGTCGAGGCTGCGACGAAGATCCGGTGCATCAAAACGCATGTCGAATTTTTGGCATGCCGTCTGGGTTCGGACCAGGGCGCTCTGGGCCAAACCCAAAGCGGTTTCATGCTTATCCGTGTCCGACCACGAGAACAGACTTCTGGACGGCGTGTCGGTGGGCATGATGTCGTCCCAGGGCTGTTGCCATGCTTGTTGAGCGAAGGCATTGTTCAGATCGCGTTGAGCTTCGCGGAAGTCGGTGACCTGCTGTGGTGTGTATGCGAAGTAGCGACCTGGGTTGGTGATCGTCTCGCGGATCTCCGCGACGATCGGGCCCCGCACCTCGTGCCGCAAGTTGTCTGGGAGTCTTGCAATGGCAATTTCGCTGGGCGACTTGCTCTTGTCGATTCCCTCATGGATCGCAAACCGGATGAACGCGCAGACAGCCGATCCGTGGGCACCGAGGCCGCTGTTTCGAGGTGCGACATCCACCTCAAGATTCACGTCTATCGAAAAGGCAGTCGCGATCTCGCGTTCGAGCAGACGAGGTCCGCCCATGGAACGAACTTCTTGATACGGAATCCATGTCGCGGGGAGTCCGCTCGCAAGCAGTTGACCGAAGCGAGCGTTGTAGTCCATGTCTACTCCTGCGCCTGTCTTTGGAACGCGGACCGGGTACTCACCTCCTTGCAGCGTTTTGATCCGGTGTTGTTTGAGCGAAGACTGGTAGTCCATTGGCTCGCGCACCACGGTCATGAACGACACGCCGTCGAAGTCGGCGATTTCTTCGCGGAACCAGGCGAAGCGCTCCGGGTCGCGCAGCAGGAGTTCGATCTTTTCTGAGGTCAGGATCATGTTGTCTGCGCCAGAATCGCGTGTCCGTCGGATGTGCCGCTGCCAGGGGGAATCGGCAACATGGCCTTTGGCAACTGAACTCGGTGCGAAGTGATTGATGACAGGGCCAGATGCGGCGAGAGCGATACCAACACCCGCCAGCGTTGCCCGGTTGTTCCGCAACACAGCCTGTAGGTAGGTTGATGCCGACTTGTGCATCCCGGTATGGATCAAAAGCTGCACGTACAGCATCTCCAGAGTGCCCGTAGGGCGTCGATTCGCAGGTGCTTGCGCTGTGCCCAGCACACCAGTTCGACCGAATATACCTGACGCCAGCCGCGGCATGCGCCGGCACGGAACAGCTCAGCTCAGTTCAGTCCAGCGTGACTTTGCCGAGCCGGTCGATCTTCTGGGCTGGTGCCAGACGAACGCCAGAGTTGTCCAGGTCCGGTTCGACGGTGGTGAGAGCCCACACCTCGTACACGCCCGGTTCATCGACACTGAGGTTGATTTCTTCGGTATCGACGATGGTGTCGCTCATCACGACGATCTCGCCGTCGAGGGCAAGACCAATGGCGGAATCACCCGCTCGCCCGGCTTCGAGAACCTGCACGTTGACGCCGTTGCCCAGGGAACTGATCTGGGTGGTGCCGAAGGCATTCGTGACGACGGAGACGCCAAGAACCTCATTGTCTGCAGCAGGCACCCCTGCTCCAGCGCAACTCGTCAAGACGAGCAGGCACGTCAGGAGAAGCCCGGTGCCCAGCTTGAGTAGCAGATGATTTCGCGTCGGCGAAGCCATTCGGCGGAACGCACGAGCAGTGCTCCGGGTCGTCGCACCGCTGAGATTCTGTCGTATCCACATCACGAGGGAGAGATCGGCACGGGCCGGTCGTTGTTGAGTAGATCTCCGCGTCGCATCCTTGATTGGCAGCGAAAACATCACATTCGATACACGGACTTGCGTTTTCACCACAAGTCGGGCCAGAATAACAGAGTTGTAATTACACAGGTGGAACACCCCAACGCAGGACCACACCTGGGAGGACCAATGCGACGTAGAGATATCAGTCTTGATCGAACATGGCAGGAGTTTGCCAACTGCCTGGGCGTGGACCCCGATCTGTTTTTCCCTGAGCGAGGCGCGTCGACCCGCGAGGCCAAAGAGGTCTGTCGCGGCTGCGTGGTCCGAGGCGACTGCCTTGAATATGCACTCGCCAATAGCGAGAAGTTTGGCATCTGGGGCGGCATGAGTGAGCGGGAGCGGCGTCGCATCCGTCGTCAGCGTGCGCTTGAGCGCCAGGCCGCAATATCGGCGGTAGCAGGTCCGCCTGCGTCCGCCTGATCTGATTCGGCGTTCCCAGCCTGCCCGCGTCGGTGGCAGGTGGGAGCGCAACCCCGCAGACGGCCAACGCGATCACCTGTAGATGCATGTTGGAGCTAGACTGACCCCATGGGATCACTCGGAACACCAGAATTGCTCATCATTCTTGCGGTCATCGTGTTGTTTTTCGGCGGCGCGAAGCTTCCCAAGCTCGCCCGCTCACTCGGTGAAGCCCAGAAAGAATTCAAAGAGGGCATAAACGAAGGCGTTACCGACGCCGACGTCGTCGAAGATTGAAGGATCTCGAAGGTGCGCCCGCCCAGGAAGTTGTCCTAGCCAATCAGGCTCACGGCTCCATGGTGGGAAACCCCGAGATCTGGCGCAGGCATTAATCAGCGAGAAGCTCGCACCGCCAGGCCGGCGGCCCGTCGTGCCTTGAGAATGCGGCGACGTTGACGCTCAGAGCACCCGCCCCAGACGCCGTGCTCGATGCGGTTCCGCAGGGCGTACTCAAGGCATTGGTCAAGGACCGGACAGTCCACGCAGACCTTCTTTGCTCGTTCCACGCCCACACCGTCGTGGGGGAAGAACAGGTCTGGTGGAGCTTCGGCGCAGTGTCCGGTTGCCATCCAGCTTGTATCCATTGTTCTTTCCCCGTTCCCAGTGGACCCGTGAGCGGGGCCTGCTGTGTGGTTCGTACATGGGTATTACGCCCAGATTGCTCAGAAAGTTCCGGTAAAGAGCAAATTTCTTCTGCGTTTCGAGCCGCACGGGCCCGAAATCGTTGAGAAACCGGGCCTTTTGGTCCGTCCACGACACAACCGACTCACTGGCACTTTTCAAATTTGTGGCTGCGCGTTGGTTAGAACTGCCGCATCGGTCACGATGGGGGCGTGGCGCACAAGACTTCTTCCCCTGGATCTTCGTCCGTGCCGTCGTCTCCGCCGCTTTATGACCCGTCGGTGACGCCATTCGGGATGGGGCGCCCGAAGGCGGCTCCGCCGGTTGTGGCCCCTGAGCCGGCGTCAATTCCCGCGGGTCGCATCATCAGCTGGGTGGTGCTTGCCTCGATTCTTGGCGCAGCGCTGTCGATGGCTGCGTTTCAACTTCTCTTCGACACCGGCGCAGATACAACCGAGGTTGTGAGCCTCGGCGGCGGCGAACGCGGCGACGCATCCACCAACCTCGCGCTACTGGGAGAACCGCTCGACGTGCAGACTGTGCTCGCTCGGGTAAGCGAATCTGTCGTTGCCATTGAGACAAATCAGGAAGACCCGCGTGGCCTGTTCGGCGGCGCCGGTTCCGGCGTGCTCGTATCTGAAGACGGACTGATCCTCACCAATGAGCACGTGATCCGCGGCGCGGACGAGATTGAAGTCACCTTCTTCAACGGGCTGACCTTTCCCGCGACACTGGTCGGCAGCTCCATCAGGGACGACATCGCTCTTCTGCAGGCAGAAGGTGTCACGGACACGCAACCCGCCGTGCTCGGTTCGGTCGAAACCCTGCGTGTGGGCGACGAGGTGCTGGCCATTGGCAACGCACTCGGATTCGGCGGTGAACCAACCGTCACACTCGGCATCGTTTCCGCCAAGAACCGCACCGTTCCTGAGCTGGATTTTCAGAGCCTTATTCAGACCGACGCCGCCATCAACCCGGGTAACTCCGGCGGCCCGCTCGTGAACGCGGCCGGCGAAGTCGTCGGAATCAACACGGCGATCATCGAAGGCGCCCAGAACATCGGGTTCGCCATTTCGATTGACTCGGTACTGCCGCTCATTGACCGTCTCCTCGGTCGTGACGCTGAGCTCACGCCCGAGATTGCCTTCCTGGGCGCCTCGAGCCTGTCGCTGGCCCAGACTCCGCCCGAAGACCTCACGCGGTTCGGCGTCACTGCAGAGTCTGGCGCCTTTATCGTGGACGTGATCAACGGATCTGCTGCGGCCGCCGCCGGCCTCGTGGTCGGTGACGTGGTTACCCACGTTGATGGCGTTGCTGTCTCGTCGCCGGAGGAGGTTGCCCGCGCGGTTCGGCTCTTCGATCCGGGTCAGATCATGCAGCTGGAGATCGTCCGGGACGGTCTCTCGCGCCGGGTCGCGGTAACACTCGGCGAGCGCCCGAGCATAGGCAACTAGGCCTCGCTCTGTCAGCAACTGAGCCTTCCTCTTTCGGTACCGGCAGATTCTCCATACACTCAGGGTTCACCCGACCGTCTGCCGTGAGTAGGAACGATGACCGATACCACCGGAACAACTGAAGAAGCCGCCATCGCGCCAGCCGGCGGCGTCAACGTCGTCTATCTCGGCCCCACCGCACCGCACTGGGATTTTCGCGCTGACTTCGGTGACCGTGAGTTCATGGACGGCTTCCGCACGCGGGCTCAGGCACGTTTGCTGCTTCTTCCTCCGCACGACCCGCAGTTCCGCCGCAACCGCGAGCGGGTAAACCGCGACGCTGAGCGAAGCAATATCCAGATCAACTGGGACCTCGGTTACGACGAAGAAGAGCAGGCCCAGCAGCGCTACCAGCGCTGAGACGCATGGACGCACTCAGCACGGGCCTCGGAGTCGACAAGACCGGGGTGCCGCTGCTCAATCGACACCAGTCCTGGCTTGCGTTCAACGAGCGCGTCCTGGCGCTCACGGCAGACCCGTCCATCCCGCTCCTTGAGCGTCTCAAGTTTCTGTCGATCTGGTCATCGAATCTGGACGAGTTCTTCCAGGTTCGCGTGGCCGGGCTGAAAGCTGACCTCGACGAGGGAGGCGGTTTCAGTCCCGAAGGCAGATCCACGGTGGAGCAACTGCTCAGCGTGCGCGCTGCAGTGGCGGCGCAGTATCGCGACGCTGCAGACTGCTACAAGGCGGTCAAGCGCGAGCTTGTTTCCGAGGGCGTGGCCATTCTGAAGTGGTCGAAGCTCTCTGATCAGGAACGTAAGCAGATGAGCGAAGCATTCATGGAGAGCGTCTTTCCCGTGCTCACTCCGCTCGCAGTTGACCCCGGACACCCCTTTCCCTACATCAGCTCGCTTTCGCTGAGCATTGGTGTGGTCGTGCTCGATCCGCGAACCAGTGGCGAGCGCTTCGCCCGTATCAAGGTTCCCACCGACCTGCTGGGTCGCTACATGCGTGCCGAAGATGGCGAGAGACTGGGCCTTGTCCCCCTCGAACAGGTCATTGGCAACAATCTGCACGCGCTGTTCCCGGGCATGACCATTCTGGAGTGGGCCGCATTCCGTATCACTCGGGATGCGGATCTCTCCATCGGCGATGGGGAAGACGGCACGGACCTGATGGAGGTGATGGAGACACAGCTTGAACGCCGGCGCTTCGGAAACGTGGTGCGGCTCGAGCTCTTTCACAAAACGTCAGCCGCCGTGTCAGCGCTGCTCATCGACGAGATCGGCGTCGCTGAGAACGACGTGTACCACGTCAAAGGTCTGATCGACATGGCCAGCGGCGCGGGCTTTGAAGTACTGGACCGTCCCGATCTACGTGACCGCCGTCAGGAACCAGTGGTGCCCGCTCTCTTCGCCAGTGAGGACGGTCCACGGGATCTGTTCGAGCTTGTGCGCCAGCACGATGTGCTCGTCCACCACCCGTACGTCAGTTTCGACGCATCGGTATTGGAGCTGATTCGCCAGGCCTCCACCGACAGTGAGGTCCAGGCCATCAAACTCACGCTGTATCGCACGGCTGGTGACGGTCGAATCGTCGAGGCGCTGATTCGCGCCGCAGACTCCGGTAAGCAGGTGGCGGTGGTCGTGGAGCTCAAAGCCCGCTTCGACGAACAGAACAATATCGAGTGGGCTCGTCGCCTGGAAAGGGCGGGCGTGCATGTGACCTATGGCGTGGTCGGCCTGAAGGTGCACGGCAAAGCGTTGCTGGTGGTGCGCAACGAGGCCGACGGCATCCGTCGCTATGCGCACCTCGGCACTGGCAACTACAACGCAAAGACCGCTCGCACGTACACCGACTTCGGCCTGTTGACCTGCGACGAGACCATCACCAACGACCTCTCGATGTTGTTCAACTCGCTCACCGGGTTCGGCGTGGCGCCCGAGTACCAGCGCCTCCTGGTTGCCCCGGAACGTCTGCGCTCTCGCCTTCTCGACCAGATTCACAAGCAGGCGGAGCAGGGGAGCCATGGGCGCATCATTGCCAAGATGAACAGCCTCGTTGACGCGGAGGTGGTTCGGGAGCTGTACAAGGCATCGCAGGCGGGGGTGTCCATCGACCTGATTGTGCGAGGCATGTGCACGCTGGTGCCTGGCGTTCCCGGCTTCTCGGACAACATTCGCGTCCGGTCCATTCTTGGCCGCTATCTGGAACACAGCCGCATCTATGTCTTCGGCAGCAGTGACGGCGAGGGGGCGAGTCGCGGTGACGAGACGGGCCGAGAGGTGCTGCACCTGATCGGTTCTGCTGACCTGATGACCCGCAATCTCGACCGGCGGGTGGAGATTCTGGTTCCCGTCGAGGAAGAGTCGCTTCGCAGGCAAATCGACGAGACGCTCGATATTTGCCTGCGGGCAGATCGGCTGACGTGGACGTTGGATCATGAAGGCGATTGGAAGCAGGTGGCAGACACCGGAGCCGTCGATCCGCACCGGAAGCTGTTTGTGCTTGCTGCCGGTGACGAGACTCGCGTCGACCCGAACGAGCTGTCATGAGCCGGGACAGCGCAGAGACTTTCGAGGTTGAAGCAGCCGGAGGTGTCGTTGTCGACGAGCGTGCGAGCAGCATTCGGATCCTGTTGGTGCACCGGCCCCGCTATGACGACTGGTCACTCCCCAAGGGAAAGCTCGACAAGGGTGAAACAGCGCGGGCCGCCGCAAAGCGAGAAGTCTGGGAAGAGACCGGCTTCAAGTGCCGACTCAAAGAGAAGCTGCCCGAAGTGCACTACATCGACCATCTCGGGCGCCGCAAAAGGGTTCGCTACTGGCTCATGGAGACAAAGCGCTCTCCCAAAAAGGTTGCATTCGAGCCCAATGACGAAGTGGACCGCATCCGGTGGGTCAAGCCGAGCAAGGCCCGCCGGCTGTTGACCTATCGACGCGATGTCGGGGTCCTGAAGGACGCATTGCGAATTCTGGAGTTCCATCGTTGAAACTGGGCGGCGCTGAAAGTTGGGCGGCGTTGAAAGTTGGGCGGCCGTTTACCTGCCGTTCACCTGATTGGTCCTTTGGCGTCAGGTGGGTTCCTTACGTTTGAACTGCAATGAAAAACGCAGAGAAAAACCCCAAGAGGACCCTCACCCCAATGAATCTCATGAATTCCCGCCAGCACCTCGTCGCAATTTTGGCCGTGCTCGCTCTGTTCGCATCTGCCTGCGGCGGCGGTAGCAGTGCCACAGGCACCGCAACCGGAGCCACTGACACCGCAGCCGGATCTGCGGATTCCGGCCTCACCGGCACTGTGAATGTGTCTGGATCCTCCACCGTCGAGCCCATCTCGGCGCGAGTTAAGGAACTTTTCAACGCCAATGTCGCCGACGGCGTGGACATCACCGTGAACGGCCCGGGTACCTCCTCGGGCTTCAAGGAGTTCTGCCCCGGTAACACTGACATCAACGACGCTTCCCGTCCCATCAAGGACGCAGAAGCAGAGTCCTGTGTTCCTCACGTGGAACTCAGGGTCGCCTTCGACGGCATCGCCGTCATGGTGCACCCGAGCAACCCGCTCGAGTGCGTGAACATGAACGATCTCTACGCTCTTTCCGGCCCCGAATCTGAGGGCAACACGTGGGAAGGTGCCGCCGCGTTCGCTGCCGAACTCGGGTCAGGGACCACCGGGTGGCCGTCCGGTGAGGTCAATGTCATCGCGCCGGGAACAGAATCCGGAACCTACGGCTCCTTCATTGAGATCGTGCTCGAAGACAACTCCGAAGAACGCGCCGAGGCTGGCGAGTACACGCCGACAGCCGATGAGAACGGCGACGACGTCCTCATTCGCACCGACTACGCCGGTCAGGCCAATGACACCGTCATCCTCCAGGGCATTGGTGGAACGCCGGAAGCCTTCGGTTGGGTTGGCTTCGCCTTTGCAGAAGCCGCTGGCGACAGCGTCAAGGTCCTCGCTGTCGAGAACGAGGCCGGTGACTGTGTGAAGCCCTCGATCGAAACGATCGCTGACGGCTCCTATCCGGTCAGCCGCTCCCTTTACATCTACGTGAACACGGACAAGGTCGCCACCAATCCGGCCCTTGTCTCGTATGTGGACTACTACCTCGGCGGCGGTTACGAAGACTCCGTGCTCAACGCTTTCGACGACGGCGCCGGCTACGTGACGCTCCCTGCTGACATCAAGGCAGAGACTGACGCAGCCTGGGCCGCAGCGAAGGGCTGACAGACCCACCACCGATAACCAGGGTGAGGCGGCGCCGGGTTTCCAGCGCCGCCTTCACCCACCTTTTGATCACCATCTGATCACCATCTGTTCACCAGCGCCTGAGGAGTTTCATGTCCATGATCGACACAGTGGGGCCACCCGCTTCAGGCAGCCCAATCAGCCTGGCTGACCTGCAGGGCTCGAAGGCTCGTCACCGTCGTGAAGGGCTCGTGAAGTTTCTGCTGTGGGCATGCGCCGCTGTCTCGTTGCTGATCAGTTTCGCCATCGTTGCCTCGTTGGTTGGTGAGGCATGGGTGTTTCTCAGCGGTGTCGAGGCTGATTGGTTGAGCGGTTCGAAGTGGGCTCCGGCTCTCAATGAGTACGACCTCAAGACGCCGCTCGTCGGTTCTCTCGTTGTCACTGGCATCGCCATGCTCGTTGCCATCCCCATCGGGCTGACCTCGGCCATGTACCTCAGCGAGTACGCACAACCAGCGGTGCGGAAAGTCATCAAGCCGACTCTGGAGATCCTTGCAGGCATTCCCTCGGTTGTGCTCGGTTTCTTCGCCCTGCAGTGGATCGCTCCGAACATCGTGCAGCGGCTTTCGTCGGGGGCCAGCCTGTTCTCGTATCTCGCAGCTGGCCTTGGCGTCGGCGTGCTCACCATCCCCCTGATTGCCTCGATCACCGAGGACGCACTCTCCTCAGTGCCGGATGCTCTCCGCCAGGCTTCGGCCGGCATTGGAGCGAAGAAGGTCACCACCACATTGCGGGTTGTGCTTCCGGCTGCGGTTTCCGGCATCGTTGCGGCAATGATCATCGGCATTTCGCGGGCCATCGGCGAGACCATGGTGGTCTTCATCGCTGCTGGCGGTGGAGGAAATCAGAACCCGTTCAATGCGTCGGTGTTTGAAGCAGGAACCACCATGACCGCGGCAATGGCCACGACGGCCACGGTGCCTTCAGACCGGCTGGCCGGCGGTGTCTCTGAGGAAAGCCTTTACTTCCTCGGTTTGTTGCTCTTCCTCATCACGCTCTCGCTCAACCTTGTTGCCGACCGGTTCGTGCGCCGAGTGCGCACGGCCTATTAGGAGCCAGTCATGGCACTTTCCACGGTTGGACAAACTGGCGCTGTCACCGCTCGACGTACCGTTGAAGCTCAGCTTCGTGGTCGACGTTTTGATCCAGCCGGCATCTTGTTGAAGCTTGCGTTGGCCCTTGGTATCGGTCTGGCAATTCTCTCGCTCATCGTGCTCCTCATAGACGTGGTCGTGCCCGGTGTGGCCCACCTCAGTGAACGAGGCTGGTGGGGCTTTGTCTCTGAAGGCGACACCACCCGCGCCGGCAGCACGGGCGTGTTCAAAGCGCTGCGTGGAACGTTCTGGATTGGCGTGTTCGTCATTTGTCTGGCCTTCCCCATCGGCATCGGTGCAGCCATCTATCTCGAGGAGTATGCGAAGAAGGGGAGCAAGCTCTCCAGCTTCATCGAGCTGAACATTCGCAACCTGGCGGGCGTTCCTTCGGTGGTGTACGGCATACTCGGACTGTTCGTCTTCGTTGAGTTCTTCGACGGCTTCGCCGGTGACGCAGCCGTGCACCGCGGGCGCACCGTCATGGCCGCCGGCGCCACCCTCGCCGTGCTCGTGCTGCCTATCATCATCATCACCGCTTCTGAGGCCCTTCGAGCCGTGCCCCAGGCTCTGCGTGAGGCGGGCTATGGCGTGGGCGCAACGCAATGGGAAGTCACCAGGCATCACGTTCTTCCCTATGCCGCACCCGGCATTCTCACTGGCACGCTGTTGTCCCTGGCCCGAGCCCTCGGCGAAGCAGCACCACTGATTGTTGTTGGCGGCGTCCTCGGATCTCCGGGCTCTCGAGCCGGGCTGTTCGATCTCAGTCAGCTCGGTGAGGGTTTCACCGCCATGCCCCTCGAGATCGCTCGATTGACCCAGAAGGGCACTATCGGGTCATGGAGCGACGCAGCTTCGGCGGCAATCGTCATCCTGTTGATCGTGGTGCTGGCAGCCAACGCGGTCGCCATCTTCGCCCGTGGCTATTTCGAGAAGAAGCGGGGCTGAGAGGTTATGCGAATCGGAACAACGACAGAGAAGACACAGGATGCGAGAGCGAACACGTCGGGATCGGGCACAATGAGCACTGTGAAAGAGAACGAAGATCAGATCGTGGTCTCAGATGTCGACGCCGACGGGGACGGTGTAGCTGGTCTGCCTGCGCCCGTTGTTCACCCCGAAAGCAGTGGAGCGGGTGAGCTCGTTGGTGCTCCCACAGTCCTGCAGGCGACCGATGTCTCGGTGCATTACGGCGATTTCCTGGCCGTGCGCGACGTCAACATGGCGGTACCGGAGAAAAGCATCACCGCAATGATTGGTCCATCCGGATGTGGCAAGAGCACCATGCTTCGCACCTTCAACCGCATGAACGATCTCATTCCGTCGGCCCGCGTGAGCGGCACGGTGGCGTACCACGGCGTGGACCTTTACGACGGCCGCATTGACCCGGTTGAAGTACGTCGCCGCATTGGCATGGTCTTCCAAAAGCCGAACCCGTTCCCGAAGTCCATCTTTGACAACGTGGCCTACGGTCCGCGCATTGCCGGCACCCGGAAGAAGAGCGAACTGAACGACATTGTCGAACAGTCCCTCATCAAGGCGGCAATCTGGGACGAGGTGAAGGACCGCTTGAAAACGTCCGCCACCGGCATGTCCGGTGGTCAGCAGCAGCGACTCTGTATCGCGCGCGCAATTGCCAGCAGTCCAGACGTGCTGCTGATGGACGAACCCTGCTCCGCGCTTGACCCCATCGCCACGGGACGCATTGAAGAGCTGATGCAGGAGCTCAAGGACGAGTACACCATTGTGATCGTCACGCACAACATGCAACAGGCCGCCCGCGTCAGCGATGGCACGGCCTTCTTCAATGCAGAAGTCGACCCCGTCTCATCACAACGCACGGGCGAGCTTGTGGAGTACTCCTCGACCGTCAAAATCTTCTCAAACCCGGACGACGAACGCACGGAGAACTACATCACCGGCCGATTCGGCTGAAGCAGGGAGCAACAATGTCAGAGCAACTGCGGAAGTCATTTCACGGCGATCTCGATTCGATTACAGACACCGTGCTGCAAATGATCGCGATTGTCACGGAGTCCATTGGCCGCGGCACAGAAGTGCTGTTGAACAATGACCTCAAGGGCGCCCAGGAGATGATCGACGATGACGACATCCTGGATGCGCTGTCGGTCCAGCTGGAGGAGCAGTGCTATCAGCTGCTCGCGCTGCAGTCTCCAATGGCCAGCGATCTGCGCATGATCGTCGCCGCGCTTGCGGTGAATGCTGATATCGAGCGTTCCGGCGACCTCGTCACCAACATCGTGAAAGCGACACGTCGTCTGTACGGCAACGAGTATCACCCGAAGCTGCGCGGATTGGTGACGAAGATGAGCCTTGAAGCTCAGCGCATGTTCCGCCTCGCAGGTGAGGCGTACGCTTCCGGTGACGTCGGTCTTGCTGCTGCTCTGGACGACATTGATGATCGCCTCGATGATCTCAACGTCGAGAATGTGCAGACGGTCTTCGAGGCGCACGGCAACGAAGAAATTGATCTGCAGGCCGCGGTGCAGTTGGCCCTGATTGGACGCTTCTACGAACGCATCGGCGATCACGCCGTGAACGTCGGCGAGCGGATCCAGTACATGGTGACCGGTTGGATGCCGGAACACACAGGCGCAGCTCGTGCCTCTGCCCGCAAGCAGGCCGCCAATGTTCCGTCTGCTGCTGCTGCGACCGAGCCGGCGCCGATCGCCGTGGAAGGCGAAGCATGATGGCTGATGCAAACGGGGCAGGCGACCTGCGTTCCGATTGGATCCTTGTAACCAACGACGACGGTATTGACGCAGTGGGTATCCAGATACTGGCTCGCACGCTGACAGCCGCCGGCTATGAGGTCCGGATTTTCGCCCCGGACGAAAACTACAGCGGCGCTGGCGCATCACTCGGCTCGCTTGCGAAGCGCGAGCCGGTGGCCAACGAAGAGCGCGAGTTGCCCGGCCTTGCTGGTGTTCGTGCCGTCGCTGTGGGCGCTCCGCCTGCCGGCTGCGTGATGCTCGGACTTCGCGGTGCCTTCACCGACAAAGACGATCTGCCGGCTCTTGTGGTCTCCGGCATCAATGAAGGAGCCAACTCGGGACGCGCCGTGATCTTCTCCGGCACCATCGGCGCGGCCATGACGGCCACCGTGCTGGGCACTCCGGGTATCGCCGTGAGCCTGGCCCACGAGCAGGATCATGACGGCCTACGCGATGAAGACTACGAACGCGCCGCCGTGCTCACTGTTGATCTGATGCGGGCCGTTCTGTCCGAAGGCGCCCCGAAAGCGCGAACGTACAACCTGAACGTGCCGAGTCGCCGAGGCGGCGAGGTTCAAGGCATTGCAGCAGCGCATCCGGCTGCCTTCGGCGCCGTGCAGACCCTTGTGCGGTTGAGTCCTGAAGGCGACATTGAGACCGAAATGGTGCGCATCGACTCCGAGGTCGATCCCACCAGCGATACCGCCCGTCTTCGTGAACGGTGGGCGACGGTCTCGGTCCTTGATCGGCCTGAATCCTTCGACGCGACGTCGATTGTCGCAGCGATGGTCGAACAGCAGTCATGACCCTTGTCATCGGCGTCCTTCTCGGCGCTGGTGCAATGATCGCGGCCGCAGCGGTGTGGCTTCGCACCCAGGTGATCAAGCCGCTCGACCACGCGCTGCAACGCCCGTCTTCGGCGGTCTTCGATCTTTCCCCATTTCAACGCATCGCTGACGTTCGACGACAGCTCACAACAAAGCACCAACGCCAGGCCGCCGAACAGGAGGTCGCTCGACGTATCGAAACGGCGTTGATGCGCCTCCACCAGGGCGTGGTGATCTGGGATGCCAACGGTGAGGAATCTGTTCGGAATGAACTGGCGGCGAATCACCTGGCCGATCCCTTTACCGGCTCGCTTCTGAGGCCGCACATCGATGAACTCATGGGACGAGCTCTCCGTGGAATCCCGGTCGACGAGGAAGTTGACATCTTCGGCCCGCCCGCTCGCAGCTTCTTCGTGAACGCACATCCTCTGAGCGCTCCGGACGGTGATGGAGGGACGCAATTCATCGGCGCGATGGCCGTCATCGAGGACGTAAGCGAGATCCAGCGTCTGCAGGGCATGCGCCGAGACTTCGTGGCGAATCTGAGTCATGAACTCCGGACGCCCATCGGCGCAATCAGTCTCCTGTCAGAGACCGTCTCCATGGAGCGCGACCCCGAAGTCGTCAAACGCCTCACTGGTCGACTGGTCGATGAATCGAACCGACTGGCCACCGTCATCGACGATCTCCTGGCGCTCAGTCACCTTGAGCACGACCAGCAGCCCCCGCACGAGCACGTGCTGGTCCAACCGCTCATCGAAGACGCACTCAAACGGGTTGGCGTCGCTGCAATCGCTCGCGGTGTGCGCATGCACACGGAGGTGCCCTCGGACCATTTGAAGATGGAAGGGGACCCGCAACAGCTTTTGTCAGCCATAACGAACCTTCTCGAGAACGCTATCAAGTACTCGGAGGTCGATGGTGATGTCACGGTTGCGGCGGTGCAGTTGGATGGTGCGGTGCAGATCTCGGTGAAAGACGCAGGGATCGGTATCCCAGCCCCGGACCAGGATCGGATCTTTGAGCGTTTCTACCGTGTTGACCGTTCTCGCCGAAGTGGCACCGGAGGCACCGGCCTTGGTCTGTCCATCGTGCGCCACGTGGCGCTGAACCACGGTGGCACCGTTGGGGTCACATCCACCGAGGGAGAAGGCTCCACGTTCACGCTCACCTTTCCCGAGAACGCCTGAGCGGCTGCCATGAATGCTGAAGTCACAAAGCCGGTCAAGGTTCTGATCGTTGAGGATGAGGAGTCGTTCCTCGATGCGCTGCGCGTCTCGCTGGCGCGGGAAGGCTTCGCTATCGATGTCGCCCGGGACGGTCGGGAGGCGCTGCAGCGCTTTGACGCAGCGTCGCCGGACATCGTGTTGCTCGATGTGATGTTGCCGAAGCTGTCGGGCATCGACGTGTGCCGTGAGATCCGCACCAAGTCGAGCGTCCCGATCATCATGGTCACTGCCAGGGGCGAGGAGATTGACACGGTGGTCGGGCTCGAGGTCGGAGCCGATGACTATGTCACGAAGCCGTACCGAATCCGAGAACTGGTGGCCCGCATGCGCGCACTTCTTCGCCGCTCTTCGGCCGCCGCTGACGAGGCTCCGAACGGGTTGCCAGATGGACGACTGGAACTTGGCGATGTCCTCATCGACATGAACAGCCACGAGGTTGTGGTGCGAGGCGAGGTTGTTCCCTTGCCGCTCAAGGAGTTCGATCTCCTTGCCGCGCTCGGCGAACACGCGGGCCATGTGTTGACTCGCGATCAGCTGATCAGCCGGGTGTGGGGTGACGATTATGTGGGCGACACCAAGACGCTGGACGTGCACATCAAACGCCTCCGCTCCAAAATCGAGACTGACCCGTCATCGCCATCGCGTATCGTCACCATCCGCGGTCTCGGCTACAGGCTCGTTCCTGCAACCTGAGTCTCAACCTGGCTGGTTCTGTTGCAGGATCTGCGGCTGGTCACTGACAGCTCGAACCACGGCGCCCCCAGACTGTCACCGCGGCAATCTACGATGAAGCCGTGACTGACATGGACACTCCCGGCAAGCACGAGGAGGAACTGTACGAAGACGAACCGCTGACGGTTTCTGGCGTGTGGGCAGTCACTCCGTTCATCCGTCTGGCCCGCGTGCATGCGGGAAATTCTGCAGCGGATGCGATGATCGCCGTCGCTCTCGCCGGCTCGCTCTTTTTCTCCATCGACCCGGACGCCGCCCGCTGGAGAGTGCTGCTGTACCTCCTTCTCACCATTGCGCCCTTTGCCATCGTCGGACCCTTCATTGGACCAGCCATCGACAAGGCCCCCGGCGGTCGTCGCGCCACGGTCATTGCCATCATGGGGTTGCGCGCCGTTGCCGCCGCATTGATGATTCCCTACATCGACAGTCTGCTGTTGTTTCCAGTTGCGTTCGTCAACCTCGTTCTGGGCAAAAGCTACGCAATTGCGAAGGCATCCATCGTCCCCACCACGGTGGTTGAGCAGTCAGAACTGGTGGGCAAGAACTCCCGGCTGGCCGTGCTCACCGGAGTCGCAGGGTTTGTGGGCGCCGCGCCTGCGCTCGCCGCGCAGGCGTTGTTCAGCTCCAAGATCGCACTCGGCTTCGCGGCGTTTACCTATCTCGTGGCCTTTGTCCTGGCATTCAAATTGCCGAGCGCGTCGGAGACCGCAGCAGCCTGGCGTGAGGAACGTGAGGAATCGTTCGAACCCAGTGGCACGCGTGCCGCCACTGCGGGTGCGACTTCGGGTGTGAGTGCGGGTGTCACCGCTGGCATCACCCTTTCCGGTTCCGCCATGGCGGTCATGCGCGGCGTAGTCGGTTTCATGACGTTCATGATCGCCTTCGGCTTTCGGGGCGGAACCGATGAACTGGATCTTTCGGGTATGGGTTCAGCTGTTGGCGCCGGCATTCGTGATGCGCTCGGTTTTGCGGTGGATGACGGATCGGTTCCTGCCTGGAAGCTCGGCATCATTCTCGCCTGCAGTGCCGCTGGTTCTCTGGCCGGCTCCATCCTCGCTCCGCGGCTGCGGGAGCGCACTCACGAGGAGAATCTGCTGCTCGGAGGGCTGGCAGCCATGACGCTGGTGGGCCTGCTCGCCGTGTGGACAGGCGGGTTGCAGGGCGCCGCCATTCTCGCGCTGGTCGTCGGGTTCAGTGCCTCGGCGGCCAAGGTCGCGTTCGATGCAATCGTGCAACGTGACGCCCGGGAAGCCGACTACGGCGCGTTCTTCGCACGCTTCGAGACTCGCTTTCAAATTGCCTGGGTGATCGGCGCTCTGGTGCCCGTCGTACTGCGCATTCCGCCTCGTCTCGGCTACTTCATTCTTGCGCTCGCTGCGGCGCTGGCGGGGGCGTCGTTCCTTATCGGCATGCGCACTCTGGCTGACGGCGATGGCAACCGCCCCACCGGTCGCTCCGCAGGCACCCGCGTGGGTTTGCGTCGTCCACCCAGAGCGGCCAGAGACGTGAGTCAGGCAATCGAGCACCCCGGACCACTCGATGAACCCGAACCACCCGCCTGGCTCGACAGCCCCGCCCCGAACCCACCACAGCCAACGTCCGCACCGCCCCCATCTCAACCGTCTCGCCAGGGACGCGCCACACCGCCCATGTGGGACGACCACCGTTAAAGCCCGGTGTCAGACACTGTTCGATTCGGGGACACTGTTCGATTCGGTGACACTGTTCGATTCGGTGACACTGTTCGATTTGTGCCGAGGCGGTCACTGTTCGATTCGGGGACACTGTTCGATTCGGTGACACTGTTCGATTCGGGGAAACCTGGTGTTCGTTGCTCAGGAATTGAGTTCCAGGTCAGTGCGAGCGATCCACAAACCGGGCGCATCAACCTCAGCCGGGGTGGGTAGCTGATCTTCTGAGTCCCACAGGCGCGCCAGGCGATCGGCCCCGGAGCGTTCGATCACGCCGGCCACGAAGGCCTGCCCCCGCTCGTAGCAGGCCTGGTCAACTTCAAGGCCGAGCATGCGCGCCACAAATCGGTCTGATGGGTTTGCGGTGACACGACGGCGACGGAGTGCTTCGGACAGCATGTTGTAGCTGCCGATGTACGAACTGCCGATACTGTCCATCACCCAGTCGACCCAGCCTTCAATGGTGGCGGCGAGTGCGGCGATGTACGGCAGAATCTCGCGCTGTTCGTCAGATTGCATGACGCCCATGATGGCCTCAGGGTCAGCCATCGCTTCCTGCATTGACTCCATGGAGGATGGGTTCATCATGTCGAACTGGCCGAAACGTTCTTCGATGGCCCGCGGATCGGGTCGGAAGTTGCGGGCGTAATCACCGAGCAGGCGGACGAGTCGTTCCCTCACATGGGGAACACGCAACACCGCGTGATGAGCGAGTTCGTGGAGGCACACCCAGAGGCGCATGTCATCGGTGGGGACGGACCATTCCTCGGTAAAGGCTTCCAGGTTCGAATGCACCACGAGCAGCTCGTTGGTTGCTTCGCGGGGGATGGGAAGGTCATATCCCCCGAGGCTGCGTTGAGCGAGGTGACCAACCATTGAGCCCGCCGTCAGCGACAACATGAGTGGTCCCATCATCTTCATGACGTTCGCGATCATGGCCTGCTGGGGGTCGGCGATATCCACCGGAAGGTCATCGGTCTCGTTGGTGACGAGATCTCCGAGATTGGTGCCGAGGGTTTCGAGCAGTGGACGGTACGCGTCGATGGTGGACGATGCCCACTCGGCGCGGGTGGCGGGACGAATGGAGATGGTCCCGTCGTCACTGAGCACCAGGCCGGTGAGTTGCGTGATCTGCAGCTCGGCAACCCGGGTCAGCTGCTCGTAGGCGATGCGATCTCCCGGGTCTACGTTGTCCTCGCCCTCGAGGCCGTTCGCTATGGAGCCGGCAATCTGCTTGGCGATGTCCCAACTGCTCCCTGAACGCCCGGAGAACATCTTGGAGAAGTCTCCGAGCATGGAGAAGGCCTGCATGGGATCGAAGTTGAAATCTTCGCCGTCAAAGGGGTCTTCAGAGCTCACAAGGGCATCGTAGAGTCCTCGAGAGGTTTACCGGGCGTTGATGATTCGAAAGGACGGCCCTGCACATGCGCATTGTGATCACGGGAATCTGCGGGTCGGTTGGGCGACGCGTTACAAGCCATCTGGCGGCCCGGGACGATGTGTCGCTCGTCGGCGTTGACGTGAAGGCGCCGACAGGGATGGACGAGATGCCCATCGAGATGCATGTGGGAGATCTCCGAACAATGGATCTCTCCGACGCCCTCAACAAGGCCGACGTCGTCGTGCACCTCGCCTCGGCGTTCGTGCCGTCCCGGGACTTCACGGACGTTGGCCCGCTCGACACTGCGGCAACGCAGGCAGTGTTGAACGCCGCGGCGAAAGCAGGCGTGGCGCATCTTGTCCTGCTTTCGAGTGCAATGGTCTACGGCGCATGGCCGAACAATCCTCTCCCGCTTACTGAACAGGCGCCTACTCGTCCGAACCCGGGTTTCTCCTTCGCCGTGCACAAGCTCAAGATTGAGGAGCTGGGTGAGGCGTGGCGCCGTCGAACGGCAGGAGGTTCGTTGACAGTGCTGCGGCCCACGACGGCGCTTGCCTCGGGAGACTCAAGTTGGGTGGCGCGCACCATGCGGATTGCGGCCGGGCTTGCGGCGGACAACGCTCCGCCGCTGCAGTTTCTGCATCTCGACGATCTGGCTGCTGCTGTGTGCCTCGCTGCCGAGCAACGGTTGGAAGGCATCTTCAATGTTGCGCCGGATGGATGGGCGAGCGGTGAGGAGGTGCGGCAACTGACCGGACGTCTCCCCCGACTTCGGCTTCCCACGAACGTCGCAGGCAATCTTGCCGAAGCTGGTTGGCGTCATCGCGTTGCGCCGACGCCGCCGGGGATTGTGCCCTACACATCCCAGCCGTGGGTGGTTGCGAACGATCGCCTCCGCGCTGCGGGATGGGAGCCCGGGTACTCAAACGTCGAGGCCTATGTGGTGGGCCACACGGCACGTCCATGGGCGATGATCAGCGCCAAGCGCCGTCAGGAGCTGGCGCTCGGTGTCGCAGGCGGAGCAATGGCCGTCGGTATCGGCGTGGCCAGTGTTGTGTCGCGCCGTTGGCGTCGCTGAGCTAATCAGCGACGGCGCCGAGGCGAACCACCAAGGAGTGCGTTTCGAGGTCTCGGGAGAACTGCACCGAGACATCGTCGCCCGGGGCGAATCCGCGCAGGGCCGACACGAGGTCGTCCATGGACGTTACGGGCATTCCGTCGACGCCCGAGATGAGGTCGCCGGTTCGGATCCCGCCCTGCTCTGCTGGTCCTCCGGCGACGATTGATTCCACGAACGCGCCCTGGGGGCCGTCCACGCCGTAAATTCCGAGCCACGCGTGATTGGCCTCTCCAAAGTTCAAAATCTCGTTGGCCACTCGATCAGCCAGGTCGATGGGCAGAACGTGCGCGGCCACTTTGTCCGAATCTGCTACTTGTCCGGTGGCCATGCCAATGACCACGCCCAAGTCGTCAAAGATGGCAGCGCCGGGAAGAGTGGTGTTGGGAGCGAGGGTGGTTTCGAGCAGACCGTGAACTTCAAGCCCGGGTGCAACTTCGGCGTTGTCCCGAACCTTTTTTACCCGTCCAATGCGCACCGCGGTGTCGTCGTCGACCTCCGCTATCAGCGCGTACTGGCCGGCCTGTACCTGTTGATCGGTTGCCATATCCGGAGCCTCGATGCTGGCGTCGATACGAATGATGGCAACGTCGGTAAGGTCGTCGAGTCCAACGACCGAGGCACTGAAGCGTCCTTCACATGTCCACACCAGAATGTGGCTTGCTCCTTCGATGAGGACCGCGCTGGTCAGAATGTTGCCGTTGCCGTCAAGGGCAATGCCGGCTCCCTGAATGGTTGTGCCCCCTGATACTGCCTCGATACGGGCAAGACCCGGTGCAACCCTTGCCCGCGCTGCATCGGTCCATTCCAAGTTCGCCGGACCGGCAACCTGGTTGCCGATGCTGGAGATCGCCGATGAGCTGACTACGCCGAGACTGTCCTGTGCGTCCGCAGCCCGTTCGCCATCTGCAATCAGACGAATACCGCCCAATACAAGCACGCCAACCAGAGCTGTGGTGGCCAGGGCGAAGATCGCCTGGCGACTGCCCACCGGTCGACTGCCCGACCGCGTTGTCGTTGTGGTCCGCACTCTGAGCTGAGAGATATCCGAGTGCTGTTTGTTCGGCTGCCGTGTACCTGGCTGGCCTGGTTCAATCCCCTGTGCCGGGTCGCCTGGGTGGTCGGCTGCTGCTGCGCGCGCAGCGGCGGCTGCCTCGGCCGGATGGACCCAGGACCGCTCATGAGGAGGCGGGACCTGCGAGTAGGTCTCTTCGTCATCGTCGCCATCATCGAAGTCCGCGGCGGACTCGGCGTCAACGGCGTCAATCGCTTCGAACTCGCCGCTGAGATCGGACGCGTCGTCGTCGGCTGCAAACCTGCGCATCCATTCAGCCCACTCGGGTCCCTCGTCATCGAGGGGGTTGTACTCCGGCACGGGGAGAATCGTAGTTTTCCAACTGCGCAATGTGCCCGCGCCCCTCAGTGAGGAGGCGTTGCCGCGTACGATAGTCGTGTTGAAAGATTGTGCCCTCCTCCGTTTGGCTGCCATTTTCCGGCCCGCGTTCGGCCGTCTTGTCGCGCCAGTGCTCGCGTTCGGGGTAGCGGTGGTTTTCACGGTTCTTGCACTCGCAGTTTTTCCCGGTGCAGCCGCAGCTGAGGATGACCTGATCATCGATTCAGAGACGGTGTTTCTTCCCGAACCAGAAACTGGGCGCCTGCTTGTCGAGCACAGCTTTGATCTGCTCAATGACCGGCCACAACTGGTTCGTGAGGAGGAGGTTGAAGACTTTTTCTTCACGTCGTTCGCGTTCTATCTGCTCGCCGACGCACAGGATCTGACCGTGACGACGCCGCTGTTCGGTCGCAATATCGCCCTGGAGGTGGAGCGCGTCGCTGTCGAGGGCTCGCCTGGAATTCAAGTCGCAACCGTAAAGCTGGCCGATCGACTCGGCTTCGAAGAGCGGAGCCGTATCGAGGTGACCTATGTGGTGCAGAGCGGCGAGGCGCGATCCGATGATCCGGTTCGCATAACTGATTCGTACATTGCCTTTCCGGTTTACGCCTGCTGCGACCCGGGTCGGACCAAGCTGCGCATCGAGGTACCGCTCCGCTTCTCGCTTGATGTGAAAGGCGACGACACCGAGTTCGAGTTTGACCAGACGGAGGACACGCGAATACTCACGCGATCCGATATTGACGAACCCACGATGTTCAACGCTTTCATCTTCGGTCGAGACGACGCCGAGCTCACCGTGTCCTCGGTCGAGATCGACGGTGATCGAATTCAGATCGAAGCGTGGCCCGACGACCACGAGTGGGCGAGCTTTGTGCGCGATGCCGTCCTCGAGTTCGTTCCCCGCCTTGAAGACGAGATCGATCTGCCGTGGCCCCAGGGTGACGAGCTGCGCATTGTCGAGACAACCACGCCGTATCTCTTCGGGTACGCCGGCTGGTATCGGCATCAGGACGACGTCATCGAGGTGGGAGAGAGTCTCGATGAAGCGATCCTGGCTCACGAACTGACCCACGCCTGGTTCAGTGATGAGCTCTTCAACTCGCGGTGGATCAATGAAGGGCTGGCCGAGTTCTTCACCGGCCAGGTCATGGGTGTTCCACAGCTGCAGAAACCACAGCGCAGCAGCTTCTTCGCGCAACCCTTGAGCGAATGGACCCGCCCAACCGGTGTGTCTTCGCCATTTCAGGACAGCCGGGAACAGTACGGGTACGCCGCGTCACGGTTGGTCATCGAGACCGTCGTCGATGAAATTGGTCGGGACGGGTTGGGGGCGGTGCTCGATGCCAACAGCAGCGGTGAGATCTCGTTCCGCGCCGGCGACCTGGTTGAGACCGATGCTGAGGCGTGGCGGTCATGGCAACGATTCATGGACCTCGTGCAGGAACGCGGCGGCTGGGAGGATGTGGACGAGTTGTTTGAAGAATGGGTCGCCACGCCGGAGCAGGCCGCAACAATCACCGTGCGAAGGGAAACGCATCGGCTCTTCGATGAGTTCGAGCAGGAAACCGTGGCGTGGCCTGCGCCCGTCGGCCTTCGATCCGCCCTCACGTTGTGGTCCTTTGATGAGGCCGTCTCGTTGATGGCCTTTGCTCGCCCCGTCTACGCGGCCGGTGCTGAACTGGGGCGCGAGTCCGTGCGGTTGGACCTGCCAGTGCCAGATCGCATTCAGAATGCCTACGCCGCATCCACATCGGCGGAGGATTTCGCAAACGTCGAGATGTTGATCGAGCAGCAGCGGGTGACGCTGTCTGAGATCACGGAGATCGCCGCCCTGGTGGAGGCTCCCCGCAGTGTGCTTGATCGCCTGGGATTGCGCGGCACCGACCAGGTCGCGCAGATGGACAAATTGCGTGCCGCCTACGTTGTCGATGACACCGACCGCATGAACGAAATCGCCGCCGAGATTCGGGCAACGAACGACAATGCCCGCTCCGACGGACTGCGGACGCTGGTAATTGCCGGACTCGCGCTGCTTGTTTTTTTGTCGCTGGCGAGCCTGTGGATCGGTTCAAAACGAGGGAGCGGGCCAGGCCGGCGAACCGGTCCACAGGGCGAGGCCGTACGATGGAGCGGTGGCTGATCACGATGATGCTGAGATCCGGGTGGCTGGAAGCAACGCGCAAGACCGTCACTTCGTGACCGGGCGTTCCCTCAGTGCCCCTGCCGACGGCAACACCTGGGTTGGCCTTTCCGACGCTGAGCTCCCCGTGGGCGACGCTTTTGCGTGGGCGCACCAAGCGAACTGCGGCGCTGTAGTGCTGTTCAGCGGGACAGCGCGAGATCATTCTGCCGGTCGTGATGAAGTGGAAGTCCTTGAGTACGAGGCGTACGAATCCCAGGTCGAGCCTCGGCTGCGCACGTTGGCTGATGATGCCCGCGTGCGCTGGCCCGACGTGGAACGCATTGCCATGCTGCACCGAATAGGTCGCCTCGAAGTGGGCGAATCAGCTGTAGTCGTGGTGGTGTCCTCACCGCACCGGCCGGAAGCTTTCATGGCCGGACGGTTCTGTATTGATGCCCTCAAGGCGACCATCCCCATTTGGAAACGCGAGAAGTGGAAGGCAGGCGACAGTTGGGGACTGGAAGCTCAGCACATCATCGACACCGAAGACCTGTCAACTGCTGAGGTTCAGCCCGATGGCTCGGTTATCCTCACGCCGAATCCAAAGCCATGACCACGCTCTATTTTCTCGCCATTCCCTTCGCCCTGCTCCTGATTGTGGGTTTCGTCGTTTTGCTGTTCCGTGAGCGCAAGCCCGACGAACTGGACATCTCGATCCTGACTTTCAACTCCGAGATGGGTGCTCTTGCTCCGCCCGGAAGTTCCGCCCGCAATCGCGATCCGCTTCGTCCGGCCGGATATCCGCATCACCGCGATCCCACGCTGCCCCTCGATGTGCTGCTGGCCAAAGATGAAGAAGCCGCCCGCCAGTCCCGCCTCAGCGGCGGAGACTAGGAAACCGACCCCTGGCACGCGACCTCGCAATCGATCTCGGTACGGCCAACACGCTGGTCTACGCGAAAGGCAAGGGCATCGTTTTGAACGAGCCCTCCGTGATCGCGCTCAACAAGAACACCGGTGATGTCCTCGCAATGGGCCATGAGGCATGGCAGATGATTGGCCGCACGCCGAGCTACATCGTTGCCGTTCGCCCACTGCGCAAGGGTGCCATCACGGACTTCGACGTGACGCAGCGCATGATCCGTCTGCTGCTGCAGCGAGTTGGCGTCAACCGCTTCAACCGGCCCCGGGTCGTTATCTGCGTGCCGTCTGCCATCACCGCGGTCGAGCGCCGGGCCGTGATCGAGGCTGCCCGTCGAGCTGGCGCTGCCGATGCGCAGCTGATTGAGCAGCCGCTCGCTGCCGCCATTGGCGCCGGCCTTCCCATCAACGAACCCATTGGCTCGATGGTTGTGGATATCGGCGGCGGCACCTCTGAGACGGCGCTCATCTCGATGGGCGGCGTGGTCGCGCTCGAAGCCGTGCGCGTTGGGTCCTTCGACATTGACGCAGCCATCCAGGCCTACGTTCGACGCGAACATGGCATTGCCATAGGCGAGCGCACCGCAGAAGAGATCAAGGTGGTTATCGGCTCTGCTGCCTACACCGAAGGGGAGGTGCGAGCAGAGGTTCGGGGACGTCAGCTGATGACCGGTCTGCCCGAGAACATCGTGATGGATCCCGGTGAGATACGTTCGGCCATCGATGAGACGGTCACCTCGGTGGTCGACTCGGTGCTCTCCTGTCTTGCTCAGGCTCCGCCGGAACTTTCCCAGGACCTCATCGTGCGCGGCATCCATCTGGTTGGCGGCGGAGCGTTGCTCCGAGGCTTTGATCAACGCCTTGCTCGGGAAGCAGAAGTGGCCGTCAAGATGGTCGACGCTCCGCTGGAGTGTGTCGTGCTTGGCGCCGGCCGATGTATCGAGTCCTACGACGCCGTCAAAGCCATGTTTATGGACGTCAACCGCAGGTAGCCGAAGCGGCGCTGGTGTCGCGAGGCTCGTTCTTTACGCACGGCTTCTCTACGCACGGCTCTGACGGCGACACCGTGGTTACAGGAGATCTTCGGCGGCCTGGCGGACCTGCCAGTCGCGATCTTCGAGGGCTGCGGTCATGGCCGCATCAACAGCGGGTCCTTCGAATGGGGCCAGGGCAAGCACGGCTCGTCGACGAATCGCCGGTTTGTCGGTGCAGCCCAGAAGGATTGCGGGCAAACCCCGGTCATCACCTATTGCTCCCAGCGCGGCGATGGCGGACTCGCGACACAGCGGGTCTTCGTGGTCGGTGGCAATTGCGACGAGAAGGGGAAGCGTGGTTTCGTCCAATGCGCGTTCGCCTGCGGCCCAGCACGCGACTTCGACGACCGCGTCGGCGCTGTCGCCGAGCAGTGTGACCAGCGTTGTGCCGATGTTGATGTCCAATGCGGTCCCTGCCATCTTTGCGGTCCGCCGGCGGACTTCGGGGGCCGAGTCGGTGGAACCTGTCAGAAAGTGGTCACCGCTGAGTAGTCCGGAGCGAAACAGCGCGCTCAGCGCTGCCGCGCGAACCTGCGCATCGTCGTCAGCTACGAACTGTTGTATCGCATCGGCGTCTCCTCGGTGGCCGGCGATAATGACGCGTCGGCGCCGCTCTGCGGCCGAGGTCTCCACTGCTAGGCAGCCAGAAGATCGATAACGAGCATCCCGATGAAGCCGATCAGGCCAATGAACCCGGCGACGGCGGCGCCGAGAACGACAACCATCACGAAGAGAAACACCAGAGCGCGGGCTCGTTGCCACATGCTGATGCGCGTTTCGTCGCCCATGACGGCACGATGCTGGCGAAACGGGTCGTTGCGGCGGTATCGGCGACGGACGCGCCCGGAGTTCCGAGGCCGTTGAGTCTTCGTTGATTGAGTCTTCGTTGCTTGAGTCTTCGTTGATTGAGTCTTCGTTGATTGAGCCGAGGATGTCCGTGCCCCGGGGATTCGGGCTCCAGCGCGAGTCGTTCTGGTTCGGGTCCCTCGGGAGGGTCCGCTGGCAAGAAGCAGGTTCTTTGCCGGAAGCGGGCCGTGCGCCGCCGTTTCGAGCGCTGGGTCTCCTACGGTGAGGGCACCGATCGACCACCACGTGACAGGGCGGGACCACGGCGACCCTTCGCCATTCGCCGATGACAGGGTCACGAAGGCAGCGCAAGTGAACGAAATCATCAACAGTTCCAACACGACACCCGGAACTTTACCGGCGATTGAGTCGGGCGCTCCGGCAGAGACGCCGGGACTGTCCGAGGGCACTGGTCATGCCGGCTTTGGCTACATGCGGAATCCGTGGACCTATGTGATCGGCATCCCGATTCTGATGCTTTCACTTCTCGCGGTGGCGTTCGCATTCTGGACGCGTCCGTTTTATGCGCTGTCTCCCGGAAACGTGCGCGAGACCACCAGCCGCGTGGCTGTATCGGATAGCGATGTGTACCTTCCAGAGGGCCGGCTTGGGTTTGTCACCGTCTCGCTCACCGAGCGGGTGACGATGTGGGAGTACCTCTGGGCCAAGATGGACGACAAGATCGACCTGGTCGAGGAAGAACTCATCAACGGCGACGGAACCGCAGAAGAAAAACGTGAACTTGATCGGCGGCGCATGACTGACTCCAAGAACGATGCATCCGTCGTCGCGCTTGAGTACCTCGGCTACGAGGTTCCCCGGGTGGGACTTGGTGTACAGGTCGACGGCATCATTGCGTGCATGCCAGCTGAAGGTGAACTCATACCCGGCGATCTGATTCTGAATGCCGACGGGGTGCCGACCGAGTTTCGCTCCGATCTTGTGGAGATTCTGCAGTCCAAGAACATTGGCGACACGATTGAGCTGCGTATCGATCGAGCCATCGACAACAGCATCGACCTGGTCGAACTGGAACTCGGCTCGTCGTTGAATCCGTGTATCGACACCGGTGAGGGCGAACCGATCACCGAACAGCGACCAATGCTGGGCATCACGCTTTCGCCCAGCGACCTGGTCGACTACGAGTTGCCGATTGATGTGACCATCGACAGTGATCGTGTAGGTGGGCCCTCAGCCGGGCTGGCGTTCACGCTCGCCATCGTGGACGTGCTGACGCCGGGCGAGTTGACCGGTGGGGCGAACGTGGCAACGACTGGCACAATCCGGATCGACGGCAGCGTCGGCCGGGTCGGCGGTGTGAAGCAGAAGACCTTTGCCGCTCTTGAGAACAACGTCGAATTGTTCATCGTGCCTGTCGACGAAGCCGAAGAAGCCATGTCCTTCGCCGGTGATGACATGCGCGTCGTCGGGGTTGAGACGCTTGAGCAGGCAATCGAGGCCCTCGCTGAACTGGGCGGAAACGGCCTGGAAGTGGCCGCTTCAGCTGACAGCTGACGCCTACCAAAAACAACATAAACAACAAGAATCACACCTGCCCCACCAGAAACATCTAGGGTTGGGTCCGTGGTCCAGCCAATTCCTCACGCGCCCGACGATCCGATCGGCTCCCCTGACGAGCTTCTTCGGAAAAAGTTTCCGACCGTACGACGCGGTCTTGACGCGGACGAAGTCCGCTCGTACCTGGGGCAGGTTGCGGCCGCCCTTTCGGATTCACGCGCTCGTGAAGCCGAGCTGCGAAGCAGGCTGGGCAAGGCTGTTCGACGCGCCGATCAGGCTGAACATCTGAGCGAGGAGGACCTCACCAGCCGGCTGGGCGAAGAGGTGGCTCAGGTCATGTTCGCCGCACGCGAAGCCAGCCGGGAACGCATTGAAAAGAGCGCAGCCGAAGCCGAGCGCACCGTTACGAACGCCGAGGATCAGGCAGCCGACATCCGGGGCCGCGCCGAAACCGTTCTCCACGAGCAGACCGAGATTGCCGAAGCCGCTGCAGCGAAGATCCGCGCAGAAGCTCTCGCTGATGCAGAAGCCACCCGCGAGAGCGCCAGGTTGACGCTTGAACAATCTCAACAGAAAGCAGTCGAGAATCTCGACGCAGCCCGCCGCGAGGGCGAAGGGCTCATAGAGCAGGCTGAGGTTGCTCGCAGTCAGATTCTGGGCGACATGGATCGCCGTCGTCGAACCATGCGCAGTCAGGTGGAACTCCTCAAGGCCGGACGTGATCGACTACTTGAAAGTCACGACCATCTCCGCAAATCGCTTGATGAGATCGGCACGGAACTCAAGGTGTCTGTCGCGGAAGCCAAGATCAAGGGCGAGTCAGCAGAACGACGCTCTGTCGAGTCGCTGCTTGGGACGCCGCAGCAGCTCGAATCAGAACTGGCCGATGCAGCACTCATTGGATTGGTTCACCTTCCCCAGGTTGATCGGGTACCTGATCTGAATCCGGACGCGCTTCCGGCCGAGTTGCGTGAAGCTGTTGTTGCGGGCACAGCAGAAACCGCAGCCCCCGCGGTCAAAGCCAAGGTCAACCTGCCCGGCGCCGCGCCAAAGGCAGAGAAGCTTGAAGAAGTCAAGCCTGAGTTCAACAAGCCCGAAGAGAAGTCCACGCCTCAGGAAGTCACGCCGGAGCTCAAGAAGCCCGAAGATCCATCCTCGGGTGTGCCAGCGATTGCCATTCCCAAAGCTGCTGAACCCAGAACAGTCGCACCCAAATCAGCAGAACCCAAATCAGCAGAGTCGAAGACTGTCGAACCAACGGTCAGCGAATCTCCTTCGACCGACTCCGCACCAGGCCTCGCGGCCGAGGACTCATCGACTGCTTCAGCACACGCGGCAGTCGGTGAGCCTTCGAAATCGCCCACTCCGGTTGTTCCGGTAGCCAAGGTGCCGGTAGCCAAGGTGCCGGTAGCCAAGGTGATTGTCCCCGACGCTTCAGCTTCGTCGCACTTGAAGGTGGTCGACGCTGGTCCCAGGATTCCGAAGAAGAAGCCGCCAGCGCGACCGCTGGTGGTCTCACCCGTGACGCAGGCCCCGATCTCCACCACCCCGATCTCCACCGCCCCGATCTCCAGTACCCCAGCCTCCAACGCAGCTCGCTCCGAAGCCCCCGGTTCCCGGGCTTCTGTCGCCAGTCCTGCTCCGGCGCAGAACCAGCAGGACGACGCAGCGGCTGCAGTCAATGCTGGTGGCGTGAAGGCCGCCAGCGCAAAGCAGGCCGAGAAGCAGTCGGCCAGGGTTGAGGCTCGACGGGTCGACAAGCGTCAGGTCGCCTCAGAGCCCCAGGCGAATCAGCCCGAAGCAGGAACGGCCACGGCGCCGAAGAAGGCTGCTCCGAAGAAGGCTGCTCCGAAGAAGGCTGCTCCGAAGAACACCAGGGCCTCGCAGAAGGCGAAGAAGAGCTCCGGAATCGATGCGCTCTTCGCAAACCTGCGCGACACGCACGACACGCCCAGCGCCGATGACACGGTCAGTGCAGACAACACGGTCAGCGCAGCCGCCGATATCACGGCCAGCGCAGCCGCCGATATCACGGCCAGCGCAGCCGCCGATATCACGCCCAGCGCCCTTGACACTGCCGAGGTGGTTGATGGCGCCGAAGCTGATCGAAGCGACGAGGCGCTCGCCCGAGTGCGTGATGCGGCAGTGGCCGATCTTGAGCAGACCATCGAACGTCGACTCAAGCGTGTCCTTGCCGACGAGCAGAACGACGTGATGGAGTTCCTGCGGTCCACGGAATACAACGGCGATGCAACGGCTGCGTTCCCGCCGGAAGTCACCCAGATCGCCGCCTACTTTGACGCCATTCGCCCCCAGCTCGAAGCTGCGTTCGGCGCAGGTGCAGCGTTTGCGGGCTCTGACACGACCATGGACTCCGACAGCCTGAGCCGCGTTTACGACATTCTCCGCGACGGCGTGGTTCGTCCGATCCGGGATCGATTCAGCGCGGTGGACACCGGAAGCGACGCCGACGAGGTCCTTCAGGTTGCATCCAGCTTCTATCGCGGTCACAAGACCTCCCAGATCAGGGATCACGCAAGCTGGATGGCGCTGGTGGCCTTCTCTGAGGGCACACTCGCCGGTCTCGAACCGGGTACTGGCGTGCGCTGGGCGTTCAACGAACACAAGGGTGCGTGTCCGGATGGGTACGACAACTCGCTGAGTGCACCGATTCAGCCGGGCGAACGGTTCCCGAGCGGAAACGACATCGCTCCAATTGGACGCCACTGCCGCTGCGTGTTGGTTCCAGCCGACCGGTAGAGTTCTGGCCCATGCGGGCCGCCAGCAATATGCCACGCCCGCCTCGGGCCAATTCCACCCCGGGCGACAGCCGTCGTCTTCGGATCTTCGGGATTGTCGTCCTCGGGGCGTTGTTCATCTTTGTCATGTCCATGCGTGGCATGGCGCGGTACTACACCGACTATCTGTGGTTCGACTCGCTTGAACTCACGTCGGTCTGGACAAGCATTCTCGGCACGAAGATCCTGCTTGCCGTGGTGTTCATCGTGGCGTTCTTCATTCTCATGTGGCTGAATCTTTTTCTGGCAGATCGGCTGGCGCCGGTGTTTCGAGCACCAGGCCCGGAGGAGCAGATCCTGGCCCGCTACCACGACGTGGTCGGCGGTCACGGTGGGGCCGTTCGTCTTGCCGTCTCCCTCTTCTTCGCCGTGAGCGCCGGTCTGGGCGCCTCCACCCAGTGGAACAACTGGGTGCTGTTTCGGAACCGGGTGGATTTCGGGACGGTCGATGCGCAGTTTGGTACCGACATCGGGTTCTATGTTTTTCAGCTTCCGTTCCTGACGTTCGTCGTCGACTGGGTGTTCACCGCTCTTGTCATCACGTTCCTGGTCACTGCGGGCGCGCATTACATGAACGGCGGCATTCGGCTTCAGGTTGCCGGCGAGGAACACGTCACTGCGCAGGTGAAGGGCCACCTCTCGGTGCTGCTCGGTCTGATGGCCGTCGTCAAAGCCGCCGACTACTGGCTCGCTCGATTCGAACTCACCACCTCCAACAACGGTGTGGTGAACGGTGCCACCTACACGGACGTGAATGCTCGCCTGCCAGTTCTGAATCTGCTGATCCTGATTGCGTTGTTCGCAGCGGTGCTGTTCCTGGTCAATATCCGCTTGCGAGGTTGGGTGCTTCCCACGGTGGCCGTCGGCCTGTGGTTTGTCGTGTCGGTCGTCATGCAGGGTGCCTACCCGTTTGTACTGCAGCGCATTGTTGAGGGCTCTGAGGTTGAGCGTGAAGCGGCTTTCATCGACCGCAACATTGCTGCCACCCGTGAGGCCTACAACCTCAACGTTGAAGAGCGAAGGTTTGAGTATCGGGAAGATCTCACCGGGGACGACATCGTCGCAAATCGCGACAACCTGTTGAATGTGCCGCTGCTGGACCGGGCCATCGTGGACGACGTCTTCGATCTGAATCAGGTCGAACTCGAGTTCTACCAGTTCCCCTCTGAACTGGATGTTGATCGCTATGAGATCGACGGCGAAGTCATCCCGGTGGTCGTCGGCGCTCGCTCACTTGACGTGGGCGGCCTCAGCTCTCCCGGCTGGGTGTCTGAGCACATCTCCTTCACCCATGGCCGGGGAGTGGCGATCGCCCCGGTCACGCCAAGCACCAACACTGCGGAATATCTGGTGCGCAACGTTCCATTCCAGAACAACGAACCGGACGATATCCCGCTCGAGGAATCCCGCATCTACCACGGTGAAGGCATGACCGGGTACGCCATCGTCGGCGCCACGGTCGAAGAGGTTGATTACCTCGACTCCAACGACGAGGAAATCAGGAATCGCTACGACGGCACTGCCGGCGTGGAGATGGGTGGCTTCATTCGCCAATCAGCTTTCGCCCTGCGCTTCTGGAGCGTTGACCCGCTGATCTCTGACCTGGTCACGAGCGAAAGCAGGGTCATCTACGGCCGCGACATAGAGGACCGGCTCGAGAGCGTGGCGCCATTCCTGCGCTTCGACAACGATCCGTATGCCGTCGTTGCTGACGGTCGAATCAAGTACGTCGTCGACGCCTACACCGCCACCCGCCGGTATCCGTACAGTCAGCGTCGAAATCCGGAACTGCTGTCCTCCAGCAGCGGGCTCGCTCCGAGTTTCAACTATGTCCGCAATTCGGTGAAGGCCGTTGTCGACACCTTTGATGGCACCGTTTCGCTGTACGTGTCTGACCCGGACGACCCCATCATCCAGGCGTACCAGCAGGCGTTCCCCGAGCTGTTCTCTGAGATGTCGGAGATGAGCGAAGACCTCCAGGCCCATATGCGCTACCCAGAGGACATGTTCATCGTGCAGACGAACATGCTCGCCCGCTACCAGATTGATGTTGCGTCCCAGTTCTACAACGAGTTCGGTGGATGGGCTGTGGCTCAGGATCCCGGCGGAGTCCTTGATGCGAATGACAGCGAGGCTGCACTTGCACCATCTCGTGACAGCCGAGTCGACCCGTACTACACCTACCTGCGTCTGCCTGGGGAGAGCGAGCCTGACTTCGTGATTCTGCGCAGCTACGTCGAGATTTCCGATGACGACTCGTTGAAGGAAATGACCGGGCTTATATCCGGCGCCGGTGACTGGGGTGAGGATGATTACGGCCAGCTGACGCTGTACCGGATCCAGGCTTCGGACAACACGTCGTCTGAGGACACCGGTATTGCCAGTCCGCAGCTCGTTGCCTCGAATATGGCTACGCAGGAGGACATCTCCGAGAAGATCAGTTTGCTTGGCCGGGGCGGCAGCATTGTTGAAGTTGACGACCTCATCATCGTGCCGGTGGAAGACTCTCTGCTCTACGTGCAGCCCTTCTATGTCACACCCGCGACCGGTTCGGCGCTGCCGGCGCTGGAGCAGGTGATCATGGCGTACGCCAACAAGGCGGTGATGTGTCCAACGTACAACGAGACGTTTGTGGCGCTGTTTGGTGTCACCGTTGCCGACGATGGCAGGGAACCCGATGTTGGAAACTGTGTGGGCGATGTGAACGTGTTCGCCTCCATCAGTGGGACGGGAAACAGTTCCCGCTCAGATTTCGAGGGTGACAACGCTGGGCTGCTGGCGGAGGTTTCCCGCTTTCTCGAAGCCGCTGATGTGGCCCGCCAGAACGGTGACCTTGGCCAGTACCAGGCGTTTGTGTCCCAGGCGCTGGAGCTTCTTGGTGGGTCGGCGGATGGTGCGGATGGGACTGATGCCAATACTGATGATGCCAATACTGATAATGCCGATACTGATGATGCCAATACTGATGGTGCCGGCACCGAAGGGGATGACGGCGCAGACCTCAATTCTGGTAACGCTGAGAGCAATGAAGAACCCACAGAGGGCGCCTGAAACCGGGACTCTGGGCCGACGGACCCGTGTCTGCGACACTCATTCGCTCCCGTTTTCTGAGAAAGTGCCGACTGTGATTCCGGTTAGCACTCCGAACCCGGCCATACTGGCGAAGTTGCGCAAGCCGAGTTCCTTCCGAGATGTTGGAATACACGCTGCGCACATGCGTTGCACCAATGCGTTACACACCCAGGAGGATGTGAATCACATATGACGGAAACACTGCTGTTCCACGAAATCGACCGACTGCTTGATGCCATTGATGGCGAGCTGATGAGTCGTTCCCGAGTTGAGGATGGCCTGCTCGACCTTCGCCTCGCTGCGGGCGCTATGGCAACCTTCGTCGGCGCCGTGGATCATGCCTTGGGCGATATTCCGGGACGCTCCACGGTGACCAATGACTGGTGGATGACCACCCTTGCTGATCTTCGCGAAGTTGCTGCAGACTCCAGCGTCACCGCCAGCTGAAGCCACTCGTCGTTGAGGTAACTCTCCAGCAATAGCGCGCCCTGGGCCGTGGCTCAATTTGTCAGTTGCCGGGCGGCTCGCCATCGAGTTGTTGGCGAGCCCGCGCGACGAGGTCGGGATTGGTGCCGCCTTTCGCGAAGTGAGCCAGTCGCTTGTCGATGTCTCGGCCAAGTAGCCATGAACCGATTGGGTTCGCAATCGGCGCCAGCCACGTTGGCCGGATGGTGAAGGTGTAGCGCCAGGTCGCAACGGTGGTGTTCTCATCGAGCGCCTTGAACGACCACCCGCCTCCAAATGCGGAGAAGAATGGCGGGCCCTTGACGAGCTTCATGCCCACTTGCTTTGGCCGGTTATAGGCCGTGTATTCGCTGACCATCGACAAACGATGGCGAGACTTCGTGAGCGACTGCACACCACGAGCAGGCCGCTCAGCATTGTTGAGGAGTCGCTGCTCAACAACGAAGGGATCCCATTCGTACCGAACGTCCTGCTGACTCATTGACAGTGAGAACGCATCATCGATCGGCACAGGGATCGTGATGCTTGATTCGATACGGGGCATGTCTGAAACGCTAGCTCTTGCGGAATCGAGCGACTGGCACTGGGCCTTTCAGATGTGGGCGCGCTGGGCCCTTCGGTCAGGTTGCCGGTCACGCGTAACTTGACTCTGGGTGCGAACGTAAACCGCCCGGTCGGTTTGCTCGATCTCGCGCTTGCGCGAGAACATCCCGGCATGCCTCAAACAACGGGGTTCACTGCTCATAGGTTGCGCCGCTCACAGGTGCCACTGCGACTCATGTTCCGGTCAGCCTGACCGACACGGGTTTGGTGGCGACCACCGAACATTCGTATCCACCGTTTGTGTCCTCCCCGTTGCCTTCTGGAGGAGCGGCTTCTTCCAAACGCGACGCGACGGCTCAGCACGCCACGTATCATCAGGCAGCAATGATCGAACTTGAGTCCCTTGAAGCTTTCGATAAGTTCGTGCGTTCCAATGCGTCGCTGAATGGTGTGGCCATCCAGGGCCTCGACCTGAGTGAGCGGGTCGGCGAGATTGCCGCTGTGGACGTCGAGGGCGGATTCTTTCTGGGCTGCCTTTTCACGCCGGAGACTCTGGCGCGGCTGAACGCGGGCGGGGCATGCGTGTTTCCTCGGTTCCCAAACATGCCGTTTCGGGCCTTTCGCTCCACGCTCTATTCGGCCGATGAGTTGTATGACGGGTATGTGCCTGGTGATCACGCCACCTATGACGGCACTGTTGATGGGCAAACCTATCGCTGGCATGAGCAGGTGAAGGTCAGTCAGGACGTGGTGGCCACGCTGGCTGAGCGTGTGCACGACCACGCCATCGACGATGCGCTGCATGCGCTCCTCGATGAGGTTGGCACGACGGAAGTTGTCGCCATCATGGGCGGACACGCCATGGGGCGTGATGCAAACGACTACCGACAGGTTGCCCGTCTGTCCCGGTCGCTCACCCGCGCTGGTCTCTACGTCGCCACTGGGGGCGGTCCGGGCGCAATGGAAGCAGCGAACTTCGGCGCGTGGATGGCAGATCATCCCGACGAGGCGCTCGATGAGGCTCTCGCAGTTCTGGCGACGGCGCCGAGCTACAAGACGACAGGGGAGTGGCTCGACACCGGCTTTGCGGTGCGGAAGCGGTGGCCACGTCCGAATGAGCTGCCGAGCAGTCTTGGTGTGCCCACGTGGCACTACGGTCATGAGCCGCCAAATGTCTTCGCCACCGAAATCGCGAAGTACTTCGCCAACAGCATCCGCGAAGAGGGACTGCTGGCCATTGCCCTGGCTGGCGTGGTCTTCACTCCGGGCAGTGCCGGCACCATCCAGGAAGTCTTCCAGGATGCCGCCCAGAATCACTACGAGTCGTTTGGCTTCGCCAGTCCAATGGTGTTTCTCGACCGTGCCTACTGGACGGAAACGAAGCCGATTTACCCCGTGCTGCAGCATCTGGCTCAGGGCTGTGCCTATGCCGACAGTCTTGCTGCGTTCGATGATGTCAACGAGGTGTGTCAGTTCATCCTTGATCACAAGCGGAGCGATCCCAAACCGCAGCGGTGACCGTGCCTTTGCGCTTTTCGAGTCATCGGCTGACCGCGTCGCTTCGTCGCCTCGAAGGCGTCGCTGTCAGACGAGGAAGGTAGCGTTGTTCTCATGAGTGATGCATCTCCTGCCGCACAGGCGCCCGTCCAGCCCGAACCCGATGTGACCGACCCGGCCAAGCTGATCCGGCTTGGCACCATGGTGCAGACCATGCTTGCGGAGGTTGGCGACGCCACCCAGGACGAGGCCGGCCGCATTCGTCTCGCCGCCATTCACCGCGAGACCATCGAGGAGTTGCAGCTCATCCTTTCCGAGGACCTGCGCCAGGAACTGGCCGAGTTCGACCAGTGCGTGAACTGTGAGAATCCGTCAGCTGCTGAGCTGCGGGTTGCTCAGGCGCAGCTCGTCGGCTGGATGCAGGGGCTGCTTCGTGGCATGCAGGCCAGCGCGCAGGCTCAGGCTCAGATGGCGCAGCAGCAGTTGCAGATGATGCAGATGCAGATGGCGGCCCAGCAGATGCAGGCCCGTGGCGGCGGCGCTGCCGCACAGCCCCAGCAGGCCATATCCGCAAGTGCCACCGAGGGCGCTGCCGCAGCGCCTGGCGACGAGGAAATGCCGGGCTACCTGTAGCCAACCGTTACAAGTTGCCTCGCCGTGTCTTGAGGCTCAGACGCTGAACCGCCAGCGGGCTGCGGTGTTGACGAAGTCGGCTTCGTCCCAGCTCAGCAATGTGACCGGCTCGGCGCGGTAGTAGAGCGCGCCCGGGTCCGTTGGGTCCATCTCGATGTCGTACTTGTCCTTGTACGTGGCGACGAAACTGGCGGGCAACCTTTCGGCAGGCAGATGTTCCACCGTGCATTCCAGGATGGCTACCTTGTCACCGCTCTCGAGGTGAAGGCTGGCCTGGGGGCTCGCAACAAGATTCTTCGTTTTCACGGACCGTTGGTCAGTCCCGAAGATGAGGTGCCCTTCGCAGCGCACGCCCCAGATCGGAACCGCATGGGGCCGACCATCAGGTCGAGCGGTCGCAATCCACCAAGTGCGTTCCGAAGCAAAGCGCTCGGCCAACTGTTCGAGCGTGGCGTGCTCAGCGCCAACCTCACTGATTCCGTATTCGGGTGGGGTCTGAATGGGCTCGGCGGATGGCGCGTGAGAGAAAGGCATGGCCTCTTCGTAGCATCGGTGGCACCCGGGCGCCCGCTGGCCGTCTCGGTCCGGTTGGAGCCATGTGTCGAATCCGTCACAGAGGTTGGAACCGACGTCTGCTGTCTGTAGCTTTGCGGTGCGGGGTGGAGCAGTATGGTAGCTCGTCGGGCTCATAACCCGAAGGTCGCAGGTTCAAATCCTGTCCCCGCCACCAAGAAACAAGCCGGCCTGAAAAGGTCGGCTTTGTTCGTTTTCAGATCGGTGGTCACGCTTTGGTCACACAGCCGTGAGTTTCACCCGACGGTAACGTGGGAGTCGTAGCTCGTGGAGGTTGCTGTGTTTCTATTTCAGGCGTCAGAGGAGACTGGGGTGGCCGAATCGACTGGTGGTCCAGACAGGTTTGGTCAGATCATCGATTTGCTTGAAGTGATCGGCCCAGTGCTGCTGCTACCGATCGGGATTTTGTGGCTTACTAACCGACACACTCGCTCGCTATCGCGCGAGGAACATGAGCGACGCCTCGAAGCGGACTCTGCCAACCGGCTAGCGAATGTAAAGGACAGCGATTCATCGAGTCTGCTCGACCGAAACAAGCGGGTCATCGCAGCGATGTACCAATTGCTGACCGTCTTGCAGCTTCGCCACGTTCAAGCGCAATGCGTTGGTACCACTGACCCGTCGAGCTGCATGGGTATCGACAACTCTGGTCTTCAGGAAGCAATCGTTGATGCGCAGGAGATCTTCTCCTCCGAGTTTCTCTTTATCGGGTCGAAGATGATTGACCAGATCTATACCCTCCTTGCCAGGATCACGGAACTGATGGTGGATTTGGTCGAGCTTGAAGCCAGTGACGCGATGGAGAAGGCAAGCATTGAGCAGGTCTTGATCTATGAGGCGGCTGAAAGCTGTGCAGATGTGATTGCCGCGGTTCACGAGAGTTTGGTCGCCGAACAGATCAAAGCGAACAAGGGGCGTCGTGAACTTCTCGTGCGTGAATTCTCCGCGAAACAGATCGATAACATGCGTGGTTGTTGCGGAGTGACACCATCGGCAGCGCAGAGAGCCAGAGCCGACCAGTTTAAGCAGCGGGCCGAAAGGCGCGCGGACCATGAGATTCGAGCGATCGCACAACAACAAGTGCGATCGCCGTCAGCTTGACCATCGTCAACAAGGGCGTTGCTTGAGAAGGCGAGGTACGCGAGATTTCGCAAGCAGTGAGGCGGCATGAGCGGGTGTTGCCCATTCGAGTACTTGGACAAGGTCGGCGTATATGTCATCGACTGTGAAGGTGCCTGTGGTTCCGCCTGGCAACCGCCGGCTCCATGGCTTGGCAATCGGTTCGTGATGTGCGATGCGATTGCGGAGCCCGCTTAGATTCATCATCCTTTGCTCGAGTGCCCGCCGCCTGTCCCCAGGAGCTGCGCCCGGTATGCCGCTGAATGCACCGTCGAGTGCAGGAATCCAAAACGACTCTTCGTATCGGCCTGTGACGATGTATCTCCAAAAGCCGAACATCAGCTCGGCCACGATTGCTCCATGCGTAGCGTTGCGCCCGCCAGCCCGGTTGTGGGCCTCGTTGAGGATTCGCTGGCCCGCGCTGTTCCACCAGTGACTTCCTGGGGTTAGCCAAGTTGAGTCGAACATCCAGTCGGCGACATGCGGAGCGGTGACGGCTACGTGGCCGGTGAGCGCTTTGTCCACGAGGTTACGGAAGACAATCTCTAGTGTTCGGAAATCAGTGATCAATGCGCCGGCGAGGTCGCCAGTCCAGTCGTACAGGTCCCGTGCCAGTGGTCGGTCCCCGCCTGCGAGGCCTATGTATGTCGCAAACCTGAGTTGGGAGATGAGACTCTCTAGATCGTTTGGGTGAACCACGTGTCATTCTTAGCGGAAAGTGTCTTTCCATCTGGCGATGATTCCGGTAAGGTAGACAGTGACAACCCCGAGGGGTCGCTCTTGAGCGGCTTCCGGGGTTCAGTCGTTTTTGGGATAGCAATGGCGCACTTAGCTAAAGAGATCGCCGACGCGACGGGCCAAGTCCTCCATCATGGCTGGCGTGACGTGACTGTAGACGTCCATGGTGAAGGCCGGGGATGAGTGGCCGAGGACTTCGCTGATGACCTTGATCGGCACGTTGTTCTCCAGTACGAGCGTGGCGTACGTGTGGCGGCAGTCGTGCAGGCGAATGCGAGGCATGCCTGCGGACTTAACCAAGCGTTTGAATGAATCGCTCACCGCATCAGGGTGTACCGGTCGGCTGTCTTCGTATGTGAAGACCAGGTCGCGGTCGGGCCATCCCCGGCCAAGAACTTCTCGCCACCTCATCTGTCGTTTCTTCTGCCGGCGCAGATGCTCGATGGCTAGATCCGGGAGCGGCACCGAACGCCGACTGCGAGCACTCTTCGGTTCGCCGAAAACGAGTCCGTACTCTACGCTGTTCAACGTCTGGCGAACCGAAAGGCGAGCAGCTTCGAAGTCGATGTCTCGCCAGCGAAGGCCGCAGATCTCTCCACGTCGCATACCGGTCGTGAGGGCCAACACGAAGAGCGGTTCGTTGTCATGGTTTGCGATGTGAGCCAGAAACTGCTGGCACTCGGTCACTGACCAAGTTTTCATCTCCTTCCGCTGCAACCGGGGCGGGTCGGCAAGCTCCGCTGCATTGCGCTCCAGAACTCCCCAGCGCATGCCATCAGCGAGCGCCTTGCGCAGCGTCGTGTGGATATGCCTGATCGACTTCGCCGCCAGGCGGTTGCCTGTGGACGGAGATCCTGCAGCAACTTGGCGGTAGAGGTTGTTCAACATCGGTGCGGTCAAGTCTTGGACGCGGACGCCACCGATGATCGGCAGAACATGGAGCACGATGTTGCGCTCGTAGCTCGAGTACGTCGAAGGTCGCAGTGCCTGCTTTGCCGACGGCAGCCACTGGCCAACCAAAAACCCTTCGATCGTCAGATTTGACCGCACGACGAAGCTGTTCGTCGAGAGCTTCTGGATTTCGATCGCTAGTTGTGAGCTGTCACGCACTTTTTGCTCGATTAGCTGTTGTATCCCGCCGTAGTAGTCCTCGATTCCACCGCTCTCGTCGGAGTTGGAGCCAGCGAGCGGGAGTCCCAAACGAGCAAAGACATGCTCGGCTTGCGCGAACTTAGCCACACTTCCCGTCTCGAAGTAGAGCCGAATCCGGCGATGCGCATCGAGAAACGCCGATCGCGGTCTCAGTCTTTCAGCGTTGCTCGCCATTGCTACGACTCTATTCGCCGGCCGGTGAGGCTTGGCACGGCTTCTACGACTCTCGCCCCTGCGGATTCGGCCCTGGATCGGATGTATTCGAGTGAATGTCCATCGTCTACTTCAGTGATGGTGTAGACGAGTGGACCGAGGCTGCTCATGCCTGCCGCCATCTCCCGTCGATTTTGCAAATCGCGGAGAAGGGATTGGGTTGAGTGGTCCTGACGCTCTACTTCGCGCTTCTTGAAGCCAATCAGGTGGAGTTCTCGAATTGCTGCTCCCAAGGCGCGGAGGTCTTCCTCCAATATCGCCGGGGCTACCCCGTGGTAAGCGAGAGCGATCGATTTCAACGATTCGTCAGCTGGGAGCGGCATCTGGCGTGTGAAGAAGTCGAGTTCGTCCTCGCCGTGTGGCGCGGATCCGGGTGGTATGCAGAGGGTGACTCGCCATCGCGAGGACAGTTCGAGGCGACTAATGACCGGCGGGTGTCTGTCCGGCTTGGAGTATCGCGACGGCGAGAAGGGCTCATTCGCAGCAACTATGCGACCTCCGTCGAAGACCACGCCGCCGACGGAGAAGCAGTTGACGCCAATTCCCGACGTGCCGCCACGCTCGCTATCAAGTGCGATTCTGTTGTGTGAATGCTCCAGACCGAGTAGGTGCGCCGCTCCGGTTGCTGCAGCCAAGCATGCGGCGGTGCCCGTTCCGAGCCCAACGTGACGCGGCGGCATGGCAGTGAAGTTCACGGAGAGTCCATGATCTGTCCCGACGACCCGTTCAAGCACCTCGGCCACACTGGAACTGAGCGAATCGTTCTCATCGAGGCCGACTATCTCTGGCAGACCTCGACGGATTCGGGCCTCAACAGCGGGATTCCGATTCCTCCGAAGCGCCGCGGAGATACCCCGGAACAATCCAGGAGAGCGATGTGCAGGCGCGTCGGGGCCATCACTACGCAACCAGACTGCTCCGTTAGTTCTTCAGGAATCAAGGTGTCAATCGCGGTGTTGGGGGAGAGGGCGGACTTGCTCGACCGGATCGGCCGATCTCCACAAGCATTGCACGTATGGTTGGTCGGTGGTCACAGGTTGGTCACAATCGGTGGCCTCTGTCCACGCACATGCCAAATCGAGCCGACGCACTTCCTTAGGCCGACGAGAATCACAGGCAGACACGGCCAGTCCAGCGTGAGTCGCCTAACTCATAACCCGAAGGTCGCAGGTTCAAATCCTGTCCCCGCCACCAAAACAAAGGCCCGGAAACACTGCGTTTCCGGGCCTTTGTCGTTGCGCCTGGCGTCGGCAGCTTTGTTGTCCAGGCAACAGCGAGGCAACATGTCCGAAACTCGCTTCGGTATGCGTCGAAGAAACACTGGGGACAGATCACCCGAGAGATGCGGCAGATTTACACCGCCCCCACCGTCGACGCCGCTGAGGTGGAGTTCGAAGCATTCGCCACCGAGTGGCGGGACCTCTACCCGGCGATGATCAGCTCATGGGAACGGTCCTGAGCAGAGTTCGTTCCGTTCCTCGAGTTCCCTCCCGCCCGAGCTCCGCAAGATCCTCTATACGACGAACTCGATCGAGTCACTCAACGCCAGGTTCCGGCGGGCCGTCCAACACCGAGGACATTTCCCAACCGAGCAGTCCGCGATGAAAGTTCTCTACCTCGTCGCCACCCGCCGCCGGAAGAACCGCCAACACCTCACCGGCCGAATCAACGGCTGGAAGCAAATCCTCAACATCCTGACCGTCCACTACGGTGAACGAGTCACCAACCGTCTCTGGCCAAATGCACGCCACCCCCACTTACACAAACGATGAGCCACTCCCGACTTGACAGACGGTTTGCTTACTGTGCCCTCGGAAGACCGGATTGTCGTGATCGACCGGTACACCGGGGAAGTCAAGAACTCCATTCCTGTCCAGGACGTTCTGCGGGCGATTGCCCGGCCCGACGGATCGGTGCTACTTGGCGATGGCGAAAGCAACTACCGGATTGTCGGACTGGAAGGAAACGCCCTCGCGTCGCATAGCTGGTCGGTTCGTTCGACGGCACAGACGTCGTTCAACGACCGGCAGGTCTCGATCATCGACCCGGAGACAACCGAGGGGTCGACTCTCGACCTCGACTCGGGCGTGCATACAACCCTGGACCTTCGGCGCAATGGGGGCCGATTCATCGCCGAGACGGTGTATCCCGAAGACGATGGCTTTGGGGCGTCTCGGGTGATGGGATTGTTACCCGATTCCGGGACGGCAGGATCGTGGAGGAGATGGATCTGGGCGGACGAGTTCTGACCGGTACCCGATTCGGCGATCGGTGGGCGGTCCTCGCCACTGGTGACGATGACCCCGACCGGATTGGTGCCGGCGAATTTATCGCTCACCTGACCACATGGAACTTGGTTCGGCTCGGGTCCTCCTCACCGTCCCTGCACCCGATGGCATCAGCGTCCACCCCGGGTTCGATGGCGGAATTCATGTATTCGACATTCCGGGGGTTTGACCCTCCTATGACTCCGATGGAAATCTCATCAGCGAGGTCGACACCCGGACGGCCGCGGGCATTCGTCAACGAGATGGATCCGACGACAGGTTTGTTAGCGATCGAATTTGAGGGCTCCGGTGTCACGCTCGCCTGGCCCGAGAACTTCGAGCTCGTCGAGATACCCGGCAATGACACGGTGGCACATCCTGGACTCGCACGTAGTGGAGAACTACTGCTGATCACCCGGTTCGACGGATCGATCCGGGCGTGGGACATCGATGCAAATCTTCCGCCGGGCTGGTTCTCGAGGGCAGCGGCGCCCGACTGTCATCGCCAGCGTACTACGACGCAGATTCTGACAGCATGTGGTTTACTCGTCCGGTCGGATTCTGGAGATTCCGCTCAACCCGGCAGAGTTGGTGGCGCGGGCCTGCGCCATCGTCGGTCGAGAACTGACCGACAACGAATGGGAACGCTTCGTTCCCGCGACGACCCGCCCACGCCCGCCTGCAGCTGATCCGCTCATCAACTGGACCAGCCTGTGCGAACGAAAATACCGCTGGTATCCAGTCCTGCAGCCATCTCCCCGATCAAGTACTATTGTTGTCAAACAACAATACTCATTAGGTCTATCCGAAGGGCCTCCACCCGAAGGTAGAACTTTCATGCCCGACATCGAACCGCTGACACCGAACCGCTCGATCTCTGCACGAATCGCT
>Ga0209831_1000142_pt1 | contig 63008 bp, 48 predicted proteins | sample Maine_Asex4_meta_FD_187451 | JGI IMG/M metagenome (GOLD analysis project Ga0209831, IMG submission 187451) | Marine algal microbial communities from Maine, USA - Maine_Asex4_metaG (SPAdes) (version 2) | ecosystem: Host-associated > Algae > Red algae > Unclassified | place: Maine, USA | collected... | reverse complement strand
GAGCCAATTGCGATGGTGCGCGGCTACAAACAATATCTTTACGATCAGACGGGTCGACGATATTTAGATACTTGTAATAATGTGCCACATGTCGGACATCAACATCCACGGATCGTGCGAGCGGCCCTGCGACAAATGGCTTTGTTAAATACCAATACTCGTTATCTTTATCCACAACTCACCGAATATGCTGCTGCTTTGGCCGCTAAATTTCCTGATCCGCTAGAAGTTTGTTTTTTGGTCAATTCCGGAAGCGAAGCCAACGAACTGGCATTAAGGATAGCGCGTACCTGCACGGGACACCGTGAAATGCTGGCCGTAGAAGTAGGTTATCATGGGAATACCAACGCGGCAATTGATGTGAGTGCTTATAAATTTAATGGAAAGGGTGGAGCAGGTGCTCCGGCGTCGACACATCTTTTACCATTGCCGGATACTTACCGTGGAAAGCACCAAAACCTGGCGACGGGTGGTGCGGATTACGCCGCCTACGCACAAAAAATTATTGACCAGTTGGCAAATGAAGATAAAGCACCCGCAGGATTTATTTGTGAAAGTATATTGAGTTGTGGCGGTCAGATTGTGTTGCCGGAAAATTATTTAAAAGAAGTTTTTAAAATCGTACGAGCGGCGGGAGGACTTTGTATAATGGACGAAGTACAGGTAGGATTTGGACGGGCAGGAACGCATTTTTGGGGTTTTGAACTGCAGGGCGTGGTACCGGATATTGTCACCCTGGGTAAGCCAATCGGGAATGGACATCCACTCGGAGCCGTGGTGACGACTCGAAAAATTGCGGATGCTTTTGCCAATGGAATGGAGTATTTTAATACCTTTGGTGGCAACGCGGTATCCTGTGCGATTGGCCGGGAAGTACTCGCCGTGGTGGAGGAAGAACAGCTACAAGAGAATGCGCAACGGGTCGGGAATTATTTACTGGAGAGACTAAAGAAATTACAGCAGCAATTCCCGATTATTGGGGATGTGCGAGGACATGGATTATTTTCAGGATTTGAGTTGGTTAAAGACCGGGAAGCGAAGACGCCTGCGCCGGAGCAAGCTAGTTATCTCTCCAATCGGATGCGACAACGGGCTATTTTGATGAGTACGGATGGTCCGCACCATAATGTAATCAAGATCAAACCGCCGATGTGTTTTACCATGGAGAATGTTGACTTTTTGCTGGAGCAACTGGAAATTGTGCTAAATGAAGATCAGATGCAGGTCTAGTCAAACTCTTTTTAGTTATTAGTGTTTATAATAAAAGGTATTAAACCAATACTTTTAAACTGTTGGAAGAACAGCTTTATTCACTTTTAAATAGAAAATTATGTTTGGATTATTCAAAAAAGACCCAATTAAGGAACTGGAAAACGAATACGATGCAATTTTGCTCAAAGCAAGAGACACCCAACGGGCGGGAGACATCAAGGGATACGCTAAATTAATGGCCGAATCGGAAGAAATTATGGACCGAATTGAAACTTTACGTAAGAAATCTTAAATATTTTTTATCTTGTAGAAATAGTAATTAGGATATTAATCGAGACAGAACAAAACAAAACTTAGGGAAGTATGCTACATTTTGAAACTCATACGCATACCGACGGTGCCCCGTGGGTCGTCTTCGTACACGGGGCGGGCGGCGCCATTGGCAGTTGGCGCTATCAGGTGGAAGCATTCAAGCCATATTTTAATTTGCTCTTGCTGGATTTGCGGGATCACGGATTGTCCAAAAATATGAAGCCAGGTTTTGATTCTTACAATTTCGATATTGTCTGTGATGATATTCTGGAAGTGGTGGATCATTTGGAGATTGACAAAGCCAGTTTTGTATCGTTATCGCTGGGTAGTGTGATCTTGCAACGGATTGCTGTCAAGCGACCGCAGTTGGTAGACAAGATTGTGATGGCGGGAGGGATTTTCAGGGCTACCCTAAAGATGCGCTTTTTTGTACACGGTGGTAAATTTTTCGATCATATTTTTCCTTACGAATGGATTTACCGGATTTTTTCATGGGTAGTTTTACCAAAAAAGAATCACCAGTTTTCCCGTGAGATATACCGCAAGCAAGCTAAAAAGCTGACTAACAAAGAGTACATGAAATGGGTTGGTTTGTACGGTGAGTTTTTTAAAATACTGGATGAGTGTTTTAATGCCCCAATGCTCAATAAAAGCCTGGTCGTGATGGGTGCACAGGATCATGTTTTTTTAAAAGCTGCGCAGCGATTTGCCCAAAAACAAAAAGAAACCAGGCTCGTCATCTTTGAAAAATGTGGCCACATCTGTAATATCGAAAGGTGGAAAGACTTCAATCACGTAGCGGTACAATTTTTACGGGAAGCCACCGCAAATGATTTGGAGAATCAACCTTTGGAGATGGGGATGAGCTAGGAGGGGAGAGCTTATTTAACGGTGTTTAGTCAATTAACCTTCCTTATTCTGCACACATCGACAGCTCACCGCTCGGTTTTTATCCGTATCCGTTGAAATCGTCAGATCATATCCTTTTCCTTGTCGCCTGATTTTAATGGTTGCCCAGCCATCATCCGTAGCAGTTGAAGTCATATAATGTCCTTCTTTTCCCATATTAAAAAAGAATTTGCCTTCGTGCGAACGAAAACCACCAAATTGTAATTGTGCATAATTTTCAGAAATGTGATAGATCAACCTTCCTGTTTTATTTCGTTTTACGGTAGGCTTCATACCTAAAATTAAATATTCCCAATCTGCCAGGGTTGGAACACGCCAATCTTTTGGGCAGATATTGTTTTTTAGATCTCCTGTAGCATCGACCAGAGAATGATAATTATAGAGTTGCCCGAAATGTTTGCAGTAGCGTTCCAGATTGTCATAACAATAAGCAGACTCGTTTTGAAACTGTAAGTTATTGGTCATGATCTGTAAGTCTCCGATCGTAACTGCTGCGTAACGAATGCCATCGCGCGTATCCGAAAATTTTGTGGTAGGTAATGTACTGGTAAATCCGCACAGGAAAATAATCCCGAGCAGACCAAAGTAGAATGATCTCATAGTGTAGTTTTGGTTAAATACAGGATTTTAAATCCAGCGTACCTACCGATATTCATTTAAGAACAAGGCAGCTACTTTAGATGTAAAAAATCGTTGGGGAGATCTATTATTGTAAGTTGTAAGTATCAAAAAAAGGGGGGATTGCTCTGGGGAAAATGACGGGGAGGGATTATAAATATATTTGAATTATATCTTTAAGTCAATGGGTATGAGAAAAATACCAGATTAAGGGTAGGTGGGAAAGGGCAGAGGCTAATCCTGCCCTCTGCAGTCTTTTTTAAGTTTTTCAAATACTTTAGAGTGCGATACCTATGCGTTAGAAGGACCGATTAACTAGTGCCTCATCCCGTAAGTAAATAACAAGCATAGATTGGTATGGATTTACGGGATGAGGCACTAGTGCTTCCGGAACTAAATTTCTATGTATAAAGGTTAAGGGTGCTTGATAGATCTGATGGTGTGTTTATTTCATGGTGTTTAATAAAGTAATTTAAAATTCATAAATAAGTATACTATTTGTAAATAATTGTTAATCAGTTTATTGGTTAATCAGTAGTCGGTCAAATATTAGGTAGTCCTGATGTAAGAGCGCAACCAAGATGGTTACGTTCGCATTGCGTACTATGTGACTGATCCACCGATTAACTAATCAACAACTTAGTGCCGAAGGCACTAGTCACTAATCAACTGTTCTCAATGTCCAGGAAAAAATTAACAATTTAAAATACATACCAATTTTATTAATAAAATCGGATTACCCAATATCTGACTCCCAATTCCCCTCGCTCTCCTTCCGCTGCCGCTCCAGCTCCTCCTGAATTCTACGCTGTTGTGCCTCCTGGATTTTACGCTGCTGTTCCAGCCTCGCTTCCTCCACCCGTTGCGCCCTCGTCTTTTCAAAAATATCTCTGGGCAAAAAATAGGGACGACTGGCCAAGTCCGGTTCCGGCGGATAAACGGGAACAATCTCATCCGTTTCAATTTCCAGTTTATAAAAGAACGCCGTAAATATTCCAACGATGGCTCCGGACAAATGACCTTCCCACGAGACACCGGTTTGTACCGGAAAAAGTCCCACCAACATTCCACTATAATAAAGAAAAACGATAAGCGCCAGTGTAACCGATTTTACATTGCGCCGAAAAATACCAGTTCCCAAAATAAAAGCCATCAGCCCATAAACGACCCCGCTGGCCCCAATATGATAAACGGTTCGGGCAAATAACCAGACTCCAATTCCCGAAAGGATATAGATCATTCCCATACTCCGAAAGGCAACCTTTGGATAAAAATAAAACATAATCGTAGCGAGTACGAAAAACGGAATGGTATTGTGAATCAAATGCGAAAAGTCACCGTGGATCAACGGTGTAAATAGAATACCTTTCAGGCCGGACAAGCGCAACGGATAAATCCCGAAACGACCAAAGTCCCAGCCAAAAATAAATTGTACGGAATGGATCAGCCAGATCAGCGCCACAAATAAAAGTGGCCACCACATGGCATCTAGAAGGCGGGCTTTGGAATCTTCCATCCCCGATTATTTATAGCGTCGTCGAACAAGTTTAATGAAAACCTGTGCTTTCTTTTTTGCCTCTTTTTGATCCCAGCCAAATTCGTTGGCAAGGCTTGCCAGATAAGGACGAGCCTCGGTAAAAGAACCAAATCCGTTTAAGGTTTTGAGGGCGTCATTAAATCGGGTTTTATCTTTTCCAAATAGTTCGTTACAGGTAAGGATTTTTTCGTTGATACTAATGGCCCTGGTCAAGTCTTTAACTGGTGTAGAGCTAAGTCGGTCCGAAAGTTCTTTTGTCGCAGGCATTTCGAAGAGTTCTTCGTAATCGTCACTTTCCACTGGAACGCTCGCAGGACGTTCGTCGGCGCGGTAAGTCGGAGCAGGAGCTACCGGAGGTGCTTTATATTCCTTTACTGGCTTTTCGATTCGAACGGGAACTGGATCAGGGATTGGTTCCGGCTCAGGTGCTGGAATCGATTCTGGTTCTCGAATTGGCTCAGGCTCGGGCGTAAATTGTGGAACAACAATTTCCTGCACGACGGGCGCTGCTTCGATGGTCTTGCGAATCACCCGAGGCGTTTTGATGGGCTCCGGAGCGTCGTTTTCCAGTTCTTCTCCGGAAAAAGCTTTGTGAAACTGCCGTATATAATTAAGCATGAGTTGCTGCTCATGTTCATCAATACTGCTATCGAGTGTCATGCTCTGATAGAGTCGATTAATCTTTTCGAGGGTGATTTTAGCTTGTTGTAAATTCATAATTGTTACCAAAAAACTGATTGAAATTAGTATCTTCGCTGTAAAGTTATTAAAGGATGTTTATTTCCAAATAACTTCTTAAAAAAACGATAAAAAATGCTATTTAGTTTTAGATAGAACTAATTTGTTTACACGAAATACGCTTTACCGTTCAACTCCAGGGGAGACTTTAACAAAAATACGGAATAATCATCAATATGTTTTTAGAACCACATTTTAAAGGACAACGTAGCGGATGGATCGAAGTGATCTGCGGTTCTATGTTTTCTGGTAAAACAGAAGAATTGATTCGTCGACTAAAACGGGCTAAAATCGCGAACCAAAAAGTAGAAATTTTTAAACCTAAAATAGATACGCGTTATGACAAAAATGAGGTGGTTTCTCATGATGCCAACTCTATTTTATCTATTCCGGTGGATCATTCTGATAAAATATTACCGCTTTCCGAAGGTGTCAGCGTGGTAGGAGTAGACGAGGCTCAGTTTTTTGACGAAGGGATTGTCCGGGTTTGTCAGCAGCTAGCTATGCGAGGCACGCGGGTCATCGTAGCGGGCCTGGATATGGATTTTCGTGGAGTACCATTTGGACCGATTCCGGACATGTTGGCCGTCGCCGAATATATTACCAAAGTGCACGCGATCTGTCAGCACTGCGGGAATTTGGCGACCCATTCTTATCGCTTGTCAGAAGACGATGCAACAGTCGTATTGGGTGAAAAAGATCGTTACGAAGCGAGATGCCGTACTTGTTATCATATGGGGAATATTCTGGATTTGCAGGTGGTAAGAAAATAATGAATGTTGAGTTCTTGAATGCTCAAAATTAGTTCAATAAATCAGCCTTCACAAAAAAGGAAAACCTCAATATGTAAATCTCCAAAATCAATATTCAAAATTCATCTTCCATGATCGTTTGCATAGCCGAAAAGCCTTCCGTAGGACGAGAAATCGCTCAGATTCTCGGTGCCCGTTCGCGTCACGATGGTTACTACGAAGGCAACGGTTACGCGGTCACCTGGACTTTTGGTCACTTCTGTACGCTCAAAACCCCCGACGATTACACGCCCGATTGGAAAAAATGGCAGTTGCAAACCTTGCCGATGATTCCTCCTAAATTTGAAATAAAACTGATCGGTAACAAAGGGGTGAAAAAGCAATTCGGAATTATAAAAAACCTACTCAAAAACGCGACCTCGGTCATCAACTGCGGGGATGCGGGACAAGAGGGAGAACTTATCCAACGTTGGGTACTTCAACACGCTAAATACAAAGGTCCCGTGCAGCGACTCTGGATTTCTTCCTTAACCGCGCAAGCGATTCGCGACGGATTTAACAATCTAAAACCTGCCGCTAATTATAATAATCTATTTTATGCCGGTAGCTCCCGCGCGATCGGAGACTGGCTCCTGGGCATGAACGCCACGCGGGCTTACACCCTCAAGCACGGAGGTTACAAGCAAGTGCTGTCTATCGGGCGGGTACAGACGCCAACGCTGGCGATGCTGGTCGAACGATACCACGAGATCCATAATTTTAAACCAGAACCTTACTGGGAATTGCATACCATTTACCGTGAAACGGATTTTAGTTATGAAAAAGGTCGTTTTGAGAAAAAAGAAGACGGCGCAAAATTACTGGCAAAGGTACAGGACAAACCTTTTGAGGTCATTGAAGTAAAAAAGAAAAATGGTAAAGAATATCCGCCTTATTTATTTGACCTGACCAGTTTGCAAGTGAATTGTAATCGGCGTTTTGGGTTTACGGCAGATCGTACGCTCAAACTGGTTCAGTCTTTATACGAACAAAAGGTGGTGACCTATCCCCGAGTAGATACCACTTATTTGCCCAATGATGTCTATCCCAAAATTCCAGGTATTCTAAAACAGATGGGACAATATGCTCAGTTTACCCAGCCGCTGCTTCGGAAAACCATCCGTAAGTCTTCCAAGGTTTTTAATGATAAAAAAGTAACGGATCACCACGCGATCATTCCGACGGGAAGTGAAAAAAATCTGGTCGGTGACGAACAGAAAGTATACGATGCGATTGCCCGACGTTTTCTGGCGGCTTTCTATCCCGATTGTCTGGTGGCCAATACGACGGTGATCGGAGAAGTGGAGGGGGTTAGATTTAAAGCAACTGGAAAAGAAATTCTGGATCAGGGATGGCGGGTTTTATATCCTCGCAAATCGAGTAGCAGTAGTAGTTCGCAAACAAATACGTCCAGGACTTCGGATTCGGGAAAAAAACAAAAAGGCAAGGAAAATGACAACATTCTACCGGAATTTGTAAAAGGAGAAAAAGGTGCGCATGAGGCGACTTTGATGGAAAAGATGACGCAACCACCAAAGCATTATTCGGAAGCCACTTTACTGCGGGGAATGGAAACGGCGGGTAAAAAAATAGAGGACAACGAACTAAGGGAATTGATGAAATCCAACGGAATCGGTCGTCCTTCCACACGAGCAAATATTATCGAGACACTCTTTCGACGCAAATATGCTTTTCGACAAAAAAAATTAATTATTGCTTCCGAAATGGGTATTCAATTGATCGGACAGATTAATAATGACCTGTTGAAATCGGCAGAACTAACCGGACAGTGGGAAAAAAAATTGCGGGAGATTGAAGAGGGATCTTACGGGGCTGGCCAGTTTATTCAGGAAATGAAAACGATGGTTAGTCAGGTGATTCACGAAGTAAAAAATGCACGCGCCAACCCAAAAATCGCTGCAGCCGCTCCCACAAGAAAGTTTAAAGCGCGGGCGAGCGGTAGAAGTAATTCTACTGTTAATCAAAAAATTTCCAATACTAAAGCAAAGGGTAAAAAAGCATTAACGGAAACGATCTGTCCAAAATGTCGACGTGGAAAATTACTAAAAGGAAAAACCGCTTACGGCTGTAGTGAATACAAAACAGGCTGTAGTTTTCGATTGCCTTTTAAATTTTTGGGTAAAAAAATATCCGAGAATCAACTGGGTAGATTGATGAAAATGGGATCAACCGTGACGCTCAAAGGATTTATAAAAGATGGTAAAAAAGTAAATGGCAAGTTGGCGTTTGATGCTAATAAACAATTGATTTTTCAACAAGATATAGGTACAACTACGTCGAAAAAAGGAACAGCAAAAAATAAAGCAGCAGATGAAATGACCTGTCCACGTTGCAAGAAAGGAAAGATAGTCAAAGGCAAAACAGCCTACGGTTGCAGTAATTGGAAAAGTGGATGTGGCTTCAAAGTTTCTTTTACAAAAATCAGAGAAGCAATCGGTACCCGGCCAGTTACCAAAGCCGCCGTAATGGCTGTTTTGACAAAATTGACGTAGAAAATTTAAGTTAACTAAAACTAACTGTTATATTTTAATCCTGCTCATGACCAACCAGGTCTTCGCTAAAATCATAGATATCAACGGGCGGTAATTTTACCTCGGCAATACTATTAAAAAATCCTTTGATATAATCTTTTACAAAAGCGCGTTCTTCCTTATTTAGAATGGTAAAATTGGAAACAATGTTAAGCAAGGCTTTTCGATTATTTTTAAATAATAATACGGTTTCCTCCAGTGCTTCCACATCTTCGGGAAATCCTAAAAAAGCGCGATCTCCCTGTCTGATTACATCCAGTCTTTTACTACCCGTACGATAAGGTGCTTTTACCATTTCGGAAAAATCAAAATCGTAAGGAACGGTGATTACCTTATCATTCATTTGTAACATCTTCAGGTTACGTCCCGAAGTTAAATTGTAGTCGATATTTCCAATCATATATTGAAATAATGCGACAATTTTGAATTGGTCCCGGTCTAGCAGTTCGGGTTGGATATTATACATTTTATCCATTTTAGTAGCTCCGATACGATTGCGAAATTCGGCTGTATCTTCAATCACAAAACCGTACTGTGTTTTTTCGTCTCCCGTATTGCTATCAATAAAATTGATCTTCAGCAATTGTACACGCAGACTTTTGTCTGTTAGTTGATTGTAAAGTTTGTAAGCTAAATACTCTTTCAATAAAAGCTTTTTAGCGAGATTTTCATCTTCAATACACTGTGTTACCAGTTTCATATCATCAAACTTTGATAATCCGGCTTCTTCCAGCTCTCCTTTTTTAAAGTTTAACTTCAAAGGTGGCATACCGGTACAATTAATTCGGCGATAGTTTCCACGGAGGCTTACCTTTAGCTTCCAGGACCAAATCCGGCCATTGTTATCTGAAAAAGAAAAATTTCCTTTTACTTCTTCTTTGGACCGTCTGTCTTTTGTCAGGTGTGTAAAGTCGGTTGTTAAATTGACTTCTAAAATCTCTTGATAACTCATCAAGTCCAGTAAACTTTCGGGAGTATTTCTCTTATTCTCTGCCTCCACCATGTTTGGCAAGGCCAGTAATAACCAGGAGAATAAAAAGGGTGAAAAGTATTTTGAGTTCAGCATATTGGGTTACATTTAATTGAAGTTTTTAAAGAATCTTCATCACTGATGAAGTAGGTAAATCCTATTTTCTACGTCAAAAAACTTACAATACAAAGTTAGTGTAACTTTTACGCTAAGATGGTGCCAGATTATCCATTTGTGATGCTATATTGACAAAATCACCTGTGGAGTGGCCTTAATTGGATGGTAAAAACGGTTAAGTATTGCTTGATTTTGAGGATGCAAGCCCTATAAAATTGAAAAAACATTGAATGCTGAATATCCAAGAATGAATATGGAACATTCGATATTCGATATTTTTTAATGATTATACAGCGAAGTGGTGGCAAATACGGTGAGTATGCCATGATCACGTAGAATGGTAAGGAATGAGGTATTACCCGGTCGCTCAGCATTCTCTGCTTCTTACCACGACATCAACATCCAAACGGCCATTACCAGCATAACAGCGTTCTCAATCAAAGTTGCTTTGGTCATTGGCAGTTTGAGTGCCGTACCCAGACAGGCACACTGAATTTGTTGTTTGTCCAATAAACTTTTTACAACCCCAATGGTGGTAACCCCTAAAATAAAAATCGTCGTAAACAATGCTACCGGAATTTGCCACCGCAGTAAAAACATCAATCCCAGAGCGGTTTCTAGAAAAGGATAAATCCAGCCGTAAAGCGGTACGCGCTTCGCAATTGGATCGTACATACTAAACGAAGCGGGAAAACCTTTCAAGTCCAGGAATTTAAAAAATCCAAAAACGATATAAAACAATCCCATAAAGTCGAGCATAAAACCTCCTCCCGACCAGGGGTTAATATTCATCAACATAGCCGCCATCGTCAGATAACCAAAGATTAGAAAAAGCGGAAAAAGTTGCCGCCATTCGGATACCGCTTCGCTAACCGTAGCCGTTGGAATTGCTGCTCTGTCTGTTTTAATTTTTACCGTATACTTTTCCGGAAGAACCGCTGCGATTTGTTCCGCTGTCCATTGATGATTACTGGTAATCTTTGCGGTGTGATCTTCCAGAGAGACAACCACTCGTTCCACCTCCGGTAGTTTATTGAGCTGTTGCTCTACGTGCGTGCGGCAACCGTTACAGGTCATGCCCTGGATAGAGAAAGTTTGTTTCATGTATATATATTAAAGTACCATTGATAAGGAATGGTGATTTTAAAAGTACGGAAATTTTGGGAAACAGAAGCGTAAGGAATGTTGACAAAATAAATGACGATTCTATACTTCCTCTTTTTTTTCACCAAAACGAATTTATTGATTATTTTTACTGATTATGATAAAAACAGACATTTGTATCGTTGGTGCAGGACCTGGAGGAGCTGCGACAGCTTTAAAATTAGCCTATGCAAATCAATCCTGTGTATTACTCGATAAGGCCACCTTTCCAAGAGATAAAATTTGTGGTGATGCCCTAAGTGGCAAGGTATCTACGGTCCTCAACCGAATGGACCCGGAAATCATGAATCGCTTTCGGGCAACGCCTCAGGTTGGCATGTGGGGATTCAAATTTACTTCGCCCAACGGAAAAGAAATGAACTTTGATTTTACGCCCGAAAATATCGGGCAGCCTGATTGTCCTCCTCCCCCCGGTTATGTCGCCACGCGTCTGGTATTTGATAATTTTCTAATCGAAGAGGTCAAGCGCCACGATTGTGTGGACTTGTACGAAGGCGTTCAAATTACCGAATATATTAAAACATCGGAAGGGTATTTATTAAAAGACAAAAGTGGAGATTTTAGTATTCAAACCAAAATTCTCATCATTGCCAACGGTGCGCACTCCGCTTTTTCACGGAAACACGCTGGCCTGGAAAAAGACAATCGCCACCACGCAGGAGGTCTGAGGGTCTACTATAAAAATGTCGCCAATCTCGAAGGACAACCTGCCATTGAATTACATTATTTTAAAGAATTGGTGCCTGGTTATTTGTGGATTTTTCCTTTGCCTAACAATGGCGCCAACGTTGGTCTGGGCATGAGAACCGATATGATCAGTGATCGTAAATTCAATATGCGTAAGGCGCTCGAAGAACTGGTTGCTACGCATCCAAGATTGAAGGAGCGTTTTAAGGATGCCGAGATCACAGATTCTGTCAAAGGCTACGGTTTGCCATTGGGATCTAAAAAAAGAATTTTGTCCGGAGATCATTATATGTTGGTCGGGGACGCTGGTCACCTCATTGACCCACTTACGGGCGAAGGAATCGGTAATGCCATTTACAGTGGTACCATCGCGGCCGATCAGGCGGTGAACTGTCTGAAAGTAGAAAAGTATGACGCAAAATTTATGCGGAGTTATGATGTTAGAATTCAACGAGTCTTGGGTACGGAACTCAAAGCGAGCTATCTGATGCAACGTATCATGCTCTATCCCCGGTTGGTAAATTTTCTAACCAATCGAGTAGAAAATAATAAATTTGTCATGGATTTTTTAAATAAAATTTACGCAGATTCCACGACCGAATGGCATAAGCAATTGTGGCGACCAGGGTTTTGGTGGAGAGTCGTAAGTGGTAACTGATCGATCCCGATAAAGGAGGGTGGCGCATGACATTGTGACAAGAGAAGGCACCGCGAAAGTGTATGGACTATTATTTTCTTGCGGGATGTGGTACAAGTGGTTCGGGTACTAACTTAGTTTGTATTTCAAATTGTTAATCGGTGAATTGGTTTATTAGTCCATTTAATGTCTATACATTGATTCGAAAAGTATTGAATATGGTGTTTTATAAATTCATAGTACTATAAAGTTTATGTATATAAATTTAGAGCTAAAGGCATTAGGAACGAGGATTAAAAATATTAGTCATAATTCTGAATCTATTAGATCGTTGTTCCTTAATCCTCTCTCTTTCCAAATCCCAGATTCATTCCCAATCTTGCGTGCGCATAACTATTGTTCACCACATTAAATAAGGCGGGCAAATTATCCGTTGCAAAAAATAACTGTACCGGTCCAAGTCGTATCGCAGTATTCGCACCGATGGCAAAGCCTGTTGATTTTCCGTGGCTAAGATTGGTGCCAAGTGTCCACCAGCGTCCAAGATCCAGGGCAGCATTAATCGCTACGGTTGGATCAAAATTGCCTTTCAGTCGACGCGTATGTATCAAACCGCCTACGCGGAATTTTTCCGAAAATTTATAACTCACCGTCCAGTAAGTACGCCACGCAAGTGCAGTCCGATAGCTTTGCTCCGCTTTGGTAAATTGAAAAATTTCACTCAAGGTATCTGCAATCTGTCCAAAGTCCGCATCTTCTGATTCTATCAGGTTTAACAAGTCCAGACCTTTGTATTCGTAGGTTCCGTTGCTGGAATATACTTTTGCATTTTCTTTCCAGTTGATACTTCCAATATCCAGAATACTACCGCTGAATGTTAGTTTATCATGGAGCCGAAACGTGGCACCTATATCAAAGGCGATCCCTTTATTCTGTCCGAATAGTGCATCTAGCCCATCCATATCAGTGGTATTAATTGCTACCTCGCCGCCGTCTCCGTCGAGTCCGGTCACATCGAGAAGTCCGGCTGAGTTGATGGTATAATCGGATGCCAGAGTCAACTCGTAAACGCTGGCATCATTGGTATGAATACTGGCCACTGCATTACCAGAAGAAAAATTAGAAAGTCCACCGAGAAATTTTAGTTTTGCTCCGAAAGTAAACCGGTCGTAATTGATGGCTGTTCCAACGGCCCATTCGCTGTAAGTGCTGGCATTAAATTCCGGCGCAATATTGACCGTTTGTCCAAGGAACTGTGCGTTTCCCTGCAATGCTAACTGTGCTAGTTCTTTTGGAAAAGTTATACTGTTATTTGTTTTAACAGCGTGATTGACAGAAACTTGCCAGCGATCTTTTCCGAATGCCAGGTGAAAAGTTTCAAAATCGGTATTTGCCCAAACGGTATTTTTTTTATTTAAACGGTCAATCAAATCACTGGCGATGATCACCGTTTTTCCTTCTGCATTGGTAGAAGTGATATTGTTATAGGTTAACGCAGCAGTTCCCATACTGGCGCTAATTCCTGGAAAACTAAAAATAAATTTTCGGTCGGTCATTTTAGCGGGATTCAAAGTGTTGGTTTGCCAGAGGTTGGTCATCATACTCAATCCGATATCCTGCGCCCGTAGTGGAATCATTCCAATGAATACGAGACCTAAAACAAAGCCATATTTTTTTTGGAATCCCTGGTTGCCGGGTAGACAAGCTTTTTTGATTTTATTAAAAGTAATTATTTTCATTTTGATTTTTATTCTTCAATTGATAAAATAGCCCCCAATTTTACACTCAACGCCTGGTCGGGTGTAATCTTAACGGGTGTTTGTCCATCGTCGCTAGTGGCTAGACTAATCTTCATTAGCATTTTTTTGCTTTCGTTCATGGCAGTCAGTCGACTAGCAGGTACTTCGATCTCAGTCGTCAAAGGGGTCGGGTTGATGGGGAATCCATCTGCATCTACTGACGCAGCGGTAAGAATCATTTCCTGATTTTTAAATAAAGAATCTAATACCGTATTGTTATCATTTAAAAAATAGAATTGTACTTGCGCACCGAATGGCATTCCATTGGTGGTAATTAATTTAAAGCTGGCAGATTTTAACTGATCTGGTTGACCAAAGTCAATGGCCGTTTCTTGTTCCGTTTGCATTTTGAAAGTTCCGTGTGCTGGAACGGTTGCTCGAATAGAAGTAGTAACTTTACTGGTGGGTTGAATGAAGCTGATCGCTGAATCATTGTCCGGATTTATTTCACCACTCATTTGGTAGATGATTTTATGTGGTTGAATGGCCAGCATTTCTACGATATTTGAATTGTCTTTATTGAGTGTAAGTGTACTGTGTCTGGATGTACCAACTTCGTTGAGCCCGGGTGCATCGAGCAGAAAGCCTTCCTGTGCGAAACGGCCATTTAGAGAGACAGATGCTCCTTCAGTATTAATCATGGTGAGTTTTGTAATGCGGGCACGAATGGCGAGTCCAAAGCTATTTTCAAAATCCAGGCTTAACTGCGGATCAGCCAGAGATAGTGCTCCATCAAATCCTAAATCGAATAAATCAATGCTTAAGGTATCCTCTTCCATGCTAAATTGTTTAGCGGTAAAGTTTCCGGATACAAAATCGTATTGCCAATCTCGCCCCCATCCTCCAACTGCATCGAGCGTAACCGAACTACCATCGCTGACCTTCGTAGCAACATATTCAACGGTCATTTCTTCGTTGTCCAAATTAAGATCGTAACCCGTAATATCAATGGGTGTCAGTAGAAATTCTTGTGGTGTCTGTCCTTGATTTATTAATTGTTCCGTTACGGTAAATGGTTGCCCATTTTTTATCAGGTTGGAAAAAATAATCTGAATATTAATATCCTCCGGGACAGAATTATGAATCTGAAAATTTATGGTTCCCCCTCTCAGTTTCAGTGTCTCCAGTTTAACGCCAGGAAAAATTTCCACCGGAACAGTCGCTCGTTGGTTGGGAACTGCAAACGGAAAATCAGGAATATTCGCAAACAATTGTCCGGCTGTTACATCGGGACCGACGGATTGATAATTAAAAGTCAGTGTACCATCACTGTTTGTATCAATTAAAGTAGCTTCCGTTTCAGATGCTTCCAGTAAATCCTGAATAGTCGTCGTTGAATTAATCAGTGGAAGTGCATAATCTGCCTGAATTTCAATGTTGTCAATAGAATTGATGGAATCCAGCTGGTTGCAGGATGGCAGGATCATGGCTACGATTGGTAATAGCAGCCACCTCAAAACCATAAGTGTTCTCATATTGGTAATGATTATTTAGTTTAATAAAATTTTAGAATAGGATTGGTCATGGCAAGTAGGCGCAGAGATATGTCCAAGAATCAGGCCATTAGGAAAACAAGAAAGATTTTGATAAAGCGAAAAATGCCACTAACCAGCGAGTTGGTTAGTGGCATTCTATGATAATCCCTTAGTAGTCCTTCCAGTTAATAGCGTCTGGTAGAATTCGCCAAATTAACCGACAGTATTAACTGGAAAGACTACTTAGCTTGACTTTAGCTGTTGGCTTCCTATATACGCGAATCTGAATTTTTTTTATAAACTCTAGTAATAAAACAACTAATCTCTTCCCGTTTTAGGGGAGCCAATAGCCAAATGCCAATAGCCAATAGCAAAGCCGAGCTAAAGAATGAGGCATCAATAAATATATTTTAATAACCAAAATTTTGCACCCAGTAATGTGGAAAAGAACCTACCGTACCAATATTATAGCAACCTACATATCGCCATTCTGGCTTGAGTAAAGTTTTACGGTGCCCCCTGGAGGGAATGCCTTCGTCAATGAGGAGTAGGATCACCGCCGTACGCACGCTGGGTGTTCCCGCTACGAGATTTTCGTTACCATCCTGCATATTTGAGCAAGCCCTACGCACACGATCCCAGGGCCAGGAACCGTCCCGTCCTTCGTGATTGACATCGCCCGTCGGCTTTTGGTCGATACCATGATTTTTGGCAGCCTGGTAAATGCACTGGGAAGGAGATAAAATAGAAAGTGCCCCTAGCTGTCGAAGTTCTGATTTTAATTCATTAACCACCGATTGATCGACGGGAAAACCACCCGTTCTACGTTGCTCATTAACGTAAGCATCTACGTACTGAATATAGCCGGATGGGTTCCTACGGAGCAAGTTAATTTCGTTGACCATCTCCAGCTCCTGTCCAGTCATGCTGGTGGCTTCGTCGTTGCTTCCAGTGTTGGTACTGGGAATATTGGTATGAATACTGGTGCCGGAATTTACGAGGCCAGCGTAATCGGTGATACCGTCGGTATAGGAAATGCGATCACAGGTACAATCGCTGGATAGTAAAATATCGCCGGGCTGTGGCTGGTAATTATTACTCATGGCATTAAATTCGCGGAAACGGGATTCACTGTAACCATAAAGCTCTGCGAGGCCAGCCATGGACTGACCTGCGGAAACGCGGTGTTTTTTACCACTTTGCTTGCTATAAAGTCCACGGGATGTAAAGGTTTCGGTAGGCTGATTATATTCAGCAGGGACAGAATTATTACGTACAATCAATTCCTGACAAAGCATCAAAGGTTGATTATATCCAAGTTGATTCCAGGTCATAATGTCCTGTAATTCTATTTGATATAAATTAGCGATTTTAAATAAGTCATCTCCGTACTGGATAATGTGGACACCGGACTTGGGAGTATTGGGACATTGGGCTTGTAACTGCATAGCGTAGCAAGCAATCACTGCGATTGTTAAGTATGTTTTCATAAGCGGTTTTTTTAAATGTTTTTTAAATATTCCTAAAGCTAGTAAATAATGTTAGAAAAAAGTCTATTCAATTAGAAATAAAATTACCTGAGAAGAATTGGAACACTTTGTTTATATATTCGTATAATAATAATATAATCGTTCCTAAAAAATAAACCATGTTTTTTGAACTTGATTTCTCTCATGAATATAAGTCTAATACTGTCAGGCTTGTTTATCTATCTAAAAAAAGTTATTTGCTCTACGAAAATTTGCATAATAAATTAAAATTTATGCAAAAAATGGGTTTTCCCACTATAGGGAATCCTGTATTAAAACTAGAGAATCAGGTGCTGACGCTTGTTTATATGGTGATGCAGCATGAGATAAACTGTGGACTATATAACGATCTAGTTTCGGAAAATATAATAGACGAGGACTTGCAAGCGCAGCTAGAGGGGCTTTATGAAATGACCAATATGCTGGCTATTCAATACCATGTATATTTGGATCGATGGAAAATTCTAAAAGAACAAGGGGAGAAACAAATCATCGAAATTAATCAATTACCTATTTCAGCCTAAGCGGCAAAATTGGCTGATCTGGATTCAGACGTCAAAACTATCGACAAATCTTCCACCGAATAATTAAGGTATTGATGGTTGGAAAGTAATTCAAAGACAAGTTTTGTGTTTTGTATACTGAGACGATTCCACATCAGGGTGAGCAGTCGATTTGCCCTGCTATAATTTTCAAATTCAACGAGTAATTTGTGGGCATGAGCTGCCGAAACATCATCGGTAATCTGAAAAGGTTGATCCTTGCTTTCTAGTGAATTTTTCGATTCAAACATTTGTTGCTGTTTGAATTTAATATACTGTAGACGGGAAGAGATGATAGAAGATACCGTCACATTAAAGGTGGTAGTACTCATGGATTTCAAAGGTAGTATTGACTTGGTAGATCAATAGGGTTTGGTTAAATTATTTCCAATGGTTGTGTGGCTCTAAAATCAATAATCTATTATGGGAAATACAACGAAGTAACAGCAAATTATCAGCAAATTATTCGAATAATCTTTTCAAGCTGTTGCTCATCATAATCTAAATACGAGTTGTTTTGCAGAAGGTTACTAATAATGGCTGTATTTTCTGTACAAAGCCATACTTTCAGGATTTGGAGGCGTTTAATATCCGCATGGATGGTATCCACGTCCAAGAGCATTCTTTCTAGTTCTTCTAATAAGAAGTTTTGAGAATTAGCCAGGGAGCAATCGGTTAAATCGGGCAAACTATCGTTACATTTGGATTGTAAACGAGCAATGCCACCCTCGATTTTTTGATAAATATTCACGGTTCGTTCGTTCCAGGCCATTTGAGGCTTGAAGCGTAGTACACTTAAATTCATAGAATCATAGTCTAAAATAGTCTGGCGATTAGCAATCGCAAAAAGGTTCTCTATTTAAATATAGTAATAAATATTTAATTTTAATATGTGTAACGGGTGAACGGTAGCTATAATTTAGGGAACGTACTGAAATAAATGTATTTGGTATTTTCAGGAGTAAAAATACCCAGTAATGAGTCCATTATAATTTTTTTATGTTTTTTGAGAAAAAAGCATTAAATTTGTTGTCACAAATAAAGGTTATCCTGTTTTTAATTCACTCACTAATAACCTTGTCTTCAATAAATCTTATCAACTCGATATAAAGAATGTTTTCATTTGGTTTTTTGGGTTAGGGAGGAGCTGCTAAAGCTCCTCTCCCTTTTTTTAGTCCTTTCGTTTTTCCTTCCTTTCTTTTTTTGTACATTTGATCGTTACTATTAAACTGACAGTTTTGCCAAAGACTGTCCCAGACCTCCCAAAATATTATGAGCAAAATCACCATCAAAAGCGGTAAAGGCGAAATTACCCTCAAAAAAAGTAGCCGTTATGTAGGCTTAAAATCTGAAAATCCTGTCACTGAAACAGACGCCGTAAAAAAAGAAGTGCTTCCTAATTTGGGTGGATTTAACATTGTCACCCTCAATAAAGACGGAAAAACCATCGACGAACGACTCGACGAAGTTCGGGAAAACAAAGATATCGAGGTTGGTACCCACGTTTATTATGTCCCCGGTATGAGTCAACGACCCATGGTCCCGACGGGCGAGATTTACGTGGTTTTTCAGGAGGGAGTCAGCGAAGAAGAGCAACTGATCATTCTGGATGAATTTAAACTAGAAATGGTGGAACGTCGCTCTCCCGAACGAATCATACTCAAAGTAACCCCAAAATCACCCAATCCTCTAAAAGTCGCTGCGATTCTACAAAAAATTTCCCTCATCAAAATGGCAGAGCCAGACCTGGATGCGTTGGTAGAAGAATATGAATTTAGAGAACCTTTCGATACCCTTTACAGTCATCAGTGGCAACTTCGCAATCCCGGTTTTATTACGGACGTACAATGGACCACTAAAAAAGACGCAGATGCTAAAGTGGTAGACGCCTGGGCCCGTCTTGGAAGTACGGGGTCGGATGATATTGTAATTGCGGTAGTAGACAACGGTTTTGATATCAACCATCCAGACTTGATGGGAAAGGTGTACAAGCCATTCGATCTATGGAGTAATTCCTCAAAAATAGAAATGGGGGACGCACGTTTTACCCACGGAACACCTTGTGCTTCTGTTGCGCTTGCTGCCAGCAATGGGGTAGGGATCGTAGGATCCGCTCCGGCTGCTAAATTTATGCCCGTTAGCGGGACTTCTTTTAGTCTGCGTGCAACCGAAAAAATGTTTAATTATTGTATTGACAATGGGGCAGATATCATTAGTTGTAGCTGGGGAACCACTGATTCGGCTTTCGATTTAAACCCAATGAAGATTGCGGCCATTTCAAAGGCTGCCCGCAAAGGACGTAATGGAAAAGGTTGTGTGATTCTTTTTGCAGTAGGCAATGACGACCTCGATTATGTAAGTTATTATGCGGCACATCCGGATGTGATTGCCGTTGCAGCAACAACCAGTAAAGACCAACACGCCGACTATTCTAATCGTGGTAGAGAAGTGACGATCTGTGCACCTTCCAATGGCGATTGGCCCATCACGGCAGCACGTGCTTCGTGGGACGAAGGTATTTCATGGGAGACGGGAGAATACCGCTGGTGGAGGGATGGTCGTTCGCGCGGTAGCAATTATAAACATTTCGGTGGTACTTCTTCTGCCTGTCCATTAGTAGCCGGGATTTGTGCGTTGATTTTGACTGCTAATCCAGCCTTAACCGCTGCTGAGGTCAAAGAAATTCTTACGCAAACGGCTGACCAGGTGGGTGGTCCAAGCGAATATATCAACGGTCATTCTCTTAAATTTGGGCACGGTCGGGTCAATGCGGATAAAGCCGTTGCCGAAGCATTGCGTCGCAAGGACTCTGGTAACGAACCGCCCGTAGTGGATGATAGCGTTATGGCCGGAAGGGGTATTTTTCGATTTCAAGTGCGTCGACAGGAACCAAAAGGCTACGGCGTACAGATTGGGGCTTTCGCCGAATATGGTAATGTGCTGATACAAGCTGAAAAGCTGGAATCCCTTTTTGATGCTCCTGTTATTGTCAGTATTAATCAGCTGAATGGAAAGACCGTCTACAAAATTGTCATAGGAGCTTTTTCGGATAAAAAGGACGCTAAAACATTACTTAATCGCGTCAAAGACCAGGGAATCAACGGATTTGTACGAGCAATTAAAGACTTGGCTTAAAAAAAGGGAATTTTACCCCGGATATTTTTGTTCCTGCTTTTAATTTAGGGTATATTTGCGGACGATTTTGGCGAGGTAGCTCAGCTGGTTAGAGCGCTAGATTCATAATCTAGAGGTCGGGAGTTCAAGTCTCCCTCTCGCTACAAAAAAAAGTCCCGTCTCAGCGATTAACTGGGCCGGGATTTTTTTTGAAAAAATTAGTTGGAAAGATCAGTTTTTAACGGTTACCATTTCTCTAAAAATCATACTAATTCCTCCCAAACTGATGATCGCAATCCCCGTATCTGGAACGAGCATTGCCTTGTTCCTACGTTGATCCTAAGTGAAGCGACGCAACAATTTCAACAACGCTCTTCAATACCTCCCTCAAACCGCTCAAGATGCGCCACCACTTCCTTATTTTTATCATACAATCCCAAATCCAGATTTTTTAAATCGCCGCGCGAAGACATCAGCTCTATTACCGGATAAATTGGACGCTGATATTTCCAATATTCTGTATTTATAAAAATCATGGGACTGGCGTACCCGAAAGACAAGTAATGATTTTGCGTGATATCCTGAAATATTTCCTGAATGGTACCCGCACTACCAGGCGCAAAAACAACGCCGCCCTTGGCAATCGTCAACAAGCCATCCTCCCGCACACTATTGGCAAAATATTTGGCAATATGCGTCGCAAAAGGTGTTGGTGGTTCGTGCCCATAAAGCCAGGTCGGAATACCCAGGCTTTGATATTTTGACTTGGGATATTTTTTTAAAACTTCAAAAGCGGTAGATAACCACGCTTTGTCGTTATAAAAAGGTGCTTTACTTAAAATTTCAATCGCCGTAGTTAGCGACCGATCAGGTTGTCCGGCCAGCCATGCGCCCAGATGCGTTGCTTCCATTGCTCCGGGACCACCACCCGAAATCATCAGATACCCTTTTTGTGTTAACTCTCGCGCAATCTCCACGACCTGTCGGTAGGAGGGATCTGCTCGGCTCAACCCGTGACCACCCATGATGGCCACCACTTTTTTAGGATTAAAATCTTTTAAAAAATCTTCGATGGCATCGGTCATTGAATGATCGTGCAAGCGACGCATCAACGTCTCTTTTATTGAGCAAGCCTGCTTTCCCGTTTTTATATAATGATCGTATACTATTTTATCGAGGGTATGCTGATAGGTTGATGGTTTTTGAAAAATGTAATCATTATAAAGTGTTTCTTTTGAATATAATTTGTTAGGGTACACTTCGTAGGGTGCCTCCATAACTGGAAAAATAAAATTATCAGAATAGAGATGTTGCCAGAGTGCCTCACTCATCTTGCATCCTAAAAAAAGGCATTCCTTAAATTTCTGCCGTAATATTTTATTTTCTATTGACGTTAAATCGAGTGCTTGAACAGCCACTTCTTTAATGGTCTTTTTGGTTAAAATGCCTTCTAGGGCAGGAATAGTATGGTATTCTTTCATAAGACAATGATAACAAAATATTACCTAAATTATCATCTGTTACATTAGTTTTCTATTACCTTGATCTCTACCCGACGGTTTTGTTTCATCTCCACTTCTTTGTTGGTATAAGGAAATTTCATCTGCGAATTTCCGTACCCTTTCCAGGTTATTCGCTCGGAAGAAATACCGTTTTTAATCAGATAGTCGTAGACCAGTTTTGCGCGATTTTCTGAAAGTGTCTGCTCTCTTGTATCAGGTTGAATAAAGTAAGCACCTTTGCGATACGGAAGGTTGATGTGTCCAGCAATTTCTATTTTCAGATTTGAATTAACCTGCATGAATCGCAGAACCTTTGGTAAAACCGGTTTTGATTTTGGAAGGAGTAACGCCTTGCCTCCCACAAAAAACAAATCTTTAATCGCTGCTTTTTCACCTGCCGTAGCTGGTGGTAATTCAAAGGTGCGGGTAGGGGCATTTTTTAATTTGGAAGCGACTTTTAGCATTTCTGTTTCAAAAAAATATCCGTGGGCAAATACATCGATCCCTACGACCGTATTGATCGGAACTTTTTTACTAAAATAGCCCGTCGAATCCGTGGCGATAGAATCTCGAAAATTTTTGCTACGAATAATTACTGTGGCTTGTATGGGAATACCTGTAGTCTTGTCTACGACGGTTCCTTCTACGATGCCCATCGGTGTTTTATTTTTTAGCGTAGGAGGTGTCGGTGTGTTGATTTTATATTTGATTAGTTCGACAATGGCACGTCGGTTACGCTGGCGGCCATCTTCAGAATCGTTTTTTGCAATGGGAGCGTGCTCACCAAATAGTCCAACCTCCATCAGAGAGTCTGGAATGCCTTTGGTAATTAAAAAAGTCTTGACAGTAGCACCCCGACGTTCGGATAGTAGTTGATTGTTTTTTACACTTCCTATAGAATCGGTATGCGCGGTGATTCTGATCTTTACGTATTCGTTTTTTTCTAACGCAGTGATGATAGCTTCCAGTTTTTTTGCATCATCGGGTCTGATTTCGTCTTTACCAAAATCAAAGTAAATCGCTTCCTGTAATAGTATTTCGGATTGGATGGTGGTCGTAGCAGTTTGACCAAAAGACAAAATTGGAAATAAATAGATTATTACAAACCAAAGGAATTGGAAGATTTTTAAATTCATAAAGCGATAGTAGTTTTCTTCCTAACGCAAAAAAATGAAGAAGATACAAGGAAATTATCAATTCGACTAGTCGCCTAAGCGGTTCAATCCCGCTTTTGCTTTTCCGTGCAAACTTTGTTTGTATTGGTTGGGAGACATATCCAAACAGGTATGATAAGCCGCTTTTGCCTGCTCTTTTTCACCTGCCGTTTCGTAGAGCAATCCCATCTTTAGCGCCGCGTTACAAGCATAATAATATTTTTGATTGCGGCCCTGATCGATGGTCATTTGGTAGTATTCAATAGCTTTATTTTTTTCGCCACTTTCGTGAAAAATTCTTCCGAGCCGATAAACATATTCTAATTGTAAACCTGTGTCGGCAAAACTTTCTGGTGCATGACTCAATAGAGATGCTTCGGCACGTTTGTAATAACCACCATCAAACAAAACCCGCGCTTTTAATAAAACAGGATTGGGTTGTTCCTGGCTTTCTGCTTCGGTCTGTGCACTTTTATCACTTCCGACGGATTCGCGACCATATTTTTTACAAAAGTCCATATACTGTCGGTATTTAAGTTCATCTCCGTTTAGGAGATAAAACCAGGCAATTTTTTGGTAAGCTTCTTTTACATAATTGCCGTTGCCCATACGGCTAATATAGTTCTGTAAATATTGGGGCGCATCCTGATCCAATCGTCGAAACCGCGCGAGTCCCAACATAAAATCGAGGTAAGGCATTTTATGAAATTTGGTTCCCCGTGGACGGTTTTCTAACATCTGAATTGCCAGATCGTTTTTACCAATCCGCATCGCCATATTGGATAACACAAAACAAGCCAATGCGCTGGTTTTAGGGTTTAGTTCTCCGCTGTTAAGAATGTTCCACGCGCGATCGTTGCTGCTGTTATTCAAATGTAACATTAAAAATGCGTAGAAAACCAATGTTTCCGTTTCAAATAATTGATCACCATTTTTACGATGAAAATCAATCACTTCTTCCATTTCTCGTTTGCCCTGTTCGATGGTGCCATCCATACCTGCGAGTAATTTGACGGCCCATCTGTAGTTGTCCGGAACAGTACCCACGAGCGCGTGTAATAACCCCAGACTTTTTTTACTGGCAATAAAATCCGGATGTTTTTCCAGATTTTTATTCAACATTTTATAAGCAGAGCGGATATTGGATAGAGCAGAGAAGTGCTCATCAAATTTTAAGTGGAGTAGTGCCCACTGTAATTTTATTTCGGCTTGGGTATATAAATAATAGGGAGAGCTGGAATCAGCTGCTGCGATTAGGTGCAGGCGACGATCTTTATTTTTGGTGAGTAACTCAAAAGCATCCTCGTCCTCGTCGATAAAAACCCGCATAAAATCCAGATAGTTTTCCACAAAATAGACCATGTAATTGTTGGGATGTTCTCTTTTTTCTTTGCCAAGCAAGAGACTGGATTCATTTACCCTTAATTCTAAAGCCCGCTGGTAAGCCAGTCTTACGTCATCGGTAAAAGTAAAATATGGAGTAGTCTGTGCTTCGCTATGTGAACGGACCATCAAACCCAATATTAAAATAAAAAGTAGTCTTATTTTCATAAGGAATGGCGATTAAATTAACGTTATTTCGGCCTCTTTTTTCATCACGCTTCCCCGCTTGGCCACTTGTCCGCTTTACGGTTCACAAGTTGGCACTTGCTCATGCCTCGACTGATAGATAAATGGTCTCGAAATTTCAGTTATCTAATTCTGTCCAGGTATTTAACGGTATAAAAACGCTCCAAAGCCCGGTATTGTTGCTTCTTGACCAAAAGCGAAAACAACATTAATTTTTTACAAAATAAAAAGAGGCATGATTCCAATATGAAACCATACCTCTTCTAAGGGTGTTATGCAATATTTTAATCTGAAAATTCGCCGAGTTTATTTTAGTAGAAAATCATATTCAACTAAACAATTAAACAACTCAACGATTAAACAACTTATATCTTCTCCTTCTTAATCGAACAACCAATTGCTTTAGTAAAATTAGGATCTGGATTTTCTCCTTTTTCTAACGCCATGATGGCATCTTTTACGTAATTAACTGTTACTGCTTCCGGGTTTTTAGCGTTATTGTCAATCGCTCCGATATATTGTACTACCATATTTTTGTCTAGTACGAAAACGTGTGGTGTGCGGGTCGCGCCAAAAACCGGATATATTTCCTGATTGTCATCAAACAAGTAAACGAAAGGGAATTTCTTTTCTTTGGAACGTTCCTGCATAAATTCGAAAGAATCTTCTGGCTGTACTTTAGGATCGTTGGGATTGATGGCAACTACCGGATAACCTTTAGGAGCCATTTCGTTGTGCAATGCAATTAAACGATCTTCGTATAATACAGAATAAGGACAGTGGTTACAGGTAAAAGTAATAATATATCCTTTGGCATCTTTCATATCACCAAGAGACATCATTGCACCGTCAACATTTTTTAATTTGAAGTCAGCAGCTTTGTCGCCGACCTGGTATCCTTTCCCCGTTTTGTTAACAACAGCTACGGCCTGAGCCGTTTGATCTTTTACAATATTCAGGGATTTTTTAGCAACTCCTTCAACGTTTTCGCTGGCTGCATCTGTTACTTTACCGGCATCACTACAAGCCGTAAACATAAAGGCAGACATTGCTACAATCATTAAGAGAGAAAATAAATTTTTCATGGATGTTTTTTTTAAATCCGATAAACAGTTTCTATATTAGGAATGGCGATTAAATAAATGTAGATTCTAGGCGAACTATTTTTTCATCAATCAAGGCGCAGATGAAGCATAGTGTCTAAATTTATTTTATCAATATTCCTTAACTAGTCTAAAGGCTTTGGTTATTTTAAAGTTTTTAATTATCTGTTTCAAAGGTAAACAGTATCTGTGAATTTAAACGCGATAAAACGACATCTGTTTATAAAACTGGATGAAATTCAGTGTATTCCAGGTTATTTCAGGGTTTCTACCCAGTCGGCCAACTCGGGGAAATCATGGAAAGATTTCTCCGCAAATATTTTACGGTCGCCATTATACACGATGGTCGCCGGAATCGCACCCGACCATTTCGGATCTACTTTTGGTATCCAATTATTAGAATCTGAGTCGTCGAGGACGATCACTTCACCGGGCAATGGATTTTTTTCCAGGAAAGGGACCAGTTTTTTCTCAATCTGTTTGGGAAAGTCCAAGCTGACAAAGATAAATTTATATTTCTGATCTTTGTATTTTTTTTCTAGTTCCAGAAAGTAAGGAAGTTCCGCTACGCAAGGTTTGCACCAGGTGGCCCAGAAATTAATAATATAAGTAGTATCGGATTTTTGTGCAAAAATAGGGGCGAGTCCATCGTAGTCTACCACGGGAATTTTTTTAGCGGTCAACGCAGCTGATACTTCTTGGTCATTTTTTACTTCTGGTGCGGTAACCGTATTACAGGCCAATAGGAAAATGAAAGAAAGAAGTGAAAGTAATCTAGTCATAATTTATTTTTTAGTAACAACGTTGATTTATTGAATTTGGTTTTATAGGAGGTAACCAGAGCGTAAGCAGGTGTTACTTTTAAGGTTTTTTCCGTTAGGTATTTAAATCATAAAAATTATGTTAATGAAAATTATCTCTGCTAAAAGCCGCTCCATTATTTTAATATTTATAATCGGTGGTCTCACGAGTTGTGGTGTGGAAACAATGGATACGAACTCAGCTAAATCGGGTGAGAATGTTTATCCACTTGTTCCGGCGACGGTGAGCGATCGGGAAAATGATACAATTATTACGTTTGATCCGAAGACTTACAAAGAGTCGGTAACGGTGATTAAATATACCAACGGTCAGGCAGATACGATACAGGTGGATTAGGAATTATGGATTGTTTTAGCCAGTTAGTCTTGACTGATATAGAATATTGAACGGAAAGTGAAATAAAATTGGTAAGACTTTTTCTTTATTTACTCCTCATTCCTAAGTCTTTTCCAATGTTCTATTCTGTGTTTTACATTAAAAAAACTGAGTGCTTGGGATATTAGGAACGAGGATTAAATAGATTAAGAAATTTTGAGTCATAATTCTGAATCTATTAGATCGTTGTTCCTTAGTATCTTAGCGTCTTCGTGGCCTCCACATCTGATCGTTAAAACCGAAAGCCCAAAAAACCCCCAAAAAAATACACCGCTCCTTCTTCCGAATAATTCTGTACCGCTCCCCTGAATCCCACTACGAGCGGATCAAAAATATAATGATAATTAACTATTGCGCTGATACCCGGTTTCAGGCTATTTGATTTAATGGCAATATTGGTCGCTCGTTCCACGCCTTCCACCTGAAAGGAGCGCGCTGAAATTCCTAGTCCGAGTTGGAACTGATTTCTATTATTATCCAAAATCCCGTAAAGGAAATTAAAATCCAGATTGAATGTTATTAAATCGTAAGTGTCGCGTGCATCTACAACCCCTTTGGTCGTTGCGATACCGCCGCTGATACCAATGGTGATGGGTGGATAAAAGGTACGGTTATATTCTACAAAGAGTCCTGGGACAAAACTATTTTGTTTGGCTAAATAGACTTGTGTGTATCCCAGTTTGAGGATATCCCGTTCGTTATTTTGTGCCACCAGGAAAAGCGGGAAACTAAAGGCGATGAATAGAATTATTCTAACGATCATATTATTTTTTTAATTAGAATTTAAAATAACGTAAATTTAGCCAATGAAAAAAATAATACTTTCTTTACTGCTTCTAACCTCCTTACAATTATCTGCGCAAAAAATTGAGGTCCAATTTGATCATTACGCACTGCTCGTACGGGACTTAGATTCCACGGCGACCTTCTATCAGGAAATTTTAGGATTGAAAGAAATAGAAGACCAGACTCAACTGGATCATATCCGCTGGTTTTCGATGGGTGGAAAAACGGAGCTGCATATTATTGAACAAAAAGATTTTAAAGTTTCCGACGTCATCGGTGTACACCTCGCGCTCCGCGTTTCAGATCTTAATTTGTTTATGGAAAAGTTATCAGACCACCATATCTTTTTTAAAAATTGGTTTGGCTTACCGGGTAGAACAAATACGCGGCCGGATGGAATTCGACAGGTTTATTTACAGGATCCGAATGGATATTGGATTGAAGTGAATGGGGAGTAGGGGGTGAATTGCGATTTCCCTACTTCTTTTGCTTATAGCTTTGCGAACGTCGAGAGAGGGGATTGCGCGAAGCAAGCGTTCTTAAAGCGGTTAAGCGGTTGAGCATTCGAGTATTCGAGTATTCGAGCGTATCTTTTGAGTCCGCTTTAAGAAACCTTGCTTTGCTTATTGCTTCCCTCGGGTTTCGCAAAGCTAGTGGAGCGTTTCCCTGGTTTTTTTAAAAGCTATCTAAGTATAAATTATCCCGCTCTTTATCTATTTTAAAATTTCGATGATGTTCAATATATAATTTCATTGCTACTTTTAAATTTTTATCAAAACGTTCTAACACCGATTTACGTGAAACTACGGTATCTACGTTTGATAAGAAAGCTAAATAAGATGAAAATTTCCAATCATCATATTGTTTTCTGAATTTATGATGAATTGGATTATGATGAATATAGGTTAAGGTATGTCGCCATCTAAATTTATCTTTTATTAGAATTCGTTTAAATCTTTTTTGAAAAAGACTACCATTTCTATCTTTTTCTTTATTATATATCATGGCAAAAGATTGAAAGAGCCGTTTAAATTGGTCAACAAGAAAATCGTTATAAGGAATTTCTTTTTGTAAAAATTTTATACCTTTTGAGGTTCCTTGCCATTTTATTTTTTCCAAAATCTCATTTGATAGGGGCTTTACTCTTGCCAGCAAATGATAATGATTTGGCATAAGACAATATGCTTCTATATTAAAAAAGGGAAGAATCAGTTTTTCACACCTTCGTAAAAAAAGGTCTCCGTAAATATCTTCTTTAAAAATACTTTCCTTGTTGATACTTCTATTGTAAATATGGTAGGCCAAACCCTCTTCAAAATCTGCCCAATATTCTACTTGTTTTTTCATGATGTATGTTTTTCGAGTCCGCTTTAAGAAACCTTGCTTTGCTTTTGCTTCCCTCGGGTTTCGCAAAGCTAGTTTCGAGTCCGCTTTAAGAAACCTTGCTTTGCTTTTGCTTTCCTCGGGTTTCGCAAAGCTACACTACCTTATATTCCACGCCTAGCTTTTCGAGTTCTTTTACGAAACGATTATCGATATTTACTTTTTTTTCACCGCTGACCAGATGTAATTTTGTTTCGTGGGCTTTGTCTAGTAAAGAAAATTTCAGTTTGTGTTTTCCTTTATATTCTTTACAAAGTTTTTCCAGGCCAAACATTAATTTCTCATCAATTTGCTCGATGTATAATTTTAGGACGATAGAGTGAGACGTATTTTTTCCAACGCTGTCCAGTTGTTGTACTTTGGTTAATTTCAGTTGATACTCTTCGCTGTTGTAGCGTTTTTGGTAAAGGCCCGTGATAAATAACACTTCACCCACTTGCATCAGGTGCTTAAATTTTGCGTAATCTTCGCTAAATAATGGAAATTCCAAACTTGTATTAAAATCCTGAATAACAAATAATCCCCAGCCTGTTCCTTTTCGGCTGATACGATGTTGCGCACCGATGACAATGACGGCCAGTTTTACTTCTCGGCCTCGGAAACTTTCGATCTTATCTAGCGCACAGGAAGCCAGTTGCGCTTCCAGTAAATAATCATCGAGCGGATGTCCACTGATAAAAATTCCGGCGACTTCTTTTTCCTTTGTGAGTTTTTCTACCAGACTCCATTGTCTACCACCTTCCGGTAGGTTGGGCTTGGGAATCAGGGCTTCTTCACTGGCACCAAACAAGGAGTTGGCGGCATTTGATTTCTGACTTTGATAGGCGGCACCGTACCGGAGCAAGTGTTCCATGTACGTATCGTACTTTCCGCTTGGCGCAAAATAAGTGTGGCGTTCCAGATCTCCATAAAAGTCAAACGCTCCGGCCAGGACTAAGCTTTCCATCGCTCTTTTATTGAATGATCCAAAGTTGATGCGCTGTAAAAAATCATAGGTATCTTTGTAAGGACCATCATCCCGTCCTTTAATAATATCAATTACCGGACCTTCTCCGACACCTTTTAGAGCGGTCAATCCAAAACGAATTTGTCCGGCTTTGTTGACGGTAAAGTTGGCAACGGATTCGTTGACATCTGGTCCCAATACTTCGAGTCCCATCCGTTTACATTCCCGTAAGAAAAAAGTTAATTTGGAAATATCTCCTTTATTATGCGTCAGCACCGAGGCCATAAATGCAGCAGGGTGGTGGGCTTTTAAATAGGCTGTTTGAAAAGCAATGAAAGCGTAACAAGTTGAGTGTGACTTGTTAAAAGCATAAGAGGCAAAGGCTTCCCAGTCTTTCCAGATTTTTCCGACGACTTCCCCTTCATGTCCGTTGGCTTTACAACCTTCCTCAAACTGTGGCCACATTTTATCAATCAGCGCCTTCTTTTTCTTACCCATTGCTTTTCGCAACATATCGGCTTCCCCCTTGGTAAAGTTGGCCAGTTTTTGCGAAAGCAACATTACCTGCTCCTGATAAACCGTAATCCCGTAAGTCTCCGACAAGTACTCTTCCATGTCGGGTAAATCGTACACGATCTTTTCCCGTCCGTGCTTTCGGGCAATAAAGTTGGGAATATATTCCAACGGTCCGGGTCGGTACAAAGCGTTCATCGCAATCAAATCCGCAAACTCTGTCGGACGCAATTCCTTCATGTGCTTCTGCATCCCGCCACTCTCATACTGGAAAATTCCAACGGTTTCACCCCGCTGGAAAAGTGCATAAGTTGCTTCGTCGGTCAACGGAATTTCATCCGGATCAATGTCAATTCCTTTGGTTTCATTGATAATGGTAATGGCATCTTTGATGATGGTCAAGGTCTTTAAACCCAGGAAATCCATCTTTAGTAATCCAGCATCTTCGGCAACACTATTATCAAACTGAGAAACGAGTAGATCAGAATCTTTGGCGGTGGTTACCGGAACGTAGTTGGTAATATCGTCGGGTGTGATGATGACACCACACGCGTGAATTCCCGTATTCCTGATCGACCCTTCCAGTTTTTTTGCCTGTCGAATAACGCGCCCAATATCATCGTCGCCTTCGGACAATGCCCGAAACTGCATGGCCTTGTCCATGTCATCGGAGTTTAGTTTTCCTTTTAGCTTGGGATTAATACCTCCTTGAGCGAGTACATCCTTGAGGGTCGCACCGAGTTGTAAGGGAAATGTTTTGGCTACGCGATCCACATCCGATAGCGGTACATCCATTACCCGGCCGACGTCCCGTAAAGAAGATTTGGCGGCCATGGTACCATAAGTGATAATCTGTGCTACCTGATTTTGTCCATATTTATCAATCACATAGTCGATTACTTTTTGTCGACCGACATCATCGAAATCAATATCAATATCGGGCATGGAAACCCGTTCCGGATTCAGGAATCGCTCAAAAAGTAAGTCGTATTTAATCGGATCTACGTTGGTAATTCCAGTACAGTAGGCGACCGCAGAACCGGCGGCAGATCCTCGACCGGGACCAACGGCTACGCCCATCTCACGGGCAGTACTGGTAAAATCCTGTACAATCAAAAAGTAGCCGGGATAACCACTCGCCGCAATTACCTTTAGCTCAAAATCCAGTCGTTCCCGAATTTTTTCGGTGATGACCCCGTATCTTTTTTTGGCACCGGTATAGGTAAGTTGTCGGAGGTATTCATCCTGTGTTTTGATTCCTTCGGGCAATGGGTAGGCGGGTAGTAATACGTCGCGTTCCAGTTTTAGGGTATCAATTTTATCATAAATTTCCATGGTGGAATCCATAGATTCCGGGATGTCCTTAAATAGAACGGACATCTGATTTTGAGTTTTAAAATAGAAGTCTGAACTCGGAAATCTAAATCGTTTTTCTTCTTCTAATAAACTGTTGGTATTGACGCAAAGTAAGATATCGTGCGGTGCTGAGTCTTCTTCTTCGACGTAATGGGAATCGTTGGTCGCAATAATTTTTACATCGTGTTTGCGCGCGAGTTTGATCAATTCCTGATTGATGTCTTCCTGGCTGACGCCGGTTTGATCGATGTTTTCGAGGCCGCTGTGGCGTTGGAGTTCGATATAATAATCTTTACCAAAAAGGTCGAGCCACCATTTGAGAGCGGTTTCTGCTTCGTCCAGTTTGCCGCGTAGGATGAGTTGTGGAATCTCGGCTCCCAGACAGCAGCTGGTTGCGATGATACCTTCGTGGTACTGAAGGATGAGTTCTTTGTCGATTCGCGGAAATTTACCGTATTGTCCTTCGATAAAACCAAGGGAGCAGAGCTTGCAAAGGTTTTCGTAGCCGGTGCGATTTTTGGCGAGCATGAGTTGGTGGTAGCGTTTATCGGCTTCGCCTTTGGCACGGGAAAACGACTTGATGTGCCGGTCTTTTACCATATAAAATTCACAACCGATGATGGGTTTGATGTTTCGTTTGGCGGCTTCTGCTACAAATTTAAAGGCTCCGAACATATTCCCGTGGTCGGTTAGTGCGACGCCTTTTTGACCGTCGGATACGGCTTTGTCCATCATGGTGGCGATGTCACTGGCTCCGTCGAGGAGGGAGTATTGGGTATGGCAGTGGAGGTGTACGAATTCTGGCATTTTATTTCGAGGTTTTTTTAATTTTCTTTAATTCTGAATTTACCCAGTTGTTCTCTCTTTCGTTGTTTTCTGCCTGCGCAAATTCGGAAGGGAAATGAAAAATACACTCTCAACGAAGAGGCTTATTCTAAAAAGCTTCTACTCAGCAAGCATTCACCCTTTGTCATCAACAAAAGTTAGTTAAAGCAGTAATAGCCTCTCTTTAAACGGTAAAAATTATCGTCAGTAAAATTGACATTCGTGTAGACCGGAAGCCTGAAAAGGGCGATTGATGCTGCGAAAGATGTGTAATTTTTTCTCTAGTTGTCTGTTACTCAAAGATAAGCAAAAATGAGCGAGGGTAGGGAAGTAGAGGAGTAGAATATTTCAGGCTTTACCGATTTCATCTAGATAAATAGCTTCGTGAATGATTTCGGTGATGGCGTCGATTGGGATTTCTGCGACGGAGGCGAATTCGATGCCGCTGACCATTTTTCGGCCTTTGTCGTTTAAGAGGCCTTGGACGTTGGATAGCTCGCGTCCTCGGAGAAAGACGAGTTCAATTTTTTTTCCTTTGGTGGGATTGAGATAGCAAATCCAAGTCTTGCCATCGTAGAAGGGGACTTTGTAGCGTAGCTTGTCAGTCAGCTGGAGTTCTTTGGTAAAGAGGTGGTGAAAATAATTGAGTACGGCTCGTTGGTGGCCGGAAAACTGGAGGATGAAATCTTCTATGTCGGTCATCGTTATTATTGATCTTGGAAGATCAAATATAGGATATTTCCGTTTTATGTGGCGTAGCCCAACTTCTATAATTTAGAATAAAAAATATTTTCAATAGAAAAAGTGTACCCTACGCAGGCGGGCGGTTTGGCGGGCGGGCTTATTTTCCGTAAGGAGATAAAAATTTTAAAAAAGAACAAAAAAAAGACAGCAACCGGGGTTGCCATCTTCTTTATGGTGTTAAACAGAAAGTCTGCTATATTCTTTGGATTAACGTCCACCATTTAGTTCATCCTGTAATTTTTTCAGTTGATCCCATTTGCCTTTAGCGGCTAAGCTGGATTGCTTTGGCCAGCTACCGGGGTTGTGCATTTTATATCGAGGTCCAGCGGCGTCCAGTATTTTTTGAATACGAGAAACCTTGGCTTCGGCTAGCTGTTTCCAGGTGTGAATACCATCATTATTGAGCAGCTGCTCAATTTTTGGTCCGATCCCTTCGACTTTTTTCAGGTCATCTTTTTTGCTGGCTTTGCTGCTGGAGGAAGTATGTTTATCCGTTTTGGTTGATTTACCTTTGGACTTGGAAGAAGTATTAACCCTGGCGGTAGATCTGGAAGAAGATTTTGACGCGTTCTTTTTGGACTGTTCGGCAGCCTCGCCTGTGAGCAGTGTTGTCTTACCACGTGTGATGGTCGCCTCACCCCGAGTGGAGGTGGAACCTATCTCGCGACGATCTACGATGGTTGCTTTTTGAGCGGTACGGGTTTCTCCGACGACCTTTTTAGACACCTCTACGGTTCCCATTTTGGCCATCATTTTCTTGAGGGAATCAAAGTCAATAGATTTGACGACTTCTACTTCGCGGATTATTTCTACGGGCACCTCTTTGATTATTTCTACCGGAACTTTTACTTCGCGGATCATGGTAATCTCCTTGATAACTTCTACGGGAACTTCACGGAAGACTTCTACTTCGACGATCACTTCGTTGACCACTACTACGGGAACTTCTTTGATGACCTCTACTTCTTTTACGACTTCCACTTTTTTGACAACTTCAACGATCACTTCTTTGATGACTTCGACTTTTTTAATTTTTTCTACGACGTCTTTGGTTTTTACGATTTTTTCCTTAGCAACCTTTACCGTCTTTACAGTTGGTTTAGACTTCGCTTTGATGGCTACTTCGTGTTTTAGCTTAACCGTTTTGGCTGATTGCTTACGGAAAGAAGGTGTCTCTTTAAGAATGGTTTCATAAGCAGTAGTTGCTTTAGAGATAGAGATTCCAGCCGCCTTACTAACCCTAGCGATTAATTTTTGCTTTTCGATCATGTTGGCGGTGTTTAGGCTATCTGTAGCCGTTGTCTTACCTTTATTAGTCGCAGTGGACTTTTTAGTGATTGCTTTTTTAGTAGCATTATTTTTTCCACGAGTAGTCGTTTTTTTTACAGCGGCTGCTCCTGTTTTTCTTTTAGCTTGTTTATCCTTTTTCATTATTCGATAAAATTATGTGATAAAATTACCCCCGGAATATTAGATGGTTTTTTCTGAGGAATTATGATCTGTTAAAAAAATGAAGGGATTGCGTAGGAAACGCAATCCCTTCTGATGTAAAATAAGACTACTTTTTACGACCACCGTTGAGTTCGTCCTGTAATTTTTTCAGCTGATCCCACTTGTCAGCGGCAGCTAATTTTGACTGACGTGCCCAGGTGCTAGGATCGTGCATGGAGAATCTTGAACCAGCCTTTTGTAAAATCTCCCGTAGAACACCTACCTTGGTGGTAGATAAATCTTTAAAGGTGATGATTTTTGCCTTGTGCAGGAGTTGTTCGATTTTTGGTCCGATACCTTCGATCTTTTTCAGGTCGTCTTTTTTGGTACGACGCGTTCCGGTAGTTGCTTTTTTAGAAGTAGTTTTGCCAATCGCTTTGCCATCAGTTTTGGAAGTGGTTTTGCTGCCTGATTTGGAAGTGGTTTTGCTACCTGATTTAACACTGCTTTTGCTTTTTGCAGTGTTTTTTGCTTTTGCGGTACCCTTTGTTTTTTTGGTAATAGATTTAGCTTTTGGAGAACGCTTCTCTTCACTTTTCTTGGTAGTACGGGAAACCTCTACGGTACCCAACTGCGCCATTAGTTCTTCCAGGTTACTGAAATCAAGACCTCTGGTCACCTCTACTTCCTTGATTACCTCTACTTCAACCTCCTTGATGACTTCGACTTCTTTGATGATCTCAATAGGTACTTCTTTAATGATTTCGACTTCGTTGATAATTTCGCGGATGACTTCCACTTCTTTGATAATCTCTACGGGTACTTTGACCTCTTTGATCACTTCGACTTCTTTGATTACCTCGACCTCCTTAATGACCTCGACCGGTACTTCGACGATGGTTTCGACGGGTACATTTACTTTTTGAATGACTTCGACTTCTTTGATCACCTCGACTTCCTTGATGACCTCGACAGGTACTTCGACGATGGTTTCCACGGGGACTTTTACTTGTTGAATGACCTCGACCTCCTTAATGACCTCGACGGGTACTTCGACGATGGTTTCGACAGGTACATTTACTTTTTGAATGACTTCGACTTCCTTGATCACCTCGACTTCCTTGATCACCTCGACTTCCTTGATGACTTCGACGGGTACTTCGACGATGGTTTCCACGGGTACTTGAACTTGTTTGATCACCTCGACTTCTTTGATCACCTCGACTTCCTTGATGACTTCGACGGGTACTTCGACGATAGTTTCGACGGGTACTTTTACTTGTTGGATCACCTCCACCTCTTTGATCACTTCGACGGGCACTTCTTTAATGACCTCGACTTCCTTGATGACTTCGACGGGTACTTCGACGATGGTTTCGACGGGTACTTTTACTTGTTGAATCACCTCGACCTCTTTGATCACTTCGACGGGTACTTCTTTGATCACCTCGACTTCCTTGATGACTTCGACGGGTACTTCGACGATGGTTTCGACAGGTACTTTTACTTGTTGGATTACCTCGACCTCTTTGATCACTTCGACGGGTACTTCTTTGATCACCTCGACCGGCACCTGTACTTCTTTGATTACCTCTACTTCCTTTACAACCTCTTTGATGACCTCGACTGGTACCTGTACTTCTTTAACTACTTCGACTTCCTTAATAACCTCAACTTCTTTAATCACTTCGACGGGCACCTCTTTGATGACTTCCTTGATCACTTCGACGGGTACTTCCTTTGTTACTTCCTTGATGACTTCGACGGGTACTTCTTTAATCACTTCGACCGGTACCTGTATTTCTTTAATCACTTCAACCTCTTTGATCACCTCTACTTCTTTGATTACCTCTACCTCTTTTGGTTTCTCTTGATATTTAGCATTCAAGCTATCGTACTTCAAAGTCCATTCGGATTGGAGGTTAGAATATCTTAGGTTCCAGTCGGATATGACACTCTCATGCTGGTGCTTCTGCTTACCCAATTCGATGACCAATAAATTATATTTGGATTCCCACTCTTTCATGCTGTTATCATACTGTAATCGGTAAGCATCGTATTCCGCTTTCATGTTGTCATACTTGCTATTCCATTCGAAGATCAGGTCTTCGTGCTCATTACGGAAGTTATCGTACTGTTCCAGTAATAAGTTATACTTCACTTCCCATCCGGCAACTGCTGTACCATCATCACCCCCCATGTTTGTAAAACCAACGGCACTACCGGCAGCTGCACCACCAGAGATGCTCATGTTTAAGACGTTGTATTTAGATTCCCAGGAAGTTAGAATCGTTGTTTGTTCTGTACGGTACGTTTTGAACTGTGCATCCAGTGTGTTGAATTTTGCTTCCCATTCTGCGATGAGCTGTTCCAGTTCTGCAATTCGGGTATTTGCCTGATCCAATTCTGAATGCCTTGTTTTATACTTTCCTTCCAGGCTAGTGTAAGAAGTTTGTAGTTCTGTAAGTTCGCGGGAAGACTTTGTTTTATAAGCATCGTACTCCGCCTGTAGATTGGCGTGAGTCGTATTCATGTTTTGATATTTCAGTTCCAGTTCCTTATATCTGCCGTCTAGTTCTTTATATCTACGATCAAGATCCTGGTGCTGACCATCCAAGGTTTGATAACGGGATTTCCAGTTGGTGAAATCTGTTTCCATATCATTGTATCGACCTTGCAACAGGCCGAGGCTACTAACGGAAGAATCATAGTCTCCCTGAATCTGTACAGTCTTCTGCTGTTGACCTGAATAGAGACCTTCTAATTCTTTAATTCGGTTTCTTCTAAGTAGCCAGCCGATGATTCCTCCTATCACCGCTGCAATGAGTCCCCATAATATTGCCATTGGAAAATTGCACATATGTTTATATTTTTTTAAAAATTATTAGTTAAAAGATTTTTTTTAAATTAGGAATGGTGATAAAATAACCAAGTCTAAAATATCAATTTATTTATACCTCATTCCTACTGTTAGTTCTCAAATTTTATTTAATGGTGATTTCCACCCGTCTGTTTTTGGCACGACCACCTTTAGAACCATTGTCTGCGATCGGTTGATCTGGTCCCTGGCCGGTAGCTGAAATTAAGTTTTTATTAATTCCACCCTTATTACTTAAGTAATCCCGTACATCTTCTGCTCGTTTACGGCTCAGGAGACGATTGTCATCTTCTTGACCTTGATTATCTGTGTGTCCAACTGCGTTGGCTCGGCCACCTTCTTTGTTGTCCAGGTAGTAGATAAGATCGGCTAATTGATTTCTTTGTTTTGAGCTTAAATCCGGTGTTTTTGCACCCGTTTTGAAGTAAAGCAGAATAGGATTAGCACGTAAGCGCTTTTCAACTTCGGCAAGTTTGTCACCACTCTCGGCACCGTCGAAGAAAGCATAGCTGGCACCGCCAATTGTTTCTTCATTCTCAAATGCCAGGGTATTTTCCATGCGGGCATCCAATTCGATTTGTTTGGAAGCTACACCCATTGCAATCAGCATACCTTTAATTTTATTAGCTCGTGCCATCCCTAAAGAAGGCAGCACGCTGCTGTTGGTTTCTTTGTCGGTATATAAACCAGTGATTTTTAAAGAACGTTTTGGATTGGCTTTTAGATAATCAGCTGTCTTTTGGAAAGAAGCGGTGACGTCTGCGGCTACGGGATCTATATATTCGTAAGAAGATATTGGGAAAATTAGATTGTCAGTGGCAGTAGCACTGAAGGCTGCAGCATCCTGAATGTTCAGATTACGACCACTTGCAACGGTACCGAATGAATAATCCATACCTCCTATCACTTGTTGGTTGTCGTTGATGTCTAAACTGTCTTTTACCATAGAACCGGTCAACAGTTGCGTCGTGGAAACACCCAGTCTTAATAAATGACTTTTCATGCCACCTGCTCGTGCCAGGCCAAGATTATCAAAGCTGGTTGTATTTTCTTCGGTAGCCAGGTAGTGGCCATTCAGGGTGACAGACTTGGTTGGTCTTTCTATAAGATAAGTGGCCAGATCGTTAAACTCGGTCTTCACCGCAGTTGACTCAATGATGGGCGTTGCTTCGTTCAAGCCGAATAATAAATTGCCAGCACTAGTAGTTGCAACCGTAGTAGCTCCGTCTTTGATTAGCAGACCGCTAGTCGTAGCACCACCAATACCGCAGCATACACTTTTGGCAATCCAGGCTCCACCTATAACCCAAAAGAGTAAGATAATCAACCAGGGGAGAGGGTGTCTCATAATGTAAGTTTTTGTTTTAAGTTAAAGAAATTGTAAACATCAAAATAGTTAAGGAACGTTGAAGCCAAGGGATGAGAAATAAATAATTACCCATTCTGACTTTCTAAAATATGATTTATAATGCGCATTTTAGTAACCCTGCCCGATCTGACAAGCGGGGCAGCGTAGTAGTAAAAAAACAGTCAAAAGTGTAAAGTTATTTTTGAACCGTTCCTTAAGAAGTATCAGGTTTTAAAGAATGGAATATTCTTCTGGTATTGAGACCACTTTTTAGAGATTTGGTCACACCGCTTTATACTGTCTTTTTTTTTTTGAATATCCCGGGATCATTAAAGGATGAAAAACAAATAACCTGGTCCAATTGGCTTTATCTTCTGGATTTGGGCCAAGGGATGTTGACAAAATAAATGACGATTCTATATTTCCTCTTTTTCTACCACTCTGCATCCATAAAATATCTAACCCAAGAAAACCAATTTATTTATACCTCATTCCTAATTTACTTAAATTTAGATTTTAACGTAAAAATAGAAAAAAAATGGATAAATTTTAATATGGTTTTTCCATTTTTTCCATTGAGAATTTTAAGGCAGTGATGAACAGGTATTTTAGGGTGATATTTATATTTTGCTTAATGTATCTGCGTTAGGAATGTTGATAAAACATTCCAAGTCTAAAATATCAATTTATACCTCATTCCTTATTTTTTAAACGATCCTAAATTGTTTATTTTTGTTTTATGAAAAAAATTACGATCCAAGATGAGTCGATGACTGGGAAGTTGCTTAACGAACTCCTGCTACAAATCGAAGACGAAACCATCACTGTGGCTGATCTGATCAAAGCGCGGGTATACGCTGAAGTAGCGCAATTTAATCAAGGCAGTCACCCAAATTATTTTGGTTTGGTACAACCGGCTGATGCCGAGCGGGTACTCAACGCTTATAAAATGAAAAAAGGAGCGGTGATTGATGCCGAAAAACAAACTTACGTCGCCCTTGATGCTTTTCAAAAAAATGGGTTCTTTGTCTTGATAGATGATCTCCAGGTGGGAGATTTAAAGGAAGAAATCCTCATTGATGAACAGACCAAAGTCAGTTTTGTACGCCTCACTCCTCTGGTAGGAGGATAAGAAATGTTGATAAAATAGCGCTAAATTTTATAATAGGAAACCTGTTTTTGCCGTAGAAGGTTTATCCAATATTCGTTATTGGATACCTGCCTGCGTTTCTTGTAAGGCAGGTTCATGATTCAATATTTTTTTTATTGATACTTAACCTCTAAAATGTCTCCTCAGCTAAAAGTCAATCGACAAATCATTGTTAGCCGTATTAATAAAATTCAGGAGGATTTGAGTTTTTTCTATAATAATACGGACGAGGATAAAGGACGTGCCTGGCAACTAATTTTTGACCATTTTTTTTCTAAAAAAACCGGACGACCAACCAAAGGGTGGAATCGAAAAACACCAGAATTGATCGACTTGATCGGTCCAGCTCTTTACCAAAAATATACCACGGGGTTTCTTAGAAAATTATATGATTTACTCCTTTTAATTCAACGAACTAAAACGGGCAATGAACTATATTTTCTCCACGAGCAATTTCAGGAATTGTTTAAAGGAATGATCTGGGGAGCTACTTTTATAAATGATCCCGGTCTTAATCAGTTAATCGAAAAGATCGGATTAACTTGCTTTAAAAAAATCCCTACCCACGGTGCGATTTCCGTAAGACTCGGCAACGCTTGTCTCTACAGTTTGGCCAATTTACCCGACCGTGGTGGAATTGAACAGCTCTTGCATTTTCGTAATAAAATTACCTATCCTTCCGTTCGCCGCAACGTAGAAAAACACTTGCGACTGCTCGCAGAACAGTACGACATGACCACGGATGAACTGGAGGAAATGGCGGTTTCTGATTTTAAACTTTCTGCTGATTTTAAAATAACGGAGTCGTTCGATAACTACCTTGGAGAAATCGCTATTTCAGCCGCAGGGAAAGTAACGACCACCTGGTTTGATAAAAACAATAAAGTTTTAAAAAATGCTCCCAAGTCGCTCGATCAGATCGCCGTTAAAGCATTCAAGGAAATTGCCAAAAAATTAAAAAATTACCTCCGTGTTCAGTATCGAAGGCTAGAGGATTTTTTTCTGCGCCGGAGACAGTGGCGTTACGAAATTTGGGAGAAATATTATCACCTTCATCCACTTGTTCGGCATCTTGGCAATCGCCTGATCTGGCAGGTGACCCGCAATGATAAAAAGGAAGTAGTCATATTTTTTGCTGGTCAGTGGCAGACGGCAGACGGACAAAACATTGACTGGATTGATCAGGAGACAACGGTAGAACTCTGGCATCCATTCCAGGCTTCTGCACCGATGGTTTTGGCGTGGCGAAACTGGCTGGAAGCACATGAGGTCCAACAACCTTTTAAGCAAGCATTCCGGGAAATATATTTGTTGACTGACGCCGAACGGAATACTGAAAACTACTCTAACCGGTTCGCGGCGCACATTTTGCGCCAGCATCAGTTTGCGGCACTTTGTAAAATTCGCAATTGGCAATACAAACTAAAAGGACAGTGGGCCAACGACAGTATTCCGACCATCTCGATTCCAGTATGGAATATGACGGCTGAGTTTTGGGTAGAAATCGATTGGGAGGGGGAAGCGACGGAAAAGGGTGCTTTTCAGCTGATTTTTACGGATCAGGTACGCTTTTATCAGGACGGCGAACAGCTGGAAATGGACGATGTACCAGGTATTGTTTTTTCAGAAATTATGCGTGACGTAGACCTCTTTGTGGGCGTCACAAGTATTGGAAATGATCCAGGCTGGCAAGACAACAATACAGAACACAATGATTATTGGCGAAACTACTCTTTTAGTGAATTATCTACTTCGGCCAAGGTACGAAAGACTGCCCTCGAAAAATTAATTCCCCGTCTTAAAATCGCGTCCAAATGCCATTTTGAAGATCGTTTTCTAGTAGTCAAAGGAAGCCGGAGAACTTATAAAATTCACCTCGGAAGTGGTAATATTCTGATGGAACCCAATGACCAGTACCTCTGTATTGTTCCCAACCGAAAAGACAATAAACTGGACAAATTATTTCTTCCCTTCGAAGGCGATCAACTCCTGTCTATCATCGTCAGTAAGGCGCTTTTATTAGCCGCTGATCACCAAATAAATGATCCGGTTATTCTGGAACAGCTTCTGGACTAATTTTTGAATATTATAAGTATCACCATTCATTTTCTCAAGGGTGGCGTGCACTGGAACTAAACTAAAAATTTAGATTGGTACACATTTTGACTATTAGTTATTAGTTAATTTATTTATAAACTTTCAGATAAATTATTTGAGTTTGTAACCAATAGATAAATCGTGCGTAATACACATATAATTAATATTAATATAAGATATACTCACTTTTGGGTGAGTGTTTGTTCATAGTTTTTGTTTTTTGTTTTGTCTCCCGGCATTTGCCGGGAGAATTTTTTCCTTTCTTTTCCTTTCCTTTTTCTATTTCCAATAAAAAAATCCATCTGTATACCAACGAATGGATGCTATAACTTTTTAATTATCCTGCCTTCGCAGTTTAGAAACGTGTGTATATCTCGTTTCTTAAAATAGTGTTTGTTTTTTGTTTTGTCTCCCGGCTTGTTACCGGGAGCTTTTTTTTCAAAACAGATTACTTTTTTAAAAACACACAACCTCTTTTTCCTGTACTTTCACACCAATCAAAGTATTATCGGGTATAACGGCATTGCGGTGAATAATCACAATACCACTGTTGACCGTGAAGTGTTCCTGTTTACCATCCGGTAAATCATGATGACCAACAATTCTTACATTTTTACCAATTCTGGCATTTTTATCAATAATCGCATTTTCAATTTGCGTGTTTTCACCAATACCAATGGCCGGCATTTCGGAGGTTCCCTGCGCATCCCAAAAATCATTTCCCAAAATGATTGTTCGGCGAATCACCGCTTTATTCCCAATTCGGGTAAGGTTTCCTACCACGGAAGTGCTCAACTCTTTGGCCACTATTTTACAACCCTCTCCCAAAAGGACATCCCGTATTTGGGTGTCGCGTATCTGACTTGGTGGGTGCATAGTCGGACAGGTAAATATTTTTTTATCAAGGCCAAATGTATAAGCACAATCTCCCGTGGCCAGTTCCATGTTGGTATCAAAATAAGAGCGAATGGTTCCAATGTCTTCCCAGTATTTATCAAACAGAAATGACTGCACCTGATAATCATTTTCGATGGCGTGCGGAATAATTTCTTTCCCAAAATCCAGTGCTTCCGGTCGTGCCGAGAATAAACGATGAATCGCATCTTTGCGGAAAAAATAAATACCCATGGACGCTAGATAATTTTTGCCTTTTAATTTCTGTGGCATGTCCAGATCAGACTGCCATTGTTCAACAACTTCTGCTGCCGGTTTTTCAATAAAAGACAAAATGCGCTGGCATTTATTTGTTTTCATGATACCAAATCTAGTGGCCTCTTTAGCGGTCACGGGTTTGGTCGCAATGGTAATTTCTGCGTTGGTTTTTACATGTTCGTTCAACATTTCCTGTAGATCCATTTCGTAGAGTTGGTCTCCGGAAAGAACCAGCAAATGGTCGTAATCCATCTGGTCAATATAACTCAGGGATTGTCGGACCGCATCCGCCGTGCCACGGTACCAGTTCATATCATTAAGTCGTTGTTCGGCCGCGAGGATTTCTACGTGACGATTGCTAAAAGCATCAAAATTATACGTATTTTTCAGATGCTGATTAAGCGAGGCTGCGTTGTATTGGGTAAGCACAAAAATCTGATTGAAATTTGAATGCAGACAGTTGGCAATCGGAATATCAATTAATTTGTACTTTCCTCCAATGGGAACCGCAGGTTTAGAACGATGTTGAGTGAGTGGATAAAGTCTACTTCCAACACCACCTCCAAGGATGAGGCAGATAGTTTTATTGGACATAATTATGGTTTGATTCTAAATTACAATTAGTTGTTTATTTTAGGAATGTTAAATAAATAAAGTACGATTCTATACTTCCTCTTTTTAGATTACTCTGCATCACTAAAATGGTTATTACACACCGCATAACACCCATTTTACTTCTTTGATTGATACAAAATAGTTCGCCTAGAATCTGCATTTATTTAATCGCCAATCCTAAGGATCATTCAGGCCTGTTAGCGTAAAAAATACATTAAGTATAAGTTATATACTATAAAATAAATTACGAAAAGAAATGAGAAAAGATACAAACGCAACTAATCCAATTCAGCATTTACGGGAGGATTATCGAGCGAGTACGTTGGAGATAGCAGATGCGAAAGATCATCCGCTGGAACAATTCAGGATTTGGTTTGAGGAAGCGATGAAAGCAGCAGTGCCGGAACCCAACGCGATGACACTGGCGACCGCTACTCCCGAGGGGATGCCATCGGCCCGAATTGTTTTATTAAAAAAATACGACGAAGCGGGGTTTGTTTTTTATACGAATTATAAGAGTCGCAAAGGCCAGGAATTGATAGCCAACCCTCAAGCGGGGCTGGTATTTTGCTGGTTGGATTTACAGCGACAAATCAGAATTGAAGGTCAGGTAGAAAAGTTGTCTAGAGCAGAATCGCTGGCTTATTTTCAGCGTCGTCCCAAATCCAGTCAGATTGGTGCCTGGGTAAGTAATCAGAGTCAAATCACAAAAGGAGACCGTTCTGAACTCGAAGCTAAAGAGCTGAAATTAAAAGAACAATTTAAAGATACCGAGCAGTTGCCGTTGCCAGAAAACTGGGGCGGTTTTCGGGTGATCCCCAATAATTATGAATTTTGGCAGGGACGAACGAGCCGCTTACACGATCGAATTTTTTATAAAAAAATGGGGGAGAATTGGGAGAAGGTGAGGTTGGCGCCGTAGTGCTTCCGGAACTAAATTTCTATGTATAAAGGTTAAGGGTGCTTGATAGATCTGATGGTGTGTTTATTTCATGGTGTTTAATAAAGTAATTTAAAATTCATAAATAAGTATACTATTTGTAAATAATTGTTAATCAGTTTATTGGTTAATCAGTAGTCGGTCAAATATTAGGTAATCCTGATGTAAGAGCGCAACCAAGATGGTTACGTTCGCATTGCGTACTATGTGACTGATCCACCGATAATTTATTGAATTAGAATGTGAATATTCCCTCTATTGTGAAGCCACGATTGCGGGCCATTCTAATTCTAATTCCTATTTAATCCTCGTTCCTAAGTCGTTATCTTTAAAGCTACCATTTTTCAATAGACTTGTTACCCTTTAAGAATTAAGATCTAGAAATAAGGACAAAAGGCTATTTATAAAGCCAATTTGTTAAAGGGTAACAAGCCTAATAAAAAAAAGCGCCTGTTTATTACTAAACAGACGCTTTAAATAAGGTAACTTGGGGTTAACCTTTATAGTATAAAGTCTAAATTACTGATTCTTGCCATTCACCTCACGTGTTTCTACCTCGACCGTTTCGGCCTCCTGCTCGTTTAATAAATGTGGCGCAGACTTTCCGTTGACCGTTGGTGTTTGTTGGCCAAGGTACTGAGGTAAATCCATACCAGCCATGTTAAATAGATCACTCAATGGCGGGACCGATTTGTACAAACCCGAGACAAATTTGGAAGTCGAGTTACCTTCTCCTTCACTACCATTGCCACCATCCCAAACCGTCACTTTATCAATTTTGATATTCTTAATCGCTTCCACCTGCGTTGCTACAAGGACTTCCAGTTTATCGGCAATCAACATCAGGATTGCATCTCTGCTGTTTCCGCCCGAAGCTTTTACCAGCTGATCAAAACCCTGTGCCTGCTTGCTCATTACTTCGTACAAACCTTTTGCTTCCGCCTGCTTTTGAAGCAATACTGCATCCGCTTCCCCTTTTGCGAGGAGTCTGATTTGCTCAGCTTGCGCACCAGCTTCGATCTCAAGTTTACGTCGTGCAATCTCTGCGTCTACGATTTCGTCTGCTTCGCGGGTAGCTCGCTCCCGATCGGCACGCGCCATTTCCGCTTCCTTCTCCGCAAGGTAAGCATCCTCCAAAGACTTTGCTTTCTGAATTTTCTCGGAGGCTGTTGCTTTTCGCAAAGCTTCCGCTTCTGCTACTTGTCGTTCTGCGTTGGATTGCGCGATCAAAATCAAGGATTCGTTCTCTCCATTAATAGCTTTGGCATTCGACTCCGCCTCTCCGACCTTTGCACCTGCTTCGGCATCAGAAACTTTAATGCGCTGATCTCTACGTGCGTTGGCTTCTCCAATACTACCATCTCTGGTTTTTTCGGCAACACTCATCTTCGCATCGTTGACTGCTTTGGCCGCAGCTTCCTTACCAAGTGCTTCGATATAACCGGATTCATCCTGAATATCCGTCACGTTTACGTTAATCAGAGACAATCCGATCTTACGCAATTCCGCGTCCACATTGGTGGCAACATTACTCAAAAATTTATCCCGGTCGGAGTTAATTTCTTCAATATCCATCGTGGCAACGACCAGTCGCAACTGACCGAATAAAATATCTTTGGCGATCTCTCTGATCTGATCCGTCGTCTTCCCTAGCAGTCGCTCCGCAGCGTTTAACATTGTATCTGCTTTATTAGAAATACCTACCGTAAATCTAGAAGGTACATTTACCCGGATATTTTGCTTACTCAAGGCACCCATTAGATTGACATCAATGGAAATGGGCGTCAAGTCCAGATATTCGTAATCCTGAATAATCGGCCAGACAAATGCCGCACCACCCGCGAGGGTTTTAGCGGAAGTTCCGCCGCCGGTCTTTCCGTAGATCACGAGGATTTTATCAGAAGGACATCTTTTATAGCGTGTTACAAAAACCAAGAAGGTCAATATCATAAGACCAAGAAATGCCAGAATTCCAATTACAAATAAGCTTTCCATAAATAATAGGTTTTTAAGTTTCGTTATTAAAAAAGGGGTTTTATTTTTTTATCAGTTGTTCAACTAGCAACAGGTTGTCTTCCAGCACTTCTACAACTTTTACCTTTGCTCCAGTTGGGATTTCTAGTGTGTCGTCCGTTACGGCATCCATTTCTTTAATGGCACCCATTAATTTTAGATGAATTTTTCCATATCCTGATTTTGCTGCAGGAATAAAAAGGTAGACCTCCCCCGTATGATTGATGGCCGAGTTGGGATTAAAAGTACCAGATTCATCAAATTTGGTAAATTTATACATCATGTATCCGACAATTGCCATGGCCAAAAATCCAGACGTTGATGCAGCCATAACGGCTATCCAGACGCCGAATCCAGCATCCAGCATCAATACACCTGTCCATCCAAAAAAGGTAAAAAAGGCGATAATTGAACGAATTGAAAAGAGGCTAAAATCTGCATCCATTCCAAAATCCGTATCGACGTCTCCATCCATATCCATATCAAAGTCTACTCCAATCAAACTGAGTACAAATTGAATAACGAATAAAACGCTGAATACAATCGAAATGCCCCAGAAGGCCTGTCCAGCCCCGGTCAATCCTTCCCACCATCCATTTGATATTGTTAGTAACATAACTGGTTTCTTTTTTCCTAAAAGTAATTATAAAAATCAGTTTTACACCATTCTTATCGACTAATGACCTTTATTATTCGGCCAATGGTCAAATTCGAATGTCTTTCCAGTATATAAATCAACAAAGATTCTCTGGCAACCGATAAATTCTTGTAACTTTGAACCGTTCCCAAGAGAAGTAACAAAGAAAGAATCTTCTCTGCACACCAAATTTTTCCATAGAAACAAATATTTTCTGTTATGATTGTTTACCAGAATAATCCTGACAGTATCATTACTAATATCAACCGCTAAATTTATGGGTACGGTAAAACTGTTTTCAGGAGTTAATTCAAAATATCTTGCCGAAAAAATCGCCGATTATTATGGTTACTCACTGGGCAATAAAACTTTGTTGAAATTCTCCGATGGAGAGATGCAGCCTGTTATTAATGAATCAGTACGTGGATGTTATACATTTTTTATTCAATCTACTTTTGCTCCAACGGATAATCTGATGGAGTTGTTGCTGATGATTGATACAGCCAAGCGGGCTTCCGCCGAATATATTATTGCCGTAATTCCCTATTTTGGTTACGCGAGACAAGATCGAAAGGATAAGCCACGAGTACCTATTTCTGCCAAATTGATCGCTAACTTGCTCGAAGCAGCAGGTGCCAACCGGATTATGACGATTGATTTTCATTCTGATCAGCTACAAGGCTTTTTTGATATTCCTGTGGATCATCTTAAAAGTGAAGCGATCTTTATTCCTTATTTGAAAAAAACAGATTTATCGAACGTCACTTTTGCTTCTCCGGATGTGGGAGGGGTAAAGCGGGCGCGTACCTACGCACAATATTTCCACCGCGATTTGGTGATTTGTGATAAATACCGAAAGAAAGCCAACGTAGTAGCGGGTATGACCGTAATCGGTGATGTGGAAGGGGCGGATATTATTTTAGTTGATGATTTGGTCGATACGGCCGGTACGTTGTGTCGTGCGGCAGATATTATTATGGACAAAGGAGCCAAAAGTGTCAAAGCACTTTGTACACACCCGGTTTTGTCAGGAGATGCTTATAAAAATATCGAAGCCTCCAGCATCGAAGAAGTAATTGTTTGTGATACGATCCCTTTAGCACAAACTTCTCCAAAAATAAAAGTGCTTTCTACTGCCAAACTTTTTGCACGAGCTATTCGAAACACGCACGAACACCGTTCAATCTCGGCTTTGTTTGTAGAAGGTTGATAAAATAAATTAAGACACTATAGCTTCCTCTTTTTCCATCACTCTGCGCGTCCATAAAATGGTTATCATGCGAGGCATAACGCCCATTTTACGTTCTTGATTGGCAAAAAAATAGTTCGCCCAGAATCTGCATTTATTGATACCTCATTCCTAAATTCTTTAAATTTATACTTTTGGTTTAAAATACTAGGCAATTTCCCTCAAAACTGTTATCTTTGCAATCATTTTGGGAGAAATCCCCAGTTTTGGTCTAAAATTTCAAACAAGATATATATATAATGGAATCAGTAATAATCAGTGCCAATGCTCGTCCAGCAACAGGAAAAAAGGCAACGAAAGCAACTCGAAATGAAGGTTTAGTTCCTTTTGTAATTTATGGTGGAGACAATGTAGTACACTGTAGTGGAACAGCTCTTGCTTTTCGGGACTTGGTTTATACCCCTGCTTTTAAAGTCGCCGAGATAACCGTGGATGGTACGGTATACAAGTGTGTCTTGCAAGATATTATATTCCATCCGGTAACGGGTGATATCGTACACATGGATTTTCTACAATTGGTAGAAGGTCAGTCATTAAAGGTAATGATTCCAATTCGTTTTAAAGGAGTTGCTCCTGGTGTAAAAACGGGTGGTCGTTTAAATCAAAAAGTACGTAGAGTTAAAATTAAAACAACACCAGATAGTTTGGTTCCAGAATTATTCGTAGATATTTCTAATTTGAAATTAAATGATTCTGTGCGTGTAAAGGATATTGAGGTAACGGATAAGATGGAGGTAATGACTTCTATGAATATTCCAGTAGCAACGGTTGAAACGCCACGTGCATTACGTAGTGCAGAAGCAGAAGAAGAGGAGGAAGAAGAAGAAGGTGTGGAAGGTGCAGAAGCAGCAGCGGAAGGTGCAGAAGCAGCTCCAGCAAAATAAGTCAAAACGATTTTTTAAAAATAAAAAGAGAGATATTGGTCATTCCAGTATCTCTTTTTTCATTGGAAGTTGTTTAGGAAACGGTTCAAAAATAACGTTATACTTTTGGCTTTTTTTGCTACTACGCTGCCCCGCCGGACCGATTGTCAGATCGGGCAGGGTCACTAAAATACGTATTATGCTACGGTATAACTCCGTTTTTAGTACCTTGAGTAGTAACAAAATAACCAAGTCTAAAATATCAATTTATTTATAGAGTTTATGTACCCTTCCTAAAAATACAATTATGCGTACCACGCTTATTCAAACCAATCTTCACTGGGAAGATCCCGTCGCAAATCGTAAGATGTTTAGCGCAAAATTTACCAACCTGACGGGTAAAACAGATCTCGTGGTTATTCCGGAAATGTTTACCACTGGTTTTACTATGCAATCGAAAGTACTCGCGGAAACTATGGATGGAACAACCGTTTCCTGGCTACGAGCGTCTGCTACTAAAATTGGTGCCGTGATTACCGGAAGTATGATTATCCGAGATGGAGATCAATTCTTCAACCGATTACTCTGGGCAACGCCCGCTGGAGACGTCATTTACTATGATAAAAAACATCTTTTTACGCTGGCTGGAGAACACAAACATTTTTCGGCTGGAACCAAACGGATTGTTATCGAATACAAAGACTGGAAGATATGCCCGTTGATTTGCTACGACTTGCGTTTTCCGGAATGGTCCAGAAATACCGATAATTACGACCTGCTGCTTTACGTAGCCAGCTGGCCCGATCGACGACGCGAGGCTTGGCAGACTTTACTCAAAGCAAGAGCGATTGAAAATCAATGTTATACCATCGGTGTCAATCGGGTAGGGGAGGATGGTTCAAAGTTAAGTTATGCGGGAGATTCTACGTTGATTGATTTTGCGGGAAAATCTTTATTAGCGATAGAAAAAGTAGAAGGTGTTTTTACGGCTGAAATATCACTGACCGAACGACGGGATTTTACTAGGAAGTTGCCTTTTTTGTCAGATCAGGATAAAATGTAATTCTGAATATGTATTTTTTTAAATGTGTTTCAAAGTAGCCTTTTATCCAATATATTCTGAATAGCTAACGTTCGATAGTTGTCTATAAAAACTGATTACATGTTAATGAAAATATTGGGCAACCCCTATCTGATGTTTAGCTCCGTCCTCCTGTTTTTTTTAAGTGCCTGTACGGCACTGCGTCCGGCTGATAGCAGTACCCCCCGACCCCGTAAACCCCGAAGTTCTACCTCCCGATCAATTTCTACTCTCCGTATTAATATTATTCAAACCGCTCGTAAATACAAAGGCAGTAGATATAAATATGGAGGAACGACCCCCAAAGGATTTGATTGTTCCGGTTTTACTTCCTATGTTTTAATTAAAAACAAGGTAGATCTGCATCGCAATTCGGCCGCTCAGGCGAAGCAGGGAAAGAAAATCCGAACGGTAGCCGCTCAACCGGGTGATCTGCTTTTTTTTGGATCAAGAGGAAAAGTAACGCACGTAGCGATCATCACTCAAAACAATTCTAGAGGCTTAAAAGTTATTCATAGTACTTCTTCCAAAGGTGTCATCGAACAAAATATTACCCATTCTGAATACTGGCAATCCCGCCTTTTATTCGCCCGAAGAATATTGGACTGAAGAATAAAAAAATGAGTATCTTCGCAATTGCTTTTTTCCAAATTAGACCACTATCATAATCGTGTCGGTCCGCTTCAAACTGGTCTAAACCAGAACAGGTTTGTTGGTACTCCAGATACTGAAAAAAATAGTCCATCAAGATGATTAACTTAATTTTATTCGGCCCTCCGGGCTCGGGGAAGGGAACCCAGGCGTTGAAACTCGTCAAAAAATTTAAACTTGTTCACATCTCAACGGGTGATTTATTTAGGTTTAACCTAAGTAATAATACACCACTTGGAATAGAAGCTAAAAAGTATATTGATAAAGGAGCATTGGTACCCGACAAGGTGACCATTAAAATGTTGAAAGCCAAAGTACTCGAAAATCCAAAAGCGAAGGGGTTTATTTTTGATGGTTTTCCCCGGACTAAAAAACAGGCAACGGCATTGGATCGTTTTCTAAAAGGTATGGACTCCGAAGTAACCAAACTAATTATGCTGGATGTACCGGATGATGAGTTGGTACGTCGCCTCAAAGAGCGGGGAAAAACTTCTGGCCGTGCGGATGATAAAAGTAAAAAAATTATTCTTCACCGTTTGGCAACTTATAAGGAGGAAACAATTCCGGTCTTCACCCATTATATCAAAAAGGGAAAGTCTATTAAAGTTTGGGGCGTAGGGGATATGGAGATGATTTATAAAAGATTGTGCCTGGAAATTAAAGAGGCGTAGATACTGTTCCTAGTACCTCATCCCGTAAATCCATACCAATCTATGCTTGTTATTTTTCGCCTGCTTTTCCCCGCCTGACCGATGGTCAGATCGGACAGGGTTAGGAAATTCCTCACTATGCTACGGCATAGCTCCGGATTTCCTGCCTCAATCAGACCAAAAATAACGTTGCCTAGCTTACCATTTACTTACGGGATGAGGCACTAGTAGAAAGTTAGAAAAATCAAAATCAGTCCTTCGTGTTCTTCCATGTCCTGATGATAAAAAACATACTTATGTCTGATCGAAATTTTGTTGACTATGTAAAAATCTGTTGCCGTTCTGGTGCGGGGGGAAGTGGATCTATGCACTTTCGTCGGGATCGATTGACCGCAAAGGGTGGTCCGGATGGCGGAGATGGTGGTCGTGGTGGACACATTATTTTGCGTGGCAATAAGCAACTGTGGACCCTGTTGAGTTTGAAATATAAAAAACATGTAATCGCCAAAGTAGGAGAGAATGGTGGCGAAAGTAGAAGTACTGGAGCGGAAGGAGAAGATGTAATTCTGGATGTTCCGTTGGGAACGGTAGCCAAGGATGTGGAAACAGGAGAAACCCTTTTTGAAATTACAGAAGACGGCGAAACCCGGATTATTGTGGAGGGAGGTCGTGGTGGAAAAGGCAATGCTTTTTTTAAATCTGCGACCCTGCAATCTCCTCGTTTTGCACAACCAGGTGGAGAGGGTAAAAAAGAATGGAAAATACTCGAACTAAAAGTACTGGCGGATGTTGGTTTGGTTGGATTTCCGAACGCAGGTAAGTCCACCTTGCTTTCTGTGATTACCGCAGCCAAACCAAAAATTGGTGCCTATGCCTTTACCACACTTACCCCCAATCTGGGAATCGTTGAGTATCGGAACAATCGTTCTTTTATCATGGCGGACATTCCCGGGATTATCGAAAACGCACACGAAGGCAAAGGACTGGGACACCGTTTTTTACGACACATCGAACGAAATGCTTTACTCCTCTTTATGATTCCAGCGGATACTGAAAATATTCAAAAAGAATACGAAATCTTACTAAACGAACTCAAACAGTATAACGAGGAAATGCTGGATAAGCCGCGTTTACTCGCCATTACTAAATCTGATTTGATTGATGAGGAGTTAAAAGAATTATTACTACCCACCATTCCCAAGGATATCGATCACCTCTTTATTTCTTCGGTTGCCCAACTAGGTTTGACTGAACTAAAAGATGAAATCTGGAAAAAGCTGACGGACGGAGAAGCGGTATAACAAACAAAGCCCGGCGATACTGCCAGGCTTTGGAAAATTAATCTTTTAGAATATTTGCTTACGCTCGATACTTCTGTAATTCACATGCTTTTTTAGCCAGATATTTGACTGGATTATTGCAGCGGTAACAAGTCACTATTTCGGTAGACATCGGACTGATGACCACCACGACGCTGGCCGTTTATCTACGTAGCTCCTGGTTAAATTCCGATGGCAATTTCTTTTTTAAGATGGTACAAAATTCAAGGCCTTGTTTGAAATAAACTTTGCCATGATCCAGAACAGCTCCAACTGTATTGTCATCAATACGACGCTCTTTCATTCGTTCAATAGCATGCTGAGAAAGCCTCAGTGAATAATTAAAAATAACAGGATTTGTCCGCACGAAAAATACCAGCTATCTTGTGGTCATTATTTACACGCACGTTAGTTTTTTACTATGAAAGAAAGCACCATCCAAGAAAAAATTACCGCACTCTACGAATCCTGGGCGGGCGAATCCGTAACCAGCATACTACCTTTAACCCGTACTGCTTCCAATCGTAGTTATTTTAGAATTACGAGTGCTAGTAAAAAAGCAATCGGCACTTACGGACCTGATGCTAAAGAAAATACAGCCTTTGTTTCTTTCACTAAAACATTCTACCAAAAAGGATTGCCCGTCCCTGAGTTATACGCCGAAGATTTATCACAAAAGATTTACATTCAGGAAGACCTTGGAGCGACTACGTTGTATCGTTTTTTATTAGAAAATAAAGGCGACTTTTCGGAGTTGTTAATGGAAACCTATAAAAAAGTACTGGCTGGACTTGCGCGTATCCAGGTAGAAGGTACCAGGGATTTAGATTATTCGGTCGCTTATCCACGGCCTGATTTTGATCGACAATCCATGCAATGGGATTTGAATGGCTTTAAATATTTTTTTCTAAAACTGGCCGGAATTACTTTTGACGAGCAGGCGCTGGAAAATGATTTTAACACTTTAACAGAATTTCTACTTTCAGCCGAACGGCAATATTTTATGTACCGGGATTTTCAGGCCCGCAATATCATGTTGAAAAACGGGGAACCATATTTTATCGACTATCAGGGTGGACGTCGGGGTGCCTTGCATTATGATCCGGCATCTTTGTTATTCCAGCCAAAAGCGGAAATCCCTTTCGCTATTCGTGAAGCGTTGGTCGCGTATTATCTGGAGGTGATTGCAGAGATGATTCCTGTAGACCGGGAAAAATTTATGGATCACTTTTACGGATATGTTTTGATTCGTAGAATTCAGGCCTTCGGTACTTACGGCCAACGTGGTTTGCACGAACGACTGGAATATTTTGTCAATAGTCTGCCGCTCGCATTACAGGATATCAAATGGGTACTGGATAATAAGGAACTCCCCATTGAGCTACCGGAATTATTTCGGGTACTTAGAGCAGCGATTGACGATCCCCGTTTCCAGCCCGCCGAAACAAAGCCCGATAACAAATTTCTAACCGTACGGGTCAATAGCTTTTCTTATAAATTTAGTCACCCGCAAGATCCATCCGGCCATGGTGGTGGCTTCGTTTTTGACTGTCGCTTTATCAACAATCCAGGTCGTTACGAACCTTGTAAAAAACTAACGGGCCGCGACGAACCTGTCATTACTTTTCTAAAAGAAAATAGTAATATGACCGATTACCTCCATAATATTTATCACATTGTAGACGAAGCCGTAGAGAATTATATTGAACGAAAGTTCACAAATTTAATGGTCAGCTTTGGATGTACTGGCGGACAGCACCGTTCGGTTTACGCTGCGGATATGCTCGCTGCACACCTGGAGCAGAAGTACGGGGTGAAGGTCGAATTGTCCCATATTCGACAGGAAGAAAAAGGATGGGTAAATTAGGACAGAGAAGTTTGGGGTTTTGAGTTTTTGAGTTGGTTATACGCGAAAGCGGGATAGTTGTTTGAAGTGAGGTTTATTTGTTTGGTGGGGTGGGGAAGTCCAGTTATAACATCTTCTACTGTTGTGATTGGATTTCAAATTGTATTTTTACTGTAGTCAATCGCAGGAAATGTCAAAGAAAGATAATGCAAAACTAAGTTGTGATTGGATTTCAAATTGTATTTTTACTGTAGTCAATCGCAGGTAATAGAATCGCAGAAATGAATGGAGTGAGTTGTGATTGGATTTCAAATTGTATTTTTACTGTAGTCAATCGCAGGTAATTCGTGTTTGAATATATGCTCCCCGCAGTTGTGATTGGATTTCAAATTGTATTTTTACTGTAGTCAATCGCAGGTATTACGATGAACCAGTACTCCCAGGAGTAGTTGTGATTGGATTTCAAATTGTATTTTTACTGTAGTCAATCGCAGGACTGTCACATGTTGGTGTGTGGCGACAAGCGTTGTGATTGGATTTCAAATTGTATTTTTACTGTAGTCAATCGCAGGCCGAACAGGATCCGATCGGATAACGTCTCGGTTGTGATTGGATTTCAAATTGTATTTTTACTGTAGTCAATCGCAGGCATCCCTCCGCTCGATGCGATCGCAGGTGAGTTGTGATTGGATTTCAAATTGTATTTTTACTGTAGTCAATCGCAGGGGGTATCAGGATCAGCATCAGGCAAGTCTTGTTGTGATTGGATTTCAAATTGTATTTTTACTGTAGTCAATCGCAGGAAACTTAATTCATGTTCATAGAAGAAACCAGTTGTGATTGGATTTCAAATTGTATTTTTACTGTAGTCAATCGCAGGTGAGCGAGGATTCGCAGGAACCAATAGTTTGTTGTGATTGGATTTCAAATTGTATTTTTACTGTAGTCAATCGCAGGCGATGAATTATACGCCGCTGAGCGCGAATAGTTGTGATTGGATTTCAAATTGTATTTTTACTGTAGTCAATCGCAGGAGAGTCTTTACAAAGGTTTGACAATCAGTAAGTTAAGTTTATGGATAGAAAAGGAAAAACTAGAATAATTCGAGCTGATCAGCTCCTGTTGGACCTGGTATTTCTTTTCTACCATAAAAAACCGTCATCATACCGAACTGCTTATCTGTAACCGTCAAGATCCCTACTTTACCAGATTTAGGAAGACTTTTACGGATTCTATTCTCATGTACATTAGCATTTTCTCTGCTAGAACAGTGTCGAATATAAATTGAGTATTGAAACATTGCAAACCCGTCTTTAAGTAACCGCTGCCTAAATTTACTAGCAGTTTTTTTTTCTGCCTTAGTAGTAGTTGGAAGGTCAAAAAATACATATAGCCACATAATTCTATATTGATTAAATCGAGTTGTGGAAATCATCTGGTCAAATTAGTATTGGATAATTTATTTTGCGCTTTTCTCCTTGAAAGCAAGCCGCCAAAGAAGCAGTTGTGTAAGCCATTCCTACCATTAACGGTCGTTTATTTATTCCAAACTGACCATCAACCGTTGCAATAGATAATAACTGCGCTTTGCTTGATTTGCTCAAAAATGATTCCATTCCCTTGTTTACAAACATATCATGACAAATTATATCAATAAATGGCCGATACGGTTCCATAATATCATCTGCCAAACAATAAGCATTATATTTATTTTTATGGTGAATACCCAGTGTTGGTAATAATCCTGAAGAAACTAAAGAGCGGGCAATCATTGAACGAACAATTGCATAGCCGTAATTCAATAAATTATTTGGTGGTTCACCGTAACGATCCCGTATAAAATCTTCCAATAAAGTAGGCCAATAATAGGCCGCAGCCTGTGCTTCTATATTCTCAGCGTCTCCACTTTGTACGCGGGCTAACAAAACTTTCAATCTATCTGCCGGCTTATTTAGTTTTTCCAGTACTATTTTTTGGTTTTCTATTTTAGCCTTTACTGTTTGTTGCCATAGTTTCTTTTTTAAAGGAACAGAAGCATCAATTTGAAATCTATATTTTTCACTTTGCTGCGTATGTCCCTCTAAAGGCAACATTAGGCTAGCAGGCATATGGTGCGCGTCACAACTAATTAACGCTACTTTATTTTTCATCAAGGCTTTTATAGCATAATGAGTAATTGTAATTTGATTATTATCTAATAATATTACGCCAATATCCTCTACTGGTCTTATTATTTTCTTCTCGTTAACAGATGTTTTCGTAACTATAACTAGCTGAGCATTTTCAACCTTCACGTAGGCAGGATTACCAAGATATAAGGTCCGTTTAATCATTATCTATCTTTTATGAAGTTTAGTAATATTTCCTAATCGGTCAATCTCCATCTTCCAACAAATTGACTTTATTTGAACCCCATCCAGGCTGGCTGTTTTCTTATCATAAGATCCCGTCAACTTTTGCTTCTTTTCATTAAAGGATAAATCTACCTCTTTCGGACAAATGGAAGTAGCGAAAGACTGTGGCGTAAAGTAAACGATCTTATCACTAAAATCATTAACAGCATAAACCCTTTTCAACTGTTCATCACTTAATTCAAAATTCTTTATAGAAGAAATAGTGTTTATTTCTTCTTTAGTAGGAACATAAACCAAATCATTAGGAGATAGTGAAAACAAGAACTGACCTTTTTCTGGATTTATGGGAATAGCGGTCCTTTCACTAACTGGCAAGTGTGCCACCTGTTTTTGGTGTTCGATAACCTCCGCAAATGGAATGGATTCAAAATCACGGTTACCATCTTTTTTTAAATATATAGCAAAATATAAATTAGTCCCTTCTTTAGTTTGCACAAATTTAGTGCTTTTATTCCCCTTTGTTCCAAGTGCAAACCTTCTTCCTTCTTCAAATTGCCTTACACTATAAATGGGTTTATGATCTTTACCATTGTTTAATACTTTGATATTTTTATTAAGGTCTTCAATTCCTTCGGGGCTGAATGCTTCTGCGTAATTTTCCTTTCCCTTTTCATCTAAATAAGATTTTAAATGCGCTTTTAAAATCTTCTGGATTCCTTTATCCGTTATCTTTTCAATATGCTTGGCATTCTTGATTCCGGAAAGACTTGACCTCACTGCGGTAGCTTCCGTAAAAACTTTTACCTTTGTTATTTTTTTTCCATCTACTATAATGGGTTGTTTTTTAAAATAAGTAATTCGATCAGCAGCATTCGGTAGATTCATCATCAATACCATATTACGTATCGTCCGGTCAATAATTAAATCTGGCCTTTCTAATGCCTTGGCGATAGATTTCTCTTTTTCCTGAACTAATAATACTCGTCCAGAAACAGTCTCTTGATGTAGTGACTTTCTGATGGCCCAGTTCGTTCCTTTAGTTTGTCGTATCAATTGTTTTTTCAATTGTCCATTGTCTTGTTTTCTCCATTGCCAGGTTTTGTTATTCGTCTTGTTAATAACTCTTAAGTTCTGCTTAAAACTTATTATTATTTTTTCTAAGCTGGTTTTGGCCTCCACCGGAAAATGCTCCCAAGGTAATCGAAAAGAAGTGGCGACTTGTTTAACAATATATTGATTCGTCCTTCGATCATAGACCTTCTTTTTTTCAGTATGTCTAATTTTAGAAACTAGACTAAAATTTGTCCTATTGGAGTTTATTGAATTAAGGTAATTAATATGCTCACTGGTACACGCAGCAATTACCAGGGCGTCCAGGGCATGATGACGATGATCGATTCTCTTCTTGCTAAAACCTCTCGATAGCTCATCAGGAACTTTGATTCTAAAGGCATTTATCTTTTTATCCCAAAAACCAAAGTCTTCATTTTGAAACAAACCATTGAGTCTTTTGAATCGAGGTGCAATTAATTCATTCCATTTATCGTACAATCCCCAGTCTTTTTTCAACCGGGAAGTGATCGCTCCTGACACCGTTACCAGTTTTATAGCGGTCGCGGATTCTTCGCCTTCCTGTCTAACGATATTACTAAGCAGGCCTTTTATGAATTTACTAATGTACCTGCTATCATTAAGTTGTCGATTGACAAAATCATCAGGAATTTCTTCAGTCAGTAAGTTATTCAGCTTTCCACGGTTGTTCTTGAAATATTGTTTACAGTGTGATTCGTAGTTTTCCAGTAATAAGACTCGAACAGTTTTTCCACCTCCCAAATCTACAATACTACCACCATTCTTTTTAATAAATTCGTAAGCAGTATCATTGCTTTTAAGTTCGTTCACTGCTCTCTCACAAATAACTTTATTTTGTAATGAATTATTAAAAAAGCGAGATTTAGGAATGACGTGCTCAATATCGTATTTATGAGTAAACAACTCACCCAATGGAATATTTTTTCCTGTATATGGTGAGACATATCCCTGCTCTAGCCAAAGTTTGTATTTTTTTATATCGTTTCCGGAGATGGTTTGAGATTTGATAATTTTGTTAACTGATTGCTCATCCAGTTGTTCGTACTTTACATTTGGGTTTTCGCGAACGCCTGCTTCGTAAATTTTTAATATCTCCTGCTGAGAAGGAGAAGAAGGTCTAATATTGGGAATACCATTATTCACTAATTCTTGCAATAAAGATTTGATCCTCTGATTAGTATTTTCGTTCTCTGCATTTCGTTCGGATATTTGCTTGCGCTTTGCCGCCGGATTCTTCATTTCTCGACCTAATTCCAGGTGAATCTCATCAAAGTATTTTTCTGATCCAGCGCCAAAGTGCTGCCAGATATCTCTGACGGTCCTAAGCGTTTCCATAACAATTTGCTCGACAATCGGATTTCTAAGACTGTGCTGTTTAAAGTTTTCTAAATATTTATCAATATCAGCTGGACTTCTCCAGTGCTGAATCTCGTCAATCTCTGAGTGTCGATCATAAATAATATAAGAGGCTAACCAAAGCGGCAAGCCTTGAAAATCCTCCACTTTGTTAAAATGAAAACTCTTTTCTCTTACTTTATCCTTTATTTTTTCATCATATTCTCCGGTTAAGATTTTATCAATTCTTTCCAAAATTTTAGGATGAATACTTTCTACTTTCCAATGGCTACCGAGCCGCATCAAGGGAAGTAGTTTTTTCAAGGCCTTTTCGGAAAAAGCGCCATAATCATTTGAAAAGGGAGGAAAATTTCGAAAACTATCTACAAAAGAGTCTTTGTCAAGATCGTGCTTGATGGCAAAAGTGTTTAGGGCTTTCTCGTACTCTTTTGGATCTTTGACAGAATATACAATTTGCCATAAATTCAATTCTATTTTCTTTGTGAGAAATGAGTCTGAATCAACTCCGTCCACCTTGCGCAATCTCGTTAAAAACTGTGCACTGGTTTCCGCCATTGGATATTTTTTATCCACATAGTTCCAACAAAAATTAGCCTTTTGTTTTTTGTTGATTTTTTTATTGGCAATAAAATAGTTAATAAGCTGCCCCTGATCAATTTCTTTCTTCTGTTGTAAAAACTCAAATAAAGCTATCCAGTCTTTCTCGGCTGGCATCAAAACATCAGTAACATTAACATCGGTTTTCGTTTTTCCATCGACCAGTTTTTCAAGTTCATATAATCTTAGATTCTGTAAAAATTGCCAGATTCTAAATTCTTGATATAATGGATGAGACTTGGCAATAGCCTTTACGTTACGAGTTACCCATTTTTCTTCCAGCTTCCCGCTTTCTTTATTAAGCACTTGTTTTTTAAACCTGGCAGTTTCAAATTGGCAGCCACCGATGGTTGATTTTTTACTTTTTAATGGGCGTTGATAGAAAATAATATCTTCTATAAAGAAATATTCAAAACCTTTTCCCTTCAGGTTATTTCTATGAGCTAAATTTTTTGGATACAATTCATGTACGCATTCATTATATAAAGACTCATCTTTTAGTTCGGCATGAAATTCTGCTTGTTTGATCAGGATAGCCGACAGCTCTTTACGGTAGTATTTACGCTCAATCGTTTTAATCAGTTTACCCCTAACTTTCTGTTTGGGATTCTCTAATAAAATATCGTAAATATATTCTCCGACATGCTTTTTTGAAGCATCAATAGCATCTTGCGTTTTAGTTTTTATGGCAGTCCAGTCAGTTTCTGAATCAACTTCTTTATAAGTTCTTTTCGTCTCACCACTTTTTAACTTACTGGTAGTAACAATATATTCTTTCACTCGATTAAGCCATTTTTCGGGCTTTGTTGTTTGTTTTGGATACTTCCATCCATTCTTAAAAAATATATCATACAGTTTATCTCCGGTTTTTTTTATGACTTCACCAGAATCAACTAGCTTATCTACCTCAAGCACTTCAAAAGTTTTAGTTTTTCCGTCTTTTTGTTCCTCCTCTTCTCCACGCAATTGATAATACCCTCGCTTCTGATTAAAATTAAGGATTATCCAGGCCAATTCTTCTTTTGATATCTTTTGTGTCAATGCTTTTTTTCGCAAAAAATAAATAGTCCAGTCGTGAGGTACTTTGATCTCACACCCAGTAGCCTTGAAATCAGATAACATCTCGTTAAAAGATTCCATAAATATAAATTGATAATTACCATCTTCTCCTTTTCGGTAATTAAGCTTAACTTCTTTTTTAAATTGCCCCAGACTTTTTTCAAAATCAATAGTTTGTTGATAATGATCCGGCAAGAATCCCATAATTTTTAAAACCCGGTGTAATCGCTCTCTCCTTAGATTATTCCGTTGATAAAGCCGTCTTTTACTTCTATATTCTGTTCGATCGGCAGTTGATGATTCAGTAATGCCGCTGTCAAATTTTCCTAAAATTTGCTGATCCATAGGAATGATCCTGCTTCCTGTTCCAATGATCTCACCTTTCTTATCATTAAAAGAATGGTCGATCAAAGCCCAACCTATACTGTTTGTCCCTAAGTCTAATCCCAATATTTTTTTCATTTTTCTAATTTATTTTAAAATATATACTATATTTGTACTACAATTTGAAATCCAATCACAATAAGGATTATTCCGTTGTGAAAACATTTGGTCCCCTCAGCCATATTCTGGGGGATTTTTTTATTTAAAATTGTAGATTAAGTTAATAGAATATCGAAGGCCTGATCTTTTGTTTCTAGTCAATGCTTATCCTGGATTAAGTTACAGTGACAATTCACACAAATTTTAATTTTTATAATTGACAGCTTATTAACCCCAGCACAACCCATCTCCACTTTTTATTAAAGTAAACTTCAAGGCAAACCGACCATTTCCATCCTTTTCAATCTCGTAACCTAAAGATTTTATAATATCCATCTGTCGATAAAAACTACTTTGGGTCAGTCC
>Ga0209831_1000137_pt1 | contig 64087 bp, 43 predicted proteins | sample Maine_Asex4_meta_FD_187451 | JGI IMG/M metagenome (GOLD analysis project Ga0209831, IMG submission 187451) | Marine algal microbial communities from Maine, USA - Maine_Asex4_metaG (SPAdes) (version 2) | ecosystem: Host-associated > Algae > Red algae > Unclassified | place: Maine, USA | collected... | reverse complement strand
GCTTCGCCAACGGAAGCGGCAGGAGTTGGTGCCATGGGTGCAATTATGCTCACGATTTTCCAGGGTAAATTTACGCTGGAGGTCTTAAAATCCGTTATGCGCGAAACAACCCACCTGACTTGTATGGTATTTATCATCTTGTTAGGTGCGACCGTTTTCTCTTTTGTATTCAGGGAAGTAGGCGGAGATCGTTATTTAATAGAAATGATAGAAACGTCCAATCTATCAGCTACCGCTTTTTTACTACTGGTCATGGCCATCATCTTTGTTGCCGGATTCTTTATTGATTTTATAGAAATTATCTTTATTATCGTTCCAGTAGTCGTGCCTGTATTCTTAACGTACGAGGTGGATTTGATTTGGGTAGGAATTTTAATTGCGCTTAACCTACAAACATCTTTTCTTTCACCTCCTTTTGGATTTGCCCTTTTTTACCTCAAAGGCGTAGCGCCTCCGGAAATCACGACGAGTCAAATATACCGGGGTATCGTTCCATTCGTCTTAATTCAATTGGTTTTTCTAATACTAGTGATGGTTTTTCCACAAATCGTCTTCTTATTATTCTAATTGGAAGGACCTGATTTTAAAGGTAAAATGAGGCTTTTTAAGCAAGATTTATGTGTGAATTCATCAATCTGAGAGGCAATTTATGTGTGAAATTTGCACTTTTTACCTTGAAAATAGGGAAAGACACCATTTTTTAAAAACAATAAAACATTTTGTTTTTATTTAAAGCTTTGATAATCAATGGTTTAGATATAATGTGAAAAAAATACTTTATTTAGGTCTTGGATTTCCCCTATTGCATCCATGTAAATAGCGTATTTTTGGCTCATTATTAATCTAAAATTGACCTATTATGGCTAATACAGAAAAATTAAGTTTTTACGATGTAAAAACAAAAGCAAAATTCGAAACTGCAGAGTTTGAAGTACGTGAAAAGAACGGAAGATTTTACGCAGTTGCTAAGTCTCAAGCAGAAGGTGCAACGCACGAATGCTGGAGAGTACTATCTAAAGTAGATGCTGCCAAGTTCGGATAGTAAATACATTGTCTTAAAAAATTAAGATAATCGGTATTTATTTACCGTGAAAGGTCATCCATTTCGGATGACCTTTTTTATGTTGGGAACTTTCCTTTAGAAATTTTTGTATTCTTTATAATTGTACTTAACCGGACGAAGTTGTGTATGACTTCATCTTAAATTTTAAACCCTGATCATGTTAGTCAGAATATTATCCAATCCTTTCAAAATGGTTTTTTGCCCATTGCTGCTAATATTTTAGCGCAGAGGCAAAACCGGGTCACCAACACTATCCTGTTGTTGGTGAAGTACTTTAACAAAATTGTATTTAGGTTATGACCAAGGAGATCTTTGTGCTAGTCAATGCGTAAAAACTGGAGTTATGCCGTAGCATAATGAGGATTTTTGCAAAGTAGAATAGCGTAAAAAGATCCAGTCATTACTTATAGTTTAATTTGTTCACGTACTTTCACTTCTGCATTCTATTAAATTTATAATAACTACTATTTGCTTGTTCACATAGAACATTGTGATAGTACCCGTAATCGCATAACCCGGCGGTGATTCTTTTTTATTAAAGAAGTTTTTAACAACTTCACATCTAAATAAAGAATGATGAAAGTCAGAAAATTGCAATTCATAAGAAATATAGGAATCGCTGCGCACATTGATGCCGGCAAAACCACCTTAACCGAAAGAGTATTATTCTTCACCGGTAAATCTCATCGGATCGGCGAAACCCATCTCGGTAATAGCCAGATGGATACGATGAAACAGGAAATCGAAAAGGGTATCACCATTAGCTCAGCGGCCACACAAGCTACTTGGGAATATCTCGGTCAACCCATGACGATGAATATCATTGATACACCCGGACACGTGGACTTTACGATTGAAGTAGAACGATCTTTACGGGTACTAGATGGGGTTGTCGCTTTATTTGACGCAGTAGATGGAGTCGAATCTCAAACGGAAACCGTCTGGCAACAGGCGCAGCGTTATGAGGTACCTGCTATCGGATTTGTTAATAAAATGGACAAACCTGGGTCTAATTTTGACAACGTAGTTCGTCAAATACATGATCGTCTGGGAGCTAATGCGGTAGGTTTACAGTATCCGATTTTCGTAGATAACGAATTCGTTGGGGTTGTAGATCTCGTAAAGAGCGAAGCTTTATACTGGACCGAAGCAGGCGTTATGGAGTCACTGGAGATTCCGACAACGATGACAGTTGAAGTAACCGAAGCACGTAATCAGATGATCGAAACCATTGCGGGTCTTGATGATGAATTATTGGCTGTTTATTTTGATCATCCGGAAGAGATTACCGTAGACCAGTTGGTTGCCGTCATTCGTCGCTTGGTTCTGGAACGAAAGATCGTACCCGTACTCATGGGCGCTGCGTACAAGAACAAGGGAATTCAACCTTTACTCGATGCCGTAGCGGCTTACTTGCCTTCCCCAATTGACCGGAAGGAAATTACGGGAACACATCCAGATACAGGAGTAGTTGAAACCAGAACAGCTGATCCGCAAGGGCCTATTTCCGCTCTGGTATTTAAGATTGCTTTGGATGAGCAAAACCGTAAACTCTGCTTTTTTAGAGTTTATTCGGGCACCTTAAAAACGGGAGATACAATTCTTAATGCTCGTACCGGTAAGACGGAACGAATGGGTAGATTGTATCAGATGCACGCTAACAAGCGAACAGAGATTACCGAAGTAATGGCTGGGGAAATTGCCGCCACGGTAGGTTTAAAAACTTTCCGTACGGGTGATACACTCGCGGATACGACACATCCGGTAGTACTGGAAAATTTATTTATTCCTAAACCAGTCATTAGCATGGCTATCGAGCCCAAGAGGAACGATCAGTTGACCAAATTGGGAGACTTACTCGGACGTTTGCGAATGGAAGATCCTAGTTTTACGGTCAAGGTAGATCACGAAACGGGGCAAACTATACTCATGGGAATGGGTGAGTTACATTTGGAGATTATGCGTTCCCGGATCGAAGATGATTATGGTATTGAGATAAATACCGGAGCTCCACAGGTGGCTTATCAGGAAGCGTTTACGGAAACGGTAAAACACCGCGAACGCCTGAAAAAGCAAAAAGGAGGAAGTGGTTTATTTGCCGAAATCGAAGTGATGATCGGACCAGCGGATTCTGAATTTTTGGAAAATATTCCGGAGGAAGATACGACCGAAAGACTACAATTTATCAATAAAATTGTGGGCGGTAGTATTCCGAAAGAATTTATTCCATCCGTAGAATCTGGTTTCCGTAAGATGATGCAACAAGGTCCGCTCGCTGGTTATCCGGTGTCTAATTTGAAAGTGATTTTAGTGGATGGCAGCACGCACGTTAAAGATTCGAAGCCTTTGGCTTTTGAGATTTGTGCGATGGATGCTTTACGATCTGCGGCTGGCAAGCTAAAACCGGAACTTTTGGAACCCGTCATGCGGGTAGAAGTCAGTACGCCGGACGAATATGTAGGCGCGGTCATCAGCGGGTTAAATCGTCGTCGGGCCGTGATCCAGTTACAGGAAAAGATGGCCAATCGCGTGCAGGTAGTTGCGACGGTACCTTTAGCAGAAATGTTTGGGTACGTGAATCAACTGCGGTCAAGTAGTGCCGGAATGGCCAGTTATTCTATGAAAATGGAAGGCTACGCATCCGTGCCTGCATCCGTCAAAGCGGACGTAATTAGTCAGACTTAATGAATGCGGTAGTTGCTGAAAAGTGGCTACCGCTTTTTTTAGTTAATAGAAATTTAAACATGCGCTATATTTGTAAATCATTATAGTAAACCTTCTCCGATAACTTACTCCATGCGGTAGCTTGTTTTCTGAACCTTTGGTAAGCATCATAAATTTTGCGACTGAACGCATCCTGACTTGCCAGTTCTTCGGTAATATCTTTGGTGTAATTTCGGAGTTGATTTAAAATTTCTGGACTGAACTTTCTGATATCCACCTTTTCTTCGTTAATCAATTTATCTAAATAAATACCGTTTTTTGCTTCAAATTCTGAGAGGGTCCACAAGTTCATTCGAGCGGCGGCTGTCCGTACAATGGCCTGTAAATCTGTTGGTAATTCCTCCATTCTGTCTTTATTGATAATAACCTCTAACGCCGTTCCCGCTTCGTGCCAACCGGGTGAATAATAATATTTAGCGATTTGATGAAAGCCCATTTTATAATCATGATAAGGACCAATCCATTCCGTCGCATCAATCGTTCCCTTTTCTAATCCAGTATATAATTCACTACCAGCCAATAATACTGGAGAACCACCGGCCCGTTTCAGCACCTTTCCACCCAAACCTGGCATCCGCATTTTTAACCCTTTAAAATCATCGATGGTATTTATTTCGCGATTAAACCAACCACCCATCTGCACACCAGTATTTCCACCACACATGGGTACGAGCCCATAATCCGCGTAGAGAGATTCCCAAAGTTGCAGACCACCAGCATTATCAATCCAGGCATTTAGTTGCTGGGCATTCATACCAAAAGGAACAGAAGCAAAAAACTGTGCCGACGGAATTTTGCCCGCCCAGTAATAAGCAGCACCTGATCCCATATCGGCGGCTCCGGTTCGTACCGCATCAAAAACTTCGAGTGGCGGCACCAATTCGCCGCCACCAAAAACCTTGATATCCAGACGGCCACCGGACATCTCGCGCACCCAATTGGCGAAATAAGTACAGCCTTCTCCCAGCACTGGAAAATTGGGAGGCCAGGTCGTTACCAGTTTCCACTGAAATTTTTTATCCGTAATAATATTCGGTCCGGGGGAGGTATTTTGGGCAATATTAGCTGGCCCGCAACCGCGAATCAAAAAGGGTAACGAAATTGTTCCGAGGGCAGCACCCTTTAGAAAGTTTTTTCTGGTTAACTTGGCCATGATTTTTTTAAAATATGTTTTATGCCTAAAAATAAGAAAAATACCGCGCTCCGTCCGCACGCCGAAGATGCGTACGCTGCAGAGCTAAAAGCACTCGCTAAAAGTGATGATCGCTTTCGACCCACTAACTGGAACCTTTCACCCTGGGCCGTCGTCACGTACCTTATGGGAGGCACCCTCGATGACGGGACGGTGATCGAACCCAAATATTATGGAAACCGTCGAATTATGGAGGTCGCCGTCGCTACGTTGGCTACGGATCGTGCGCTCATGTTAATCGGAATTCCGGGGACGGCCAAAACCTGGGTCAGCGAACATCTTGCTGCGGCAATTAGTGGTGATTCGAAATTACTGGTGCAAGGAACGGCTGGACTCACCGAAGAAGCGATGCGCTACGGTTGGAATTACGCCCGCCTGATTGCCGAAGGTCCCTCCGAAAAAGCATTGGTGGCCAGTCCAATTATGACCGCTATGGAGAATGGAAAAATTGCCCGAATTGAAGAATTGACCCGAATTCCTTCGGAAGTACAGGATACCTTGATTACCATTCTTTCCGAAAAAATATTGCCCGTTCCGGAAATCGGTATAGAGATTCAGGGCAATCGTGGTTTCAATGTAATTGCAACTGCCAACGATCGGGACAAAGGCGTCAACGAATTATCGAGTGCCTTACGGCGACGTTTTAATACCGTAGTGATGCCGTTGCCCGCAACGCTGGAAGAAGAAGTGAAAATTGTCAAAACCAGGGTATACCAAATTTCAAATCGATTAGAGTTGCCCGCTACGGCAGCTCCCGCAAAAGAAATTCAGAGGCTGGTAACGATCTTTCGGGAATTGCGTTCTGGCAAGACGGAAGACGGTCGAATTAAACTGAAATCTCCCAGTAGTACTCTGAGTACTGCGGAAGCCATTTCGGTGATTAATTCTGGCCAGTCACTGGCTGCCCACTTTGGAGACGGAGACTTAAAGGCCGCAGATTTAGCAGCGGGCATTACGGGTGCTATCATAAAAGATCCGGTGCAGGATCAAATGGTATGGCAAGAATACCTGGAAACGGTGGTGAAGGATCGTAAGGACTGGAAAGATTTGTATCGCGCGTTTATGGATTTGGGTTAGACAAGGACTAACAAAGAAGTGCTTTAATAAGGTGGGAGTGTTCATTTGTAACAATTCGATTCATATAAGTTTGACTTTGCCATTTTTATTAAACAGTAGATATTTATATGTAAGCATTTTACTTTTTATAGTTCATTTTTTTGCAGAAAAAAAACGAAACCCCGCCTGACGACTGACCTCATCGGGCAGGAAAAAATACTAGTTTGGAAACATCATAACTTTTAACAAGTATATTTTTAGCGCTTATTAATAGTTTAAATTTTAAATTAAAAACCAACTAAACTACTTCCATTTTGTAGTATTTTTAATGTTAAATAACTGATAATCAACATTTTTTTTAATGTTGTAGTTTTCCTTTTTTGATCTAGCTGCACATAATAGTAAAGTCAAGCTAAGGTTGAACAAACTTACTATTTCAATTTTTCCAACTCATTTTTTATCGTAAAAATTCTGAGTGCGTCGTTATTAGAAGCAACCAGGACTGCAGCTTTTTTATTTTTACCTAATTTTATAAGTTCCATATCTTTAACATCATAAGGAATAACAAAACCACTTTCCTCTGGTATAATGGATTTAAAGTCACCTTTTCCATCTCCAGCTAATAATAATCCCATAGAGGCATCGGCTCGAGTTGTCTCTGCTTCTGATCCAAAAAGGTTTCCACCCAATAATAAGTCGGTATGGCCATCTTTATTAAAGTCAGCAGTGAGGATACTATTAACGGAAGAGAACTGTGCTTCAATAGGCAGATTTTTTATCTGGAAAGAATTGCCGTTGTTGATAAGAATAACACTTTCGAAAATTTTAGCTTTATAGTGTAATGCTTTTTCGAGATCATCACCAAAGATATCATCTACTTTAGCATTGGCAAAAGAATTATAGTTAGGAAATTTTTGGGCAACAAAAGGCATTTGTTCTGAAGAACATTGACGACCTCGGACGGGTACCTCGTTATCACCGTCATAAATGGCTAATACAATATCCATTGATTTGTTACCGTCAAAGTCAGCACTATAAATATGAAAAGGTTTTTCTGACGATGCCTTAAATTTATAATTGCTACCGAGATTTCCAATAATATAGTCTTGGTCACCGTCGCCGTCAATATCATTTTGGGTAATAGTATTCCACCAGCCAGTGGTCTCACTCATTCCAAATTGCTCGGTTACTTCTACAAAGCCACCATTTTGATTTTGGAAAAATTTAATAGGCATCCATTCACCTACTACAATTAAATCGAAGAGACCATCCTTGTTAAAATCTGTCCAAATAGCATCGGTTACTAACCCTTGTAACACCATATCTCTGGCAGTCTGTATGGCAACTTCAACAAAAGTCCCACCATCGTTTCTGAATAAATAAGTTTGGGTAGAATGGGGATACATATCTGGAATCACCCGTCCTCCAACGAATAAATCCAAGTCGCCATCCTGATCATAATCAAATGCCTTTACACAAGAACCACTGGCCATTGTTTCAGGAAGGTTAGCAGATTTCTTAAAAGCACCTTTCCCGTCGTTGATGTAAAGTCGATCGTGATAAAAGGAGTGTTTGGCTGGAAACTCTGTTCCTCCGCTCACTACATAAAGATCTAAATCTCCGTCCTGGTCGGCATCAAAAAACAAAGCATCCATATCTTCGTGGTTTTTGTCTTTTTGAAAAACAGCAAGATCTTTTCGGATGAAGCCGGTAGGTGTTTGTAAGTATAATACGCCAGCTTGATTCATAGCTCCGCCAATATAAAAGTCTTCGAGTCCATCACCATTAATATCCCCGGTAGTCACGAACGGACCAAGTTGAGAAAGTTTATGTGGAAGTAAAGATTGAGTCTTGTAATCGTCGAATTTGTTTTCTTTGTGAATAAATGGTTTATTAAGTAATATCTTTGTTTGTTCGGAAAATAAAGGGGAAGGATTTTCAGGAATACTTTTCTTTCCTGTTGCTTCTTTATAATTCAGGGATAAGATTTGATTAGGTTTTACATTTTTAATGAGTTGGGTTTTTCCGTCTAGCCACATTACTGTAACCTCGTCTATTTGTTCTGAATTGCCTAAACCAAAATGTAATAAGGGTTCGCTACTAGATAAAAATCCGCGTACAGTTACCATCTCCTGGTATTGAGTTATTCCATTGTGTTTAATGGTAACCTTACCACCGAGTCCATTGGTATTAAAGAATTTCCCCTTTAGTTTTACTTTCAAAAAATTATGACCAATGGCATTGGCTTTATTTTCGTAGATCATACTGGGATCATCCAGGTTATTGATGATCAAGTCAAGGTCTCCATCTAGATCCAAATCTGCGACTGCCGCTCCCTGACTGAATGTTTTTTGGTCCATACCCCATTGATCACTGATGTTGGTGAAAGTTAGATCTCCATTATTTTTATAAATATAATTGGTAAGTTTAGTAGAAGGCATAATCTCATAGAGATCAAAAATGGGAATAGTTCCATTATTTTTAGCAATAATACGGGCACTTTTCTTCGCGAAATCTTTATCAAAAACATCTCGCTTATAGCCATTAGCGATAAAAACATCTTTTAGACCATCATTGTCGTAGTCAGAGATCAAGCAAGCCCAGCTCCAGTCTGTTTTGGAAATTCCGGACAATTGAGCAATCTCGCTAAATCGGTTGTTTCCACGATTTAATTGTAGCGAATTGTGCATGTATTGATAATGCATACCTCCTTCAACCATTCTGGAAAGTACCTCTGGGTTCATGCTTGCCATGTTTGTTTTGGAGCGTTTGTAATTTTCGGGTAGCATTTCGGTGGTCATGATGTCCGACCAGCTATCATTGTTTATGTCTGCAATGTCTACACCCATTGCAAAAAGCGAAATGTGATTGGTCATCTCCTGAACCTTTTCTGTGAAGGTGCCATCTTTTTGATTGATGTAAAGAAAGTCTGGTTCTTCGTAATCATTGGTTACGTAGATATCGACCCAACCATCCTTATTAATGTCCGCAGTAATTAATCCAAGTCCATGCGCGTAGTTGATAATGCCTGCTGATTTTCCTACTTCCTGAAAATTATTTCTACCAGTATTTTCGTATAACTTGTCGCGATAAGCATCTGGCGGATTGGCTACTTTTCGATCGCGGTCTTTAACTGGGCTACCAAATTCCATAGGATGGTTAGTAATGTAAACATCCAGGTCTCCATCATTATCATAATCAAAAAAGGATGCTTGAATAGAAAAACCATTTTCGGCCAAACCGTATGTTTTTGCTTCCTCCTTAAAGGTACCATTCTTTTGATTGATGTATAGTAAATTCTGTTTGTTGTATTCTCCCTTTTTATGCCAGTCAGATTTACAGACATAGATATCCAGCCAGCCATCACTATTTATATCTACCATGCTAACACCAGTGTACCAGCCGTTATCAGCCGCAACGCCCGCCGCATCAGTAATATCTTCAAATTTTAATCCTCCTTTATTCAGATATAGTTTATTGGGTACTTCGTTTCCTGAAAAATATATATCCGGTAAACCATCATTATTAATATCGCCCACAGCTACTCCACCACCATTGTAGATATAATTAAAATTCAGGTAATTTTTCTCCACATCTTCAACAAGGTTATTGGCAAAGGTAATTCCACTTTGTGCTGGACTGAGTAGCTGAAATCCGCCACCGTGTGGACTTGTTTTAACCGAGTCTGTTCTGGGTGTGTCAGATTGGCAACCGGAAAAAGCACACGCAAATAAAAAAGAAAAGGATAAGTAAAAAGAGAATTTGAAATTCATGTAACTAGCTTTTTAAATTCGTTATGATATTAGAGCGTGACTAAAATTGAAAATAGGCAGATTAGTGTTCTGGCTAACTAAAAATGGAATGTATTGATGCAATAATCTACAGTCTTTTAAATCTTTTATAAACATAAAGAGCTATAGGTAAAGAACATAAATGTCTAAATATTTGCAATTTTTTTGGATTACAAAATAGGAACTATATTTTATATTTAAAAACGTTACAAAGATAATCGGTAAACTTGCTATTTGACAACGATATATTTATATTTGTTTTTAATAAATACTTACAATGATATTTTAACCCTCCCCTGAGTTTCCCTCCACTCGGTCCCCTTGGTTTATACGAATCTTATTTTAATAAAGACCGAAAGCAATGAGGAACTTACTTCTGCTATGTCTCTGGGCATACGCATCTGCCGTATCCGGCCAAAATTTTATACTAAAAAAACTAGACGCGTCCATCAACACGGATGGCTTTGATGAAATCGCACCTTGTATAAGCAGCGATGGTCAACATTTATTTTATACCCGTACGGGATATCCTGACTTTGACCAAACCCTGATTGAATCCGGTCGGGACCTTTCTGTCCTTTTACCAAAAGCAGCATACGAACAACGACTCAGAGATATTTATGGGCTACTGGGAGATCGTCCTGGTGGAAAAATTTATCAATCTGGTTTTAATCAGGATATTTGGAAAGCGCAGTGGAAAGGAAATAATTTCGTAACGGATAGTCATCCAGAATATCCTTTGAATAATGCTTTACCAAACAGTGTAAGTTCTTTTGGAACTAATGATAAAACCTTGATCGTAATCAATCAATTTGTCGCGGGCGGAGGAATGGCGAAGGGTTTTTCTATTGTAAAACAAAAAAAGGATGGTAGCTGGAATCTTCCACAGCCACTTCCGATCAACAACTATCACAATTCCGGGGAGGATGTCAACCTTACGATGAGTAGTGATGGAAAGGTTATCATTCTTTCGATGGAGCGAGAAGATGGCATGGGACAAAGCGATTTGTACATCAGTTTTAAGCAAGCAAACGGAAATTGGAGTCGTCCCGAAAATATGGGGAGTGGTATCAATTCTCCCTGGCGGGAAACAACCCCTCATTTAAGTACCGATGGACTTTCGATTTATTATGCTTCCAATCGAGGTTATACAACGACTGGCGGAAGCGATATTTACGTACAGGAAAAAACAGGAAATGACTGGAAGAGCTGGTCTGCGCCCCGTAGGTTTAAGGCACCCGTCAACTCGGCGGCGCATGACAGTCATCCTTACTTTAATGCGGCTACCGGACAGTTGTATTTTAGCTCTACCAGAGATGGAAGTAGTGATATTTTTATGATTCAAATCAGTGAACCGAAAATAGTCTCTACTTTGACAGCTGATGTTTCTGTGATTTCAAAACCTAAAAAGGCAATGGTTATGAAATATAAAGAAATCAAAAGTAAAAATAAGACCATAGAATTAATGGCTGCCGCTCATCCGATTATAAAAACGCCAGCAAGTGTTGGTGAAAAAATAGAAATAAAGCCGATAATGTTTCGACAGTCAACTGCTGAAATATTGTCAAGATCCTATTTTGAAATAGAAAGAGTGGCCGATTACCTGCAACGTCATCCGTATGTGAAAATTCGGATTGCCGGACATACGGATAATCAGGGAGAAACTAAACAACTGTATGCACTCTCACGTGACAGAGCCCTTGAGGTGATGTACGCTCTGGCAAACATTGGAAATATTGCTACAAGTAGAATGGAGGCGGTAGGGCACGGTGGTGATTTGCCGATTGTCAGTAACCGAAGTGAAAAGAGCCGAAAGAAAAACCGTCGGGTAGAAATCGAAATAATCAAAACTGGTATTTCTGCACCAGAGGAAGCGGCAAAAGTCGGTATCAGGTAAAAATCAAACCTTCAAAACGGTTAAAGCTTTTAGGAAGTAGTAAAGTGGTCGTGAATTTTATTATATTTGTTCTAGTGCCTTTTTATATTATGTAAGGGTACATTTTAGATCATTTACATCTCTAAAAACAAGTGATTATGAATATATTACTATTTGCACTTCCTGGTGGTCCTGAATTAATTATCATTTTATTTGTAGTGCTTTTATTATTTGGTGGTAAAAAGATTCCGGAATTGATGCGTGGTATGGGAAAAGGAATTAAAGAATTCAATAATGCAAAAGCATCAATTGAAACGGAAATAAAAGAAGGAATGAAAGAGGCGGATAAGAAAAAAATCGAAGAAAGCCGTATAGCTAAGTAAATTATAACGTTGCCTAGCTTACCATTTACTTACGGGATGAGGCACCAATGCCCCAAGTACTAAGTTGCTGGGTATATTGATCAAAGTAGGAACAAGATAATGCCTTGTTCCTACGTTGATCTGTTAACTTAACTTTCTCTGCCGTCTTTTTTTACAGAGTTGGAATCAGATTACAAACCTAATTTCGCTTTTACCAGGGGCGTTACATCCGTAGCATCTTCAGCAAACAGTACAACATTAAAAGCACCGGAATCAAAAATCATGGAAAAACCATTCTCTTTTCCTACCGCTTGAACTGCGATATCCGCTTTTTCATAAATAGGCTTTAGCAATGCCTCCCGCTTTTTTACGACCTCTTCTTCACCTTTTGCTCTGGCAGCGTACAATGTCTGCTCCTCTGCTGCTAATTTCTCCTGCTCTGCTTTCGCCTGAACAGGAGGTAAATCTTGAAAACGCTTCTGTAAATCTGCTATTTTTGCCTGGAAAGCAGCCACCTTATCCTGTAAAATCTTTTCTTGTTGTTGACGGTAGGCTTGCAATTCTGCTTCTGCAGCTTTGGATTCCGGCATAAGGCTCAGTATCATACCGCTATTCAGATGCCCAAATTTTTGTGCCAACCCTTGCGTCGCACTGAACAGTACCAACGAAAATATCAACATTCCAACTTTAAGTATTCCTTTCATTTTTTTATTTTTAAACTGAAGTAATATTTCAGTAATGAGAAAATCAGGTGAAAAAGTCTCCGATTATTAGACCACAAAAATACTAGCATGTAAGCAGATATCGTAATTTTTAACAGAACCTTATCAATATTTACCCCTCTTATGGTAGAAAAAATGCCATAAACTTAAATATCTAGCCAAATTTTTTATAAAATCAACCTTTTATAAGTATAATATTTCGTTATATCTTCCTATATTTAGCACTGTTAACTAACTTATTTTAAACAAAAAAAGAAGAAACTATGGGATTTTTCGATTTTCTAAAGAACTTATTTGGTTCAGTCAAAGATACCGCAGGCGATGCAGCGGGTGGATTAAAAGACATGGCGGGTGACGCAATGGATAAAGCTGGTGATACTGCGGGCGGATTAAAAGATATGGCGGCGGGTGGATTAAAAGACATGGCGGGTGACGCAATGGATAAAGCTGGTGATACTGCGGGCGGATTAAAAGATATGGCGGGCGATGCGGTTAATTCTGCAAAAGATGCAGCGGGCGACGCGATAGATGGTGCAAAAGATATGGCGAGTGGAGCGATGGATAAAGCGGGCGATGCGGTTAATTCTGCAAAAGATGCGGCGGGTAACGCAGTAGATGGTGTAAAAGATATGGCGAGCGGAGCGGTGGATAAAGCGGGCGATGCGGTTAATTCTGCAAAAGATGCAGCGGGCGACGCGGTAGATGGTGCAAAAGATATGGCGAGTGGAGCGATGGATAAAGCGGGCGATGCGGTTAATTCTGCGAAGGATGCAGCGGGCGACGCGGTAGATGGTGCAAAAGATATGGCGAGTGGTGCAGTGAATAAAGCGGGCGATGCGGTTAATTCTGTGAAGGATGCAGCGGGCGACGCGGTAGATGGTGCAAAAGATATGGCGAGTGGTGCGGTGAATAAGGCTAGCGATGCGGTTAATTCTGCGAAGGATGCAGCGGGCGACGCAGTAGGTGGTGCAAAAGATATGGTAAGTGGTGCAGTGAATAAAGCGGGCGATGCGGTTAATTCTGCGAAGGATGCGGCGGGTAACGCGGTAGATGGTGCAAAGGATTTGGCGAGTGGAGCGGTGGATAAAGCGGGCGATGCGGTTAATTCTGCAAAAGATGCGGCGGGCGACGCAGTAGATGGTGCAAAAGATATGGCGAGTGGAGCGATGGATAAAGCTGGCGATGCGGTTAATTCTGCAAAAGATGCGGCGGGTGACGCAGTAGATGGTGCAAAAGATATGGCGAGTGGAGCGATGGATAAAGCTGGCGATGCGGTTAATTCTGCGAAGGATGCAGCGGGCGACGCGGTAGATGGTGCAAAAGATATGGCGAGTGGTGCAATGGATAAAGCGGGCGATGCAGTTAATTCTGCGAAGGATGCAGCGGGCGACGCGGTAGACGGTGCAAAAGATATGGCGAGCGGAGCGGTGGATAAAGCTGGTGATGCAGTTGACTCTGCGAAGGATGCAGCAGGTGATGCAGCAGGTGATGCAGTAGACGGAGCAAAAGACGCAGCTTCTGATTTAGAAGACGAAATTAAAAAAAGCTAATATTTTAAATTATTCTTTTAATGATCTAAGCCGGAGGTGTTCTATTCCTTACGTAGCACTAAACACAGCTAAATGAACACTCCCTCAAGCCAGCTTGTAACACAATATTACAAGCTGGCTTTTTAACTTTTAAACACTATGCTTGCACCTTATTTTAACCTTGCGGACACGGAGGCAGGATGCGACGAAGCGGGACGTGGTTGTCTGGCAGGACCTGTATTCGCTGCGGCAGTTATTCTACCAAAAAATTTTACGCACCCATTATTGAATGATTCAAAATTGATGAGTGAGAAAAATCGTGACATCCTAAAGCCTATTATTGAAAACGAGGCCATTGCCTTTGCGGTGGGAACCGTAGGGCCACTGGAAATCGACCAAATAAATATTTTAAACGCATCTTTTCTAGCGATGCACCGAGCCATTGACCAATTAAAAACAAAGCCTACGTCACTTCTAATTGACGGAAACCGTTTTAAAAAATATCCGGAGATTCCACACCACTGTATTATAAAAGGAGATAGTAAATATTTATCCATTGCAGCGGCTTCTGTATTGGCTAAAACCTACCGGGATGCGTGTATGAAAAAACTAGCCGTGGAAAATCCGGGGTACGACTGGCATACCAACAAAGGGTATCCAACCAAGGCACATCGGCGGGCGATAGCAGCATTGGGTATTACATCACATCATCGCATATCTTTTCGTTTATTGGCGGAAGATTCATAATATGCCAAGAACGTAGCGGGCATAATTTGCGTTGGTCGTAAAATCGCCACAACTTTCCTCTGCGCTTTCTAACGCTCGAAGCCGCTCTTCCCGTCCGGGATAATTGGATCGGTAATCAAGCCACAACCAGTCGTTGTCTGTTTGATCCGCAATTCTGGCAATACCAAAAGGGTTCATAATAGAGGAAGTACAGATAAGATGAAGTGTCATCTGATCCAGGATTTTTACCTGATCAACGTCAAATTCGAGATGGTCAATAATAGCAACGATGTCTTTTGTGCCGGGATCGTCCCGAAGAGCAGATCCTTCGGCAATCTTGGCGAGCGCGTTGGTATTGATGCGATTAATAATTTGATAAAGTAATAATTTTTCATTTATTAGATTCGCTTCAAAAGCAAGTAAGTAATAGAGTTCGTGCTCCGTTTCCAGACTTTTGAGTAGTCCGGTTGTCAGATATATATCACCTCCTGGAATGACAAAAATATTTTTTTCTGGCCGAGTTAAGACAGTTATTTTCCAGGGTCGATCAGGATTCCATTTATTATTCTGTGGCGACTGACGATCCCGTCGTATTTCATTGGTAGCTTGATCATAGAGTGTTTGGACTAGCAGATAAACCGTGGTATCATAAGGAGGAATATTGGGCAATACAGGAAAACGTTCCTCGTCAAAAGCAATGGCGATTTTTATTTTATCACCCAATGCTTCGCGTTGTTGTTTGGTAAACTGACTGGGTGGAATAATCGCTTCCTCATATTCCGGCACGCAGGAATAGGAGAGGACGAGTGCCAAACAAGTCATGACAAAAATAGCGGACCAGAGACCACGGTGGGTATTCATGATTTTGTTTTAAACTGTGAGATATCCAAAATTATTTTATCGCCATTTCTTAGCTTGACTATGCTACTTTGTGCAGCTAGATTAAACAAAGAAAAACTACATCATTGAAAAAATTAAAATGTTAATTATCAGTTATTTAACATTAAAAATACTACTACAAAATGGAAGTAGTTTAATTGGTTTTTAAATCAAAATTTAAACTATTAATAAGCGCTAAAAAAATCCTTATTAAAAGTTAAAATGCTTAAATGTAAATATCTACTGTTTAATAAAAATAGTAAAGTCAAGCTTAGCTATACATATCATCGATATTTTTTTTAAATTTTTCTGTGATCACTCTTCTTTTTAGTTTCATAGTTGGCGTCAATTCTGCGTCTGAGCCATCTTTTTTAGTAGCTTCCCATTCTGCATCAAGCAAGGCAAATTTTTTAATTTGTTCAATATGACTAAAACGAGGATTGTATTTGTCGATAATTTCCTGATAACAATTACGTACTTTTTCGTGCGTGATCATTTCTTGGACAGACTGACAAGCAACCTGATTTTCTTTACACCAGTTTTGTAACGCTTCTTTAGCCGGGACAATAACTGCTGAAACAAATTTCTTGTTATCCCCTACGACCATGACCTGTTCTACCAAAAAATCTTCTTTCAATGCATTTTCGATGGGTGCAGGTGCTACGTATTTACCACCGGAAGTCTTTAATAATTCTTTTTTACGATCGGTGATTTTTAAAAACTGACGGCCACCAGAATCTATTAGTTTACCAATGTCTCCTGTTCTAAACCATCTTTTACCATCAATCTCTTTAAAAACTTCGTCCGTCTTTTCTTTCTGATTATGATAACCCATCATGATGTTAGGGCCCGCAGCCAGTATCTCTCCTTCCCCTTCTTTATATTCTCCTTCACTGGCATCAATATAAATTTCTACCTGTCCCAGTGTAGGTCCTACCGAACCGAGCATGGCATTTCCCTGATCGTACCGATTAATTGTTAATCCTGGAGAGGTTTCCGTCAATCCGTAGCCTTCTCTGACGGGTATTCCAGCGGCAGAAAAAATTCTGGCCATGCTGACAGGGCAGGGAGCAGCACCCGTAAGAATACCTTTTACATTGCCACCCAGTGCTTGTCGCCATTTTGAGAAGATTAGTTTATCGGCAATATTTCTTTTGATACCAGACATTCCCGAATAACTTTTATCATACGTATAATCATCCGTTAAGGACAATGCCCAAAAGAAAAGCTTCTTTTTTGCACCGGTAAGTTCTAGCCCTTTGTTATAAATTTTTTCGTAGACTTTTTCCAACAGACGTGGAACGGTCGTAAAAAAATGTGGCTTCAGTGTTTGTAAATCTCCTGTTTCTCCACCCAGATTATCTGTTCCGGTAAAGGTGATCGTTGCGCCCCGGTATTGGTAAGCATAAGCAGCTGAACGTTCAAAAACGTGACAAAGTGGTAAAAAACTAAGCACAGTATCGCCCGGATCTATTGGCATCAGATCGTCAACATCCACTACATTGGAGGCAATATTTTCGTGAGAAAGCATGACACCTTTTGGATTACCCGTGGTGCCAGACGTATAAATGATGGTCGCCATTTCCTTAGGATCAATGCTGTCCATAATCTTTTTAACCTCGGGAAGTCCTTCGTCTGTAAAGATATCTTCCCAGAATTTCATTCCTTCTTGTCGATCAAAAGTATAAATATCAATCAGGGTTGGAACTTTTTGTCGGGCAATCCCCACTTTTTCGCAGAGGTCATCTGTACCGAGGAAACAGTATTTTATTTCTGCATCGTTAAAAATATACTCGTATTCGCGTGGACTGATGGTAGGATAAACAGGAACGGTAATAGCGCCAATTTGCTGAATGCCGATATCCGCAATACTCCACTCTGCACGATTTTTGTAAGTGATAAGCGCAATCTTATCATTCTTTTTTACACCGAGTTTTAATAATCCGCAACTAAATTTATTAGCGCGTTCGATAACTTCTTCGGTGCTGTAATATTTCCATTTTCCACTGAGCTTGGACCCAATAGATTTCTTGAGAGGATTATTCTTTTGTTGATGGTAGATAAAATCAAAAAGGCGCATTGTGGTCATGTTTGGTAAGTTTGGTCAAGAATGAAAAATTTAGTGCTGTGAAGAATAAATATAAGAAAGATTTGACTAATGACAAAAAAAGAAGCATCACTGGGAAAACCAGTGATGCTTCTTAGGGATGAGAATTAAATAAATTAAATATTTAAGCCAAGTATGTCTTGATTGATATTTTAATTTTTCGGTCAGCTTATTTTGCCTGTCCTTTCAAGCTTAATACCAATCCAATTTCATCATGAATTATCTTGTCCTTAGCCGTTCCAATCAGTCCGGAGCCATACTTTACATCCCATTCCGTACGGTTGATCTTGAAAGATGGAGTTACCACAGATATCTTATCACCCGCCATTGCTACATTAGCTGGAACGGTAATACTCTTGGTGATACCTTTGATTGTTAAATCACCAGTAATACTAGTAGAAGTACCACTACCAGTTGCGCTGGTCACTTTGAAGGTAGCATTTGGATGTGCAGCAGTATTGAAGAAATCTTCGTTATTAAGGTGTCCTTCTAAATCTTCTTTTCCATCACCCGCTTTCAGGTCCGTTACGGTAATGCTGCTCATGTCAATGTTGACAGTTCCGGCAGAAATCTGACCATTGCTGGCTGCAATTTCGCCACCATTAATCTTTACAGTCCCAGAGTGTTGTCCACCAACCTTGGTTCCTGTCCATTGCAATTGTCCGTCTGTGATATTATACATTTTATCGTTTGCATTCGCAGTAGCTGGTGCATTCGCAGCCGTAGCAGTCTTGGAATCTACTCCTTTAGGTGCTTTTTTACAAGCGGTAAAGTTTAGGCCTAAAATAAATAGTAGGCAGGAGAATTTTAATAATAATTTCATGTTGTAAAAATGTTTTGATTAAAAAAATAGCAGAGCAAACGCAAATACAGCGTTGTTCGATCTGAATACAAAATAACTCAAATAAAGTGGATTTAAGAGAAAATTACTCTATAAGCTCAGAAGGTGGTGTATTGTTCATGGCATTGAGAAAATAAATCATATCATTGATACTGGCCACGATGGTGATGTTGTCGGAAGACTTCACCTGTTGAACAACTACCTGATATCCAGAAAGGAGAATCTGGGAATTAGGAAATGTTTCAGAAAGTGTTTTTATATAAGTTTGAACGGGTGTTTTGGTGTAGGTCTCTGTGACCATTGTAAAAATAAAATCCGGTTGGTATACCTTACAGGCATCTTTAACATCCTGCAAAGAAATTTTGGGTCCCAGATAGATGACCTCATTTTTTCTTGATTTGATCAGATAGTGAATCAACAAAAGGCTCAATTCCTGATTTTCTCCTTCTGGAAGATAAATAACAAACTTTTTAGCAGACTTTCCTTTAGACTGCGTAGGAGGAACTGCGTCGATCGCAGCAATAATTTTCTGTCGAATCAAGCAACTGATAAAATTTTCCTGAACGGGATAGATAGAACCAGTCAACCACAATAGACTCAATTTATCTAAAAAAGGATAAATAATTTCTAACATGGTTCGTTCGAAACCAATCTTTTGAATATTCGTTGAAATAATGCGATCAAATTTATACTCATCCATTTCAATCATGGATAAGGTCAGCGCATCCATTTGTGTATTGTCCTCCAGGCTAACAGAAGACATATCAGCTACCCTGCTGGCAATTTCTTCCTTGCTCATTTTGGCAATTTTGGAAATCTTAATACCATTCTTATTAAGAAAAGCTATATTGAGAAGGTGTTTAAGGTCTTCATCCTGATAATAACGAATATTGGTTTTCGTTCTTTGGGGCTTGACAATACCATAGCGAGTCTCCCACGTTCTGATGGTGTGAGCCTTGATTCCACAGAGATTTTCCAAATCTTTTATTGAATAAATTGCCAAAACGGTGTATGAATTTAAATGATAAAAGCTCAATCAACAGATAGCGAACATTATTTAAGATGAATAGTTTAAAACTAAAAAACGTCAATTATTGACATATTTATCTATAAAATTAAAAGATGGTCAGGTTTTTATCTATTTTTAATGTTTAAATTCAAAATTTATACCGACTAAAATTAAAAACAGAGTTATGCCGTAGCATAATGCGTTTTTCACCAACGAAGAGTAGGAGTAAATTAAGGAGCCAAATGTTATAAGTTATTCTTTTAATGATCCTTAATGCCCAAAGTATTAGGCTCTACACTTAAAAAAGCGTTTTTTTGATCAAAAGTCTCTATTTTTTTCTAACAAAATATTTCAGGATAAAATCTATTATCTCCTTAAAAATAAAACATATGAACTTATTTTACCAAAAAATAACCCATTTTCTGGGTATTTGTCTGCTCCTCGGAGTTTTTACCACCTCTCTCTCTGCACAATGTACCTATAGCATCAACCTGTTTGATTCTTTTGGAGATGGTTGGAATGGCTCTGTTTTAACTGTAATTATAAATGGAGATAGTACGGATTATACGTTTGAAGATGGCAACGATTTTTCCGCAGATATAGACATCCAGGACAATGACATGATAGCGCTTTCGTATCTAGCAGGGGCTTTTCAAAATGAAGTTTCTTATGAACTTGTAGATAACAATGGAACTATTATCTATTCTGATGGTCCTAATCCGCTGGAAGGCGAAGTTTTTCAATTGATAGCAAGTTGTGGTGCATGTGGTGTTCCGGGAAATATTATTATTGATGAAATCTTGGGAGATGGAATAGAAATAAGCTTTACTGAGGTGGATACGGCCACAGAATATGTCATTTACTATGGTCTGGAGGAATTGTCTTTTGACAACCTTCTAAGCCTCAGCTCAAATAGTGGAAATAGTGTTTTGATAGAGGAACTGCTGGAAGATACGACTTATCAGTTATTCCTGTCTACTGTTTGTGAAAACGGAGATACCAGTTCTATTATTGGTCCAATAAATTTTAGAACCCTTTTCGCAAATGATGTAGGAGTTACGGCCATAACCGCTCCGCTAAGCGATTGTGAATTAGGTTCAGAAATCGTTTCATTTAACCTGGCTGGTTATGGTTCTAGCCTCCAGTCGCTTTTTGCTTTTAATTATAGCGTAAATGGTGAGTTAATTCCATTACCCATGTTTGAAGATGGCTTTTTTACGGGGATTGTAGGGAGTGATGATACGGTTTCAGTCAGTTTTGATACGCAATATGATTTCAGTGAGCCCGGTGAGTATGAAATTGCTGTTTGGACAGAACTGGAAGGAGACTCAAATACTGAAAATGATACTGCTTATTATACTTTCTTTAGCATTCCTACGGTTACTGAATTACCATACGTAGCCAATTTTTCTGTTAATTCAGAAGGATGGAGTGTCGTAGATAGTAGTCAAAATAGCTCATGGGAATTTGGTGCGCCAGTGGGTACCGTGATTAGTACCGCTAATAGTGGTAACAATGTATGGACAAATAGTTTGGCTGATGACTATAATCCTAACGAATTTTCCTATCTCCAATCGGTCTGCTTTGACTTTACTACCATTACGGAAACACCGAAAATTTCTATGAGCATCAATTATATCACTGAGACAAACTATGATGGTGCCTGGTTAGAAGGAACAAAGGATGGCGGTGTAACCTGGGAAAAAATTGGTGCTATGGGTACCGGAATTAACTGGTACAGCGTAGATGATACTTTTATTGATTTAGGGAATGTTTGGGCGGGAGAATCAAATGGGTGGATTTTTGCCGAACATCCACTGGATGGATACGCTGGAGAAGGTAATTGCCGATTCCGATTTGTATTTGCTAGTGATGGTTCCGTGTTTAGAGATGGTTTTGCAGTGGATGATATTCAAATATTCATACCATTAGACAATGACTTACAGGTCTCAACTGCTACAAATGTTGCCGATGCTTTATGTGGATCTTCTACCGATAGCGTTTCTATCACCATCAATAATGTCGGTCTGGAAGATCAAACAAGTATTATCGCTGCGTATCAGGTAGATAATGAACCCGTAGTAATGGAAGATCTAACGGGAATTACCATCGCGGCTGGAGAATCATTTAACTATACTTTTAATACGAGCTTTAACTCAAACACTTTTGATACTGAGTTTCAAATACAGGCCTGGGTAAACAACGGTATCGATGAAAACTTAACGAACGATACTACAAACTTTATATTTGTGACTTCTGAACCTGCACGCTTGCCGGTGGTCGCTGACTTTAACGATGGCGAACTTCCCGATAGTTGGTCAACCGACGGAACCATAGGTGAAGGACACAATAATGGTTCTCCGGGAATTTTCCGGAACCTGTTTATTGCTGGAAGCTCATCCATTACGACAACCACGAATATTGGTCCGATCAACCCGGGCGACAGTCTTACTTTCGACTACCGTTATACAGACTGGTCTGAAGGAACCGTGGGGAAAGTACTTGATGGAGATAGCTTAATCGTAGAAATATCAAATGATTGTGGAGATACTTATAATGAAGTGTTTGTGATTGATGAAACAAACCACATTACTTCAGCTGAATTTGCTAATCAAACAGTTGACCTGGATGCTTTTGCAGGTGAAATTATCCGTATTCGTTTCCGAGCTGTATACGGATCAGGTGATTACTGGATGGATCTGGATAATATCAATATTATCGGTTGTCCCGAAGACTTTGATGTGGTTGTTAATTTTGAGGAACCAACTACTGGTACTACAGATGATGGTGATTTGGGAGTCTTTCCACAGGGCGGAGCTGCTCCCTACACTTACTTATGGAGTACCGGTGAAACCACTAACACAATAACAAATATTAATAGCGGTGAGTATTCCGTTACAATAACCGACGCCAACGGTTGTCAGCAGGTGTTCCCGGTTGATCTGTACTCAGTTGGAACAGAAGAGGTCGAAGGATTGTTAGACTATTCTTTGTTTCCTAATCCGACGAGTGGGATGACGGACTTACAGGTATCGTTTAATCGCCAGGTAGATGTTTCGTTGCGAATATCCAGTATGTTGGGACAGTCCGTTCATGAGCAGCAATTTACTCAAACACGTACGCTAGATCAGCAAATCAATACACAGAACTGGAGCCAGGGTATTTACTTGGTTCAACTCTGGGTAGATGGAAAAAGATATACCCGTAAATTGGTGAAACAATAGGATCAAATTTATTTCAAATACAGGAAATAGTAAAAAGTGGCTATCGTTTTAACAACGGTAGCCACTTTTAGATTACTACGTTGCTACCTGAACCTTTTACCCTCTAAAGCTATTACAAAGAACGAAAACGCTTTTAGAAAATAGACTAAGTATGAAAATAGGGATTGTATGTTATCCAACTTACGGTGGAAGTGGTGTTGTAGCCACCGAACTCGGTAAAGGATTGGCCGCTAAAGGACACCAGATTCATTTTATCACGTATCGGCAGCCGGCGAGACTCAATGCCTTCCAGGAGAATGTTTTTTATCACGAAGTTAATGCGGCAGATTATCCATTATTCGAATATCCTCCTTACGATACCGCACTGGCCAGTAAAATGGTGGATGTGGTACAATATGAAAATCTAGATTTACTACATGTTCACTACGCGATTCCACACGCAGCGGTAGCTTACATGGCTAAAAAAATTCTACTATCACAAGGTCGTTACGTACCGACGATTACCACCCTGCATGGAACCGATATTACCCTCGTTGGCCAAAATCCAGCCTTTGCACCCGTCGTGGCTTTTTCTATCAATAAATCAGATGGTGTTACGGCAGTTTCTAATAGCCTGCGCCAGCAAACCTACGATAGTTTTGATGTTGAAAAAGAAATAGAAGTTATCTATAACTTTATTGATTTTGATCGGTTTTCTAAAAAAAATAAAGATCATTTTAAGAAAGCCATTGCACCGGATGGAGAAAAAATTTTAATTCATATTTCGAACTTCCGAAAGGTGAAAAGAGTAGAAGATGTCCTTCAGGTTTATAAGCGGGTTTCTAAAGAAATGCCGACTAAATTATTACTTGTGGGAGACGGTCCTGAACGTCGGGCTATGGAAGTTTTATGCCGGGAGGAAAGACTCTGTGATGGTATCCGGTTTTTAGGAAAACAGGATGCAGTAGAAGAATTACTGGCTGTTTCTGATTTGTTTATTATGCCTTCGTCCAGCGAGAGTTTTGGTTTGGCTGCCCTGGAAGCCATGTCCTGTGAAGTGCCCGTGATCTCTTCCAGTGCGGGCGGAATTCCAGAAGTAAATATTCATAATGAAACGGGTTTTCTTAGCGAGGTAGGAGATGTGGACGATATGGCAAAGAACGCAATTAAATTGTTAAAAGACGATGCGTTGCTACAGCAGTTCAGAGTCAATGCGCTGAAACAAGCACGTCGGTTTGAATTAGCAGCCATCTTACCGCAATATGAGGCTTATTATGAAAAAATTATTCGAGAAAACGTTTACACAAAACCTGAGATAAAGAAAATTATTTCTGAGCTTTAGGATCAATTAAAAATAATTAAGGAATGGCGATTAAAATCAATTTATTTATGATGATCCTTAATTCATCAACAAAATTTTAGTCACCACCGCCGTAGGTATATTTCGGTTGCTGGTACGGGTAGCGTAAACCAGATAAACACCCGAATTGGCTTTTCTACCATTATAATCTCTGCCATCCCAGATAGCTTGCCCACCAAGTGCGATGGTTTCGTAAACCAGACGACCACTGATATCCGTAATTTTTATATTAGCGTCTCTGGCAAATCCCTTGATCGCGATGGGACCTTCGTAATCGGGGCGCACTGGATTTGGGAATACCGTTATCTTGCTATCATGGTTATTGCTGACTCCAGCCGCATCTGTCTTTAGAGAAATAATTCCTTTTCCTGTAGCAATATAGACCAATCCCGTATTTTGATTGATGGCAATATCGTTAACGATATTATCAAAGAGAGGAGAATTGTCTTTGTCAAAGGTTGTCAGTCGCTCTGATCCGTCAGACGATTGAACAAAGACGCCACTTCGCGTTCCAAACCACTTACGATTTGCCGCATCAATAGCAATGGTGTTGACAATCGTTTCATCCAGTAGCAATGCAGGAATATCGTTGACGACCACCCGGGGATGACTGCCCCGACAATTAGAATCGAGGGGATCACCCTGACATGTAAAAACAACGGATCCATTTCTGGTTCCCACCCAAATACCACCATCTAGATCCTGTGCCAAACAAATAGCAGTATTGTCAGGAAGTACACTGTTATTGATGTTGATAGATCGAATCCGATCATCGCTGGAATCATCAATTGTACCTGCGTAATCATAAACAATTACGCCCAGGTTATCGGTAGCAATCCAGAGATATCCTTGGTTGTCAACCAGTATTTGTCGAATACTACGAGAGGGTAAATCGAGAAAATTATCGGTAAATTCACCATCTGGTTTTAGAGCAATTAAACCTTTTGCCGCTTCGGTATGATTACCAATCCATAGAATGCTTTGCTCATCGTAGGCCAGTGCTGTAACCCGGGTTCGTGCTGCATCAGCGGATGGTTTTAGCTTTGCTTCGGAGTTGCTAAATACCGTAATTTCATCTGTCTCTCGATTTAATTTAAGTAAGCCATTGTTCCAGCGAGTTCCAAAGAAAACTTCTTTATTATCTGGACTAACCGCAATTCGGTATATCGCCTTTATTCCCTGAAGGCCAGGAAAACCAGAGATATTATAGTTTTTCCACGTTCCTTCTATGTAGCTGTAAAATCCCCGATCATTAAAAGCCAGTTGAGGGATCAATACTTCGGGAGCCACCCAGAGTTCGTCATCGTTGAGTACCAGTTGTCCGGCTCGAAAATTAAATGGAGAGTTTATGCTAAAGGTATTGCAGGTATTTTCTCCTGCCTCTGTGAGTCGATAGCCATCCCATTTGTCGGCAAAGAAAACACGTCCCTGAGCATCTTCTACTCCATAAGTCGGTCGGTTGATGCAGCCGCTACTGGAGTTTATATTTTTTACGAGGGTTTCTTCGTTAAAAAATAAAGCACGTCCGTTGCAAGTACTGCCGGTATTTTGATTTAGGCAAGACATTCCTACTAACAGATGTGGCCCTTCGGTCGTCATATAGGCAGGTGTAAAATTTTCTGCGTAGTAGAGGCTCGTAAGGTTGTTTTCATTATACCGAAAAATAGTATCGTTGATATCAAAATAAAGCGCTCCTTTATATTTGGCAATATTGTGGGTAGCATAATCCTGAGGAAATCCTCCGGTTCCCGCTAAATGTGTCCAGGAATTAAAGTCCTGAATGTTTTTTGATCCATCTAGTGTAATCTGATAAATACCTTCTTCCGTAGCGGCATATAGCTGATTGTTTAATACAGCAACCTGACTAAAGGGAATTCCCGCTCTGGTTTCATCCCCAAATTCCTGGTCTCTGATATTTAGGATTTTAAGTCCAAAACCCATAGACAAATAAGCAGTCGTATCTGTTTCGATTAAAATATCATTGATGGACTTGTCTTCTAAAACAATACTGGTAGCGATAAAAGGTAGATTGTTTAGCCCACCGTCTTCCAGGATAAAATCAATATTGCCATTAAAATAAGTGGCAACCAGCAATTCGTTAAAAGGATCATATTTAAGGATGCCCATTCCGGACTCACTTAGGCCGTTAACGGTAGACAATCGTTCTATTTCACGGGATTCTTTATCTATTTTCAGCACTCCTTGCGTATTTCCGTAGAAAACATGTGTAGGACTTTGTGCGACAAAAGTGCCAAATTGGTAAGCATAATGCGACTGCCACTGACCGATTTTAAGCGGTGCCTGAGCCTCACTGGAAACGCTGAATAAAAACGAAATAACAAAGATCGAAGTGTATAATACCCATCTGATCATTCTGTGAAAATTTTATTGAAGAGAAAAAGATTTACTGGAGAAAGTACTGTTGTATAAAAATAACCTTTTTCGCTCTTGGTTATTGTCCGTTTTACTCTTTTTCGAAGGTTCTGTCGTAGAATAAATGAAAAAAATCAGAAACGGTAAAGTGCATTGTTATTGATATATTCGAAAACGAGATCAGGAACAAGGTATTGGATAGATTGGTCTTTTTTAATACACTGTCGAATATAGCTAGCTGAAATTTGCATCAGCGGAGCTTCTACAAGCTTTATTTTTGGATGGTTAGCTAGATCTCCCAGGTCATATTGAGGTCTTTTGTAGACGTAGATTTCGTGGCTTGCAAGAATCTGTTCGTAATTTTTCCATTTGTGGAAACTACCTAAATTATCTCCACCCATAATCAAGGCGAATTCTTTCTTTGGAAACCTCTCTTTCAGATAAGTAAGTGTATCAATGGTGTAGGAAGGCTTTGGTAAGTTAAATTCTATATCGGAAGCTCTGATACGAGCATTGTCACCGATCGCCAGTTGTACCAGGTGAAGCCGATCGTGGTCCTTGGCCAGAGATTTTTTATTTTTAAAAGGGTTTTGAGGCGTAACGACCATCCAGATTTCCTGAAGATCGGTCTGCGTCGCCATGAAATTAGCAATGATCATATGACCAATATGCACAGGGTTGAAAGAACCAAAAAACAATCCTGTTTTCATAATAATAAGGGTCTATTTTTCTTGTAAAATCAGGAAAAGAGAATCAAGGGTGCCAGCAGTTTCCAGCTCCTGTTCTGGTATATTTATTAGCCACTGTTCTTTTTCTTTTATTAAAAAAAAAGTATCCGCAAAAATTTCACCCAGTTCTTCAATTTGGCAAAAGCAGGTAGCGTTGTTGTTATCAACTTTGCAGTCAATATTCCGAAAGTCAGACGTAGTTTCTTCCGTAATATTACCTTCTTTGAGTACTTCATTAATCCAGTCGATCCATTCCCGGGCATTTTCGGTACTGAGTCGTTTGGCTTGCGCAAAATTATTTTTATTGATCCATTCCTGCCACTGTTCTACGACGGCAGCGGGTTCTTTGGGTAACGGCGGATCATTTTGACAACTGAAAATTGTCAAAATAAGAAACCAGCATAAAATTAAGGAATAATCCCGCTTCATCTTAATTGCTTAGCATGACGGGCATCACCAACATCATGATATGTTCCCCCTCTTCCTCTTCGCTTGGTAAAAGAATTCCGGCACGGGTCGGCGTTGATAATTCCATTTTGATTTCTTCGCTTTCCAGTACATTCAACATTTCGATCAAAAACTTAGCGTTAAAACCAATGGTCAATGGATCTCCTTCGTAGGTACAATTGAGCTGCTCCGTTGCTTCGTTGGAAAAATCCAGATCCTGAGCTGAAACGGTTAGACTGCCATCATTGATATTCAGGATTACCTGATTGGTTGTTTTATTGGCGTAGATCGCAATCCGTTTGAGTGAGGTCAGAAAGTCCATTCGATTGGCCACCAGTAAATGTGGATTTTCTTTTGGAATGACGGCATTGTAATCAGGGTAACGGGCATCGATCAGCCGACAGACCATATTGATTTCTCCAAAAGAGAAAAAAGCGTTTGCTTTATTAAAAGCCATTTTTACAGAACCCTCCTTACTGGAAAGTGCATTCTTCAAAAGTGTCAAAGCTTTTTTAGGAATTATAAAACTAGTGGAAACCTCTCCTTTCGCTTCTTCAAAATCGTATTTCACCAGTTTGTGCGCATCCGTTGCTACAAAGATCATTTTACTGAAATCAACCTGTACATATACCCCGGTCATGGCTGGACGCAATTCGTCTGAACTGGTGGCAAATAGGGTTTTATTAATAGCCTTTGCCAATTTTTCTGAAGGGACTTTCACTGTATCTACTTCTTCCGGTTCGGGAATATTTGGATAATCACCGCCATCTTCTCCGGCTAACTTATATTTACCATAATGAGAAGTAATCTGAATGCCAAAATTTTCCTCGTTTACCTCAAATGTGATCGGCTGTTGAGGCAATTCTTTCAAAGTATCCAACAGTATACGAGCAGGAATCGCTACGACCCCGTCTTTGTCAGCATTTACTTCAATCGACGTACGAATGGACGTTTCCAGGTCAGTAGCCGAGATGGTTAATTTTTTGTTTTCAATAGTGAAAAGAAAGTCTTCCAGAATAGGTAATACTGGATTAGAACCGATTGCTCCGTTGGCAACCTGTAAATGCTTTAGTAAGTCGGAAGAAGATACACTAAACTTCATTTGTGCTATATGATTTTATTATGAATGACAAAAATACGGCTAATTCCTAACTTTTTATGGCTTAACTACCAACAGGTTGTGGATAAATATTAACAGATAGGGTCAGATATAGTTAGGTTATTTATGGTGGGCTACTATATTAACATTCCTTATCGTAATTTTACCTTTTGATTTTCACCTTCTATCAAATACCATATGCTCGACCGAAAAACGCCACCTCCCATCAAAGCGGCTGATAATTTGCTGCTACCTAAAGCGGCGGTGTCTTATTTAAGAAATAATATTCCAGTTCATACCATTAGTATGGGAACCCAGGATATTGTCAAAATTGAGGTAGTATTTTATTCTGGTCGACCTTTTGAAGAAAAAAAAATGGTGTCGCGTTCTGCTTCCAGGTTACTGAAGGAAGGTACCAAAAGTAAATCTGCCTCTGATATAGCGGAACAAATAGATTTCTACGGTGGTACGATCAGTATTCCGGTCAATTTGGATACCACAAATATCACGTTTTATAGCCTTCGCAAGCATCTGGATAAATTGCTACCGCTACTGGGAGAAATAATTTGTGAACCGAGTTTTCCGCAAGAAGAAATTGATGCGTTTATTGCCAATAGTCAGCAACGCCTGAAAATTGATTTATCTAAAAATGACATTATTGCCTACCGGAACATTACGGAAAATATTTTCGGAAAGGATCACCCTTATGGCTATAATAGTGAACCAACACTTTATCAGCAACTGACCCGAAATGAGTTGATAGAACACCACCAAAAAAGCATGGTATCTGGCAATACAATGATTTTTTTAAGTGGTAAAATTGATGATCAGGTAATTGCAAAAGTAGATCGTTATCTGGGCGATATTCCTCAGGGACCAAAAAGAAAACATACCTTTTTTCCCGAACCACCAGTTGTGGTTAGAAGAGAACATCTCCACCACGCTGATACAGTTCAGACCGCAGTTCGTATTGGACGTAGATTATTCAATCGAGCCCACCCGGATTTTCATGGAATGTATGTGCTCAATACTATTTTTGGCGGATACTTTGGTTCGAGGTTAATGGAAAATATTCGGGAAAAGAAAGGGTATACTTACAATATTTATTCTTCGATGGATACGATGATGTTTGATGGATATTTTTTCGTCGGAACGGAAGTCAGTAATGATTTGACCAAAAAAACGGTTAAAGAGATTTACCACGAAATGGAGGTCTTACAAAATGATCTGGTGAACGAAAAAGAGTTATTGATGGTTCGAAATTACCTGCTCGGAAGTCTGTTAACCATGCTGGACGGACCACTGAATATTATCAATGTGATAAAAGAAACCGTTTCAGAAGGAGTACCGGAGCATCATTTTGAGACGCTGGTAAAAACCATTCAACAGATTTCTCCGGAGGATCTAAGAGACTTAGCGCAAAAATATTTCAAAAAAGAAGATTTTTGGGAGTTAACGGTGGGAATGTAACCCATAAAGAGGGTTCTACCCATCTTTTGAACAACTTCTTATTATAAGCTGCAAATAATTTATTAACTTAGACAAAATTTGTTTTCTTTTGTAAATCCTTAACGGAAGCACAGTTTTACAATATGTAAAATGAAAATATGTATCTTTTGGAAGATAATGGCTTCTAAATAATAAACAGACTATCAACACAAACGCTCATAAATAGGGAAGACTTTTAATGAAATTATTCAGCTTTTTTACACAGGAAATCGCGATTGACCTAGGAACAGCCAATACGCTTATCATTCAGGATGGAAAAATAGTAATCGACGAACCCTCCATTGTCGCCATCAATCGTCGTACCGGTGAGACCATTGCCGTGGGTATGAAAGCGATGCAAATGCACGAAAAAACCCACGAAAATATAAAAACGATTCGTCCACTTAAGGATGGGGTAATTGCTGATTTTCAGGCGGCAGAGAGTATGATAGAAGGGATGATAAATATGATGGGTAATAAACGAAAATTTTTCACCCATATGAAAATGGTCATCTGTATTCCTTCGGGGATTACGGAAGTAGAAAAAAGAGCGGTGTTTGATTCTGCTGACCACGTGGATTCTAAAGAAACATATCTTATTCACGAGCCAATGGCTGCCGCCTTAGGAATTGGTCTGGACGTGGAAGAGCCGATTGGAAATATGATCATTGATATAGGAGGAGGAACGACAGAGATTGCGGTAATCGCACTTTCCGGAATTGTTTGTGATCAGTCAATTCGTACGGCTGGAGATGAATTTACGGCTGATATTATGAATTATATGAAGCGGCAACATAATATCCTGATCGGAGAACGTACCGCCGAGCAAATAAAAATTCACGTTGGATCTGCCTTGCCGGAACTGGAAAATCCACCGGAAGACTATGCGGTAAACGGAAGAGATTTGATGACGGGTATTCCTAAACAAATTACCATCACTTATCAGGAAATTGCGCATGCTCTGGATAAATCTATTTCAAAGGTAGAAGACGCCATTCTTAAAGCACTTGAAACGACGCCTCCCGAACTCGCTTCTGATATTTACAAAACAGGTCTCTACCTAACGGGCGGTGGTGCTTTATTGCGCGGACTCGATAAAAGAATATCTGCTAAAACAAAATTACCCGTAGTGATTGCCGAAGATCCGCTTCGCGCCGTAGTAAGAGGTACTGGAATTGCCTTGAAAAATACCGATAAATTTTCCTTCCTGATTGATCGTAAAAGTGTTTAATCCAAAGGAATATTCATAACGGACCGTTATTTATTCACTGTCCCTTAATCAACTATCAAACCTAAAAATGTCTTGTTGTGCGGAGTCTGGTTCTGTTTCTGGTTCAGTATGGTGGAGTTGGTCTATTCTTCGTTTTAGAGGCAGTCTGCTTGTATCTGGTAGTCAACTATAATCAGCAGCAAAAAGATATTTGGCTCAACTCTTCTAACATTATTTCCGGTTCCATTCTGAATTTTAGAAGTGATATTTCTCAATATTATAATTTATCGGAATTTGCCGATAGTCTCGCGGCGGATAATGCCCGTTTAAAAGCCCGCCTTAATAATGCACAGTTTGTTCAGACTATCTTAATGGATTCTATTCAGGATGTTGAAAGAGAACAACAGTATACCTACATTTCAGCTCGCATTGTTAACAGTACGATTCATTTACACAATAATACTTTTACGATTGACCGGGGACGCAAACACGGTATCCGGCCGCACATGGGCGTGATTGATTCTAATCCGGGTGGTGGTATCGTGGGAATTGTAACCAATGTATCCGAAAATTACAGCGTAGTGATGGCCTTATTACATCAAGGAATAAAAATTCCAGCGGCGCTTCGTCGCAATAAATACCATGGATTCCTCTCCTGGCAACCAAGTAACCCAAAGATAATAAACCTGATAGATGTTCCGAAACACGCAGAAATTCGCCGAAAAGATACCATCGAAACCAGTACTTACTCGGCGCTTTTTCCTGCCGGAATTCCAGTAGGAATTGTGGATACTTTCTGGCAAGACCAGGGAAGTAACTTTCATACGATTTCCGCTAATTTAATTAATGACCTGGGAAATGTTCAGTACGTTTACGTTGTCAACAACCTGATGAAGGGTGAAGTTGAAAAATTAGAGGAGGAGGCCAGCGGTGAATAGCTCCACGATTAAACACGGAATTCGCTTTGTACTTTTGGTGCTGGCACAGATACTTATCTTTAAAAGTATTGACCTGGATACGAATGGGTTTAGTTACTTTACCATCTTTATTTATCCTATCTTTATTCTACTCTTGCCCATTCGGACACCAACGGTATTCGTTGTATTAATGGGTTTCTTAATTGGATTGACGGTGGATGTTTTTTATGATTCATTGGGTGTACACGCTGGAGCAAGTGTTTTTTCGGCTTTTATTCGTTCGGCGATTCTCAATGTACTAGAACCCCGGGGTGGCTACGAAGTAAACGCCAGCCCAACGAAATCCAGCTACGGAATAAACTTCTTTTTTAGATACGCTGCTACGTTTATGTTTTTTCATACCTTAGTATATTTCTCACTGGAAATATTTACTCCGGTTTATTTTAATGAAATCTTTATTAGAACTGTTTTTAGCTTTATACTTTCGATGTTATTCATTATTGTTTTCCAATATTTATTTAATCCAAAAGAGTAGATGGCCACCAAGGATATATACAAAGGGCGGAGCAAAATTATTCAGGGTGTTTTCATTCTGGCAGCTGCTTTTTTGATTTTAAGTGCACTAAATATTCAGGTGATAGATTCGGAATATCGAGAACGCGCCCAGGCGACTACCGTCAATAAGTACACCCTTTATCCTTCTCGTGGTCTCATTTACGACCGTAATGGAAAACTACTTGTTATCAATAATGCTATCTACGATCTAAAGGTTACTTACAAGCAACTTGATCCTGCGATGGATACATTGCATCTTTGTCAGATTTTGGATATAGACCGAAAAACGTTTGAAAAAAATATCAAACCCAACTTCCGCAGCGCTCGTTATTCCAGGTCGGTGCCTTTTGTTTTTATGTCAAAAATTTCCGCACAAACCTGTGCGTCCTTGCAAGAAGTACTTTATAAATTTCCTGGATTTTCTTTACAGTTAAGAAATGTTCGCGGCTATCCTCACCGCAACGCTGCCCATGTACTTGGCTATCTCAGCGAAGTAAATAGTAAACAAATCGCTGCTTCCGATGGAAAATATCAAGGAGGGGATTATATCGGTTCTACCGGATTAGAAGCCTATTATGAAGACGAATTGCAAGGAAGAAAGGGAACCAAGTTTATTTTAAAAGATAATTTAGGGCGAAACGTAGGCCCATTTAAAGGAGGTGCTCAGGATTCGGCGGCTGTCTCAGGACTGGACCTGATCAGTTCTTTAGATATCGACTTACAGGCTTACGGCGAATTATTACTCAAAAACAAAACGGGCAGTATCGTAGCCATTGAGCCAGGTACCGGAGAAGTATTATCCATGGTCAGCGCGCCGACCTATGACCCAAATTTGCTAACAATTAACCGGAATCGTGGAAAAGCATTTAATTATTTGCTACAGGATTCTCTCAAACCCTTTCTTGATCGATCCATCATGGCAGAATACCCGCCGGGTTCTATTTTTAAAACACTGGTTGCGCTAGCTGGAATGGAAGAGGGAACGATGACCGAAAATACTGGACACGTTTGCAATGGAGGCTATACTTATAGTGGAACGAGACGTGGATGCCACAATCACAGTACTCCTTATAACGTAAACATTGCCTTGGAGCATTCTTGTAATACGTACTTTTTTCAGGAATTTAGAAAAATTGTCGATCAAAACGGATTCTATAATCCCGAACCAGGGATGGATGCCTTTGTAGATTATTGTGGGAAATTTGGGTTGGGCCAACCGCTGGGAATTGACCTCCCAAATGAATCCAATGGCAACGTACCGACTACCGATTATTATGATCGCCTCTATCCAAAAGACAAAGGAGGCTGGAAGTCTCCGACCATCATGTCCGTGGGCATCGGTCAGGGAGAAATTCAAATGACTACATTACAAATGGCCAACCTGGCGGCAATCATTGCCAATCGGGGATATTATTATGTACCGCATTTGGTCCGTGGTTTCCGTCCCGCTTCGGTACAGATTGCACCGCGTTTTCGGGAGAAAAAAAGAATACCGGTTAATACGAATTTTTACACGCCTATCGTAGACGGTATGCGTCGGGTGGTACAAACGGGTACTGCGACCATTTCGGATATTCCAGATATTGAGGTTTGTGGAAAAACGGGTACTTCCCAAAATCCTCACGGTAAAGATCATTCGGTATTTTTTGCTTTTGCTCCGAAGGACAATCCAAAAATTGCTATTGCTGTATACGTGGAGCATGGAATCTGGGGGGCTAGTTACGCGGCTCCGATTGCCAGTTTGATGATTGAAAAATATTTGAATGGAGCTGTGGCTGAAAACCGAATACCGCTGGAGAATAAGATGAAGGAGGCGAATTTGGTGGCGGGTAATCCGTAGGGTTACTCAATAGACTTGTTACCCTTTAACAAATTGGCTCTATAAATAGCCTTTTGTCCTTATATTTCGTCTATTTTTCGCCCCATAGCTAGGCTATGAGGCTCAAAATGAGACTCATCTAAGAACAAAATCCTTATTTATAGATCTTAATTCTTAAAGGGTAACAAGTCTAATAAAAAAATAGAATAATAACCATTTTATGGACGCAGCGTAGCGGGAAAAGAGGGAGTATAGAATCGTCATTTTATTGCCAAAAATAGGGGAAGTAAGAAACCTTCAGGGAAAAGTATTGATTGAAAATTCTATTAATGAAAAATTACTGTTAAAATTGAGTGAGCGAAACATTTAATAATCAGTATTTCAGTTTTAGCTACATTAATCAACACACCTGATAATTTGATACCTTCACCACTCCAACTAATAAAAAATAGAAATGATTATATCGACCATTGTCGCAGTTGCTAAAAATAATGTCATTGGAAAAGACAACGACATCCCCTGGTATTTACCCGCAGACTTAAAATATTTTAAAAAAATAACCACCGGACATCATATCGTGATGGGCCGAAAATGCTACGAATCCATCGGTCGTCCTTTACCCAAACGCACCAACGTCATCGTCACCCGCAATCCATTTTTTATTGCCACAGGATGTCTCATTGCCCATAATGTTGCCGAAGCGGTAGCATTAGCAAAAGCCAACGGAGACGAAGAGGTTTTTATCATTGGTGGTGGACAAATTTACGAAATAGCGCTGCCACACGTAGATCGTGTTTACTTGACGGAGGTAGATTTGGAAGTAGATGGAGATATTTTCTTTCCGGAAATGGATCTCCAAAACTGGACGCTGATTAAAGAAACCAACCACAAAGCGGATGAAAAAAACGAGTACGATTATACTTTTAAAATTCTGGAAAGAAAAAAAGATTAGAAATTTTTATGGAATTTGGCTAGTTGGTGCATCTAAGTAAGGACAGTGGAAGTTTTTTGTATACTTCTCCAATTTTCTGACCTTATTTTCACAACCATGTTGCACAATACGCCTTCTTTTCGACCCGACAGATTTAATCCGAATGATGTTGCTCCCTTTTTACAATTTAGCACCCTGCTACAGGAAGATCCTTACGCTACTTTAAAAGAAGACTTTATCCAATATCTCTGGCGGGTCAAAAAAATCTACCTGCATGATCTGAAAACAACGCAGGGGGAAACCATAGAAATCATCGAAGTAGGTCGCCACAATACCGATGCCGGACCGGATTTTTTAGATGCAAAGATTAAAATCGGAGGAATCTTGCTGGCGGGTAATGTCGAAATGCACCTGCGTTCTTCTGAGTGGATCAAGCACAAACACCAACAAGATCCAGCCTACCAAAACGTGATCTTGCACGTAGTGCTCGTCGAAGATGAAATTATCTTCCACGGAAATAAAAGCCGCATTCCCTGCCTGGAACTCCGCTCTCGGATACCACCCCGTCTATCAAAAACTTACCTGAAAATCATTAACAACGAATTCTGGATTCCATGTCAGCACCTGTTTCATAAAGTTTCACAAATACAATTATCACTTTGGCTGGATCGCCTCCTGGTAGAAAGAATGCAACGCAAGACTGCTTATATCGCGGAACGACTAACGGCAACCCAAAATGATTGGGAGACTTGTTTTTTTCAGGTGCTCTGCCGCAATTTTGGTACAAAGGTTAACGCAGAACCTTTCGAATGGCTGGCCCGAATTCTTCCGCTGAGTCTTTTAGCCAAACACCAGGATCGTCTCCTGCACATCGAAGCCTTGCTATTTGGACAGGCAGGTATGTTAGAAGTAGAATTTACCGATGCCTATCCAAAAAAATTAAAAAAAGAATATCAGTTTTTTAGAAAAAAATATGGTCTTGAACCCATTCATGCAGCCACCTGGAAAATGCTGCGCTTGCGTCCCGCTAATTTTCCAACCATCCGTATCGCCCAGTTAGCCATGTTGATTTTTAAATCCCGACACCTCTTTTCAAAATCTCTTGCTACCACAAACGTCAAAGAAATTGAGAATATGTTCAACCTCAACGTTTCCGCCTACTGGCAAACCCATTATCTATTTGATAAAGAAACGGTAAAACGAAAAAAAACAATGGGAAAATCCACCATTCACCTTCTGATCATTAATACAATCGCTCCATTTTTATTTATCTATGGAAAGAAAAAAGGCGAGCAAAGCTATAAAGACCGAGCCTTAAAGCTACTCGAAGAAATACCCGCCGAGCAGAATAAAATTATTACCCGCTGGAAAGAATTAGGACTAAAACCTGATTCTGCCTATCAAACACAAGCGCTGCTGGAATTAAAAAATAATTTCTGCGACCGGAAAGCCTGCCTCTCTTGTACCGTAGGTCATCAGGTCCTGAGGCACTAGTGCTTGGGGCACTAGACAACCTGTTTCCGTGGTAGAAGGGTTATTCCTCATCCCTGAACCCATTTTCTCAGGTGGAAATACAAGTAAATTCCCTATTTTTGTAGAAAAAAGAAATGTCACAGCAATTGGATAGTAGAAAAAATATTCTCTTTATCGTTTGTGGGCCAAGCGGTTCGGGAAAGGGAACATTTATGGATTACGCGACAGCAAACTTTGGCGATAAGATTATGCATATACCCACATATACTACCCGGGCACCTCGACCCAAAGAAGTACCCGGGAAAGATTATAACTATATAACGCAACCAGCTTTTAACGAATTGATCAGAAATGGGGGGATCTTTGAATATACCCGAACTTACGGAGACTATATGTACGGATCGCCCCGGAGTCTGATTCAGGACGAACATAAAAAACATCTGGTGGTAGAACTTGATTATAAAGGAATGTTCAGAGTGAAATCTGTTAGTGATCATCGGGTAATCTCTATTTTTATCATGCCGCCCAACATTCAGACGCTCCTGGATCGAATCAATAATCGGTACAAAGAAGATAATCTTGATGCCCGAATTGCCGCGATCAAAGAACAGGTTCAGTTTGCGTGGGCTTATGATTATGTAATCATCAATGACGATTGGGAGCAGTACAAAAAAGATATAGATACCATCATTCGAGCGGAAATGTTGCGGACTAGTGGCATCAGAAAACTACTGACCGATAAGCATAGCGCAGACCCTACCCTCAAGAAATTTTCCTGATTGAATGATAGAACATAGAAGCAATAATACCGCCGAATGCCGGCAGAATACGATTACAAAATTGTCGGAAGTCGGCGTCCACGAGGTTAACTTAAAACAAAGTGCCTACCTTCTGGAAAATTTTATTACTGAGACATAATCGTACCATAAACAAAACCAAATTTTCAATAAAATATACTATGGAAATAATACGGGAATACTTTCCCAGGCTTACCGAAAAACAGGAACAACAATTCGCGAAGTTGGGCGATTTGTACGCTGACTGGAATAGCAAAATAAATGTTATCTCTCGTAAAGATATTGATAATTTATACGAAAGACATATCCTCCATTCTCTGGCTATTGCTAAATTTATAAAATTTCGGACCGGGTCGAAAATTGTAGATTTGGGAACAGGTGGTGGTTTTCCTGGAATTCCGCTCGCCATCTTATTTCCCAATGTTGAGTTTACCCTCATTGATGGAACTGGAAAAAAAATCACCGTAGTCAACGCGGTGGCCGAAGCGATTGGTTTAGAGAATGCGGTAGGATTACAAGCACGTGCCGAAGAACTAAAAATGCGATTTGATTTTGTCGTAACGAGAGCCGTAGCGACCCTTGATAAATTGAGACCGTGGACCCAAAGACTGGTACACCAAAAAGATGTACATCCAATACCCAATGGACTGATTGCCCTCAAAGGTGGGCGAATCAACGCAGAAATTGCGGCCCTCGGCAAAGGAACCTACGTTGAAACTTATCCACTTGATAATTATTTTAAAGAAGACTTTTTTGAGGAAAAATACCTCGTATATGTTCAAGCCTAATCTAGATATTATGAAAAAACAGTACCTCTTTTCTACGCTGCTACTATTGTCTGTCATCCAGTTATTTGGCCAGCAGACTTTTCCCCGCAACGGGGTGTATGATGAGCGTGACGGCGCTTATGCTTTTACAAATGCAACCATTCATACCAACTTCGATCGTACCATTGAAAACGGAACGCTGATTATTCGAAAGGGTAAAATAGAAGCCGTAGGGGCAGAATTAATGGTTCCTGAAGGAATGGTCACCATCAACCTGAAAGGAAAACATATCTATCCTTCCTTCGTCGATATCTATAGTGATTATGGAATTTCGGAGGCAGAAAAAGCGAGCGGTCAACGCTCCAGAAATCAACAAATGGTTTCTAATAAATCGGGGGCTTATATGTGGAATCAAGCTTTACAGCCTGAGTTTCGCGCGCACGAGCATTTTTCGGTTGATGAGAAATCGGCCAAAGGATACCGGGAAATCGGATTTGGAACCGTTTCTGCACACCGGATGGATGGTATGTCCCGCGGCACTGCAACGGTCATTACACTTGGTGAAGATCGCCCCCACAAATTGATTTTGCAAGAACAGGCGGCACATCATCTTTCTTTTAAAAAAGGAACATCTACTCAAAGCTATCCGGGATCACTGATGGGTGGAATTGCACTTTTTCGACAGACCTACCTGGATGGTGACTGGTATGAAAAACAAGAAGAGGAAACCAACCTTTCTCTCGCTGCCTGGAATGAGGTACAGTCACTTCCGCAAATATTTGAAACCAGAGAAATATTGGAAAGTTTACGGGCCATCAAATTGGGAAAAGCACAGAATCATGATTATATCATTTACGGAAACGGAGATGAATACCAACGATTAGAAAAAATTAAAAAATCGGGAAATAGCTTTATTCTTAATTTGAATTTTCCGGAAGCATTCGACGTAGAAGCACCTTACGATGCACTGCGGGTGGAACTTAGTGATATGAAACACTGGGAACTGGCACCGACCAATCCCGGACTATTGGCTAAAAATGGCGTTAATATTATTCTGACTAGTAATGGTTTAAAAGATAAGAAGTCCTTTTTAAAAAATCTCGGAAAAGCAATTGAAGCTGGATTAACCAAAGAGCAGGCGCTCAAAGCACTTACACAAGCGCCAGCAAAAGCACTTGATATTTACGATCAGGTAGGAAGTTTGGAGAAAGGTAAATTGGCCAATTTCTTTATTGCTTCTGACGAAATTTTTACTGAAAAAACGAAGATTCACCACCACTGGATTCAGGGAAAACCTTTTATTTTTTCCAATCCCAATGCACCAGATGTCGCTGGAAAATACGATTTGAAAGTAGGCAATAAAACCTACCAGCTTGAGGCGGAAGATGATGCAACCATGAAAATTATTATCAATGATACAACGAAGGTAACCGTAAAGTCAAGTATAGAAAACGAAGTAATAAACCTCTCCTTTCAGCCGGATGCTGAGGCTGCGGAGCGTATTAGCCTAACAGGTATTATTTCTAAATCACGCTGGTCTGGTAACGGAACTGCAACGGATGGTAGCTGGACAAAATGGTCTGCCGTAAAAACGGGAGCGCTGGAAAAGGAAGAAGAAAAAGCGGATAAAAATAAAAAAGATAGAATCGACGAAACGCCTGAAATGGGGGTGGTAGTCTACCCATTTATGGCCTTCGGCAACGAGACATTACCTACGACAGAAACTATATTGATTCGCAACGCTACCGTTTGGACAAATGAAGAAGATGGGATTTTGGAAAATGCCGATGTATTGTTTTCTGATGGTAAAATCAAGTCGGTTGGAAAATCTTTACCTGCCGCCGGAGCCACCGTTATTGATGGAACCGGAAAGCATGTCACTTGTGGAGTGATTGACGAGCACTCTCATATTGCCATTTCGAGAGGTGTTAATGAGTGTACACAAGTCAGTACCGCAGAGGTGAGTATTGCGGATGTTGTGGACTCTGAAGATATTAATATCTATCGACAATTGGCCGGAGGAGTTACCACTTCACAATTGCTACACGGATCTTGTAATCCCATTGGTGGTAAATCAGCGATCATTAAATTACGCTGGGGATACGCACCGGAAGAAATGAAGATGGAAAATAGTCCCGGGTTTATAAAATTTGCTTTAGGAGAAAATGTAAAGAAGTCAAGGAGTAGTTCTAACAATCGTTTTCCGGATACGCGGATGGGTGTAGAGCAGGTATACGTAGACGCTTTTACACGCGCCAAAGAATATCGAAAAAAACGCAATCAACCTGGATTTAGAAAAGATCTGGATTTGGAAACACTATTGGAAATCATGGATGGTCAACGTCATATTTCTTGTCACTCTTATGTTCAGTCTGAGATTAATATGTTGATGCACGTAGCGGATGAAATGGGTTTTAAAGTAAATACTTTTACCCATATTCTGGAAGGTTATAAGGTAGCGGACAAGATGAAAACACACGGAGCAGGTGGTTCTTCCTTCTCGGATTGGTGGGCCTATAAGTACGAAGTAATTGATGCAATTCCTTATAACGGCGCGCTCATGCACGAACAAGGGGTAACGGTGGCCTTCAACTCTGATGATGCCGAAATGGCCCGACGACTAAATCAGGAAGCAGCTAAAGCCGTTAAGTATGGTCAGGTGTCAGAAGAAGATGCCTGGAAATTTGTTACCCTCAACCCTGCGAAATTACTGCACATCGACGACCGGGTAGGAAGTATCCGAAGTGGCAAAGATGCAGACATCGTTGTCTGGTCGGATCATCCTATGTCTATTTATGCGAAAGCAGAACAAACCTTTATCGACGGTATTAGATTTTTTGATCGCAACGAAGACAAAACAAAACAATTGGCGGTACAGCAGGAACGCTCCCGACTGATTAACAAAATGCTGGATGTTAAAAAAGGGGGTGGTAAAACCCGTCCTGTGGGTGGTAAAATGCATCACCACTATCACTGTGATGATGCGGAGGATGAAATGCAGGACTAGAAATTTTTGGTACTGCTTTTATCATTCATTCAAAAAAATAAAATAACATGAAAAATATATTTTTAATTTTTACCCTCTTAATCCTTTTTACGGGGATCGCCAGTGGACAACAAACTCCCGCACCTGCACAATCACAACCTATTTTAATTACTGGAGCTACTGCGCATCTCGGTAATGGACAGGTTATAGAAAATAGTATCATTGGTTTTGAAAACGGAAAATTAATGGTGGTCGGAAAAGCTGATACAGCAGTAGACAGTTCTAAAAATTGGAAAAAAATTGACGCGACCGGAAAGCATATTTATCCAGGACTCATCGCGGCCAATTCTCAAATCGGACTCATAGAAATTGGTGCAGTACGCGCCACCAGAGATGCGGACGAGGTTGGAAGTATGAATCCAAATTTACGATCTATTGTGGCGTATAATACAGACTCAAAAGTAACACCGACGGTACGATCCAACGGAATTTTACTGGCGCAGGTGGTACCAACTGGAGGTAGCATCTCGGGAACATCCAGTGTAGTAGAACTGGACGGATGGAACTGGGAGGATGCCGCCTACAAGCTGGATGATGGCGTACACCTTAATTGGCCTTCCATGATGACCTGGACGGGCTGGCGAGAAGGAAATCCACGACGAATTAAAAATAAAAAATACGGAGAGGAAGTAAGCGAAATAAAACAGTTTTTAGCGGAAGCTCGTGCGTACTGCCAGCAATCCTCGGTGGAAGATACCCAGTTGAAATTAGCGGCGATGTGTAGTTTATTTGATCAATCTGGCAAACTGTTTGTCCACGTCGATGACGCAGAAGGCATTACTACGGTCATCCCATTCAAAAAAGAATATGGAATAGAGATCGTGGTCGTTGGAGGACGGGACAGCTATCGAGCTGCCGATTTACTAGCAACTCACAAAATTCCGGTTATTTTATATCAAACCCAGTCGTTACCCTATCACCACGACGATGATATTGACCAGCCGTTTAAAACACCAAAAACGCTGCATGATGCGGGCGTATTATTTGCTATCGGAGGAGAAGGATACTGGCAACAACGAAATTTGCCTTTTCAAGCGGGACAAGCCGTGGGTTTTGGATTATCTAAAGAGGCTGCGATTAAAGCTATGACCCAAAGCACGGCAATGATACTTGGTATAGATCAAACCGTTGGTACGCTGGAAAAGGGCAAAGATGCCACCCTGATTATTTCAACCGGAGATGTGCTGGATATGCGAACTTCTAATATTGAAAGAGCATTTATCAGAGGAAAAGATATTAGCCTGGATAATAAGCAAAAAGCGCTTTATCGGAAATTTAAAGAGAAGTATAAGCGATAAATCACGGTATTTTATCTTTTAAAAGGAATGGTTAGGAATGAAAAATAACGAAGAGTGATGGAAAAATAGGAAGCATAGTGTCTTAATTTATTTAATCAACATTCCTTAGTGACCCTGCCTGATCTGACTCAAGTTATTTTTTTTGTCTTTAACAAATATATAACAGTTCCTTGGCGTTATTTTAGCACTAGAATAGAGTCTAAGAGATAAATAACACCAATTAAATGAAGCAATTAGCATATATAATATTATTCCTGGTAGTCATGGCACCTGTATTGAACGGACAAACTAGTGAACGGAGAGAAAAGATTGAGTTGGATGGTCAAATTGTAACAGCCCTGATTACGGATACTGATACAATCATCATTGCTGATCTGGAAGATGTTTCTATTTCTTCCTTTCGGAAATTCGATAATCGGGATGATTATCGCAAATATCTGCGCTACCGCCGGTACGCTGCGGTTGTTTATCCTTACGCAAATGATGCGATAAAAATTTTCCGGGAAGTAGAATATACGACTCAGAACATGAAAAAGCGGAAGCGAAAAAAACACATCAAACGTTTAAATAAGCAGCTTAAGAAAGAGTTTAAAGATCCGTTGCGCAAGCTCACTAAAACACAGGGTTATATTTTGATCAAAATGATTGAAAAAGAACTGGATACTCCTTTTTATACGTTGATTAAAGGTCTTCGTGGTGGAGTCAGCGCCAGATTTTGGCAAGGACTCGGAAAAATAAACGGATACAATTTAAAAAGAGGCTATCACGTAGGAGATGATCCGCTTTTAGACGCGGTGCTAAAAGACTTTAATATTTCTCACGAAGTGATTGAAGAAAAATAGTATCCCAAGGATTGAGAACATTGGTTTTTATTTCAAAAGTCAGCGGTTGGTCTGCGTTAGAATATGTACATTTGAGCCTGAAAAATTTCATTCATGCTTGACTATACCAACTCTACTTTACGGCTTTCAGCTGAACAATCCTTAAGCGGTAAAACGCAATGGATCAGTCCTTCCAATTTGGCCCTGATTAAATACTGGGGAAAATATGGCCGTCAACTGCCCCGGAACCCTTCGATCAGTTTTACACTGGATACTGCCGCTACTACTACCAAATTAAGTTATCGTACCAAAGAAAAACCCGGCGATTCGATCAGTCTGGATTTTAAATTTGGTGGAAACCCCAACGAAGCTTTTCGCGTCAAGCTGATTAAATTTCTAACCAACATTTCGGATATTTTTCCTTTTCTAACGCAACTAGAGTTCTCAGTTGAATCCAGTAATTCGTTTCCACATTCTGCCGGAATTGCTTCTTCTGCTTCCAGTATGAGTGCCTTGGCGCTCTGTCTTTGTTCTGTAGAAAAAGAAATTTTCGGTACCCTTACTTCAAAAACTGCATTCTACCAAAAAGCATCTTATGTTGCCCGACTTGGATCAGGTAGCGCTTGTCGCTCAGTTTATGAAACGATGGCTGTTTGGGGAGAAACATCTGAAGTAGCTGAATCTTCTGATTTATACGCGGTACCTTTTGGAGATCAGCTCCACAAAGTTTACCGTGATTTTCATGATGATATTTTGATTGTTAGCAAAGGAGAAAAAAGCGTTTCGAGTTCTGCGGGGCATGGACTGATGGAAGGAAATATTTTTGCGGATAACCGCTATGCGCAGGCAAATACGCGTTTTGCAGATTTACAAGTCGCATTGAAAAATGGTGATTTGGAAGCTTTTGGAAGGATTACGGAGAACGAAGCACTCACCCTTCACGCGTTGATGATGACCTCGGAGCCCTCCTATATTTTGATGCGTCCCAACACTTTAGCGCAAATAGAATTATTACATAATTTTAGAAACGACACCAAATTGCCTGTTTACTTTAGTCTTGATGCAGGACCTAATTTACATTTGCTCTATCCGGATAATATTGCGACGCCTGTTCAGGATTTTATCAAGTCAGACTTATTGCCATTGTGTGAAAAAGGGGAAATAATTGAGGATCGCGCCGGAAAGGGACCGAGAGAAGTGATATAGCTATTCGGTCAGTAAAGCGTATTTTTTCAGTTACCAAATTGATGAAATTTACTGGTTGCGTATCCGTGGATCGGCTAAATTATACAAAATATCTGCTACCAGATTTCCTAGAACGGTCAATAGCGTAACGATCATCAAAACCATAAAAACCACCGGCCAGTCACGTCCTTGAATTGAATCAAATAACAACCGTCCCATTCCGGGAATATTAAAAATAACTTCTACAATTACCGATCCTCCTATCGCTGCCGGAAAAACCAGCGCGATCAAAGTAATGAGTGGAAACAAGGCATTTCGGAACGCGTGGTGCCAGGCTACCCGTTGACGAGGCAAACCTTTGGCAAAGGCCGTGCGAATAAAATCTTTTTGAATCACATCCAGCATACTTCCTCTTACTTGTCGGGAGATAAAAGCAACCGTTCCGTAAGTGACACAAAAAATGGGCAAAATTAAATGACTAAGCCCTTCCCAAAAACGATCCCAGAAAGGTGCATCAGAACTTAAGTTCCCCAGTCCTACCGACGCAAACCAATTCATTCCATATTGAGGGGTCGTTAAAAATACGACCAGTAACATCGCCATCCAAAATTGGGGAATAGAATAGAAAACAAAAGTCAAAAAGCCAATGATTCGATCAGGACGCTGTTGCGCACGACTAGCCGAGTACACCCCGATTGGAATAGAAACCGCAAAGGCCAAAAAAATGGCGATTAGATTAATGGATAAAGTCCACCAGGCCGCTTCTTTTATTTTATCAAAAACAGGCCGCCGATCCCGAATAGAACGACCAAAGTCTCCCATCAGAAAACCTGTAATCCACCGATGGTATTGATTATTGATTCCATGCCAGCGGAGGCTGGGTTGCGCTAATTTATTAGGCGTAGCGGTATCTTTAATTTGTTGGTAGGAATTTATGGCTTTGGTCAATGGAGGAGATAAAAGATTTATAACTTGATTCCCGTAAGGTACTTGACCAGCGAGTGATAATTCGTTTTTTAGTTGATCAAATAAACTATTGATCGAAGGAATTTCGTAAGCATAAAAAAGCTGACCAGCGGTGCGTTGAAAATTAATACGATGGTCCGGTGCGATGGAATCCGGCCATTGAAAAAAAAGTTTATCCAGATTTTCCAAAGAAGCATAATAGCCCTGAATTTCAGACCAGTTACCATATTGACCAATCAACTTGTCGAGTAACTTCCGCTGTCTTGGGAGAATAATCTGATGAAAGGTGTCCGGGTAAGCGACTGATGTTAAAGACAGATAAAATAATGGCCGATCTAGCCCCAACTCGTGGGAATACTTGGTATACTGTTTCTCGTAATAAGCTACCGAATAAGAAGAACCCGGCAGCGCATCAATCGGGGGAACATAATGCGATACCGGATCACCAGGCGCCAGCTTGCTCAAAAAAAAAGCCACAAGCGAAACTACCACGAGCGTGGGTATAAAATAACCCAGTTTTTTTACTGTTTGTTTTAACACGAGTTATTTATTTAATATAAATCGTCTTTCAGTAAATACTGGAGAAGCAATCGACGTCTTGGCATTGTCAAACCGTTTGTGGATGGCTACACAGTCCTGCGTTCGGTACAAGAAAATAATCGGTGACTCTTCGTACATAATTTTCTGTATTTCCTGGTACAATTGATTGCGTCGGGCATCGTCGGTGGTAGAACGAATTTCTTCAATAATCTTATCCGTTTCTATTGTTCCAAAACCGAAATAATTTCGGGGTCCGGTCGTATGCCAGTAATCGTATAGATCATAATAACTAAGGTCTGCACCAAAAGCAGCGGGCGCTAGTTCAAAAGTTTTACCACGGATTTTTTTGTTGTTTTCACTTCGTTCACCTGCTTGAACATCAATTTCTACGCCCGCCTTTTTTGCAGCGTTTTTGAAGATGGTCGCGATATCACTACTTACTTCGCTACCAATTGAAATAATATATTCTAATTTCATTTCAGTTAGCTTTCCGTTAATTACTTTATCTATTGTACCATTGTTATTCGTGTCTTCCCATCCGGCTTCGGTTAGCAATTGGCTGGCTTTTTCTATATTAAAATCATATGGCTTTAAGTCGTTGGCCGCGTAAGGTAAATCCGAAGGAATAACACTACTTAATTTTTGGGCCATTCCCAGTTTGACAGATTTGATAATTTCATCCATATCCATTAAGTAGGCAAGCGCCTGACGAACTTTTTTATCTGTTAGTTTTGGATTGGAACTATTCATGCCGACATAACTAACCAGTAAGTTAGCGGGATTTAAAAGGTTGTAATTTTTGGTGATATTGGGATCTTCTTTTAATTCTAAAAAAGTAGCATTGGGCAATTGATAAATAGCATCCAGTGATCCATTTTGTAACATGGCCACGGCGGGAGCCGCATCCGGAATGGGACGATAAACGATCTGACGAGGATACGCTTCAAACATACCGTTTTCTTTTGCGTACTTATCCCCCCACCAGTCTTTCTTTTTTTCTAAAACAATCCGCTCACCTGTGATCCATTCTTTTAACTTATACGACCCACTTCCGGAAATTTTTTCCCGACTATATTCTGGCGTGTTAAGTTCTTCGGCGTAGGTTTGAAGTGCAGTGATGGAGGTAGCCGTTTCTTTTGCTTTTTCAGGATTAAGCAAGTCGTTGATTGCGACGTTGCGAAGTAGTCCTTTTGGATCATAAACATATTCCGGTAATATCTGAAATCCTCCCGCATAATATTCTCCTCTGAAATTATAGGGGGAAACCGTAACGGAGAATTTTTTTGGATTTTCTGTATCAATGGCCACATTGCTAATGGCGCCAAGTACGCTACGGTATACCGCGGTAGGGCCAGCCATTTTAGGATTCATAACCACCTTTAAGGTAAAAACATAATCAGTCGCTAAAACGGGTTGTCCATTTTCCCACTGCGCATCTGCCTTTATTTCGTAATCATATTTAGTACCCACGACTTTTCCATCTTCTTCCATATAACTCACCGTCGGCATTGCTTTAGCCAAAACGGGTTTTAATTTTAAATCATACGGATCGTATTCGATCATGGTCTGAAACATATTATTGGCCACCTGAAGATCAATACCCTGATAAGTCATCATGGGATTGAGTGAAGTTGGATCCGCTCTCAAACGAGAAGTAACCACCGCTTCGGTCGCTGCAACGGAAGTGGTCTCGGACTTCGCAGGATCGGTGCGACAAGAAAATAAACTTAGCGTACAGAAAGTAAGAAATAGGAAATAACGAAAAATTCTAGTCATGGTTGTTTTTTAATTTTAGAAATTTAGACACGCTCTTACTTTAATTTACCAATCGTGTAGCCAGGATAGCGAACTGTTGGCTGTATGGTAAAGCGTTTATGAACCGCCATTCTTTCGTAAGGAGTATACAAGAAGATATAAGGTTGTTCCTGATAAATAATCTCCTGAATACGAAGATACAATTCTTTTCGCGTCTTTGAATCATAGGAAATTCTAATTTGGTCAATGATCTGATCAGAATTTTTATCTCCAAATCCAGTGCGGTTACTGCCGCCCGCTACGTTACTGGAGCTATGCCAGGTCTGGCGCAAGTCGTCTAGCCCCGGCGGAGTTGTCCAGGTAAGATAAATCAAATCGTAGTCTCTTGCTCGATAATTTGTTAGCAGTGCTTTGATCTCCATTCCTGTAGGTACAATTTCAATATTAACTGTTTTGGCTATTTTATTTAATAACAGGCCAATTTCTCCTGCCTTTTCGTTTTTGATATTATAAAAATAACGAAGCTGAAGTCTCTTGTTATCTGTACCAGGCCCATGTGTTTTTAATAAAGAATCTGCCCGATTTATATCAAATTTAGTGGGACGTAAATCAGGATGATAATAAGATTTGGATGGATGAATCGGGCCAACCGTTCGTTGAGCCTGGCCATTCCAGATTTCAGAAATAATCAGATTAACATCTACCAAATGAGCTAATGCACGTCGTACGTTGACGTCTGCCAGTTGATCCCGATTTCCATTGATGCCGATATAATCGTAACTAAGTTTTGGTGGCGTGTAGAAATTATAATCTGCCTGAAGTTCTTTTTTTAGAACCTCAAAACGATCCGGAGGGATTCCGGTAATAATATCTAATTCCTGACTTTGCAATAAGCTTAATGCACTATTCACATCAGGAATAATTTTAAAAACAAGTCGCTCCGGAATAGATGAAAGTGTTGGTACTGTTTCGGTCCAGTGTTCCTTTTTTTTGGTGAGTATGATTCGTTGATTAGCGATCCATTCTGAGATTTGGTAAGCACTTCCTCCGATGGTTTTGTGTGGATTTTTATTATTGAAATCTTCCGCAAATTTTTGCAACGCAGCCGTATTTTTATAAATAGAATCTACTCGTTCGGCATCTGTCAAATTCGTAATGGGGATATCATTTAACAAATGATTTTTATCGTAATGGTATGCAGGATATAAACCAACCGTACCCAGTGCTTCCAAAGCCATCACATAAGGTCGATCCGTAAATACGGTAAATTTTTTAGGGTTCAATGGGTCCGCAATAATATCTTTTAAAAAATTAAAATAAATGCGAAAGGGAGCAGCGTGGACGCCCGGATTGAGCAAAATTTTAAAAGTAAAAATATAATCTGCCGCAGTGACGGGGTTTCCATTATCCCATGTTGCCTCCGGTCTGATGGTAAAATGATATTGCATGCCTCCTCGCCACGGACCGTTGGTGATAGCATTGACAGCGGGTAGCGTTTCGACGAGTACGGGGATGAGTTCCAGGGTCTGAGGATCGTAATCCAGTAAACCTAGAAAAAGAAGGTTGTTTAGTTGGCGATCTGCCAGCGTACGGGCCAGCAATGGATCTACCTGTTCTGGCTCGGCTGCCAGTCGAACAACCACGGTATCCACCGCTACGTACGAAGTATCGCGTTTACACTGGATATTACTAAAACAAAAAAACACGAGAAGATAAACAAGCGGTGTCAGCAATTTTTCAAACATTACTCAATATAGAAATTTTGTCTAAAAAAAGAGGAAGTATAAAATTGTGATTTATTTAGCTGCTTCTAAACATTCAATTACTCAAACTGTTTCCCTAAAAAAAGGAAGCCATGTATACAATATTAATTGCCGGAGGAACCGGACTGATTGGAAGTCATCTTAGTGAAATGTTGACGCAACAAGGCCATACGGTCCACCTGCTGAGTCGTACTGCTGATGCGGATGCGAAGTACAAGACCTTTGTTTGGGATGTTATGAAAGGAGAGATGGACGAGGCAGCACTTGCTTCGGCAGATTTTGTTATAAACTTTGCTGGTGCGGGTATTGCGGATAAACGCTGGACGGATAACCGTAAAAAACTAATTATTGAAAGTCGGGTAAAAGGCAATGAATTATTAGCCAAACTTCTTCCCAAATATAAAAACGTCAAAGCGTATATTTCTGCTTCCGCCATTGGATATTACGGAGATCGGGGTACAGAACCTTTATCAGAGTCGGCAGCGCCGGGGAAAGATGGTTTTTTATCAGAGAGCGTCGTGGCCTGGGAAAAGTCGATTGATGAAGTTGCGGCTACGGGTTTACGAACCGTGAAGATACGAATCGGTATCGTGCTGTCTACCAAAGGAGGTGCGCTGGAAAAATTACTATTGCCATTTAATTTCTGGCTGGGTGTTTATTTTGGTAACGGAGAACAAATTTATTCCTGGGTTCACATCGAAGACTTATGTCGGATGTTTATTGCCGCGATTGAAAACGAAAGTATGGAAGGCGTCTACAACGGGGTCGCACCTCATCCGGTCACCAATAAAAAATTTACGGAGATAACGGCAAAGGCACTGGATAAGTCAGCCCTGCTGGTTCCATCTCCTTCGTTTGCCATGCGTATAGCAATGGGAGAGATGGCCGATGTAGTTTTAAGTGGGTCAAATGTGTTGAGTGAAAAAATAAAAGGCGAAGGATTCCATTTTGAACATCCTGAGCTAAAACCAGCATTAGAAAATATTCTGGCGCGAAAGATTTAACACGTCAAAGTCAAGCGTTTAACGTTTAAAAACTTCAATGTCTTTATTTTTGACAACCAAGTCTGTAAACTTTCCTTTAAATCGGGTAGCCTTGACAATATGATTATCAATCCAGTGATAATTTCCACCACGGGGCTTGCCAAATAGAATACCGTGATATTTAAAATTATGTTTCTTCAACCATGTTTCGGTTACTTCGCGGTGTGCTTCGGTACGAGAGGTGAAAAAGAAAATAACGTGACCTTCAGAATACCATTTATTTAGAATCTTCAGGGCATCTGGATAAGGCAATACCGTAGCCATTCGTTCTGCCTCCTCATTAGGAACATCATCACAGATCGTACCGTCGATGTCGATGAGAAAATTCTTAATTTCTTCTGGCAATAACGGGCTTACCGCTTCTCCTTTTTCGTTAAATGTTTCTTTAAGGTTATTCATTTTCTGCTTTTTGCGGTCGATAATCTTCTGGTACCTAAGACCTATTAAATACAAATTCACCACTACTTTAGGTAGTGATGCGCTATAGAGAACACTATTGCTTAAATAAAGTTGAATATTTGGTTAGAGAAAAAGTAATAGTTGGTTATAACTTCTCCAAATTTGTCAATTACAGTTAATTGATGAAATTCAGAAAAGTCTTACTACTTGTCAAAAATAATAAAATTTTCGGGATTTACGGCTTTACCATTGTGCCACAGTTCAAAATGCAGGTGTGGTCCCGAAGACAAAGTGCCTGTATTCCCGATAATAGCAATAGCTTCTCCCGCTTTTACCTGACTTCCTGACTCTTTTAGCAAGACCGAATTATGCTTATAAAAAGAAATCAGGTTATTGGCGTGTTGAATACCAATAGTATTCCCTGTTTCCAGTGTCCAGTCAGAAGAAAAAACAAAGCCGTCCATAATAGCCTTGATGGGCGTATTTTTTGGTGCCATCACATCAATTCCGTAATGCTTGTCTTCTGGTCTGTAAGGTTCGCTGATCGTTCCGCCTGAGATGGGAGGAATGAAGTAAAGTTGTTCCAGGGGTATTTGGCTGTTGACTGTCATACCGCTAGTCGCATTTGCCTGTCTGTTTTCTAACTGTTCATTCAGTTCAATTTCTTTACGTAATAATTCATCTTCCCGAATTCTCTCCACATTAATCAAGCTATCAGGCATGTCCTCCATATCCGAGCTATCTATCTCGGCTACTTGAGATTCGATCTCTACAATATCGCCCACGAGAATTTTTCGAATATTTTCGGTGTATGCTTCCTGAGCGCCTAGATCTTCTTTGATGGCGTTGAGCTCTGCAGTAAGTCGCAGTGCTTCTTTGTGTTCTTGAATATTTCCGTATCCAGGAATATAACGTTTGATAGGGGTAGCTACGATGAGTAGAAAAACGAGAACAGCAACGGCGGCAACCACTGCACAAATAGCCATATAGATATTGAGTGGAGACAACTGATAAGAACCCACTTCTTCGAAGGTTTCGTTGTTCATCACGATCAGGCGATAGTTCTCCCTTGATTTCTCAATAAATTTACGACCTCTTTTTTTTTCGTTTTCCACAGTATTTAATTTTCATTCCCAAGTTGTTATCAACTTCTAAAATAAAATAGCTAAAAATCGGTTTTAAAATAGAGAATAAAACCTGCTTTGTGCACGTGGGCTACCCTGCCAAAGGCTCATTTGAAATTAAAGAATTACCTGTATCTTTGCAAGTATCTGAAAATCAAAGCAATCTACGTAACCTATTTTCATTATTTTGGTAAAAATAAGTTGGTATTGCTTCACGAAAATAAACCTTTTTTTAGTTTGGAAAAAATCAATAAACTCTTCATTTACGGTCTGATCCTGCTTTTTTCGACTTCCTGCGCAGTGCAGAAGCGTAAAGATGAAAAAGATGGCCCCATCAAAAAGTTGTACCACAATATAACGGCACATTACAATGCTTATTTTAATGCGGATGTACTGATCAACGAAAGTATCGTTGCACTTAGTGATCAATATCCGGATAATTATACAAAGATTCTACCCGTATTTGACTACGTAGCTGCCGATAATCCGCAAGCGGTTGCCAGTAGTCTTGACGAGGCAATTAAAAAAGTAACTGTCGTGGTGAACTTGCATCCCGAAAGTAACTGGAGCGACGACTGTTATTTATTGGCTGGAAAGGCACAGTATCTAAAACAGGATTACGAATCTGCGGAAGAAACTTTGCTGTACATGCTAAAAGAATTTAGTCCGGAAGCAGTCGCACAAAGAGAAAAGGATGGCATCAAGCGAACCGCAGCCAACGGCAAGAAAACCAAAGCCAGAAAAAAGAAATCAACCAAAAAGGATCGTAAGAAAGCAAAAAAGGCTAAAGAAAAAGCCCAAAAGGCAAAACGTAAAGCGGCAAAGAAAAGAGCAGAGGCAAAGAAAAAAGAGCGGGAACGCCGCAGAAAGGAAGGAAAAAAGAATACGGGAAAAGCATCAAACACCAAAACGAGTAAAGATGCTCCGTTACCAACGGAACCACCTAAAACGCTTGATACGAACGAACCGATTGTAAAGGAAAAGGAAAAGACCGAGAAAGAGCATTATCTACTGAAGCATCGCCCAGCTTTTCAGGAGGGACAATTGTGGATGGCTCGGACTTATATTGAACGAGAGGCCTACGATGAAGCGGAGAGAATAATCAGTAAACTGGAAAAGGATCCAACTACGTTTAAAGATGTCAGACGAGCGTTGGCACCCGTGATGGCGCATTATCATATCAAACAAAAAAATTACGATCAGGCCATTGAGCCACTCAAAAAAGCGATCGAACTTGGCAAGGATCGTCAGTTAAAGGCAAGATACGCTTACATTCTGGCACAGATTTATCAAAAAAATGGAGACAATAAGGCTTCTGAGGTTGCTTTCGCTCAAGCGCGAAAATTTAGCAATTCCTACGATATGGAATTCAGTGCACAGCTAAACATTATTCGCAACAGCTGGGAGGCTGGAACCCTGACTGATGTCAACGCCACCAAGACTTTGCAGAAGATGACCAGGGATATTAAAAATTACGAATACCGGGATCAGATATATTTCCTGATGGCGACGATTGCGTTAAAAGACAACGATTCGTTTGCTGCGATTGATTATCTAAAATTGTCTCTACAGTATAACGAGGGGAACGCCGCTCAAAAAGGAGAATCTTACTTGCAACTGGCTCAGTTATATTTTGATAAAGAATCTTTCGTAGAAGCAAAAGCCTATTATGATAGTACGCTGCAAGTATTGCCGAAGACGGACGAGCGGTATGATCAGGTTAACGAATATGCCGACAACCTTACGGATATTGCGGCCAATTTGATGATTATTCAAACACAAGATAGTTTACTTCAAATAAGCAATATGTCGGATGATGAACGTCGGGCGTTGGCTTATAAAATTAAAAAAGAAGAGGAAGCGGCAAAGTTTAAAAACCTGAAAACAGCAGCTGCCAATCCTAAAACCAAATCTTCCAGACCTGGATCTACAAAATCCAATTACTGGGCTTACAATGAAAAAATCAGAAAAAAAGGACTTAAAGATTTCCGTAAACGTTGGGGAGACCGTCAACTGGAAGATAACTGGCGCCGATCTACCCGAAGCGAATTGCGGAGCCTTGACGACGATCAGGAAATCGCGGAAGAAGATATTAACCGCGAACTGACGGATGATGATATCAAAGGTATTTTCCGGGATGTGCCGGGTACGCCTGCGGACGTCGCTAAATCGGAGAAGGAAATTGCGAAAGCGATGCTAAAACTCGGTGGACTATACCGCGATCGATTGCAGGACAATGAGAAGTCTATCAAAATTCTGGAAGAAAGAGAACAACGTTTTCCAACGGCCGAGAGCCGGGATGAGATGTACTATTTTCTTTATCTCGCGCACAAAGACTTAAATAATACGACCAAAGCGAAGTATTATTATGATAAACTAGCGGGTGAATTTCCGAATAGCAGTTATGCACGGGTATTAACGGATCCGGATTTTCTCTCCAAGAGTCGGGCCGAAGATCAAGCTTTAATGCAGTATTACGATCAGACCTATATTAGTTTTGAAGATGGAAAATATTCGGATGTTGCGCAACGTATCACCGTAGCGCAAAAAGAATTTGGACCAGGGAATAAGCTTCAGGCAAAATTCGCTTTATTGGGTGCGATGAGCAAAGGAAGTTTGGAAGGTAAAGATGCTTACCGGGGTGGACTCCGGGAAGTGATTGGGAAATATCCTAATACGCCGGAAGAAGTTCGGGCAAAAGAAATATTAAAACTATTGGGGCAGGGTGCAGGGGGAGATGTGCGGACGGAAACCTCAAAATCTGATCCCGGGGAAACGGGCAAATATAAAGTTGAATCAGAAAAACTGCACTATTTTATTGTCCTCATCACGGGAGGAGCGGAGATCTCACTCAACGATGCCAAGGCCGCCATTTCTAACTATAATACGGAATTCAATAAATTACAAAAACTGCGTATTTCGCCCGTTTCTTTGGGTGATCAACCTATGGTCGTGATTCGTCGATTTAAGTCGCAGGATAAAGCCATGACGTATTATGAAGGTATTACTAAAAATTCGGAAAGCTTCTTGCCGAGTGGTGTAGAATATGAGATTTATCCGATTACACAAAATAATTACCGAACGGTATTGAAAAGTAAATCCCTGGAAGGGTATAAGGAATTTTTTGAAGGAAATTATTTGAATTAAAACTTTTGGATCGCTAAAACTTGGCTCCTACTCTACGGTTTAATTATACGAATACGAATTACGTCAATCCGTTCCTTTTACTAATCTTTTTAAGAATATCTTCTATCTGCTTTAGAATGCCCAGCGGCGTCATGGCTGGTGTTGCTTTATTACCTTTCAGTGCGTGTGCGACCATATCAATCAATAGACCATTTCGTTCAAAATTACATTTCAATCGCGCCTCGTCTTTCGTTTCCCAATATTCTCCCTCGTCGATGATTTGGAGTGAAAGCTCATACTTCTTATTTAAATAATCGAGTAATTTAAGAACGGCGATGTGTACTTCCGGACCTGCAAACTGGGTTTTAGTAAAAGCAGAAAAAATAAATTCGAGTTCAATTTGAGTATCCACAAATTGTAGCGTTACTGGACTGGCGAGTTGTCCTTTTTCCGTAAAATAGAGATAGACCCATTCTGATTCTGGATGTGGGCAAAACATAATACCACGTAGTACGACACTGGGTTTATCTGTATAGCCGATATGTTGCATAACATAAGGATCAAGGTTGAATTCAAATTCCCGGGTTTGGTATCGCCAGTTCATCGTTTCACAGATGTCTCTTACTTCATCAGTAAGAGTTGTAATTCGCTTGATTTCTTTAATGGTGCCCTGATAATGAAAAGTGAGTCCCATGGAGTTGAGGTATTTATTCATGATAAAAATAAGCATTATTATCACTAGCTGGGGAGATAAATAACAATTTGCGCCCGAATTTTTTGGATAATCTGATTATTTTTGGTGAAAATAGTGCAGGATTCTGACAATAGAATATTCTTTTTTTAGCCAAAAAATATTAGCTTCACCAAACGATGAGAAACTTCGCAAACAATATTTTTCGCTGGTATTACCAACGTCGGTTTGGCCAAATTAAAGCGTTTATCACCGCTCCTTACCAAACCCAGCAAACCCAACTTACCGAGTTGTTACACGCTGCTCGTAACACCGAATGGGGGAAAAAGCATAACTTTTCTACTATTAAAAATCAGGCAGACTTTGCCCGTCAAGTGCCTGTGCAAAATTATGATTCCCTCAAACCCTATATCACCCAAATGATGGAAGGGGCAGAAGATATCTTATGGCCGGGTCAGGTAAAGATGTTTTCTAAATCGTCTGGCACCACGAGTGACAAAAGTAAATTTATTCCCGTTTCAAAAATAAACCTCAAACAAAATCACATCAAAGGGACTTGGGACACCATGGCCTTACTCTATCATCGCCGACCAGATTGCAGCATCTTTTCTGGTAAGAATTTTTTAATGGCAGGAACCAATGATCCGTATGCGCCATTCCCCGATACACTCTGCGGAGACGTATCTGCTTTGATGGTAAAAAATATGCCTTACGTGGCCCGACCCTTTTTTGAGCCGGATATTACGACGGTTTTACAACCTGATTGGGAAGATAAAATTGAAAATATGGCCCGGGTGGCCATGCAGCCAGAAATCGCTGATCAGATAAAAATGATCGGGGGTGTACCGACCTGGACCATCGTATTTTTTAGACATATTTTGGCGCAGACGGGTAAAGAAAATATGCTGGAAGTATGGAAAAATTTTGAAACCTATATTCACGGAGGTGTTAGTCTGGCCCCTTATCGGGAACAACTGCGGGAACTGCTACCTTCCGATCAGGTTAACTATTGGGAGGTCTATAACGCGTCGGAAGGTTATTTTGCTTCGCAGTACGATCTGGACGGAGATGACCTGTTGTTATTGCTGGATAACGGAACTTATTTTGAGTTTTTACCCGCTTCAGAATGGCAGACTACAAATCCGATCGCCATTCCACTGGAGGAAGTGGAGATTGGAAAAAATTACGCATTGCTGGTTTCTACCAATGCTGGTTTGTGGCGGTATTTGATTGGTGATACCATCATGTTCACTTCTACGCAGCCGCATAAAATCAAAATTACCGGACGAATTCAACAGTACATCAATGTTTTTGGAGAAGAGGTAATTGTATCAAATACGGACCAGGCGTTACGGGCGACCTGTACGGCCACCCGCTCGATCGTATCCGAGTACACGGCAGCACCTGTCTACATGGAAACGGGACAGCAAGGTGGTCACGAATGGTTGGTAGAGTTTGAAAAGCCGCCGGAAAGTCTATCGGAATTTAAGCGAATACTGGATGAGAATTTGCAAAAAATAAATTCTGATTACGAAGCCAAACGGTATAAAAATATGGCGTTGAAAGAACTGGAGTTGCACGCGTTGCCACCCGGGACTTTCCTCAATTGGATGCGGCAGCGGGGTAAATTTGGTAACCAAAATAAGGTGCCACGGCTTTGTAATGACCGGAGGTATGTAGAGGAGATTTTGGGGATGATTAAGTAGTGATCCTAAGGATCGTTTAAAAAAAAGCGCCCCTCTCCACCTGAAAAGGAGAGGGGACACATCCCAAAAACAGATTAAGAAATTTCATTCCGAAATAGTGTGTGGTGGAATGAAACGTCGTGAGATTATAATTGTTTGTAAAAACAATTGACAAAAAATAAAAATTAAATGTAGGTTGGATTTTGCCAGACCTGGCTTTCTCGTAAAAAATAATTGTCCATAATATGGACGCTTTATCCTTTAGTGTATAGATATGATTCAATAAGAAATTTATGCTTATTAATCGGTTGTTACTTACTCCATTCGAGTCCCTTCGAAGAGTAGTAGCAAAATGTTACCTGGTAAGAACACCAGATTTGTATAATGGTCGGTTGTTGAGAATATAGAAAGGCTTTGGGAAGCATACGTTTTTAATCGCGGCACAAATATATATAAAAAATATTAATTGTATATAACTTAATTAGGGTATATTTTTAGGAAAACAAGTCGGCATTGCGCCAATTCCAGTTTTTGAGTGGATTAAAACTTCAAAAAGCATTATATTTGCTCTGTTACAAAATGGATTAATATTTTGGTCATATTCATTCACGTTTAATCTGTTTTCAGATCTCCTTCCCAGTAACAATTTTGTCACAACAATGCGGTTCTCTACAATTTGCGCTTAGGCGTTATCGATCTCTTACAACATATACACATGAACTATTTTAATCGACTTACAGTCATATTATTTTTTATTAGTTTTGGAATATCCAATGCGCTTTCTGGCCAGATTTATATTAATGAAATAATGGCCAAGAATGACAACGTCATCACTGATGAAGCTGGCGAATTTGACGATTGGATAGAATTGCATAATGCAGGAACCAGCCCCGTTGATCTTGCCGGATATTATTTTTCGGAAGAGATTGGCGATCCTACCTTTTGGGAAATTCCGGATACTGATCCTTCCGCGACGACCATTCCTGCCGGAGGATACCTACTCATCTGGGCAGATAAAGATCCAGAACAAGGTCCGCACCACATTGATTTTAAATTAAGTGCTGACGGGCAAGACATTTATTTATTCGCACCAGATGGCAGTACGCTGATCGACGAATTAACGTATCCTTCTCTTTCCACAAATATCTCTTACGGCCGCGAAACAGATGGTGCCACTACCTTTCAAACTTTTACTGCCCCGAGTCCGGGTGTAAATAACACCGCAGGGATCAACTCCTATAATGCCATCATTGTTAATAGAATAAATGACAGCAATGATGATGCAGAGGAACCATTTGATCAAAATTTTATGACACTTACTGACGGTGGAATTAATATCGTAAATGATTGGAGTGGAGATCAGAAAGTTGGATATCGGTTTGATGAACTAAATATTCCTGCGGGCGCCATAGTAAGTCGGGCTTATATTCAATTCACTACTTCCAATACATCAGCCAGTAGTGGACCTTGTGATTTGAATATCAACGGCCACGCTTCTGGAAACTCAGCAACCTTTGAAGCCGAAGAACTGAATATTACAAATCGTCCTCTTACCGAAGCGGTCGTTAACTGGCAACCCGAAGATTGGGATATTGGCAGTGAATCTGGAATTAGACAACAAACACCGGACCTGACTTCAGTAGTACAAGAAATATTTAACCAATCTGACTGGAACGAAAACAGTGCACTGACATTTATTATTAGTGGAACAGGATCTCGTGTTGCGTACTCCTACGACGGCGACCCTATGCGGGCACCTCAGTTATATTTGGAAGTTTCTGTGCCATTAACAACGGTACCAGTTACGAATCTCTTTATCAACGAAATTGCACCGGGAGGTACTTCGCACATGGACGAAACGGGAAAATTCGAAGATTGGATAGAAATCTATAATGGTGGAACAGAAACGGTCAACCTGGGAGGACTTTTTCTCTCGGACACCTATAATAATTTAACGAAATGGCAAATCAGCCAGCCTTATTTTTTAGAACCCGGTGGATTTGTGGTGCTATTTGCCGACAAGGATCCGGAAGAAGGAGGGCTGCACGCAGACTTTAATCTCGAAGCCTCGGGAGAAGAATTGGTACTGGCTCAATCCATTAACAATACTATTGAAATTATTGACTCTGTAAGTTTTTTGGCGGTTCCATTTCAAACTACTTACGGACGATTTACAGACGGTACGGATGACTTTGTGATCTTTGGGGAAGTTACTCCAAATGAATCTAATAACGGATCCCTTTTAGGATTGGAAAAGCCAACGATTGATCTGGCCAATGGTATGTATCAAGGAACGCAGATGGTAAGTTTTAGTCACCCTGATCCGACCGTTACGCTGCGCTATTCGCTAGATGGAAAAGAACCGGAATCGTTCTCGACTGCTTACAGTACACCATTTGCCATTAATGACAATGTTAGTGTTAAAGTAGCCGCCTTTAAAGCTGGCCACGTAAAGAGTACTTCAGCGGTTGGTTCTTACCTTTTTGATATTACTTCTAATATTCCAACCCTTTATATTAATTCTGATCCGGATAATTTTTTCGATGATGAAATTGGTATCTACGTAGAAGGTACCAACGGAATACCTGGATTTTGTCGAACGGATTCTGTTAACTGGAATCAGGAAGACTGGGAACGTCCGATTAATCTGGGAATGTTTTTACCGGATGGTAGTGAGGCCTTTAACGTAAATGCAGGAATCAGAATTGGTGGTGGTTGTTCTCGTACGTACGCACAAAAAAGCTTTAATATTTACACGCGACGAAATATGTATGGTGATGATGCAATCAATTATCCGTTGTACGAAGGTAGAGAGACGGACGTTTTCGAACGAATAAAATTAAGAAATAGCGGACAGGATTATCTGCGAACGATGTTTAGAGACGGATTGGTTCAAACCTTGTTATGGGACAAAATTGACATGGATTTGTTAGGTTTTCAACCAACGACGCTATATCTGAATGGAGATTTTTGGGGAATCTATAACATCCGGGAAATATTCAATGATGAGCATTTTGAGCATGTTTATGGAGTAGATAAGGACGATTTAGACTTATTGAAGAATCCGGGTATGCCTTGGGATATTGTAAAAAAAGGAACAGATACCGAGTATATGGAACTGTTTGATTTTGCGTCTAACAACGACTTAAGTGTACCCGCAAATTATGAGGTAGTAGCCGATCAGTTTGATATCAATCAGTTGACCAATTATTGGGCGTACTCAATTTATATTGCAAAATATGACTGGCCAGCAAATAATATCATCCTTTGGAAAGAGCAAAAAGCAGGTAAAAAATGGCGATACGGTGCCTTGGATCACGATGGTAGTACAGACAATGGTTTTGCGTCAGAAACAGGACCTGAGTACAATACACTAGAACAAGTGATGGTCTCTAACAGTACTGCCTGGCCAAATCACAGTAACAGTACTTTGTTTCTAAGAAAATTATTAGAGAATGAAAATTTCCGCAACGAGTTTGTACAGCGTAGCTGCAGTTTTATGGAGTTAATTTATTCCGAAGAACGTACCGCACAGATAACAGACAGTTTGCAGGCTTTAATCGAGCCACACATTCCAGATCATGCAATCCGTTGGGGAGATGAATTGTCCATCGGTGGTAACGAACAAAACTGGCGAGGGTGGGTCTCCAATATGAAAGACTTCTTCGTAACCCGTCCTGATTTTCACCGCGGGTTTATGAATGATCAATTTAATCTGGATGGTACTTATCAGTTAACGCTGAACTATAACGAAGCGACCAACGGCCGGGTAGTAATCAATTCTAACGAAATGGAAACACCCTATAATTTTACCAATCTTTATTTTAAAAATATTCCTGTTCGGTTAAAAGCCATCGCAGAAGAAGGATACCGATTTTCTCACTGGTTAGAAACTGGCGAAACGACCGAGGTAGTTGACTTTGTCGCTGGCGACGATGCGATCATGACGCCTGTCTTTGATGAGTTGGTTGGAGTAGAAGAGCCAGTAGCATTGATCAGTTATCAGGTGTTTCCTAATCCCACCACGGGCATAGTAAACCTCCTGGCCAGCTTCGACGAAACGACCGAGGCAACCATTGCGGTCTATGATTTATTGGGAAAGGTTATTTATACTAAAAGTATTAATAGCATTTCTATCAACCAACAACTGGACTTGTCAGGACAATCTACGGGTATTTATCTGTTAAATATCACTACAGAAAAAGGGACAATCACTGAAAGGCTGCTGATTAATAAATAGAAGTTGGTGGTAAAACTGGTATTTTATCTTAAAATGTTTAGTTTTGGGAATAGGCTATTATTAATACATTTATTATGTTTGGCCTAATAGATTCAGACAATTTTGCTAACCACTCCTCAGGAAATTAGCAAAAAGGAAAATACCAGCTTCAGATGTACGATACGATACTTAGCCTTATAACGGCTTTTTCGCTGACTTATCTTGCGATACCTTCCATCATACAGATTGCGAAGGTAAAACGCCTGTATGACGAACCGGGTGAACGTCGTTCTCACACCACTCCCACGCCTTCTCTGGGAGGGATTGCCATCTTCGCGGGTGTGATCTTTTCTATTATTTTATGGACACCCTTTGATGTTTTTGGAGATTTGCAGTATATCCTTTGTTCATTCATCATTATCTTTTTGATTGGAGCAAAAGACGATATCTCCCCTATTTCTCCTACTAAAAAACTGATTGGTGAATTTTTGGCAGCGGGTATCCTTGTCTTCAAATCCAATGTAGTAATTACCAGTCTTTACGGGGTATTCGGGGTCGGAGATCTAAATTATATTACCAGTGTTGTCCTTTCTGTTTTTACCATTATCGTTATTATCAATGCTTTTAACCTCATCGATGGAATCAATGGCTTATCTGGCAGTATCGGGACGTTGATTTCTCTTACATTGGGTACCTGGTTTTTGCTGATAGATCGGGTAGAATTGGCCATTGTTGCCTTCTCTTTGGCTGGTGCGGTCATGGCATTTTTAAAATATAATTACTCTCCTGCAAAAATATTTATGGGGGATACCGGATCTCTTTTAATCGGATTGATCTGTGCTATTTTAGTAATAAAATTTATTGAATTGCATCGGGTGATTGGAGATAGTCCTTATGCCTTTCAGGCAGTGCCTGCCGTGGCGGTTGGGATTTTGATTCTTCCGCTCTTCGATACGCTAAGAGTTTTTGTTACACGTATTGCTCGTGGTCACCATCCGTTGCATCCCGACAGGACGCATATCCATCATCTGTTATTGGATTTTGGTCTCTCGCACATGCAGGCTACGGCAGTTTTAGTGTCAGTAAATATTTTTTTTATAGGAGTCGTTATTTACTTTCAGAATTTAGGTTCTATGAAATTATTAATGATTATCTTCTTTCTGGCTACGCTGATGACGACGGTACTCTTTTATCTTGTTGCTCATCGAAAACAAAATAAAGGACTCAATGGGTAATTTTCTTTGGGTCTTTCTCGGCGGAGGATTGGGAAGTATGTGTCGCTACGGAATTAGTAAAATACTGGCAGGAAACCATTTTGATTTTCCTTTTGCTACATTAATAGCTAATATGCTTAGCTGTATTATCTTGGGGTATTTATTCGG